>JACCDG011423944.1_pt1 | contig 21106 bp, 29 predicted proteins | sample 7442471 | NCBI WGS metagenome assembly JACCDG01 (sample SAMN15323444, study PRJNA562643) | freshwater metagenome | isolation source: river surface water | place: USA:Blue River Watershed | collected 2017-08-17 | reverse complement strand
TTGACCCAAACATTTAGGGTCCCATCTTCTTGAACCTTTTCCTTCACATAGAATTTTCCAAATTTTGTAATTTCTATACGCGCTTCTCCAACTATCCGGACTTCCTGAGTTTCTCCGTTCTCCATAGTAATTTTAAATGAAGGCTGTAACTGCGTTTCATATGGATTCATAAGTGCGCGTCCTAAGTGGAGCATTCACATCGTTATGATAACTAAATCTGCATTTACTCTTACAAAACAACTGCCAACTACGCCTTGGTTTAAATTCATTATTGCAATACTTACATTTTATTTTTCGAACCGGCTCAGGGCGTGTCTCGTTTCGGGACATAGTAGACTCCGGGTCAGGGTGTCCGATGCGTGTAACACGCATTCTAGCATACCTTACACGCATAGTCAAGCGATACCTCCGGCCCCCATACGTGCTATAATATAGTCACGCCGTAGGTGTCGGCGTCCTATACCGGATAATTATTATGCCTTCACTTGGAATTGTATCAGACGACGAGTTTTTAGCTGAACTCGAAAGGATGGAAAAGGGTTCGTCGAATACGGTTCCATCTGATGAATCTTTCCCCACAACTCCAATTATTCAGGACATTAAATCTCCTGGCCGTCGCGTCGGAGATATTGAAACTCCTGATGTAATTCGTAAGTTAATTGGAGATACGCACTTAACTGATGGTAGTAAAGAAGCGCGCGCTCTCGCTCAGGGATTAGGTTTATCTGTTCAATCCGCTGATGCTTATGGAAATGGTGCGACTTCACCTGCTACGTTTCAAAATAAGAACAATCCTCTTGGCGAGTTCTTAAAGAATCGCCGGAAGAAGATTGCAGCTAAGGCTAGTAAGTTAGCCGTGTCTGCATTAGATACGATTACAGATGATAAACTGGCTGAATCATCTGCAACGGAATTAGCAGCGATTGCTAAATCCGCGGCTGCTATCGTCAAAGATATGCTGCCTGAAGATAAATCAAAATCCGACGGCAATTCCCCTGCCGTGCAGTTTATCATTCATGCCCCGCAAATCGCAAGGGAAGAAAAATTCAATGTTATCGACGTCCGAAGCACCGAAGAATTACAGTAAGGGAACAGAAATGTTTTCTGACCTGAATCTAAAGGCAATCGCGACAGTCGGTGTTCCGTCGGTTCTTCTATGCTATCTAGTTTACTGGATTGCAACGGAAGTCACCGGAACACTTCAAACAATTTCGACTGATTTGAAAGCTCATCAAATTGACATGAGTTATTCAATTAAGGCGAATGACGAATTGAAACAACAGATGTATTTTACAAATTTGTTATTACAACAAATTTGTGCAAATACTGCTAAAAATTCTGCTGGTATTAGCACTTGCTTTAAAAGAGAGTAAAAATGCCGAGACCTTTATCCGCTGGACCATTGTTAATCGCACAATCTGCTTTAAATACTGTAGCTAGTTTGGATGCTGTAGTGGGTTCAAAAGCGGAGGGAACCCTAATTATTGTAACATTTGGTGCTGGAACAAGTGCCGGCGTAGTCCTAGTAGAGGGGGCCGCAACCCCCAACTTCGCAGGAACATGGGCAACGTTAGCAACTATTACTTGGGCAGCAGCTAACCGTGCGCATGAAACTTTTATTAGCGGTGGTTTTCTAGCACGTCGTGTTCGTATTTCAACAGCAATTGTGGGTGGCACTGTTAATGTTGACCACTTAATCACGGGGTAACGTAATGGCTGATTTAATCGAAAAGTTTAAGGCGTCTTTAGCTGACCTTACTACTAAGAAAAATGCGTTTGACAAAGCTACTAATGCGGTTCAAATTGCGGCTGAGGCATACGAAGTAGCTAAAACTGAAACAGTTCGGCTTCGTTTAGAAGTTGATAAATCACTTGATGACCAGCTTTTCGGTGTTGGAGTTGCCCCCACTGATTCGCGAGTTAACCAGTCGAGTTAAATTATGTCTGGTGTTACTCAGGATGGCATCTTACAAACAGATGATGTAGGGAGTGGGGGTTCCTCTACTTCTGTAGCAATTGGGCAACCAATAAATGCTACCGATGCTGCCCTATTAGATGTCGAGCCTACTGGAACTGAATATGGATTAGTAACACGTCTTATCCCCCCGCTCGCGGGGTTTGATGTAAATATTATTGGTTCAGTTCCAATCCCGATAACATCAGCTAGCTATGCTACACGACTTGATGAAGCATCGGCGGTAATTACATACGTGGGAATTGCTGCTCCAGGTTCTGTAACATCAAATGCTGTTTGGCAAATTAAAAGATTAAATTCTACAACAGGGCTTGTTGTAGAATTTGCCAACGGTAATTCAAATTTTACGAACATTTGGGATAATAGAGCTTCCCTTTCATACTCGTAGGACAAAATGGCAATTTACTCGTTATCATTAATCAGCACAGTTACTACGATTGCTGCGGCTGGTTGGAGTGCAGCGGCTGCTGCTACTAATGAACCTGCTGTAATGGAATATGGTGTTATTAATGGCGCGGCTACTGCTGCTAGTTTTGGTTTAGGGCGAAGCGCAAATACCCCTACTCAAACCTCACCAGTATTAGTTCAGGCTGAAGATCCCGATAGACCGGCTGGTCTTACTGGTTGTGCCGTTGCGTGGTCAGTAGCTCCTACTGTTCCTACTCAGTTTTTTCGTAGAACCTTACTTCCAGCTACTATTGGCTCTGGTATGATTTGGACTTTCCCCCGTGGCATTCAAATTGCTGCTGCTGGCCCTAATCTTGTTAGTTGGAATATTACGGCCAATCCCGCATCATGTGTTCATCACGTGGTAGTAGATGAGTAAAGATACAAATTTTGATGACCTTCATGGTGAAACTGTAGTTGCCGAAATTGTGATTAGATTATGTCGTAATGGAGCTATGAGTGTTGGGGGTTCTATTACTGATGAAGTTTATGCAAAGTATCTCTTAGATACTGCTAGAGATACTTTGACTAACTATCACATTCAGCAGCGTAATGGATTACGTTCACCTATTATCGTTCCGGCGCATGATACAGCATTAGTTGGAACGCCTGAAGAAAAGATGTTATTAAACGCGCGTCATGAATTAGCTGATGCGATGGATAAATCCCATGCCGGGAAGAATTAACCTGGTCCCAGGGTTAGCATCTATTTTTTCAATGTTTCAGGGTTATAATATCTGGGAAGATAAGACTACTCTATGGACTCTAACATTCCCAAATGGAAATCGAGGGCCAAAAACAAACAGATTAAAACGTTGGACACAAGATGGTGGTAGATGGCCTAGTCGTAGTGGTTTCTGTAATGACCCTGCTGCCCCATCTAGTTTAATTCTTTCGTCTAACTTTGAATCTTCTGTTGGAACTTTTGAACCTTCTTCTGCTGACGGCCCTGGTAATAATGGAATTAAATTTATTCAGGGCCTCACAAAAGATGCTTCTGGTAATATAATTGGTGGAGCAACGGTTCAGGGTTTTAGAACTCAGAATGATCGATTTGTGCGTGAAACTTTATCAGATTCTAATGGTGTCTATCAGTTAGGAACGGAATATCCTGGAGAAGCGCATTACTTAGTTGCGTATGTCCCCGGAGCCCCTGATAGGGGCGGCACGACAGTTAATACGTTAATTCCCACAAACATAGACGGGTCATAATGATTGATAGTTATTCGGATATTGTGATTCGGCCATTTGATGCGACACCTAAAGATATTGTGTTGCGTCCGATGCCGTCACCACGAAATCCGATGAATTATTACCCCACTGCTGCTGAAACTAAACTTGGGGTTTTAGTAGGCGCTGGACAGTATGACTTCAAAGAATACGAAGTCGGAACATTAGTTTCTGGTGGTGGAAGTGCTGCTTATCGTGTAATCGGTTCTGCCATCGTTCGCGCATATGAGAGATTAATGAACCCTGTTGCATTAGAAGATAGTATTTTTCCAGTATTTGGAACTACGAGTCCAACTACTGGAGCGGCTACTAATGCTGACTCGACACCTTCTGTTACTATCACTGAAGATGGTGTGGCATTAGGATACTCTCCAACAGTTACAAATATTGCGACTGGTCTTTATCAGGTTACAATCAATTGCACTGCTGCAAATGGATTTGAAGCTGGTAAGAGATATGTTGCATATGTAACGGCTACAGTGGCTGCAATTGTTGGCCGGGATTCTTTAGCTGAATTTGAAATTTTAGCATTAGACTTAAATAGTTCACTAAATGCTACGGTTGGAAGCCGGCTTTCACTTAATCAGTTTATTGGACTGGGCTAAGTTTGAAAAGTAGTAGTCATGGCATTTGATAAAGAGTGGAAACCTACACCACCCCAAGCTGTATTTGCTAGCCTTCCGTGGTCTATCAAAGAAGCTTTTTTCGGGGGTGGTGTAGGTGGAGGTAAGTCAGACTTACTTCTCATTCTTTGCATTCTACTTCGGCTCTATTTAAACCCGCGCTTTAAGCAACTCTTTCTACGTCGAACGTATAAGGAACTTAAGTTAGAAATCGTTCCGCGTAGCCGAGATTTATACACACGATTCGGAGCAACGTGGAATGGTTCTGACATGGCTTGGACTTTCCCACGTCCGGGCCAATTAGGACAAAAGGAAAGACAGAATACTGGCGCGATGATTTTCATGGGTCACTGTGAGCATCTTAACGATGTTCATAATTATGACTCGATGGAAATCAATCTTTTCACTCCTGATGAGTTGACCTCTTTTGAAGAGGCAATGTATATCTACATTTCAGGAACGCGCGTTAGAACTTCTGACCCAACATTACCAGCTATTACGCGAGCGGCGGGAATGCCCGGTGGAATTGGGCATAAGTTCGTATACAATAGATTCGTCAAGCCCTGTGAAAAGGGTGGCGTAATTATTATCGGTAAGGCTGGCGTAAAGAGATTCTACGTTCATGCTACGTTAGAGAACAATCCATACATTGACCCTGACTATAAGCAGAGCATTCTCGCATTACCTGAAGCTGAGAAACGAGCTAAGTTAGGTGATTGGTCAGCATATGAAGGTCAGGTATTTGATGAATTCCGTGAGATTCATTATCCTGATGAACCGGAAAATGCTATCCATGTAATCGAACCTTTTGAAATTCCTAGCTGGTGGCCCCGCATTGTAGTAGGCGATTGGGGTTATGCAGCTATGACATGGGTTGGATTTGCTGCAATTAGTCCAACCGGACGCGTATTCCTTTATCGTGAACTTTATTGGACGCGCACAAAGATTGAAGAATGGGCTCCTGTTCTTAAAGAATTCATTGACCGGGATGGCAACGTTAAATTAGTTAAATTCTGCCAATCTGCTGGTCAGGACAGGGGACAAGTTCATACCATTCAAGAACAGATTAGTTCTGCGCTTGGAATGAACATCGAACTTACTGGTAATAAGGCTGGCAGCCGGATTGCTGGTAAGATGAATATTCACGAATACTTACGATGGAAGCCAAAGCCGCAAGCTCCTAAGAGTGAACTTGAGCCTTATAATGAATTTAAGGCTATGCAAATTCTCCGCTTACATGGAGTCGCGCGCCATCAGGCTTATTTAGACCAATATAAAGAACCGGAAGCAGAGACTAATCTTCCGAAGTTGCAAATCTTTAAAGATTGCACAGTTGTCATCGATGCGATTAAGCAATGCTCTTACGATAAGAAAAATGTTGAAGACATCGCAGAATTTGAAGGCGATGACCCAATTGATGGACTTCGTTATTTAGTCGATGCAGCTTCGTCTTACGTAAATACTGCACAAGCTGAAATGCAGAAAATCCAGAAGCAAGAGCACTTTGATAGAATGCTTATTACTTCTGGCGACCAAACTTCCTACTATAGGAACATGCGTGAACTTGAATCAGCTGCACGAAAGAAGATTCAAGGCATTCGGAGATATACTCACAGATGACAAACTTCCTCCATCGTTTGCTGAACCCCCATTGTGAACATTGCGCGCTTGAGGATGAAAAGAAATTCCAGCGCGAAAATTACAATCCAACGATTGAGTATCTGAAGGATGAAATCGAGCGACTGCGGCGTCATAATGATTCGCTGATAGCGCAGTTAGAAGCTAGGAGAAACTCCGAATCTGATTCTGATTCTGAAACTGATTCTGAGTTAGAAAGAAAATCAGCTTCAATTCCAATTCCAGTTTCACCACGTCGAACTTCGTGGGCTGTGAAACAGAGAGAATTAGAAGCTGAGGATAGAAACAAAGCGCGCGTTCTTAGGAAGTTATCAGAAGCTGGCATTGATGTTGATAAACCGATGCCACTCTCAGACTTAGATAAAGAGATTCAGTCTGTGAAAGAGAGTATTGCAAATGCCGGATGATAAGAAGAAAAAGTATCCTGCGAATACACCACAAATGCGCGCCTCTACTCCTAAAGAGCGCATCGGTGATTTCTTTTCTGAACTAATGGGCTCTGTTGCTGAACAACCTTTAGTTCGTGGTCTTTCAAAAGCTAACGAACTTTTGAATCCTGCTCCACCCCCGGGATTTAAAATTGGAATGATGCCGGGTCAGCCCGGTTCTGCATTAGGTAAAGCATTAGCACCTGATGTTAAAATGATGCATCCCTCTGTTCCGCCTGAATTCCATGCTGTGGAAAAAGCTAGGATGCCTCAGTCACGAACTGCACCGATTGATATGAATGAAATGCCATCGGGTAAAATGGAATTCTTAGACCCTGATGTTGCGGAATTCATGAGACCCGGTCTACCTGATTTAGCAACGCGCGAAGGTCAAGAGAAACTTAGGGTTCTTAAGTATCTCACTGGCAAGCGTTAGGAAATTACATTGGCCTACAGAGTTGACGAAAAAGCTGAAAAGGCTCTCCAAACGGTCGTTGAAAACTTCTGGAAAGAAGATTCAGCGACGCGTGAGAGACAGGTGCGTCAATGGAAAAGGCTAAAGTTATTTTGGGAAGGTATTCAACAAGTTTGGTATTCTGAAACTGCGCACGATTGGCGTGTGTGGGACCAACAGGAGCTTTATGCGGATACTGACCAAGGTAACTATGATAAGCCTATTAATGTTTTCAGGGCTTACCTTGAGTCTATTATTGCTGCTTTATCGGTCCTCGTCCCACCGATTAAGTGTTTTCCTGACGATGCTGATAACCCTCTCGATATTCAAACAGCTAAAGCTGGCGATAAAATTGCTAAGCTGATTTTCCGTCATAATGAGGCTCAGTTAATTTGGCTTCAGGCATTATTCATTTATTGCACTGAAGGGATGGTTGCACTTCATACGTATACGAAGGAAGATGAAGCCTACGGAACGTATAAAGAACAAGAGACTGAGGAATATGAGGAAACTCATGAATACTCAATCTGCACCAATTGTGGATTCAACCTTGCTGATAAAGTTTTAACTGACCAAGCAAAGGATGAATACAATCCGGAAATGTCTGAAATGCAAACCGAATTTCAGATGGAACCGGAAACTGAACTCTGCCCTGCGTGCATGGAAATGATGTCTCCTGAAACTGTTCAGGAGAATTTAGTTGTAACTCGTATCGTTGGTGTTACAACTCATCCAAAGTCGCGTCAGTGCATGGAAGTTTACGGTGGATTATACGTTAAGATTCCGAATTATGCTCGTAAGCAGGCAGACATTCCGTATCTAATCAACGTATACGAAACTCATTATGCCATAGCGCGCGCTCATTATGCTATCGATAGACCTGAATTAAGAGAAAAGATTCAGGCATCTGCTAGCACATCGGGTGGATTTGAGCCGAATGAACAATTTGCGCGCTCGAATCCACAGTATCGTGGGCAGGTTCCGAATGAAATGGTTACGATTCGGAATTGCTGGTTACGACCGAGCGCATTTGAGATTTTAGAAACTGAAGAATGTAATTATCTTCGGAAGAAATTCCCGAATGGCGCGAAAGTCGTAATGATTAACGATGTTGTAGCTGAATGCTGCGACGAATCATTGGATGATGCTTGGACGCTTACGTATAACCCTCTCTCGGATTTCTTGATGTTCAATCCGTTGGGGATGTTACTCGTCTCGGTCCAAGAAATTACGAACGACTTAATCTCACTCACTGTTCAAACTATTGAACACGGTATTCCACAGACTTTTGCTGACCCGTCTGTTCTTAACTTTGATGGTTACCAGCAATTAGAATCGACTCCGGGTGGTATTTTCCCGGCTACGCCGAAGCCTGGTTCAAGTTCAGTCGGTGAAGCATTCTATGAAATTAAGACTGCTACATTAAGTCAGGAAGTATTACCGTTCGGTCAAGAGATTCAGTCTCTCGGCCAAATGGTAACAGGTGCTCTGCCTTCACTTTTCGGTGGAGATATTCAGGGAAGTAAAACGGCTAGTCAGTATTCGATGTCGCGCGCTCAGGCATTACAGCGACTTCAGAATACTTGGAAGATGTTTACTTCCTGGTGGAAGATGGGATTCGGAAAAGTCATTCCTGCGTATATTAAAGAAATGCGGGATGATGAACGTTACGTTGAAATGCTCAAGGATGGTAATTTCATCAATTGCATTATTCGTAAATCTGAACTTGCTGGTAAACTCGGTGCGATTGAAATTGAATCGAACGAGAATCTTCCGATTACGTGGATGCAGAAAAAGGATGTTATCATGCAGTTAATGCAGGCTAACAATCCGCAGATTCTGCAAATGCTCGCGTCACCTGAGAACTTACCGTTAATTTATGAAGCTATCGGTATCGATGACTTCTATGTTCCGGGTGAAGATTCACGTAATAAGCAGTATGATGAAATTAAAGAACTGTTAAATAGTCAGCCTTTACAAGTTCCTGCTCCACCCCCTGTTGAAGGGGAAGCCGAACAAGCTGCATTACTTGGTGAAAAAGCTCCGGATGCTCCTGATACTATTGAGGAGCCGAGCGTTGAAGTTGATGAATTTGATAATCATGCCGTTGAATATGAAATCTGTGTGAAGTGGATTAATAGCCCACAGGGTCAGCTTGCTAAGAAGGAAAACTCTCAGGGTTATTTAAACGTTTGCCTCCATGCTCGTATGCATAAGATTGCATTAGACATGGAAATGATGCAACAAATGCAGTCTCAGGCTGGACCTAATCCCAATGCTTCCGGAAAGGTAGCTAGCCCAAAAGAAACAGATAAGGAAGCACCAATTATGGGAGAAGGTGATGTCGCTACTAATTAAGTTAATGCCGGAAATTTTCAATACTCCTGATGGGAATTCCGGTGGTCCAACTGGAGAACTAACTGCAAATGATGTTCTAAATATGTTCGATTCGGATGAAGATTCAGGGGATACTGATGATGCCCTTGATTTAGATGATAAGAAAGGGAAGAAAAGTGAAAAGCCTGTTGAAGAAGCTTCTGACGATTCGGACGCTGGAGAAGATTCTGGAGATTCTGAAAATAATTCGGGACGAAAAGGTCGCGGAAGCGACGACGGAGAAGAAGACGGAGACTCCGACTTAGATGAACTTGAAGATGACTTAGCTGATGATGAAGTCGATGCTGATGATAAGCAATTTGAATTAATTGCACCAGCACGTAAGAAAGAGATTCTTGCTAAGTATCCCAAGTTATTCGATGATTTTCCGTATCTTCAGGTAGCCTACTATCGGGATAAGCAGTTTAGTGAAGTTTTCCCGACTGTAGGTGAAGCGCGCGAAGCTAAGGAAGGTTTAGAAGTCCTTGCGCGTTTTGATTCCGACCTGAAGAATGGTAATATCGAACAGATTCTTTCTGCTGCTTTACAGTCTGATAAGAATTCGTTCTATACGATTATTGACAACTTAATGCCGGCTATTGCCAAATTAGATGAAAAAGCGCATCATCATCTGATTGGCAATATTAGCAAGCAGATTATTTCCGCGATGGTTGCGGATTCTAGTCAGCCCGGCATGGAAGTTCTTAAGCAAGCTGCGATTATTTTAAATCAGTATATTTATGGTAGTAATGAATATACTCCACCGACTAACTTAGCAACTAAACCGGAAGGTAATCCGGAAGCTGAAAGGTTAGAACAGGAGCGTAAACAATTCCTTCATGAGCGTTTTACTAATGCTCGGCAGGAAGTTTCGACTAGAATTGATAATGCCATTCGCACTACTCTTGAAGCCAACATTGACCGTAATGGTCAAATGACGGATTATGTTAAGAAAAATGCGATGCGAGATGCTCAGGAGAAACTTGAGAATCTCATTCGGAAAGATACACGGTTCCGTTCAGTGTTAACGAAACTGTGGCAAAAAGCTCAATCGAATAATTTCAACGAAGAAAGTCGTAAAGCAATTCGTTCTGCCTATCTTGGAAGAGCTAAAGCCCTATTGCCGGGGGTAATTAATCAGGCACGACGTGAAGCTCTAAAAGGTATGGGCAAGAAGGTTAAGTCAGAAAATTCGGATGAAGAATCCGACGTTATTACTAGACAGACTTCCCGCAAGGGACCAATTCCATCAGGTGGCTCCACAACCTCAGTTAATCGTGGAAAAAGTTCGGAATCGGGGACGGGTAATAAAGGCGCTAAAATTCCCGATGGGATGAGTATCCGAGATTTCTTATTACAAGATTAACGAGGTTTTCAAATGGCAGTTACCGAAGCACAGGTTGCGGCTCTTGAATTAGAGAAGGTCCGCACCAAAATTGCCGTCGCTTTTGAAAGTGACGGTCCGTTCTTTGCTACGATTCAGAAGCGCAACGTTGAGAAAATTAGCTCGCGTTTAATGCGCGTTCCTCTGAAACTTCGTCCGGGTGGGTCGTTCCAGTATTTTGACCCGAACGGCGGAGATTTAGGGCGTGGTGGTGGTCCCACTTGGGATAAAGCGGTGTTAAATTCGGTGTTCTTAAGTGAGAACATTGAATATACTAAGCTGACTCAGTGGTCTACTGATGATAGCCGTAAGGCTATTACGAATGCTGTCCGTGAATTAACTGCTGGCGCAGTTGTTGAACTCCGCCGTCAGCTTGATGCACAGATGATGCAGGATGGCACTGGTGTTATCGGCACCGTGCTTTCTGATACTCCGGCTGGTGGTTCTAACGTTGTTGTTCTTACGAATACTTTCGGTGCGCGTCTGATGCGTTATGGTCAGCGCGTGTCTGTATTCGATGCGACGTTAGCCACTAATCGTGGTAATGCTGAAATCACGGGTTGGGATGTTGCGAATAACACGGTTACTTTAACTCCGCAGATTGCTGGTGTTATCGCTACGGATGTTATCGTTACCTACGGTATCACTTCGCCTCTTTCCTATCCCGCTCTTTATGGTGTTCCATATCATCACAGTGATGCGAGCACCGGAACTTGGTTGGGTTTCCCGCGTAGCACTACGCCGGAAATTCGTTCAAACCGTGTAGATGCGAACGGCGCTGCATTTACTTTACCGCTTCCTCGTCTGCTTGTTAACAAGATTGGCAATCGTGTTGGTCTCGACGCGAATGTCCGTCCTGTTGCTTGGCTGCATCCCTGCCAGAAACAGGCATATGAAGAAGTCGGTCAGTTAGTCAGCATTATCCAGAAACAGGCTAAGACCGAGGGTCTGGATATGTATTTCGATAAGATGCAGATGGCTGGAGCTCCGTTAAAGGAAAGCTTCAACTGGAATAAGACTCGCATCGACTTCGTTAACGCTGAAACGTGGGGTCGTGCGGAGATTCTTCCCATCGGATTCTACAAGTCTGATGGTCGGAGCATCTTTGAACTTCGGGGTGCTAGCGGTGGCGTTGCTACGGCTGACATCTTCTACATGGTGGTTGGTATGCAGACGTTCGTTGATAATCCGGCTGCTACGGGTTATATCGATGAACTTGCTGTTCCCAGCGGTTACTAATTACTAGAAAGGGAATAGACAACAATGGCTGTTACCGCTACTCTTACCGGCTCCATTGGCGCCGGTTCGGCACTTTCGGCAAAAGTTTTTAGTAACGTTCTTTCTTTTACTATCGATAGCACGACTAACGTGATTTCGCTGGTTCAAGAAGGGCAGGTTACTGTTTTCGTCTCGATTGCTGCTGCTACTACCATTACTGCTACGAAATCGGGTAGCACGTATACTATTACCATTTCCTAAGAATCATTAGGTAGGAGGTAGGAAAATGATTCCAGGACGTTTTAGTAAACTCTCTGAGGGAGTTCTTGCATCGGCCGCTACTATTACGCCGGTGAATGAATTCACTCGACTCACGGGTTCGACTCAAGTAAATACGATTACACCCCCGTATACGGGTGGATTCGCTACTTTATTGATTCTTACTCCTGTAGACGGCTCGCTTGTTTTCGGAACTTCCGGAAACATTCTTGTCGGTGCTACTGTTGCCCAGAACCGGCCTTGCATGTTTGTTTGGTCGCCGGTTTTAGCAAAATGGTTGATTGGACCGATTTCGTAAAAGGAGATTTAGAATGAGTGACGCCCTGTTTCAGAACTTTTCGACGGTTCAGTCAAATCAGCAGCCCGGTCCGGCTACTTTGGCATCCGCAGCTACTATTGTTCCTACTACATTACATGTTATTGTAACGGGAACGGTTGCGATTGCTAATATTACGCCACCAGTTACTGGTCAGCATTTATTATTTGTAACGCATACGAATGCTGCGCCTGCAACTTATCTGACGACTGGTAATATTCTGACGGCTGTTGTGCCCACGCAGAATATTCCTTGTTGCTTCTTGTATGACCCCCTTCAGGGAAAATATTACGGTTGGGCTAATAATCTGACGTAGTTTGGAATAAGGTGGGGAGCGCATACCTTAATACACGCCATTTTACTCATGAAAGAAAATTCATGCAAACAGAATCTGTAGACCTTATAAATAAGCGTTTAAAAGATAATTTTGGTATTGATACGATTACTGGCCTTCCTATTTGGCGCGTTGTTTGGACTACTGACCAATTAGAGAAAAGGCTAACTAACGTAACTGAATCTGGAATTGAACTTATTCATCCTCAGATTATCGAGATGAAGAAATACATTCCATCACTTCAGAATCGATACGTTTTAGAACGGTTCGTAATCGTTCCGGAATTTCAGCAAAAGGAAATTTGCACAGCAGTTTCATACGAACCCTTATTCTTCTTCGAGGATAAGAATAATAATCCACTTCCGCCGTTCTATCGAATTTGCGAATTTATCATCTATAATATTCTTTTCGCACAGGGTCAAGCCGGAACGCTTGCGAAGTATAAGGAAGACCCTGATGAAAAACGGCGTGAAGAACTTGATAAAATGCTAGAATTATTCTTCGGTAATGAAACGGCAGTTACCGATGCATTACAGGTTCGTGAAGGTGTTGTGTTGCCGTCAAAATACTTCGGTGAATCCGAACCAACGAAAGGTAATTCGTAATGGCTTCCGTTTTTGAAATGTTAAACATGCGCACTTTGCGCGCTCCTGTTAATCCCCTTGATAAAGCTACGATTGTTTCGGTTTATCCGAAGAAAATCATTGAAACTAAACGAACTTTACAGCCGAGTATTTTTGAAATTCCTGCTGGAACGTTAGAAAAACCTGGAATTTCTGTAATTGGTCCTGCAAGCTGGTGGAAATTCGTTGAGGAACGTCAGCCACTTATCGAAATTACTCATTCTGCTGTAGTGATGGCAGAATCGATTATTAGCGATAAAGTGAATGCACTATTAGGTGCTGAACCTGGTGTTTGCGGACCCGGTTTATTCTTCGTTCCGGGAGAATTAACCGAAGCTGTTATTAAGAAAGATTACAAGACTCAATTAGACCAAGCAGCCGCACGTCAAAAGCTTTGGTATATGAAGCTTATTGAAATGGCTGATTCTCTTTGGGCTCGCACAAATGGTAATCCATTAGCAATTCCTGATGATGCGCGATTTGCAGCGCGCGCACTTTCTCTCGACAAGCCGTGGATTAAAGATTTCCAGCTTGTCCAGAATGTTCCTTGTATTGCGTGTGGTGCTTTGCGCAATCCGGCATATCCAATTTGCCCGAGTTGCAAAATGGTTGTAGACCCTGAATTAGCAACGAAATTGGGGATTAAACCCTCGTAAGGAACAATAATGGCGACTCCGAATTTCACAGCCGGTGATGTAATGGATGCGGCGGCTGCATTGCTAAATGACCAAGCATTGCAAACTTTTACCTATGCTGTGCAAATTCCCTACCTGAAAATGGCGCTTTCGGAGTTACGGGAATATATGCAACTCGCAAATGTTCCCGTAACTAATCGTGTTGAAGAAATTTTACAGATTCCGGCTGGCACAACTGTAGTTTCATTTACTTCTGTTCCTGCATTACCTGACGATTTAATCGAAGTTCAGCAATGTTGGGAACGCGTAGATTCAGGTTATCCTTGGACACCAATGGTTCGGAAGGAATTTCTTCCGCATTGGATGGATGGACAAACCTATTATTCATTTTTAGTTTGGGCATGGTATAATAACGAAATTCATCTACCCCCATCAGTGCAGATTAATGAATTAAAGTTAGACTATATTGCTCAAACTGACCAAGTTACTGATGAAAATTCTCAGTTAACTCTTATCAATGGGCAGTCCTTCTTAAACTATCGAACTGCTGCTCTTTGTGCTGAATACGCTGGTGAAAACAAGACGCGCGCTGATGATTTAAATCAGAATGCTAAGGATGCAATTGACCGTTTGATGGGCATTGAATCAAAGGCTCGTCAACCTATTGCAATCCGTCGTCGTCCTTTCCGAATGGGTTATAAGAGCCGTAATTGGTGGTAAAATGAGAGACCATGAACCTATCGTAATTGACCAACTCATGGGTCTCTATAATCAGGGAGAACCTGAGGATGTTCCGCAAGACCATTTTACGGATTGCTTAAATATCGCTTTTACCGGACTTGGAGCAGTTAAAACTCGTCCGGGGGTCGATAAACATCAGAATGTTGTAGCTCCACTTGGTAACGTAGTTCGTATATATAACTTCGTTACTCAGGATGCTAACACATTACTTGCGTTAACTTATGATGGTGTGAATGGTAGTATCTACCATGTAGTTGATGCAACTACTGTTTACGGTCCATTACTAACTCTCGCTGGAATGGAAGATTTCGCGTTCGCACCTTACGCGGGTCGCGCGTATATTTCTCCATTTAAGACTTATACTCCCGGTAATATCCCAATCGAAAAGGGATTACAAAACGAAGAGTTATATGTTTATCTTGGGGCTGGTAGTCCCGCGCGAAAAGCTGGTGGTGTTGCACCAACAGGACAGGTAACTGTTGCTAACGGTGCGGCTGGAAATACCGATGCAGGCTTACATTTATTCGGTGTCGTTTTTGAAACGGACACTGGTTATTTATCTGCTCCTGCTGCCTTTCGGTCTTTTACTACTGTTGCTGCCAACTCTGTTAGCTTTTCTACTGTTCCGGTTTCTCCTGATTCTTTTGTTGTTAAGAGACATATTGTCGCAACTAAAGTAATTACGAACTATACTGGTAATACTACCGGATATACGTATTACTTTATTCCGAATGCGACGATTAATGACAACGTTACGACTACGTTAGCAAACATTTCATTCTTCGATGCAGACCTTCTCGAAGATGCATCACATCTTCTTGATAACTTTGCAGAGATTCCAGCGGGGGCTGTTCTCTTTCTTTATCACCAGAGATTAGTTCTCTGCACTACTTACAATGATATTTCTGTTGCTTACGTGTCTTTCCCTGGCGAGCCTGAAGCTTTTAGCCAGATTGAAGGAGTAATTGTCTTTCCACTAGATGGGAATCCAATTACAAATGGAGCAGAGTTACGAGATGTCATGTATCTCATGAAACGGAATCGAACCGTTTCATATACGGATAATGATGATGTTCCTTCATCGTGGCCTTTATCAGTTGTTGACCAGTCTCTTGGAACCTCTGTTCACGGAATTGCTACTGTTATCGATTCTGGTGCTTCTACTGTTGACTACTTAGTCATTGCAACTTCTACCGGAATTTGCATGTTCAACGGTAGATATCAGATTCCAGAGTTAAGCTGGAAAATTAGTCGTTTCTGGCTTGACCAAGATAAAACACTTTCACGATACATTCAGGGTGTAAACGATGCTATTAATCAGATTTTTTACTTTACACTTCCTGATAGACGGTTGCTCATTGGAAATTATGCTAATGGTATGAACCCGAAAGACATTCGATGGGCACCGTGGCAATTTGACTTTAAAGTAAATACGATTGCTCTTGTGAATGTCAACGATTTAGTTATCGCAGCGGAAGGCGGGTTCCTCTAATGGCATTAGTTGTTCCAAATGAAGGTGAAGTTCAAGCCCTTCTTGCATTACTTTCTGCACAAAATTTATTTCTTCGGTTGTATTCAAATAACGTTACGCCGGATGAGAATTCCACTGTTGCATCATTTACGCAAGTCGTCGGTGGCGGTTATAACCAGAAAACTCTATCTTTCTTAAATTGGAGTTTTACACCGGGTAATCCAAGTTACGCAACGCAAGCACAGCAAACATTTGCATTTACTGGTGTTCCCTCCGGAACGCCGTATGTTTATGGCTATTACGTATCAGACTTAGCTGGAACATTGTTTTGGGCTGAACGCTTTGCTTCTTCTGTTTTACCTTTTGCTCCCGTTGCTGGTAGTCAGATTCGTATTACTCCAAGATTGGAGTGCTCGTAATGGCTGGAGGAACTTGGGCATTTGCAATTGAAGAATCTGATGCAAGTGGTCAATTTCAGTCCACAGTTTCTCCACCTGCATATAATTGGTTCTTTAGTGCGCCACCTGATACTCAGACAGGTTCAATGATTGTTTCATTTGAACCTACTATCTGGTTATATGATGATGCGACTTTAGTTTGGACAGAATATCTAATTTCTCAACTTCCTGAGGGATTTCAAATTCTCTCGGTTGCTCAGAATGCTACACCTGATTATTTAGATATTCCCGATATTATGGTTCCGGGAACTGGTAGCCCCGGAGATAGTATCACGTCATGGAATTCAAATATTACAGGTTGGAGCAGTGGAAGTCCTACGTTAGCTGATTTATGGAAGTTATTACGTAGTAATATTATTTCATATGGAGCTGATGTTAACTTCTTGTTACTTGGAACCGGAGTAACACAAGCTCGACTTCCTGGATATGCTAGTGATGGTTATCCTACACCGGCAGACGGTGACCCAAATTTCTTCGTAAACCGTGGTTTGTATGGAACTTGGGATGATAATGGCCCCGTAGGTGCAACTCCGGGTTCTATTATTAATCCAAGCGTAACTGGAAATGGCAATCCAAACGAATACGAAGTTGACTTAACTCCTGGTCCTAATACGGAAATTGTAGAAATTCAGTCTCCGGATGGCACAGTTATTGGAATTTATCCTGTTGGGTCTTTTCCAGTTACCGTAGTTTTACCGGGGCCAACCGTAGTATTAACACCAATTAATCCCAATCCGTCCATTGTAGTTGGACCGCCTTCAGTATTAACTGTCATTCCTCAGTTAACTATGACGATGAGTGGTGGTATTGATTTAGGTGGTTCTCCCAAAATGATTTTGATTGGTAATCCTTCTGGAATTTATACACTTGTTCCGGGGAAAACTAACGATACTCTCTATGAGAGACAAGCAGGTAGTTTAACTGAACAAGATGTTAAAATTCCAGACCCCTTCATTAAGACAGCATTTTTAGGGGAATAACATGCCGGGTGGTCAATTTGTAAATCACTTTGGCGCAGTTCGAGTGCGCGTTACTGGAACGGGAAATCTTAATCCGAAACTAATTGCATTAGATGGAACGACTGAATTAGACATTACTCCGATAGCAATGACGAGTCCTAATTCGCGTTACGCTAATCAGTTATGTAATTTCGTTCAGCAACGCGCACAACTTGAGTTAAAAACTACTGAGATTGACGAAGTCTTTAATATTCGTCAAATCATGGTTTATACTCGGCCAATGTATAGCGGATTTCCTCAGTAGAATACTATGGCTGTTCAGCCGGGTGGTCAAATTCAAAGGGCTAAGGCTTGGCTTTTAAAGTCAGGCCTTAGTCAACGTGACCAAGATTTATACCAGATTATCAATGCATTAATCGATGCAGTTTTACAAGCTGGTATTGCGACTGAAGAATCAATTGCAAATATTCCGGTTCCTTCATCAAATGCTATCGAAGGTTTAACTGATGATGTAGTTGCTACAGGACCGGGAACTGTTCCTGCTACTATTCAACCGAATGTTGTTAGTTACAGTAAGATTCAACAAGTAACTGCGCTTCGATTAGTTGGAAATCCTGAGGGCGCACTTCAGGATATGGTTGAAATTCCGTTAGGTGATAATCTTGCCTTTGTTGACGGAGCTTTAGTAGTTCAAGTAGAACCGGGCACTGATGGATTATTACATCGATTACTTTCTCTAACCCATTTTGATACTGTTGCTGCTTCTCCGGTATTAGGTGATTTAATTTATGCTACCGAAGGCCCTGATTTTGAAGGGGAATATTACGGTGGCTTTATTCTTTCACTCGTAATTGAGGATTTTGTAGGAATTCGTGCGGGGTATATGGCGGGCTTTGATGGATTATTTACTCCATCAACGTCAATGGGCTATTCAATTCCGACATTAGATTTCATTACTCCTGCTCAACCTGATACATTACTTGCTAGAGAATATATCGATGGATTTATTCTCGCACTTGTAATTGAAGATTTTAGTGGTATTCGACCCGGTTATTTAGTTCCTACGTATGTAGGCGGAAATAATGCGGGTTATAATTTTGACCCGACTATTAGTTTTATTGCTCCCCCAAGTCCTGCTAATGTAGAAACATCGGCATTATGGACTCGTCGCCCAATTGGTTCTGAAGATGATGTTTTAACTGTTGTCGATGGAATCCCACAATGGCAACCGTTACCATCAATTCCCGCTGAACCTGAATATCCTTGGGAAGATATTCCGTTTGATGCTGGTGATTTTACTGCTACAGGTGGAACAACCCCGGGATGGACTGTTGCAAGTGGTGATGTTGCAAGATGGCAATATCAGCAATTTCCTGGAGCGGGTGGCGTAGGAAATAACGTTCGTATCGCTCTTTATCTACGAGCAACTACAGTAACTGGTTCAGGCCCGACACAACTGCAAATCGCATTACCATTTAATATCATTGGTCGATTTGCAGAATTCATTTCAATTCAGGAAAACAACGCAGCAGTGAATAATGTATTCGTGGAATATAACGAAGCTGTTTCAACAAATACATTGTATCTAAGCAAAATTCCATCAGGAACTGCATTTGATACCACTGCTGGTGAAACGTATCTCGCGTTTGAAATTTCTGCTGTATTAGCTGCGTAGGAAAAACGAAATGGCATCATTTACTACGGCTCCGGCGAACTTCACTAATAGCTCTGATGCTAACTTTCGCACTTGGGGCTCATACTTTGCAGCTAGATTTGCTGCTGTTGGTTTAGTTCAGACTGCTGATACTGGACAAATTAACTGGACTACAGTAACTGCTCCCGGTGGTGCTAGCACATATCAGGGATATGAAATCTGGAGGTTTGCCGATACTTTACAGGCGACGGCTCCAGTTTATATCAAAATTGAATACGGCTCTAGCACAGGTAGTGCGAATAATCCAGGTATTCGTGTTCAGTTTGGCTCTGGTTCTAACGGTTCTGGAACTTTAACTGGTAATCTTTCGACCACTTATTTAGCAAGCGCGACTGCTGTTGCTGGCGCTTGTTCAGCATTTGGTTCGGGTGATACTGGTAGATTCTGTATTTGCTATGGATTTACCACGGCTGGCGGATATGGAATGTTCTTCGGATTTGAACGTTCCAAGAATGCGGCTGGTGAAGATACTGGTGAAGCAGTTTTAGCTATTTTTAATAACACCACTGTTTCTGGTTCTTCAACTGGCACTAAGTTCTATCCTGTTTGGTCAACTACGTTAGGAGATATTGGGCCAACTACTGCCATTACAGCGCCTGCATTATTCCTTCCGACGGCTAGTGCAACATCAGGCGCGCAAACTGTGGTAGCTCCAATTCTTCATTCTAAGGGAATCTTTATGGCTCCTGGAATGAACTTCTTAGGTTATCAAACTGCTGGTCCCGTTCCGAATAGTAGTCCTTCGATTTATATGTATGGAAATGCTCATACATATTATTGCTTACCAGCTAGTAGTGCTCTTGAAGGAACTGGTTGGCAAGGACCGTCATCTGCCGCAACCGAGGCATTAGCTATTCGTTATGAATAGTTATGATTTTAACCAAACCCGGCATTAGAATTAAGAACATTACGCCAGCAATGGCATGGATGCTATATCGATTAGAACAATTTCATCGGGTATTTGCTGGCTTTCCGACTAATCTTACTATCACAAGTATTAACGATAGTAAGCATATGGAAGGAAGCCGGCATTATACAGACGAAGCAATCGATATTCGTTCACATAATTTTGAATCGCGCGAACAAAAGCTCGATTTCAAGATGCGATTTAATGATTTCTTAGGGCCTAAATTCACTATTCTTTTAGAGAGTGAAGGTAAGCCAAACGAACATTTTCATGTTCAGGTTAAAAAAGGCCAGTCTTTTTTCGGAGTTGAATGATGCCCGCATCTATGCCCCCGGTTCATATCGGTAATGATGAAATCATCGAATTGAGACAGCGATGCTACCCCATTATCGACGATAAAGAAACAAATCCTGAATTTAAGGAGCTTGCTTGGACCCAAACTTCGACTGAGTTTGGTAAGGCCATGCAGCGTTATTTCGATTATCCTGTCGAAAAGCGCATTCCTTTGGCTCAGTATGAAACTGGTGAAAAACTGGTTGAATGGTATGGGGTTCAGAATCCCTATCCTAAACCGGATTTTCCTAATGCCCATCCTTTTCCTCTTAGAGGCGTCCTAAAGGTGGGCAAAAAGGGTTACTATACGGACGCCGATGGTTATGTTTTTCCGATGGGCGTTCACTTCGGTGATGGCTTTCTTTGCCAAACTGAAGGTCGAGATATTGAACCTCAGTTAATGTCCTTTCGGGAAGTAGGCGCGCATTTTACTAGACAGTGGATTACCTTGATGTATTATAAGCAGGGAAATCCTGGACATTTTTGGGGAACGCGCGGATGCTCTCCGGCTGTCACGCCTAACTTTTGGCAACAGTTAGAGAGAAACATCGAGATGCATATCG
>JACCDG010092259.1_pt1 | contig 21110 bp, 35 predicted proteins | sample 7442471 | NCBI WGS metagenome assembly JACCDG01 (sample SAMN15323444, study PRJNA562643) | freshwater metagenome | isolation source: river surface water | place: USA:Blue River Watershed | collected 2017-08-17 | reverse complement strand
GGATGTGGTAAGTTCTTTTAAGTCAGAAGAATCTTGATCAGATTGTTCTTGAGGTCGACGACCCACAGGTGCCATGATGTTGATCCCACGTTCCCATTCCAAAGTTTTAGTTGCAGCCAACAGCAAAGTAAGTGCCAAGGGATCAAACACTATGACTATGAGTATGATCACCCAACGCACAGCTTTTTCCAACACATTGGCTTCGGGATTGTCGCCATAGATCAAGGCTGCGATATACTTGATGGGTCCGACTTCGGCTTCGACCTTGCGTACTTCAGCTCGTATGGGTGCCGCTTGATCGTTGAGTGTTTGAATCTTTTTCTGTTCTGCGTCAATCTCTCGCAACAAGCGATTGCGTTCTGCGGCTTGACTCCGTCTGAGTTGTGCGGCTTTGTCGGCACCTTGTTCAGTGGTGCTACGACTCATGGTCTGATCCACTGCGGCATCCATCTGTGTCAGGGCACTACGAGCCATGGCTATGTTGTCACGGGCCTGTTTTATCTTTTCATCATAAATGGCGATCTTGGCAGTGACATCTCCTGACACTAGACTTTGATCCGAATGTGCCTTGCTGAGAAATCCAAACACGCCCATGCTGGTCAGGAGCATGAGTATGGCCACTGCACTGCACAAGTATACCTTGTATTGCAGTTCGGCACGGTGCCAGTATTTGTGCAACCATAGCGTTGAAACAATCTTGCCTACTTCAAGACTGCTGCCAAGTATCACAATGGGCCAAAAGGCCGCAGCGAATATGGCAGTAAGCCCCAAGATAGAATAGTAGGCAGCACTGATCGAAATAATCAGTGCGGTTGCGAGGGTTAATAGACCAAACCACATAATCAAATATTTATTGGCTTTCTTCGGGTTCAAGGAACTGGCTGGCCATGTCACACATGCAACTAAAACAGGTGGGACAGAAACTCACAGGCAAGATTCCAAAATAACCTTGGATACCACCTTCGTCATCGGTGTAGTCGCAACTGCAAACACTACACTTATGGTCTACTGTTTCTTGCCCGGCCATGACTTGAGGATCAGATTGTATTCACGTTCGTCGGTAATCACACGTGCTTCAAGTCTGTCCAGCCTGCGTTGGAGGTTAATAGTTCGTATCAACAAAACAATCAAGGCCTCCACAACCAGGGTAAAGGTCAGGCCCCATGCAGCGATGATACCATAGGTCCACCACCAGAGATTGTCTATAGCTGTTGTAAGGATATTAATGGGATTCATTCTTTTTGCCTATTCCGTGTTTGCGATAATCACATAATACATGATATCCCATCTTATAGCAAGAGCAATGATCGCCTAAAATTCGTCTTGCCAACCAGATCCGAAACTGTTTAATCATCACGATTGCCAAAAAGTTGCAACAGGCTCATAAAGATGTTGATAAAGTTCATGTATAGGCTCAATGCTCCCAAGATTTCAGCCTTGGAATCTGGACCCATGACTGTGACCTCTTGGCGGATACGTTGTGTGTCATAGGCAGTGAGGCCCAGGAACACGATGATGGCCACGGCACTTACAACCATGGCCAAGGTCGAGTTGCCCAAGAACACATTGACGATGCTGGTAATAACGAGAGCTATCACACCTACCATGAGGAACGATCCCCATGATTCCAAACTGCGCTTGGTAAAGTATCCCCACAGACTCATTGTTCCAAACAAGATGGCTGCACCAACAAAGGCACTCACAATGCTTGGAATAGTAAACACTGCAAAAATACCGCTCATGCTGAGACCCATGAGTGCAGCAAAGACATGCAACATGCCTCGAGCTTCACCATAGGTGGCTTTTTCCATAACCCAGGTCATGGCAAAAATCATCACAAGTGGTGCAAAAATCACCACCCATTTCAGCCATGTGCCAAACAACAAGGCCACCAAGGTAGAGCTGGAAGCCACCAACATGCTGACCACAAGGCTGTTGATCACGGCCAAGAACATGTTGTTGTAAACTGAAATCATGCGATTGTTTATATCGCTTGCACTTGCAAAAGTATTCATCAAAGACTCCTAGTGAAAATAAGGTGCTACAACCACAATAAGTGCCAGCAGACACACGGCCACTGCCACTTTGATCATACGCTCACGAAATGTTTCAGTGGAAGGATCGGCCACGCGAAAGTAGCAATCGTTATCGTAGTCGTGCATGTAAAATTTACCATCCACTTCAATCATGCTGTTGTCGATCTTTTTCATTGTTCAAATCTCGTGTTTATATATTTGGCCACGTGTGGTGCCACAAAATAAACACAGGAAACTGTTTACAAAATGCCTCATTGTGGAGGCTTGGCTCCTGTGCAACTGCCACCATTGTCAAACCATAGTTCCATGGCCTGCTGTCGATAAGCGTCTAGTTCGGCTGTGATGGCTTTTTCACGTTCAATCACATCACTTTCATCTTGTTGTGTGGTCCATTCAGACAACTTGGCTTGATATGCTTCTTCAGTAAGACTGTGCCAACCAATGCATTTGCCTGTGGGGCTACGACCACATCCGCAGGCGTATCCACCCTCGGGTTTGGCCATCATTGCATTTGCTCCAACCATTCATCTACTCTGGATTCGGCTTCGGCTTGACTGATAGCATGTACCAAGATACGTGCAGGTTCACCTTGCCGATGTCGTACTGTATATTTGAATTCACCTGAGAAAGGCACCGATTCGATGTCTCTCAACACCGTGAACTCTTGCAAGTTCCTGGCACGATCAATGATATTTTCTACTGCTCGATTGAGATTTGTCATGCGTTCTCCTTGATTGTTGAATCAAATTCTACCAGTATCTTGTCTAGTTCGGCCACAGGATCCCAGTCAGCTGGAATGCAATACCGTTCACGATTCCGACGACCTTTGGCAGTGTCTGGATCATACTCAATCCAGTCAAAGTCTGTGCCATCACATTCAGGACAGTGGTCGTTGTAGTCGTCATCGGTCCTGCGGTCTTCACTCTTGCCCACCCAACCACATTTTTTGTTGGTGCATACGATGTTGGGTGGCTCGGGTGGCTGATTGGCCCAGTCTGTGGTATCCCAGTTGTAGCCCGACCAGCTCACGATACCATCATCGTCTTTGGCATGAAACTTGCCGTATTCCCACTCACCAAAGTTTTTTCCATCCCAATATAAACTGCCATAGGTGCTGCCAAATCCGTAGTTGCAACTATAATAGCCCGGGTATACTGGTCGGTGTTGTTTGAATTTGAACTTGGGACTGCTTTCCCAGTCGCTGGGGCTGGTTCCATATTCAGGATGACCCCAGTCTTTTTCTTCGGGTTCATAGCGTTCAAAGTTGCCTTCGTCATCGGTGAGACGCACCATGTCCATGTCTGAACTCTTGCCATCGGTGCTACCGCCATAGTTCTCAATCTCTTCATCGTCGTAGTACACACAGTTGACGATCTCTTCACCATCTACTTCTTCGTAGTATAACACCAGTTTTTCAATGTCAAATGGTGCTCGCAGTGGGATATCGCCTTCGAAAAATGTGCCTTTTTCGTTGGAGCTTCCAATGAATACCACCTCGCCTTTTTTGGCTTCACCTACCCAGGCTTCGCAGGTGCAACTCCATCCTGGGCTGTCATCGGCACCGTCGCAGTTTTCCAACTGTTTTTCAAACACAGTGTTGCCATTCTCATCTTCGATCTGTATGCTTCCTGCGTTGCGGCTCACACCATTGACATGTGCCATGTCATCACACTCGTACCATGATCCAGGCGGAAATGGCAACATGTCTTCGTCCAGATCCATTTCTTCACAGGCATCGTGGTTCCAGGCTATGTCAACCAAGTCAACTTGACGTTCCATACAGTAGTCCCAAACTTTGGGATCTACACGACCCATAACTTTTTCACCGCCATAGCCCCACAGGCTGATCTTGTAGGTTCTGGGAGTAAACTTTAATGTATCGATTAGTTGTTGCTGTTCTTCTTTGGTTGCCATTGCTTTTCCTTACTGGTAATCCTTGTTGAGTGTGGCCCAGGTCATCCAGGCCTTGAATGCATTATACACAGCCTGGGCTTCTTTGTCATCCTGAGCTACTCGTTTGCCACGCACCCAGAATCCGTCGGGTCTGATCTTGAGCATTTCTGCCCCGCCGGCCATGCAAGTGATCGTGTCGGGCTCGGTGTTCATGCCACAAACTGCCTCATGCGTTTGAGTGCTTTTTGGATGCGCCATTTGATATAGGCCATCCATTCTTTTGGGTGTATCATTCTCTATCTCCATTCAAACATTCCATGGTTTTACAAACAACAAAACTCAACAACAGGCCACCAAGCACAATGGCCAAGGCTTCAATCATCCATGGTTCCAGCCATGACAAGTTAAACAGTTTAACATATTGATCAAACATCACAGTTTCTCCCCGGCTTCAAAGCCACGAAAACGAACAAATCTCGGAAACCTCAGGCTGTAGGTTCCATCCTGATTTTGGGTGACAGCATCTGCCGCAACCTCAACCACTCGGCCAAGTAGGTCATCTCGGGAACCCCAATATTCATCACGATCAGAGTCGGAAAGGCCACTGCCCACATTAACACGAATACTACGATCATTGTCTACTCCTTCGCATACTATAGCACCCAAACGGCCTTGATTGCGACCAGTGCCTTCTTCAAAACCTATGATGTTCAAGTCCAGTGTGATCACCGGTTTCCATTTCAGCCAGAACGTGGTGCGTTTGCACTCATAGGGTGCGTTCATGTCCTTGATCATGATACCTTCAAAACCTTGTGCCACTGCATCTTCGGCGAAGCGTCGCATGATGTCATGACCTTCTGCACTCTTGAGATCCACATTCATGCCCGGCATGACTCGTAGATTTGGTTGTGTTTCTATCTGTTCCTGGTTGGTGCTCAACAACAGGGTGCGTTTGTGTTGCTGGGCATTCCAGAATCCACGCTCAAAGTCTGCCAAGGGAATCACATCAAAGATGTAATACATCATGTCCTTGGTTTTGGCGTTGCCTTTGCGTTGTGCCTGCTTCATGAGAGCCTGGAAACTTTCGCCCACGATTTCACCATCCAACACAAAAGGACCTTTGGTTTCTAGACTGACACGCCCTTTGATCTGATTCAGTTGCTCTTCGATGTCAGGGAAGTTTTCAAACTGTTTGCCGTTGCGGCTGAACAAGGTCACGGTATTTTTGGTACACAAAGCCAACACACGCACACCATCCAACTTGCACTCGATACGTTTGCTACCAGTCATCTTGCTGGCATGGTCGTTTGAATCAGTGGCCAACTGGCATGTAAACACTGGTATGCGCCATTCGGTCTTGCCCACAACCTTGTTGATGGTCTTTTCTGAAATGCCACAGCGCAGGTCTTTGATGATGACTCTGCGAGCAAGTCCGTTCCATTCTTCACTGTCAAAGTCTTGGCTGAGTTCTTCAATGGCATCGCGGGCCGCATGCCCTGTGACACTACGAGTCCTTAAGGCTTCCAGCAGACCCCAAAACCTGGGCCATGGGTTAGGTCTATCCACCAGTCCTTGTGTTTCCGCAACCTGGCGCACACCAAACACATGGAAGGGGTTGTAGGCTTCGTAGCAGTTGAACAAAAAGCATTGTGCATTGGCCGATCCTAGTTTGGCGGCCATGAGTGCCTTTTCAATCACTTTCTCTTTGTGTATTCTGCTGTCGGAACTTTCGAGATCTCTGATCCAGTCTGCGGCCAACTTTAGTCCTTCGTAATCAAGGACCCTGGGTTGTATGATCGTGTATGGAGAGTCCATTGTTATTTACTGCCTTGTTGTTGATGTTTATATTCGCGTTTTAACCAATATTTGTACATGCGGAAATAAGTAGCCGCATCACATGGTTGGAAACCATAGGTGCTGGCTTCATCCTTGTGAGACATGTAGGTCCGCATGAGCCAAAGTTTAAATGGGGTATCTGTAGGTTTCATTGTCGCTCCATGATTGATTTGATCACTGCCGTGGCCTCAGGAAAGCCTTGTCGCTCACGACTGCTCACCATGGCTTCGATCAGTTCCATCTGCGTTTCGTGTAGTCCGCCCACAAAGGTCATGATCTGATCCCTTGTAAGTGTCATCTTGATGTTGGCAATGGTGTATTTCTTGCGGGCTTCGCGGTCGGCATCTTCAAAATCATCTTCAAACATTATAGGGTCTCCTCATCGCATTCACGAGCAAAAATACGTGCCACATCTTCCTGGGTCACATAATCTTTGAAGTAAATGTAGGTTTCTTCCGGACTACGACCACGAGCCTGCCACTCCATGATTTCGATTTCAATGTCTTTGAAAAATCCCATTATTGTGCCTCCGCATAAAATTCTGCATCCAAGTCGGCCGACCATTCAGCATATTCAGCAGGATCAACGACTTCGGGTTCGTCATCAATGACCCAACCGGCACGCCGCAATTCGGCACGGCCTTCAGGAGTGGCTTTCATGGCATCCATGGCATCGTGGATACCGTTGATCTGTGCTACCAAGAACTCACGATCACGCCACTGCTCAGGAGTGGCACTGCGAGGACGCCAACCATGGAAATCTTTATGGAAATCACTGTAATAGCTCTGCAATTCATCTACTGATAAGTCTGCAAAATCGCTGTGTGCCATGCTATGCTCCTTTATTGTTTATAACTATATTATAACAAATGGGCCTTTTTTGGTCAATCCCACGACTTTTTGTCGCCATATTGCTCGTTCCAGTCGTAGCCGGCATTGTATTCTTCAATCTCGGCTGGGTTGAGATTGGTAATCTTTTGACCATGATGAGTGCCTTCGGTCCACCAGTGTGGATCACGGGGACGACCATAGTATGAGTCTGCACTGCCACGATCGTACAGACCACCATGTAGTTTGCGATCAAACTGTGGGCCACGCAGGGCTTGGACGATCTGTTCTTGTTCTGATTTGTCTAATATTCCTAGATACATATTCACTCCTTTTCTTTCACTATACATATATTATAGCCGAAATGGCCTTTTTTGGTCAACCATTGTCCCGGACTTAGGATTTACCGGTTAGCACACACTAACCTACCCTGGTTGGCGCCGGGTCGGAGATTACTTATATGTTGCAGGCCGCAAAAAATCGGTCCTGATCGAATCTGTCGTTGGCTACTTTGCAGGCTGACGCTACTGCTACCGCGGCCTGGAGACGAGCATGGGGATCCATGATCGAGTTGATGTATTTGGCGAGTAGTTCAAAATGTTTCTTAGACATACTATTGCTCCTATTAGTTACTATAAAAACATTATAGCAAAATGGCTATTTCTGGTCAACCGCAGGTTAGTAAGCACTTACCTAAGGTTGTAGTTGTCGTGCCATGACAGGTTGACATACTGCCCGGAAAGTCTGACGTTTTCTTTCGTATCTGGCGTCCAGCATGCTCAGACTGCTTTCACACGCAGCCAGGGTTTGATATCCACCCCAGATTTCAAAATCTGCGCTGGCAGTTATCCATACTATCAAGATCCAGTTTATCATACTTGTATATAACAAAAAACCCTGCACCAGGCAGGGTTTTTGTTCCAAAATGTAAAGATTACTTCTTGGCAGGTGCAGCAGGAGCGGCAGCAGGAGCAGCTGGTTTAGCGGCTTCTTTCTTTGGCTCTTCTTTTTTGGCTGGAGCTTGAGCTACAGCAGATAATGCAAATGCGGATGCTACGATTGCTAATAATGCTTTCATTTGTATTTCCTTTCGAAAGTAGATAAATGACAAGAGAATCTCATCATCTATATATTTAACGCCTTAGTAGTTCTACGGGTTGATTTTTCTGGCAAAATACACCGTTATTTGACAGCCAAATTCTCAGCTTCGGATTCGGTGTAAGTTGCCGGCAGTAGCTCGGCCTGTGGTGGTGGTTCGGCGGGTTGGTCTGGTATCTGATTGCTGACCACTATTCCGGCTGCGTTTAAGGCCTGTTGATTTTGGCCCTCGCGCATGGCTCCTATGATACATTGTCCAGTGAATGTGGTAAGATCGGCTACCCCTTGTATCAGTTGAGCAGTTCCTCCTACCTGGGTGTTGAGACCATATTCAGGAAGACTGTACACCAGACCATAGATGCTGTTGCGTTGGTTGGCCTGCAAATCTGAAAATACCAAGTTGGCCGAACTTTGCAAGGCACGTTCGCTGACTATCTGGTCGCAGATGCTGTTCCACAAGGTGTTGATCTGTGCGGTCTGTGCAGGATAGGTCGTTATTAGATTGGATATTTCAGTGTTGGCTGCAGGTGTCAGTTGCGAACTGAACACATCGTTGGCATCGGTGTAAGTGCCGGCAAAAGGTCCGGATGGTATGACCACGGGTCCTGCCACTGGGTCTCCATACACACCTTGTACCACTTGCAACATGGTGGCATATACCACACCCAGAGCAGTGAGATCCATGGTGTCTATGATTTCAGTGACTTGCACAAATGCATCGGCACTGACCCAACCTGCGGCTGTGCCCAACAAGTCCATGGCCACTATGGTTCCATTTGGACCTGTGCCGTTAGCCAAGGTGCTTGAAAAATAGTTGGCCACCGAAGCCGGTACTGGTTGTTGCAGGGCTTCTACAGCAGGCAAGTTCCTGGTGGTCTGTTGTGCAGAAACCAAGGCAGCAAACTGCTCCAAGGTCAACTTGTTGATGCCACCCACTTGAGCCAGACTGGTGGCCAAGGCCTTGTTGGCCAAGGCCTGATCGGCAGGTATTATTTGTTGTAGGCGATCCAGGGCTATCATACCAAACTACTCACTACGTAACTGGGCAATTCATCAGCCAAGGTACTGTTTACTGTGCCTTGATTGTTGATATAGATGGCTCTGGGTCCCACTGATGTGTTCACAGTCAAACTGGGATAACTGTTGGGGAATAACTTGGCAGGATTCAACAAGTCGGCCATGGTTTCTATGTTGGCCGTGGTCACTGCCAACACAGTCAATACTTGTTGTAGATCTGAACCCGTGATCTGTGTCATGGCCAAGTACATGAGTTTTTGTACACTGTCGCCGAAACTAACTGTGGGATTGTTCAAGTTGACCACGGCTTCCTGAGGAACACCTGCGGCCAAAAAATACACTGACAGTACCGGCACATTTCCGCCCACGGCCTGTATTCGCTGTACCAGAGCCAATGGACTACCAAGATTACCAAGATCATTGAGATCAATCAACTTGCCCAACGCAGATAGGTCTTGGCCAAATGCCGTAGTGGCCAAGTTGACTTGCGTGATGTCACCGGTGATCATGTCATCCATGTTGCTGAAAGTAGTGGCCATGTAAGTCTGACTGTTCACAGCACTGTTCACAAACAAGTTGGTCTGACCAGCGTAGCCTTCGGCAATGGCCAGGGCCTGGCAAAACTTGCTGACATCACCGCCGCCGGCATCTGTGGAAGCCTGTGTTTGTACTATGCCACTGAGTCCTGGATTGGCATTGGCTGATACCAAGGTAGGATATGCTGTAGGCACGCTGTCAGCCAGGGCCGGACAAGTGGTGTTGCCGATGTTTTTTACTGCCGCTAAATTTCCACTACTCAGGATATTTCCTGCGGCCGCTGTAGAGATGGTGGTGCGTAGATCTGTGATCTCAGGTATGTTGTTGTAGGCGGTCAGTGCTGCAGTCAACTCGGCATTGACTGCTATGCCTTGATTCTGCAAAAGTCCAGCAGAAGCGTTTAACTGTAACGGTGTCAGAGCCATGCGTTACCCCATGACTACATCTGGAGATCCGCCCACACGGGGGTGTCCACAAGTGTCAATGTCATTGGTCATGATCAAGGGTATTCCATTGACCAAGATTTCGCTGGTGTTGGCCTGTGTCTGGGCGTTGCAGTGTATGGGCGGACAACCTTTGGCTCCACAACAAGGATGTGGACTGACCGGAGCATTTTGTATGGCTATGGGTCGACCGTTGACCAGCACTGTGGAGTCGCCACGAAGGATCAATCCTCCGGCTGAATTTTGATCGCCCACACGCTGTACAGCTCGGCCCATGTTATCCCATCAATATCTTGCTGTTTCTTACTGGTTTGATTCCAGTGGTTGCTTCAAGGTAGCTGTCGCACACTTCTTCTCTGCTGGGAGCGATACAACTGACTTGTAGTTTATTTATTGTGACATTTTTGTCAGGATTTGCAGTGAACAAGCTGTGTACCATGTTGATGCCTTGGGGCCCCGGTACCACTGTGAGAGGTTTGGCCACTGTGTAAGTGCCGTCATCTTCGGCCGTGATTTTGGCCACTACTTCGTCACCATTGGCGATTTTGATTGTGTAAACTTGGTCTAATTCTACTTTCATGTTATCCTTTGAGATGTTTGCGTAACTCTGTAAACCCGCCAATCAATTCACCATCTAAAAATATCTGCGGTACCGTGCGGGCATCCGGTACTGCTTCCAGCAACTGTTCGCGTGTCCAATCTGTGCTGATGTTGCGTTCTTCATACTCAATGCCTTTTAACTTCAACAAGTTTTTTGCTTGATCGCAAAAAGGGCAGGCGTTCTTGCTCCATACAACTGCTTTCATAAATTTCTCCTTGATTGTTATTATAGACTAGGCAAAGCGTCGTAGTCAATCTTGTCGCTCATGACGCCAATCACATAGTTTGTGGACTCGTTTTCTTGTAGAGCCGTTTGTTTGTTGCTGGTATTTACGTGCTTGTTGAACCAAGGAATCGGAGTGGTCTTGGGAGCTGGACTTTGATATTTGATGCCAATTTCTTTGAGTGCCATGACTGCGGTATAGTCCACAAAGTCACGCAGGATGTTGGCATTGAGACCAATCACAGGACCTTTCTTGAATAGGTAGTCAGCCCAGGCTTTTTCTTCACGTATCACATCCAGGTACATGGCATATACTTCGGCCTCACATTCCTGTTTGGCACGTGCGAATCTAGGATCCTCCTTGACCACTTGATTGATGATCCAAGCTGTCCAATCTTTGTGCAGGATCTCGTCCTGAAGGATGAGACTGATGATATTGCCATTGCCGATAAAGATCTTGTTTTCTACCATGGCCAAGCTGGTGGCAAAGCTGACCATGAAACGGAAAGCTTCTAGGCCATAGCTGGCGTTGAGTGCCAACCAGATAGCCTTGATGTGTTCAAACTCATCAAACTCCTCCTGCAGTTCTTTGCGGCAGTTGATCATGTGTAGGCGATCGTAATACAGGCCAATGCTTGATGCCATGTCAATGATCTCAGCAGTGTCATGTATTTTGTTGAACTCTTCTTTGGGCACGTTGTAAATGTTACGAATAATGTGTGAATAGCTACGACTGTGGATGTTGGTTTCAAAGAATCCCCAGTTGTACATAAGTGCTTCTATTTCTGGAATCGAACACACTGGTGTAAATACTTGTGTGGGTCCGCGGCCTTGTAGGCTATCCAAGGCTGTTTGACGTAACAGGTTTGAAGTAAAGATATGACGCACAGTGTCACTAGCTTCTTTGAAGTCCGCGGCATCTTTGGTCAAGGAAATCTCTTCGGGGACCCAAAAGAAACCGCGTGCTTCTTGTTCAAATTTTACAATCTTGGGATACTTGACTTCTTCAAAGCGTTGGATAGTCACAGGACCTTCGGCGTCCAGAAACATTTTGCGATTGAGATAATCGGTGGCATGTCGTAAATCATATTGTGCTTGGCTCATAGTTGTTCTCTTAGTAATATTTTTTGTCTTGACCAAAGTCATATGGCCTATAGGGAGTCTCGCTGAATCGTTGACTTTCCAGATGAGCCATGTAGTTGAAATTGTTAAGGATCCAAATCAATGGATTCAACAATATTTTTTTTACAATTTGCACGCCAAGCAATCCTCTTCCAATAAATCACTGTCAGGTTCTTGGGTGTGTAGGACCTGTGGCGCATCGTCTTGACCTTTGCTGCCTTGTTTGTTGATCAAGCTATAATAAAATGTTTTTAAACCCCAACGATGTGCTCGCATGAGATTACCAGCGATCAGGGTTGTGGGTACCTTGCGGTCGGCAAAGTGTGCAGGATTGTAGAATGTGTTGGTTGAGATGCTTTGATCCACATAGGCGGCCAACACAGCCGCGGTCTTGATATAGCCCACACAGTCAGCTTGGTCCCACATGAGCTGATACTTGTTTTTCAGCTTGTTGTATTCTGGTACTACCTGTATCAGGCTGCCGGCCTTTGACTCTTTGACAGTGATCAGGCTCATGGGCAATTCAATACCGTTGGTTGAGTTGATGACCACACTTGAACTTTCTACAGGAGCAATGGCCATGAGTGTGGCGTTGCGAACACCATGCACCTTCATCTGTTCACGTAGACGTTCCCAATCCAGTTCGGGCTTGAAGCTGGTTAATTCATCCACTGCTTTTGCACGCAGTTCCCAGGGAAACTGGCCTTGTCCATAGCGGGTAAGTCCGCTGTGGCTGCAAGGGCCACGTTCTTTGGCCAACTCGATGGTGGCTTCGGTCAAATAGTAGGCCTGATGTTCCATCCAGGACTTGACTTCAGCTAATGCATCCTTTTCACCATATCGGTGTCCACGTTTGGCATGCCAATAGGCCAAGTTAGTTACACCAATGCCCAGAGGTTGTATCTCTTGATTGCTGAGCTGACTTTGGATACTCAAGAAATCTTGATAATCTAAGATATTGCAAAGGCTACGTTGCAGTATGCGGCAAGCTCGGCGCATGTCTTCGGGATTGCGGAACGCACCCCAGTTGATTGATCCCAAGGTGCACAATGCTATACGACCTTCATCGTCGTCCAAGCGGCGGAATGGTTTTGTGGGCAACAAGATTTCACAGCAGAGATTGCTTTGATAAATTGTGTGATACTCAGGATCAAACGGCCCTTGGTTCATCACATTGTCAATGAATACAAGATAGATACGACCTGTGTCAGTTCTCTCCTTCAAGATACCGCCCTTGAATACTTCTTCGGCACTCATGACTTTTTTCTTTATGTCTTTGCGCTTTTCATACCGGACATATAGCTCTTCAAACTTGTCTGTGTCTTTGTAAAATGCTTCATACATGTCTGGCACTTCGTTAGGATCAAAGAACGTAATCGATTCCTTGTTCTTAAAACGCCGCCAAAAGAACGATGATAGGACCACTCCGTAATCCATGTGTCGGACTCGTGTTTCTTCAGTGCCTTGATTGTTTTTGAGCACAATGAGATCATCAAACTGATAATGCCATATAGGATAGAACACAGTAGCACTCGCATTACGGATACCTCCTTGACTACAGCTACGCAAATCACCAAACCACTTTTTAAGAAATGGAATCATGCCGGTGTGCATGACTTCGCCACCACGGATGGGGGCACCAAGTGGACGTAAACGACCAACCTCCAAGCCGATGCCGGCTCGCTTGGCCGCATACTTGGCCATCATCTCGCCACTAGCAAATATGCTATCCAGATCGTCGTCACTGCGGATAAGAACACAACTAGAAAACTGTTTAGTTGGAGTGCCAAGGCCAGCCAACACAGGTGTAGCAAGAGTAAATAGGCCATCTGACGCCGCGTTGTAGTACTCTCTGATGTAACGCATACGGGCAGATCCAGGTTCTTCTTTATGGAATACCGTAGCGGCCGCGACCATGTAACGAACCTGTGGCGTCTCATAGATCTCTTTCGTAGCGCGATTTCGTACAAGATACTTCTCAATAAGCTGTTCAATGGCTGCATAACTGTATTCCTCATCTTTGGCATGATCGATAACATCGTTCATGCGATTCCAATCTTCTTGGGTATACCATTCCAGCAACTCAGGAGTGTAAAGGCCAACTTCCACGTTGCGTTTTACGATCTCATAAAGGTGCGGCGGTGTGTAACTACCATACACGTCTTTGCGCAACATGCTGAGACGTTGCTTGCCGGCCACGTACTGATAGTTGGTGTGACCTATGTCAGGATTGGATTCCACATCGATGAGATCCACGATGGCACGCAAAGTTATGCCATCCACTTCCTTGGTGGTTATACCATCATAGAAATGCATCTGTGCTTTGATTTCGATCATGGACTGACTCACGTCCGCGATGCCTTGACAAACCTTGGCGACCTGAGCCTGCCATTTTTCAATGTGCAAAGGCTCTCGTTCGCCGCTTCTTTTTACTACTGTAATCTGCGTCATTCTACTCTCGTTTTAATTGTACTGCTCGTGTATTTGTTTTTGTGTCAACTGCCGATGCACTTCAACTTCTTGATTGGTATTTAATATAGTGCTGGGTTCCCAATTCAATATATATTTTGCTTGTTCCACCAGGACTAAATTATGCCCAGTTTGAGTCAAAACCAAACTTGCAGACTGTAAATCTTCACGATCCAACAAACTAATAGTATACAGGATTCCCAACCCTCTTGCAAGGTCGCAATACACATTGTCACTCAAAAGTTGCCAGGGATCGGGCCAGGTTTTGATATCATCCCAGTGAAGATAATAAGGTTGCCACGGACTACCAAACCACCAGGTGTTGATCTGGTTCAGGGCAGATTCCAAAGGCAGTGTGACCACACGCTGTCTTAGCCCATACCAAACGTCTAGACGCTGGTCAAATGAAGCTGGCCACATTAGCCTATTGATGCTATAGAATAGTTTAACACGGCTGTGGATCCCACAGTGCTGTTGTACTTGAGAGTGCAGACTCCGGCCGCCGTTGAGAAAAACAAAGTAATACCTGTCGGCGAATTTTCGGTGTATTCGTCATTGGAGGTATTGCCCGAGACGTCTTCATTGACCACAGTATAAACTCCGGTGCGTCGAGTTGAATCACGTTGTATGGTGTAGCTCATGGCAAGCGTTGGATATTCAACCACATCCAAGTTAAAAATGGTTGTATTGGTCTGACCACTGAGCAAGGTAACGGCTTGACCGCTGTCTCTGGTATATGTGCCAAGACTGATGTCATGTCCATTGGTAGTGGTTATGGCCATGGCATTGTTGGTTACAACTATGCGAGGATAACTTACTCCAGGAGTTTCTGTGGTACTATAAGCATCTCCACGTTCAAACAAATCACTGATACTGACATTGTTGTTGGACTCTATCTGTATGATAGATGTATAAGGTGCAGTGGTACTGCCAAAGTGATTGCCAACATTGTAAAATATATTGTGACCTGTGGCATTCAAACTTGCTTGGCCTATGTAGACTCCCTGAGCATAGATCAAGTTAAACAAGTTACCCATGATACGGAATCCAGTTGCTCCAGTTCCGGCCAAGGTTTCGGTGCCCATTACTATGCCTTTGTACAAAGTGCTGAACACACTGTTGCTGACCACTACACCGGCCACGTCCTGATCTGTACCTCCGGCTGCGGTGGCAGTATTGAGACCAAAGGTAGTACCAGTGAACTGGCAATCATCAAACACTATCTGACTGGTGATCAAGGCCGGAGTACTTTCAAATCTCACACAGGCAGTATCATTGACATCTGTGTTGAGATCTCCTATGCCCAATGGACCAAAGAATCCAACATTTTGAAAACGACAACGTGTGGCATCTTCGACCAAGAATATATCTGTGGTAGAATCCAGGTTCCTAAAACCCATGTTGGTGATAGTGATATCCTGAGGTGGCGTGGCTCCGTTGCTGGCAATGTTAGGACCATACTGTTGTAAGCTGTCTGCAGTGCGGGCCACGTAAAATGTCAAGGTACTGTCTTCACCATTGTCCATCTGTATCACGCTGCTGACTGGACCTTCTCCATACAAGGTAGCATAGGTTGGAATAAAGATACTGGAGGTTATGCGATAAACACCAGCAGGAAAAAACAAACTGCGGCGTATCTGAGGATTGACTTCTCTACAAAACAACTGATAAAGCGCACGATTGATGGCATCGGTGTCGTCAGTGATGCCGTCACCCACCGCACCAAAGTCTTTGACTGTGGCAAATTGATCCAACCAGCTTTGTAAACTTTGCGAAACAGGTGTGCCAGGACTGGGTCCTGTTTGTACCACATAACCTGCGGCTGCACCTTTGTAGGTGTAGCTGGTCTGGAAAGCCAAGATGTCGCTGAATTCTGTGAGTATTTCTGTGTTGCCTACTACTGGTGCGCCTTCAGCTAGGGTGCCATTGCCAATGAAAAGCCTGCGACTATCTATGCTCCAGCCCAGCTCTGCGCCCGCCAACTGCGGTAAATCTATCTGTAAACCTTTGCGGTTTGTTATCTGGGATATTTGTACAATGGCCACGTTCTGTCGTCCTTGATTCTATCCAGTATTTAGTTGGATCAGGCTTGCAAGTAGTACAGCTCTAATCTGCGCCACCATTGGTCTGCCCAGTGATCAAAATCTGCTTTTTCCAGCCGAAATTCTTGATATTCTGGTCGTGCCGTGGGCCGGCCCTGTGCATCTGTGGGAGGTTTTACGCACATCAAGACCACGCCTTTGCGTATGTTGGTGCCATACACTTCGTTGTGTGCCAGAGCATAGGCCACTAACTGTAAGAAATAGTCTTCGATCCATTCCCTGCGCTTGGGCTTGTTAGTTTGCTTGTAGTCTAGGATACTTTCTTCATTGAGATGTATGCCAGCACCGTCTGAAGTCCCGGCATAAAGTTTAGGAAAGTACAAGGGTATTTCCACACCCCAGAATTCACTCACATTTACGAGACCATCTTCTATCACAGTCTGTGCCATGGCATGACTGGCCCATCCGTAGGGATTCGACCCTTGTTCTCGTAGCTCGCCGGTTTTTACATAGTGTTCAAGATAGGTGTGCATTCTGGTGCCACGGTTGGCAGCTTCGGTGGTAATGGCCTGGGCCTGTGCATGTCCCACACGCCGTTTCCATTCATTGAGTGCTTGTCGCTTTTCTTCGGGCTTGGTCTGGTCTAGTATGGTTGTGACACTGGGCAGTTTGCCGCCGGGAGTGTCATACAGCCTGCGGCCGTCTTCGGTGACCCTGTTCAGGGGTTGATAATCAAACTTGGGATTGTACAAATTAAACTCGGAAACTTTCCCCGCAACCACAGCGGTCTTTTTCGTTGGGATTCACAAACTCAAAACCTTCATTGAGTCCTTGGCGCACATAGTCTATGGTCATGCCTTCAATGTAGGGGTTGTGCTTGGGATCAATGTAAACTCTCACACCATTGACATCATAGTGTGCCACACAGTGTTCGCGACCCTGTTCCTCATCCACATATTCTAGAGTGTAGGCCATGCCCGAACATCCGGTGGTCCTAACTCCTACCCGTATGCCTAGCCCACGACCGCGGCGGTGGAGATTTTGTTGGATCTTTTTGGCTGCAACATCAGTGACTGAAATCATTGGTGCTTTTTTCTATAGTCTTCTATCGCGGCCTTAATAGCGTCTTCCGCAAGGATCGAGCAATGGATCTTAACTGGCGGTAACGCGAGTTCTTGAGCGATGTCACTGTTCTTAATTGATCCAGCCTGCTCAAGCGTTTTGCCTTTGACCCACTCCGTGACGAGACTGCTACTCGCGATCGCCGACCCACACCCGTATGTTTTGAACTTTGCGTCTTTGATGATTCCATCTTCTACCCTTATTTGCAGTTTCATAACGTCGCCGCAGGCCGGTGCTCCTACCATGCCGGTGCCCACATTGACATCACCTGCATCCATTTTGCCCACGTTGCGTGGATTCTCATAATGATCCAAGACTTTTTCAGAATAAGCCATTTGACTCTCCTTGTATGATTATAACACTTTGTTTGCGTATTTACAACAGATTTTGGTCAGTTACATGCGCCGTTTCATGGCGGCTTTGGCGTTGGCATCTACCACATCACGTGCTTGATCCACGCTCATGCCTGCTGGTTCACTTTCTGTGTTGCCTTTGAACCTGACCACACCTGAATTGGGTTCCAGAGGTTCCAACACATTTTTCAAAGGATTTTTTGAAATAAGATCGCCAAGATTTTGTTCAGTCACGTTGATTCCCAGACTCTGGGCTAGATCGATAAAGGCCGGTTGACTGATTTGAGCCTGAGCATTTTCATCCATGGCTCGGTCTTTCAAGAAAGTGGTCAAGGCCAACAATCTTTCTTGACTGGGCACAGAGTTGTCTAAGGCAAATTCACGTATGAGCATTATCTACGGCCGCGGCCCAATGATGCAGCAGCAGGTTCAGCTTCTGGTTCTTCGATGTCTAGCTCGGCACCAGCGATTTCTTCTTCACCAGGTGCTGGCAATTCTGCAGGCATCTCGCCACCCAGTCCGGCATCTGTGCCCATGTCTTGTCCAGGTACCACCGGAGCTTGACCTGTGACCACACCCAAGGCAGCTTCCAACTGTGTCTTTGCACCTTGTAGGTTTTGCAACAAGCCTGCCAAGGCGGCTGTGGCATCGGTGTTGAACTGCATGGCTTGATCCACACCAACTTCATTCTTGATGCTATCAACCAAGGCAGGAAGATCTTTGAACTGCATGGCCGAAACCTGCTCGCTCATTTTTTGTACTTGGTCAACCATGTCTTGGCTGGCCAGGACCACCTGAGCTTGTTGTACTTCCGACGCTTCTTTGAGACGTTGTTTGAGGCTACGATGCCCTTCAAGCGTGGATTTTTCTTTTTGTATGGCTGCTTTTCTAGCCGCAATGTCTTGAGATTGTTTGGTCAACTGTCTTTCTTCGTCGCCCAGCTGACGTTGTTTTTGTTGGCGGGCCAAGGTCATAGCGGCCTGTTGTTGCTGAGGAGTTTGTTTTGGGGCACCTGCAGGTGCCGTGGCAGCAGTTGCCAGGGCCTGTTCCATGACCACCAGTTTCAAATATGTGGGATTGCGTTCACTGCTGTGGAACTCTGGAGTCCTACGATGCTCGGCTATCAAAGCACGAACACGTTGCAACATGTTTTTGGCTTGTTTTCCGCTGAGACTTTCAAACGCTAGTTTGTCGCCAAAATAGCTTTCAAATACCTTGGCGGCTTGCTTTGTTGGGTTGACTACGGCCAGTTCTTGCAGTTTCATTGTTAAATCCTCGTTGTTGCAAGTATTTAGCCAAATTAATACATTTGTCCAATTGATTTTCCACTAGCTTTTTGTGTATGAGCTTGGACTCCAACTTGGTGCCCACGGTTTCTCTGAATTCTACTCGCCGGCTGTGATCAGCTAGATTGGCACGGGCATTTATGTCATTGTTGAGATAGGCCAGTTTGTTGTCCAACAACAATAGATCACGGGCCAGGTTATAGTCGCGATATTTGTCAGCTATGCACCAGCCCATGGCCGTGCGTGTGTTGTTGAAAAATCCCACTTCTGTAGCATGGCACATGACCCTGTAACCGGGTCGTTGTGGAATGATTTGATATTTTCCAAACACTTCATAGCTACCATTGTCCATAGGTATGATAACATTGGACATGATTTCACGTAATTCTTGTCTGATCATGCGATCAAACTCTTGATCTGATTTCATTTAAAAACGTAGTTGGTGATGAGATATACTGTGATGCCAGCCAAGGCTCCGATTATGCCCAGTCCCCAGCTGATGATTTGATCGGTGCGTTTTTCTGCCATCCTTTGCACCATGTCATGTACTTCGCGTAGCAGAGTTTCCAAACCGGTGATTTTGCTTTCCACATGCTCAAAGCGTTGTTCCAGTTGGTTATAGCGTTCGGCACACAGTTCCACGTGTGCTTCCAGGCTCTTTTTTTCGATTTCGGTGGTTTCGCTCATGTTGGTTCCCAATCAATTATTTATAGCAATAGGTAAGAACCAGATGTTTTGATCCGGGCCGTCGGTGATCAGTTCTTGGCTGATGATTTCGCCCGAGGGAAGGTTGTGTATCATGGGCACACCTGCGGTGTCCAAGCGTAGTATGCGAGTAGGATCTTCTTCGGATCCATAGGCATCTGGAGTTTCGGTGGCGAATTCAAACTCCCAGGCATCTTCAAAACGCACCGGCTCAGTCAACTCTATGACCTGGGTACGCAGGCTGATTATCTGTGTGAGTGTTTCCCAGTTGCGTTGCTGATTGCGGCTGCGATTCCAGGCCAGCTCGTTGGTAATGCGTTGTCCTGCATGATCTGTAAAGGGTATTCTTGAGCTTTTGATATGCCCTGTTACCCCAGTGGCAGTTATATCAAAAAGACAACGGCAAAGGATCTTGGTCATTTTTTAGATAGTTCGTAGATCACTCGGGCCCGATCCAAGGCATCCTGTAGCGCAGGATTGGAATCTCCTGCGGCAATGATGTTTTCCCATATCAACCATCGGGCCTGTGCGATGTCTTGTTGTTGTCTGCGCTCAGAAACCTTGTAGAGTTCACGTTGCGTCTGTCCGGGCCGTCTACGGTAAATGGTATCGCCACCATCGGGGCTTTCGTAAACATACTTCATCATGTACTTACCGCCAACAAAAAACCCCGGAGTAAATCCAGGGTTTGTTGCAATCCAAAAATGGATTAAGATGCGCTTGTAGCTGTGGAAGCCAAACGGAAACCAACGTTGGTTACTGTTGCACCGCCCAAGTTGTAACCACTCACTGTGCCTAGAGCTTGGATGATAGCTTGCAATGTAGCTGCGCTGTTGTCAGAACCGTCAGTTGCTGTGTTGAAAGCACCTGTTGGATATGTTGCAACAGAGAAGTTTGTTACGTTGCCTGTAGCAGCCACTTGGTAGATTGCTACCGTAGCTGTTTGCTGGATTGTCTGCAACAATGTCTGTAACATGCCGTTGACGTTAGCTTCTGTAGAAGGATCAGCACCGAGATCGCAACCGAAAAAGTCCAATTTTGGACCCATAAAGTTGGTAGGTGTGCCTGCAGGTGTGTAAGCTGCTGTTGCGGCTAACTGAGGACCGTTGAGGGTGTCAGTTGCAAATACTGGTTGTGAACCACCACTGGTAATTGTTAATGATGCCATTTTAAATCTCCTTAATGTGTGGACCTATAGTCCTACACTTATTTACCATTCTGGTAAAAAAAGCAGAGTTAGGTGGCCAAATTTGGGTTGTTTAATATGCGATTTCCGGCGCTGAAACCAAAGCGATTGACCAGTTTTGCACGGCCCGCAGGAGTGGCCAATACCCAGCCTTCGTGTCCAGGTTCCTGGCGGTCCAGCTGACTCAGCATGTCGGTCTTGATTTCGTGCAACAACAAAAAAGCTGAAAATGCCGCACTCATGCCAGCGGTGTTGCTTCTAGGGCTCTGCAAGTATTCAATGATGTTGGCAAACTTTCTGGGTGTCACATTGTTT
>JACCDG011222926.1_pt1 | contig 21118 bp, 20 predicted proteins | sample 7442471 | NCBI WGS metagenome assembly JACCDG01 (sample SAMN15323444, study PRJNA562643) | freshwater metagenome | isolation source: river surface water | place: USA:Blue River Watershed | collected 2017-08-17 | reverse complement strand
TCGTGAGGCAACACGATGTTGAGCCCAATGCTTTTGCCACCGGTCTCGTACGCACCGCGGTTACCCGCCTCCATGATGCCCGGGCCACCGCCGGTGACCACATAGATGGGTGATTGCAACTGGGCCGAGTGATTGGTCACCAGGGTTGCAAAAGCACGCGCCTCTTCGTAGTAACGTGCCATGTCAACGCCGCGTTGGGCCACCCGAATGGCTTGATCGCGGGCCGATCCAGCAGGTAGCTGCTGGGCTGCGTGCAGCTTTTCTTGCGCAACATCAGCGGGCAAGATTCGGGCGCTGCCGAACATCACGATGGTGGACTCGATGCCCTCTTCGCGCTGAATCAACTCAGGCTTGAGCAACTCCAGCTGCATGCGCACGGAGCGCAGCTCAGGGTGGAGAAGGAATTCAGGGTCGGCAAAGGCCAGATCGTAGCTGCTGTCTGGGCCTGCATACAGCGACGGCTTGGATGCGTTACGCGCGTCCTGAACCGCGGTGGGAAAGTTACGTTGGAGCAACTCTTTGGGATTGTTCATGGTGACAACCATCCTGCATAGGGTCTTGTGACTTCAGTATGCAGTGGCACACGCATGGATCAGCGTGCGAAATGAACGGTCAACCCCTGGGAGTTGTGATTTCGCCGCACACAGGACAGGCGGGATCACGCTTGGCACGCAGCTCCGTCCAGGACCAGGAGCGGCCATCGAGCAACAGTAAACGGCCAGCCATGGAAGGATGGGTACCGGGTTTGGCTTCTTCAGCGATTTGGGCCAACAGTTTGATGGCCTCACCGGCCTGCATCACACCCATCATGCCCACGATGGGTGCAAACACACCCAGCATGGCGCAGCGTGTTTCTTCAGGAGGACTGTCTGGCGGGAACAGGCAAGCATAACAAGGCGCCTCAGCCTGACGGGGATCGAATACGCTGATCTGGCCATCAAACCGCACGGCAGAAGCCGACACCAGGGGCACACTGTGCTGACGGCTGACGCGGTTGATCAACTGCCGAATGGCGAAGCGATCGGTGCAATCGAGAACCACATCCGCCTGAGGCACCCATTCATGAAGCAAAGCCTCATCAGCCGCCTGTGCAATCGGGTTGACTTGCACGCCTGGGTTGAGCTGCGCAATCGCTTGTGCAGCCGATGCCACTTTGGTTTGACCGACCCGTGCGGTGGTGTGGATGATCTGGCGCTGGAGATTGGTGACGTCGACCACATCCGAGTCCATCACCGTGATGCGCCCCACACCGGCACTGGCCAGGTACATCAAGGCGGGTGCGCCGAGGCCACCGGCCCCGATCACCAGTGCATGAGACTGCAATAAGCGGTCTTGCGCATCCTCCGACCACTCATTGAGCAGAAGGTGGCGGCTGTACCGCAGGCGCTGATCATCATCCACGAAACACGTCTCCGGGGCTCATGGCCCTGAGCCTCACTGAGCCTTGCTGTCCTCAGGCTTGCGTTCAGTCATGGTCTTGGAGACCGAGACTGGTTTGCCTTTGAGCTGATTCAAAGCTTGTTGCAGCGGGAAGTCTTCAGCACTGCCAAATTCAGGCAAAGGCTTGGGCGTGTCCGACTTACGAGCGTCTTCCAGCTTTTTGAGGGCTTCTTCGCGCGCCTTTTCACGGGCTTCATCCTTCACCTCGGCACCTTGGCCGCTGGTGATGTGCTTTTCAAGATCGGCTTCGCGGACACGCAAGGCGGAGTACAAATTGCCGTCAGCGCTTTCGTCCACCATGATGTCTGGGACGATGCCCTTGGCCTGGATGGAGCGACCACTTGGGGTGTAGTAACGCGCGGTGGTGATCTTCAAACCGGTGTCAGCCGTCAGCTGGCGAACGGTTTGCACCGAGCCCTTGCCGAAGGTCTGGCCGCCCATGATGGTGGCGCGTTTGTGGTCTTGCAAAGCACCCGAGACGATTTCACTGGCCGAGGCAGAGCCTTCGTTGACCAGCACGACCAAAGGAATGTTCTTCAGTGCGGCAGGCAAGCGCGACAGTGGATCGGTGCCGAAGCGACGGGAATAGTCTTCCGTGCGGGCTTTGAAAACGGCCTTCGATTCAGGCAACTGCCCGTTGGTCGATACCACCACGGCGTCTTTTGGCAGGAATGCCGCAGAAATGCCGATGGCCCCTTCCAGCAAGCCACCGGGGTCGTTACGCAGATCGAGCACCAAACCCTTGAGCTTGGGGTCTTCCTTGAAGATTTTCTCGACGCGGGCAGCGAAGTCTTCAACCGTCCGGTCCTGGAACTGGGAAATACGGATCCAGCCATAGCCGGGTTCAACAATCTTGCCGCGCACGCTTTGGACGTGGATTTCTTCGCGGGTGATGGTCACCGGGAAGCTGCGACTTTCCACCTTGCGGAAAATAGTCAGCACCACCTTGGTGTTGGGCTCGCCACGCATGCGCTTGACGGCTTGATCCATGGTCAAGCCTTTGACGAAGGTGTCGTCGATCTTGGTGATCAGGTCGCCGCTTTTGAGGCCAGCACGGAAGGCGGGAGAGCCTTCGATGGGTGAAATGACCTTGACCAAACCGTCTTCCATCCCGATTTCGATGCCCACACCGACAAATTTGCCGGTTGTGCCTTCACGGAATTCCTTGAACGCAGTTTTGTCAAAGTAGATCGAATGGGGGTCCAGACCGGACACCATGCCGCCAATCGCATCGCCGATGAGCTTTTTTTCGTCAACCGATTCAACGTAGTCGGTCTTGATCATCCCGAAGGCGGCAGCGAGCTGCTGCATTTCTTCCAGAGGCAGGGGCGCGACCGCGTTGCGAGCCGTCGCCTGGAACTGCATCGTGGTCAGGCCGCCAGCCAGCGCGCCGAGCGAGACCCAACCTGCAATCTTCAATTTGGAAGTCATGGCTTGTATTTGCCCTATCAGGAAACCTTTAGCAGTATAGGCGGGCTGCCACCCCAGGCCATGGGAATAACACGGCCCAGACACAGCAGATAAAGATTTACCGGGTCAGCAATTGCGAATCGGCCTGAATACCCAGGAAAATGTCGCACATTCGTCACGCTGTGCTGCCCCCTCTAAGGCTGCACCTGAAAGCCTGCCTTCATGTCATTGCCCAACGTCCCACCATCCATCTGGATTCGAGGTCTGATCACCTGGCTGGCCTACACCCTCACAGGGGTGATGGCGCTGATCACGGTGCAACCCGGATCACCTGTCGCCCAGTTGTATCTGGCCGCTGGCGTGGGCCTGGGGCTGGTCCTGGGCTGGGGCCCTCACATGCTGTGGGCCGTTTTGCTGGGTGGCGCATGCGTCACCGTGGTCGATCACACGCTGTTGCACAGTCCGATCAGTTGGGCGGCGCTGGCCACGCAGTCATGGGTGTCCGGGTTTGGCGCTGCGCTTCAGATTTGGGTGGCCTGCAGGCTCACGGCAGGCCGGTCTTGGCCGGTGGATCTGTCGCTGGACCAGCCTCGTCAGATTGCACGTTTTCTCTTCTTGGCGGGCCCTGTTGCCTGCCTGATCAACCCGGTGCTGTCTGTCGGCAGCATGCTGGCGCTGGGCATCGTGTCGCCTGATACGGCGTTGACTTCGGCACTGAGTTGGTGGGCGGCAGACACCATGGGGGTGTTGATGTGTACCCCCATCGTGCTGACCTGGGTGGGACAACCCCACACCTTGTGGCGATCTCGGCGACGCATTGTCGGCGTCCCGTTGATGATCACGACCGCGCTGCTGGGGCTGTCGATTTATCAAGTTCAGCATTGGGATTTGGAGCGCGAGGCATTTGTCTTGGATCGAGATGTCTCGGCCATCACGGATGAAGCCAACCTCAAACTCAATGGATACATCCACGCTCTGCAAGCCTTGAACGGGGTCTACCGTGCCTCACAAGACGTGTCCGAGCACGAGTTTCACCAAGCTGCGAGATATTGGCTCGATCACTTGGAGGGCATCCAGGCGCTGGGTTGGGAGGAGCGCGTTTCCAGGGAGCAGTTGAAGGCTTTTGAAACGAAGCAACGCCAGACCATCGACAGCAGTTACCAGGTGTTTGACCGCATTCCCGGGACCCATGAACGCACCCCGGCACGAGGATCAGAAGTCGTCGCCGTGCGTTTCATTGAACCCAACGGAGGTAACGAAGAGGCACGGGGGCTGAACATCTTGTCCCTGGACGTGACACGTCAAGCGTATGAGCGTGCGCTTGCCTCCAAACAAGCCACGGCCACCTCGGGTTTTGCGATCGCACAAGAAAAGCAAAACCAGTTGGGCGTGGTGGTTTACCAGCCGGTTCTGGACAACGATCAACAACCCAAGGGCACGCTGTTTTTGACCATGCGAATGGATGACGCGCTGCACGCGTTGCTCAAAGGCATGCCTGCCTATTTGCAAGCCTGCCTGATAGAGCGCACAGCAGAGGGCCCTCGCGTTTTAGGCGGCGCCAGCGGTTGTGAGTCGTCATTTGATGCAACGCATGCGCGACATCGCCGCACCGTGGGACTGAGCTTTGCGGGCAACCTCTGGCAATTGGTCGTGTGGGCCCCCCAGGGCGTACCCATGGTGGGACGCGGCACCTCATCTTGGGTCTTGACCGTAGCGGGCGTTGGCTTTGCTGCGGCCCTTGGCGCCATGTTGCTGGTGATTTCAGGGCACACCCGCAAGGTAGAAGCCGCCGTGCTGCAGGCTGATGATCAGCGCAGGGATGCCGAGGCCGCCAATTTAGCCAAAAGTGAATTCATGTCTCGCATGAGCCATGAACTGCGAACCCCTTTGAATGCCGTTCTGGGTTTTGCCCAAGTGATGGAGATGGACAGCAGCGCCCCTTTGGCCCCCGCTCAGCATCAACGACTGCAACAAATTCAGCAAGCAGGCTGGCACCTGCTGGACATGATCGATGATGTGCTGGACATATCCCGCATCGAGACGGGTGCTCTGCGTCTGAACACGGAATCCGTTGCAATTGGCAGCGCCATCATGCAAGTCTGTGAACAGGCCAAACACCAAGCCGACAACCTGGGCATCAGCCTGACGTGGCCCACAGATGTGCCCGCTTCATGGGGCGTACAGGCAGACCCGAGCCGTTTACGTCAGATTTTGAACACCCTGCTCGATAACGGGATCACGTACAACCAACGTCGAGGCTCGGTCTTGGTCAGCGTATCGCGACAGCAAGCCGCCGATGGCACCAGCTCGATGGTCGTCATCGTCAAAGACACCGGCATGGGTATGTCGCAAGAGCAGTTGGCGCAACTGTTCCAACCGTTCAATCGCCTGGGCCGAGACAAGGATATGCCCGATGGCGCGGGGGTTGGCCTGGCTATCAGTCGACATCTGGCCAATTTGATGGGGGGCCAGTTGGAAGCATCCAGCCAGGTAGGGAGCGGCGCCACGTTCACCTTGACACTGCCGGCCACGCACATTGAAGTCGATCTGCACCCTGGCTCGCCGCGGGATGTGGGCCCAGCCTCCGTGCCCCCCGAATCACCACGCCACGTCTTGTACGTGGAAGACAATCTGGCCAACAGCGAGGTGGTTCGGGCCGCCCTGTCAGACCGCCATTGGATTCAATTGAGCACTGCGCCCACCACGGAACAAGGCTTATCCATCCTGCACAACCGACTGCAGGGACCCAAGCCCGATCTGATTTTGCTGGATGTGCATCTGCCCGATGCCTCAGGGCAGGAGTTCCTGCGATTGGTCAAAGCCAATCCAGAAACCACCCACATCCCGGTGATCATGATCTCGGCCGATGCCATGCCAGAGCAAATTGAATCGGCCTTGGCCGCAGGGGCCCAGTCTTACCTGACCAAGCCTGTGCAACTGCCATCGCTGCTGTCTCAGGTGGACACCCTGTTGAATCAATCGACCAACTGATCCCCAACTCAGTAGTGGATCAGCGCGGTGCGTACTCTGGCACCAATTCGTGCAAGCGTGCGCGCAGCACCGCAGGCGTCGCGGCGGCATCGTCAGTGGCCAGCGTCATCAGGCGATCAATCCAATCCGCAGGCAATTCACCACGCAACTGAGCCAGACGCAAACGCGGATGAGGGGTTGGCAGGGTGGTATCGGCATCGGCCAATAGCTCTTCATAAAGCTTTTCGCCTGGGCGCAAGCCGCTGAACACGATGGGGATTTCGGCTTCGGTGTGGCCGGTCATGCGAATCAACTCGCGTGCCAAGTCGGCAATGCGCACCGCTTCACCCATGTCCATCACAAAGACCTGCCCGCTTTCGGCCAAGGTGGCAGCCTGCAACACGAGCTGAGCCGCTTCAGGAATGGTCATGAAAAAGCGCGTGATCTCAGGGTGCGTGACGGTGATCGGTCCGCCTTTGGCAATTTGTTCCTTGAACTTGGGGATCACGCTGCCACTAGACCCCAGCACGTTGCCAAAGCGAACGGCCATGAAGCGCGTATCCGGCGCTTTGTTGGCCCACTGGGACACCACCATCTCTGCCGCGCGTTTGGTTGCCCCCATCACATTGGTGGGGTTGACGGCCTTGTCTGTCGAGATCAACACGAAACGCTTGACCTTGGCCTCTGCGGCCGCCTGTGCCACGTAGTAGGTGCCGACGGTGTTGTTGCGCAAAGCGATCCAGGCGTTTTCGTCCTCCATCAGGGGCACGTGTTTGTACGCTGCGGCATGAAACACCAAATCGGGTTGGTATTGCGCCATCACACGCCGCAAGGCTGGCAAGTCTTTGACATCCCCCACCAAGCGGATCAATTGCACGTGCGGGAAACGCTCACTCAGGTCTTGCTCAACCTGGTACAGCGCAAATTCGCTGAGCTCAAACAGCACCAATCTGCTGGGACCAAACCGCGCGATCTGACGGCACAACTCGGAGCCGATCGAGCCCCCGGCACCGGTCACCATCACGGTCTGACCACTGATCAGGGTCGATACGGCGCTTTCGTCTAGCTTGACCGGCTCACGGCCCAAGACGTCTTCGGGTTCGATGTCACGCACCCGATCGACGCGAGAGCGTCCATCCCGCAACTCATCGGAAGTGGGCACGGTCAGGATGGGCAGCCCCGTCACCGCGGCCAGGTCCAGTGCGCGCTTGCGTTGTGCCCCCGTCGCAGATGGCATGGCCAAAACGAGATGGGTCACGTCGTCCAACAACTCGGGCTGACTGAGCTTGTCCAGCCCCCCCCATACGGTCACACCGGAGATCCGGGTGCCGTGTTTGCGCACGTCGTCATCCAGCAGGCCGACCACCGACCAGCCACGATGCTGAATGCCCGCAATCAACAATTTGGCAGCGGCCCCAGCACCCAGCACCAGGGCTCGCTGGCCCGTCACATCGCCCCCACCTCGACGTTGGCGAGCGTGGTCATTGAGCATGCGGACCACCATCCGCGCCAAGGACATGGTGACCAAGGCAAAAATAGGGTGCAAAGCCAAAACAGCTCGTGGCACTTCGACCAGTTGCGCCATCAAGATGATCACGGCACTGGCCAGCCCTGCCCCCAGGCACACCCAGGCCAAACGAACGATTTCGTTGAAACTGGCGTAACGCCAACTGGCGCGTGGCACGCCAACCGCCCAAGACACCACGCTGTAAACCGCGATGACACCCACCAGCACGGCGCCGTCATAGCTTGGACGCTCATACAACCAGCGCTCCACCCCCATGCGGAACAAGTATGTGGTGTGCCAGGCCAAGGCAATCAGGCCCGCATCGGCCAACAGCACAACCCACTGCCTTTGGGGGCGCAAGTTATCCAGGTAACGGTTAAAGGCGTTCCACATCTTTGTAGCAACAGGGTTGGGGGGCAGACCAAGGAGTCCGGCCGCATTATCCTCTGGTCATGACTGCATCGAATCCCCTGCCCCCTCTCCCATCCCTGCCAGATGGCTTGTATCAACACTACAAAGGCGCCCATTACAAGGTCATCGGCGTTGTGCGTCATAGCGAAACCTTAGAACCGCTGGTGCTGTACCGTCCTGTTTTGGGCGATGGCACGCTGTGGGTCCGCCCTTTTGCGATGTTCGAAGAATGGGTCGATGTGGGTGGCCAGCAGGTTCGTCGATTTGCCCGTCTAAGCTAGTCAAACAGTTCAAAATTCCCAAATGGTGAGATAAATCTGACGTTATTGGGGGATTGTTCACACACAGATTAGGGATAAATGGACAAGTTGGGATCAGGCTTTGGTCTGATCCTGTGTGTGAGACCAACCACCGTCGAACATGTCCCTGATACCTGTCGAAACACTCGCCAGCCAGTTGGAGCCAGCGTGGTCGTTTCTCAGTGGCCACGAGCGCCACTTTGAACCCGCCCCGCTTCCCCAACTACGACCCGGCGAAACCGAACATCGGGTCGTGCTACCGGTGAAACTGCTCAATGGCAGCCGCCTGGTGGCCGTCGGGGTCATGCTGGATCAGGACCAGGCTGAAGCGGTTGCACGCTTCATGTTTGGGCAGCCCGATGGCGAAATCAGTGCGTCTGATTTGCAAGATGCCTGCCTGGAGACTTGCAATGTCTTGGCCAGTAGCGTCATCAAGGCATGCGAGAACCCGAACGTGATCGACATTGGTCTGCCCTTGGAGTTGTCTGCAAAGAAATATGCAGACCTTCAAAGCCATGCGATTGCCAGGGTGACGTTGGCCAGCGAGATCGATCACGGACACCGAATCGTGGTCACGGTGTTTGATGTGAATGATCAAAGCGTATTGGAGTGCTGATATGAGTGCAACCCCCGAAATCCGGCAGGATGCATACCGCTTCTTGATCGTGGACGACAGCCGAGCGATTCAAGCCATCGTTCGTCGCGTAGTTGAAAGCTGCCAATACCCGGATGCTGAAATTCGCGTTGCGTCCAACGGTGAAGATGCGTTGAACATGCTGGAAACGTATCGCCCCCAATTGGTGATCACGGACTGGCACATGCCCAAGGTCTCTGGGCTGGAGTTACTGCAATCGATGCGGCAGTCTGGCCTGATGGACATCAAGGTAGGCTTCATCACGACAGAGTCCTCGGAGACGATGTTGAACCAAGCGCGCGTCAGTGGGGCGTCGTTTGTGATCAACAAACCCTTCAAGGATGACATCCTGATTCAGCATGTCAGAGATGCGGTTCCGATGCCCGATGCCGGGGACCCGGTGCCCCGCCCCGCCGCAGTCGAGCCAGCAGGGGAAGAACCCGCTGAGTTTCCCGAGCCCGTTCAAGCAGAACCCCAAGCTGCGCCGGAGCCGGTTGCTGCTCCGGCACCGCCCCCCGCTCCCGCGCCTGCGCCTGCGCCTGTCGCAGAGAAAAAAGCCGCGCCCAAGGCCGAACCATTGCCTGTGCTACCGGCACCCTTGATCTCCACGGATGATTGCCAAAAGCTCATTCACTCGATGATCAATGAAATCCCATTCCGATTGATCAAGCACGACGGGTTGAATCCCAAGGAGTTGACGGCCAAGAACCTGATCGGGCTGTACGCAGGCGGCAGCAAACCAATTGCGGCACTGTGTGTGCTGGACACCAACTCGCTGTGCATCATCGGCGGTGGCGCCGGCAAGTTACCCCCGCACATTGTGCGAGCAGCCATGGCTGCGGGTGCGCCATCTGAAGCGATGGTGCAAAACGCCACACGCTTCATGCAAAGCGCTGGTGTGCTGCTGGACATCCCATCCGAGCCTGGCGCCATCCCGCTGTCCCGCACCAGTCTGGTCCCACAAAATTTCAAGAAGCTGGAAGAGTTGCTGCTGAAAAACTCAGGACGTGCTGATTTCCGCATCTCCGTACCGGGTTACGGTGAAGGTCGGTTTTCGTTCCTGGCCGTTTGAGGAGCAAGCATGCAACTTGAACAATTAGCCGTCCTGTTTGTCTTCATCGGCAACGCGGTATCGCTGATCTTGCTGGCGTTCATGCTTCACCGCATCGTCAAGCAGACAGAAGCCACGCACACCTTGCTGTCAGGCGGGGCACAAGACTTGGTCGATGCAGGCAAGCGCTTACGCGATGCCATGAAATCAACTGACCGTCTGGTGGATCGGCTGTCTGACATGAACAAACAGGCGGATCAGCAGGTCGCCTCATCCAACACGGCGCCCGGCCCATCCGAAGAGCAATTCAAGAAGATTGAATCCATGATTCTTGATTTGTCTGGTCGCAAATTTGATGACCACGGTAAATTTCTGGAAGACATCAAAGGTTTGATGGACTCCTTGGGCGGTGTCAGCAATGAAGGCTTTGGACAGTGGCGCGACGCCAACCAGAACAAATTGGAAACCGCCCAGGTTCAGCGCAACCGCATGGCCGCTGAAATGGAGACGCTGAAAGTGCGCCTGGATGACTCCCAAAAAATCATCCAGGAGTTGCGCCGTTCCGTTCGACTGGCCGAGGCTGCCGGGCAATCGGCTGACGCCTTGCGCGCCAGCCTCGATCAACAGCAACAACTGCTGGCCAGAGCCAAAGAGAAAGCTGCTGCCGCTGAAAACCGTGCAGCCAATCTAGCCCGCGAAGTAGAACTGATGCAGGCCGAGGCCGAACGTGCTGAACCGGGCAGAGAGAACGGTGCCACACAATCACTGCGCCGCCAACTGGAAGAAGTCACGCGCGAACGCGATGGCATGCAAAGTCAAATTGAACGGCTGCGTGAAGCCATGCAGCGCACGCTGATCGAAAAAGACTTCATCGAAGAAAAGCTGCTGGATCTGGATGCCGCTGCGCACTCTCCTGCAGCCAACATCTAGTCGTCAGCGCTTACCGGATGGCGCGCTTTGCGCCGGCGGAGCCACATATTTTTCGATGGATGTGGCCTCGATTCGATAGCCACTGTTGCCCATGTAGCTTTGGTCACGCTTGACCAGCATGGTGCCGTGCACCCACACCGTGTCCATCGACTTGTAACCCTTCACGGGCTGTTTGAGCACGACATACACAATCTGGTTCGCTGGCGGTGGCGGTGAGTGAATACAAGCGCCGTAGTAAGGCACCAGCAAGAATTCTTTGAGCCCTTTGGCTGACTCTTCCAACGGCACGATGTAGCCAGGCAAACGACCGCTCACCCCCGCCATGTTGTCATTGACCGGCGCGGTGTCCCAGACCTCGCGCATCTGCGCCATCATCTCCATGACCTTGGGATCGCTGTCTTGCAGCATACCCAGGTTCTGTTGTTTGAATTGCATGCGAGGGTCCTTGTAGGGGTCCCAGCCAGCCGGAATCAATTCAGCCCATTGGATGTGGCGCACACCTTGTGGGCCCGCCACAGCGTGTGTCATCAAGCCCCAAGCCAGCAGCAGGCAGACCAGCATAGCGCGGGCGATGAAAACAGGTCTGGGCAAATGCATGTGGCGCATCTCTCAAGTCCTCGGTGACAAACCATCGTGCCATGACAAGCGGTAAGCCCAGACCGCTGGCAACAAACTGGCCAGCAAGCCGCAACCACACACCACCAAGGTCCACAGCCCTTGTGACGCCAGGACATCACCCATCATCAGACTCAGGCCCCATTGGGACTGCACCCAATCACGCAAGCCCCACAAAGTGACAAGGTGCAAGCACCAACCCCCCATCAGACCGATACAGGTCAAGAGCAGCCCCTCCAAGGCCAGCAGCCCCATCACATAGAAGGGACTGGCCCCAAGGGCCCGCAATATGGCCAACTCGCGCCGACGGGCATGCAAACCGGCCATCATCACCGCTGTCAAACCCATCACACTGACGACGGATACCAAGGCCGTCACCATCAGCAAGACCTGCTCGCCCACCCCGACGACGGACCAGATTTCATTCAATGTCAGCGCAGGCATGACCGCCATCAAGGGCTCGGCTCGTTGACTGGCTACCCAGCGCTGAACGGCAAACACTGCCGCACGGTTTTTCAACCCGACCATCGCAGCAGATACCTCACGCGGCAAGGCAGACACCTCGTGATCATGGTCGTGGTGAGACGCCCCATCCATGGGAAGGCGCATGCCCCCAAACCAGCCCTGATGCAGTGCTTCTGTGGCTTCCAGGGGGATGTAGATGGCGCGGTCTGCAGGCGTGCCTGTACGGGCTAGCACCCCCACCACGGTGATGGGATGGTCGCCATGGTCATGGCCTGCTTCAATGTGCCCTTCACCATGCGTCAACACCACGCTTGCCCCAGGGGCATAACCCAAGCGTGCAGCCACTTCTGCGCCGATCACAGCTTGCTGGTCGCCCTGCATGTGCCGCCCCTGCGCCAAACGCAAAGGCTGCTGATCGCCATAACGGAAGTGTTTGAAATAGGCATCCGTGGTGGCCACCACCGGAAACCCTCGATGCGTATCCCCCATCGACAAGGGCACCACCCAGTCAACCGCAGGATGACGGGACAGTGCGGCCACCGATGCCATGCTGATGTTGTTGCTGGCCTGCCCCATGTGGAACACGGCATACATCAGCAACTGAACCGCACCGGTCCGAGGCCCCACGATCAGATCGGTGCCAGACACCGACTGCGCAAAGCCGCTGCGCACATCGGCACGCAAGCGTTCGATGCTCAACAGCATGAACATCGACAGGGCCATAGACAAACAGATCAACCCCAACACAAAGCGCCGGTTCCAGGCGCTGTGCCAAGCCAGGGTCCACAAACCTTTCATGCCGGGACCTCCGACGACTGGCCACGGAGCTCACTCATCGCATGACTGCGATCAAACAAAGGCACCAAGTCTTGGTCATGGCTGACCACCACCAAAGCACTGCCGGCATCGCGACACGCCTGCAACGTCTGATGGATGAAGGTGTCACGCCAAGCGTCATCCAATGCCGAGGTCGGCTCATCTGCAATGATCAAAGCGGGCGAGCCAATCAAGGCTCGTGCCGCCGCCACGCGCTGTTGTTGTCCAACGGACAACTCTGTGGCCGAGCGGTGCCACATGGACTCATGCAAACCCAGGCGCATCAGACACTGTTGTGCGGCACCGTGCACGCCCTCAGACGCACCGGCTTGCCGCGCACGGTCACGCCTGACCCGAGAAAGCCGGCACGGCAGCAACACGTTCTCAATGACCGACAAATAAGGCAACAAATTGAACTGCTGAAAGATGTAGCCAACCTGATCAGCACGCCAAGCATCACGCTGTGCCCCTCGCATGTCTTGCCAGGCCCGACCCGCCACCTCAATGCGCCCAGCCTGCGGGCTCAATACCCCAGCCATGGCAGACAAGAAGGTGCTTTTGCCACACCCGCTGGGGCCATGCAACAGCACAGACTCCCCCGCTTGCACAGCAAATTGATCAATCGACACGACATCCGGGCCATGCGGGGCCCACCGATGCCTCACCCCGGCCACAGACAAAATGGGCGGCAATCTCATGACGCGTCAACCAGCCACGCGCCCGGCGCATCCAGCACCACATCAGACAAAGGCTGGGCCACGCAAGGCAGGATCCACCCCTGGGCGCGCTCGTCAACGCTGACACCGGGCCATTCGACGCTGTAGGCGATCTGACCGCTTTGCAGGCGACACATGCACGCACGACATGTGCCATTGAGACAACTGCTGGGCAAACGCAAACCCGCCCGACGGGCTGATCGCCACAAGCTCGAATGCGCCGCAGCTTCACAGGACCACCCCATAGGCTCAATGCGCAAGTCAAAACGATCCGGTAAAGACGACATACCGAAAGCATACCCGCTGCGCGATTTAATGGTTTACCCACCCATTATTCGCGCGTTAATACGAAATAACCCGAAGTGATACGAACATCACCGTGAGCAACACTGGCCTTGTGCGTTCGCGGCATCACGATGCCGTTTGGCTGGCCGTTTGCGCATGAAGTTGTCCCCAAGAAGTATTCCTAAAACTGCTACTTTTGCTGGAGAAGACATGAGATCGTTTGGCTCACCACAAAGCCGTGCCGCGCGCGTGCTGGCCGCTGCCACCTTGCTGTGCGCAGCTTCTGCCCAAGCCGGTTACTACACCTGGGAAACTGTGACCCTGCCCGCATCCAGCGGTGCAGCCTGTGGTGATGGCTCGCCCTATCGCGTGTTTGTCAACAAGGCCTTGTTCAGCAAAAAAACAGTCGTCATGTTTGAAGGCGGTGGGGCCTGCTGGAGCCAAGGCATCTGCGAAGGTGAAGGCGGCATTCTGGGCGCATCCAATCCCAATGGCGTGCCCACCAACTATCTGACGGGATTGACCCGCGCGTTCCTGGGATATGTGACGCCATTTACTTCACGCATCAACCCGCTCGCCAGCATCCAGACACAATCGTGGAACATCGTCTACGTACCGTACTGCACGGGTGATGTGCACGTGGGCAACAAGGTGGCCGTCTACAGCGACAAAGATCCATCCCGCCCTCGTACCGAATACCACCGTGGTGACCGCAACATCGTTGCCACCGCCAATTGGCTGGCGGCCAATATGTACCGCCCCGATGAATTACTGGTTACCGGATTTTCTGCAGGTGGCACAGGCGCCACCGCACAATACGCCACCATTCGTAACGCGATGAACCCCAAGAAGTCATCGCTGCTCAACGACAGCGGCCCCTTCTTTAGCGCGCCACGCAATGGCAATGCAAGCCTGAATCCGTCTGTGCCTTTGCATGACAAGATCCGCGATGCATGGGGTCTGGAAGCGTCTACCGGCATCGTGCCCCGTTTGAAAACACAAATGGCCACAGGCGGTGGCTTGAACACCGAAAACTTTGGCAGCATTGGCCGCGGCTTGGCCAAGCAATATCCGTCCGATCGATTTGGCTACACCACCTTCCAGCGTGATGGGGTGTATTCCATGTTCTCGTACTCGTACTTCTACGACAGCATCAAAAACGCACCCGATGACAAGTCCCGTTTCGACGTGGTCAACAACATGTGGATGAAGGACGTGAATCAATGGGTGACGGACATGAACGATCTGCCCAACGTGGGCTACTACGTCGCTTACTGGCGAGGTTTGGCTGCCGCCCACACCATGACGGTGATGGATTTTGGCAATACGGGCATTGAAGAAGCAGGCTTGTCATCGGTGAAGTCCTTCATCAACAATACCCTGGACCGTTCTGCCGCCCCCATCAAGGCCTTTGAACACGACACCACGGGCGATTACAAACGCGGCAAGACCGACTTCGTCAACATCCTGGGCGAATGGGTCCGACCATATTTGTCCTTCCTGGCAGGCGGTCTGGACGACCCTTACGCCAAATGATGAACTGAAGAAAGCACCTCATGGCAAACAGCATCTGGCATCCCTTGCGACTGGTTTCACTGGCCTCAGGTTTGTGTCTGTTTGCCTTGATGGTGCTGTCCATCTCCACAGGTGCCAACCAGCAGCACTTTGAAGTCTTGCTGGCACCTCAGACCTATGCCGCAGACCTGCTGGACCAAGCAGCAGGCTTGAAGTGGATCGTGGCACTCGACGATGTTTTCATCGCTTGTTATGTGACCGTCAGCATCTTGTTTGCCACGCACCTGACAGGTGCTTCCGCGCAGGCCCTGCGTCCTTGGATCGTCGGCATGGGTGTCGCTGCAGGGGTGCTGGACTTTGTTGAGAACCACCACATCCTGGCCATGCTGCACCAAGCACAGGCGGGCGGGGTGCCAGACATCGGGCATCTGATCCTGCGCGAAAACCTCAGCGCCTTGAAGTGGCTATTGGGGCACACGGCCTTTTTTCTGGTGGGTTTCTGCCTGCCCACCCACACCATCTGGCTAAGGTTGTTCCAGTTGGCTCTGTTGTTCGTGCAACTGCCCGTTGGGGCTTTGGCCTTGACCATTCAAGACCCTGTATGGACCCCTTTTTGGCACTTGGCCCGATTGGTCAATGTGATGAGTGGTTTCTTCATGGTGGCGTGGCTGTTCCCCATCCGCCCAATTGAGACACGGTAAGTTGCATCTCGCGCTGCAAAATAGACAGCGCCTTTTCTGCCCCCCTTTGACCAGCGGCAGCAACCCCATACATCATGGGCCGACCCGCAAAGACAAAGTCCGCACCCAAAGCAAGCGCCTTGATCACATCGCTACCGCGTCGGACTCCGCCATCAACCATCACCGCGACATCGGGCCCCACAGCCTGACGAATCAAGGGCAACATGGTCACCGCCGAAGGCGCGCAATCGAGCACCCGGCCACCATGGTTCGACACCCAGACGCCATCTGCGCCTGCTTCGATCGCGCGTTGTGCATCTGCCGGATGCAAGATACCTTTGACGATCAAATGGCCTGGCCATATCGCCCGCAAGCGCGCCAGGTCTCGCCAGGTTTGTGTGAACGGGATTTGGGATGTAAACAGATCCGCAATCTGTTTGGCTGATGCGCCTGGGGCGGCATAAGGCGCCCAACTTTCAAATCGCGGCAAGCCATGGCGCAACATCTGCATCAACCAGGCAGGGTGCAACAGAGCATTGCCAATGACAGACAAGCCAGGCTTGACCGGCGGCACAAATCCATTGCGCACATCACGTTCACGATTGCTGTGTACAGGCACATCCACCGTGACAACCAAATGCTGCATCCCAGCATCATGAGCGCGGCGAACCAGGTCTTCGGTGATGCGCTGTTCGCGCGACACGTACAACTGAAACCAGGTCTGCTCAGGTGCCGCTTGCGCGGCCGCTTCAATCGACGCCGTGCCCGCGCCGGACAACACGAACGGTACACCCGCGTGGTTGGCCGCGCGAGCCAACATCAAATCAGCGCCATGCCTGGCAAAGCTGGCCAAACCAGTCGGTGCCATGCCCAACGGCATGTTGTACCGGCGGCCCAACAAAGTCCGATGCAAGCTCAACTGAGACACATCGACCAGGTAGTCCGGCAACAAGGTGACATGCTCAAAAGCATCCCGATTGCGGCGCAAGCAGGTTTCGTCGTCCACGCCACCGTCGATGTAGTCAAACACCAGACGCGGCAAATAACCCCGGGCTGCTTCGCGCAAGCCAGCGATGTTGTGACACTTATCCAGACGTGACATCAATCTGATCCCTGACCGCGCGCCAACAAATCCACCAAGCGGTGGGCCAAGGTGTGCACATCACCCGGCCAGCGCGCAGACAAGTATGGGCCCTCTTGCAATCGGCATCACTGGCCAATGCTCTTTTGACCTCGGCTTCGACACCCCAGTACCCAGGCGGATCGCCAGCCGCTTCTGTGTAAGTGCGGTAGTAAGTCGGGTCCCAAAAACGTGCCCACCACCGCGTCAAATCCCAGGCAGATTTTTCTAGCTTCCAAGTCAGAGCCGTGGTCTTGCGGCCCCACAACACCGAGCGTTCTGTACCGGGATGGTGCGACCGGGCTGCCAGTAGCACCCCATGACAAACAGCTGCCACGGGACGATGCCGTGCCCCGGAGCCCTGTGGCGCAAAAAACCGTGCAACAAGGTTCTGCAAGACGGTGCTGTCAAGGTACGGGCGCATGCCTTTGGCGTGCCCACCTGGCAAAACCAAGGCGTCAAAAGGAGCGGCCAGATCGCGCGCCATCGCCTGCTCGTAGGTCATGGGCTGGATGAAGTGTGGGTCAACTTGCATCTGTGCATAGGCTTGGCGAGCTGGCCCTTGGGCTCGCAACAACAAGCCCAGCAGCTTGATTTTTTTCAATCCTGGCACGAAACCCCAGGCGTCCAGTCCCTCTCCAGAGATCATCAACGGATCGGCGATCGCCACCAAACCATCGGGTGTGGCGAAGTGAACATGGTGTCCTGCTTCAGACAAGATGCGCCAAGTGGTGCCAACCTCGGTCGGGTCAAAGTCTTGATGGGGCAAAGGCATGAGGATGTTCATACTGGACCTTGTATGGAGGATGACAACGCACCAAAGCCGTCTGCAGAGACCTCGACAAGGTCTCCCGCTTGTAAAAACCGGTCACAAGCAGCTTGTGATCGCCAGGCAGAGTGGACGGCCATCTCATAGGGCAAGCAGTTGGCCAAGCGCCGCTTCCACCTGGGCACTTGCAAAGCAATGCCTGCGGGGGTGCCGGTCAGCACCACGTCGTGTCGCATCAAGCTATGGCCGGGTGCATGGTCTGCCGCATGAGCCAACACCTGCAAGGGTGTGTAAAGCATGTTGCGCAGGGGGGCATGCTGCCGAAGCTGACCATTCACACGGGTGCACAAGTTCGTGTCTGGCCATGCATCAGCCTCTGCCTCGCTGGGGCAGCCCATGCGGCTGGACATCGGCAGAAAGCCCACAAACCCCTTGGCAGCGGACCAATAAGGAGCTGGATCGTCAACACCCAAACCTGCGATCTGAATGCTGCGGGCCGTGAGGTCGTTGACCAACACGTAGCCGATACGCGGCATGGACTGCCCGATCTGCCAATCGTCCAACAAGACCATCCCCAATTCCACCTCGTAATCCAGCAACACAGGCCACGACGACCGCCTCGCAGCCAGACGTTGTTGGCGCGCCGGACTCACGGCAAACAGGGCCTGCGCCAATGCATCCTGAGACGGCAGATGCAAATGGCCCCCACCCAAACTGGGCCTACAGGTTTTGGCAAACACCACAGGCGCATCAGCCTTCTCGCCCGTCTCACGCACATGATCAGCAAAGGTCAAGCCCATTGCCCATACCCGAGACACCACGCCCAAAAAGGGTGTCTGAACCCAATCCACAAGTACTCCGTGTCATGCGGGGAGACATACGAGGCGACATGCGACAGCATGCCTTGACCCGCTCCTGCAAGACGGATATTGTGAGCAAAAGCTCACCTCATGAACACTCGCATTCTTGCGCTGACTCGGACATGACTCACCTGCCCCCTGAGGCCCCCAGGAAACAACCCCGACAAAGCCGAGCACAGGCCTCCGTCAACGCGATGTTGGACGCAGCGGCTCACATTCTGGTCACAGAGGGTTATGCGGGCTTCAACACCAACAAAGTGGCGGAACACGCGGGGGTCAGCATTGGCTCGCTTTACCAGTACTTTCCCAACAAAGTGGCCTTGATCACGGCATTGCGCCAACGGCACGCCGATCAGATGCGAGCGCTGCTCACCGACATCGCGTCAAACGCGCTGGCAAGTCCATTGAAACAGGCCGTCCCGACCTTGATCAGAGCCATCATGGCCGCACACACGGTGTCCCCCCGACTGCACCAAGTGCTGGAACAAGAGGTGCCTCGCCAGACTCAACAAGCCGAGGTATCAGATTGGGAGATTGAACTGCGGCAACAACTGCAACACCTGCTGCAATCGCATCAGCCAGCCCTCTGCGTGAAGGACCTGGGGCTGGCCAGCCTGATCTTGGTCCGCATGGTCGATGCTTTGGTGCATGGCGCCATCACACCCGACCCCATGGGCATCCCCTCGGACGCCATGGAATCAGAAATCTGCACCGTCGTGCTGCGCTACCTGACTGGCCAAGCGACTTGAGTCACCCAGCGTCAGGCTTGCATGTCCAACAAGGAGCCCAGCATGCGGTCTTCCGTCCGGATGGACCTCAGATTGGCGATGTACTGGTAACTGGCCGCTTTTTGTTGAACGATGTCATTGGCCAGGGCATCGCCTTCGGCCGCAGAAAAACTCAAGGTTGCCCGGACACCACCCAACGCGGCCTCGGCAGCTTGTGAAACCTGTTGGCGCTTGAAATGCGCCGTTTGTACGTTGGCAATGTTGTGTGACGACGCATCCATTTGCATGGTGGCCGCACGTACGCCCGACAGGGCGATGGGGGAAACCGACATCATGGTGAATCACCTCCGATAAGACTGAGCCAAATCAGCACTTCGTCACAACTGGCGCAAGTGAGACAGCACAAAAGCCGCCTCAGTCCTACAATTTGTTCAACCAACGAGGCCCCATATGGACACCCAAAAAGTCAAACAAACACTGAAACAACTGCATGCCGAACTGGAGGCTGGTGGCCGCCCAGACGCAGAGTTGCGGGACATTTTGCAAACCCTGGCGCAAGACATTCACCGCGCACTGGATCAGAGTGCCACACCTGCGGCCGGAGAGGACACTTTGGAGGGACGCGCACGTGAGGTCTCCGCCAAATTTGCCGCACAACACCCGTATCTGGAGTCAACGCTGCGCGATCTGATGGACGGTCTGGGCAAGATCGGGATCTGATTTCCCCCTGGGCGGGCTCACGCCACCCTGTCGCCATTTGTCAATCTTCAGCCGATTGAAATCGGCAAGATGCCGGCATTGACGAACAGAACGTGAGCACTGCCATCATGCGACGCTGGAACGGTTGGGGCGTAACCCACAACTCCGAAGCCCTCAAACCTGAGGCACTGACTTTTTTGCGCGAGGCCGTTGGCCAAGCCACGCCGCCCAACGATGCCAGTTGGGATCAGGCCCTGGCACAGGTGGCCAAACAGCCCACCCGACTGCCTCAACACGCCTTGATTGACACCAGCGACGCGGCCCGCTTGCGCGCCAGCTTTGGTCAATCGGCCTGGGATTGGATCCGCCTGCGTTTTGGCCAGATCGGCCGCGTGACCGATGGCGTGGCCCATCCTGAAACCGCCCAAGACGTTCAAACCCTGCTGGCCTGGGCCAAGCAACACGGTGTGCATGTGTTGCCGTGTGGGGGCGCCACCAGTGTGGCCGGCCATTTGACACCCGTGGGTGACAAGCCGGTTCTGACACTGAACCTGACCCGCCTGATGCGTCTGGTTGCGCTGGACCCGATCTCGCAAATTGCCACGTTTGAAGCCGGTGTGGCGGGCCCTGATCTGGAGGCACAACTGCGCGCCCATGGTTTCACGTTAGGCCACTTCCCGCAAAGTTTTGAGCTGTCTACCCTGGGTGGCTGGATCGTCACGCGTTCGTCAGGTCAACAATCATCCCGCTATGGCCGCATCGAAGCCATGTTTGCAGGCGGCACCTTGATCACGCCCGACACCACCGTGGTCTTGCCCACCTTCCCCGCATCGGCGGCAGGGCCAGACATGCGTGAATGGATCATGGGATCAGAAGGCCGAATGGGCGTGCTGACGGAGGCCAAGGTGCGAGTGACTCGCTTGCCTGAGGTCGAAGACTTTATCGGCGTGTTCTTCCCATCGTGGGAGGCAGCGCAGACTGCGGTGCGTGAACTGGCGCAAGCCAAACTGGGCTTGTCGATGGTGCGCCTGTCGAACGCCGTTGAAACCTTCACCACCTTGCAGATGGCCGGACACGCTCAAGCCATCGGCTGGCTGGAGCGCTATCTGGCGTTGCGCGGTGTCGGCGAAGGCACGTGTCTGATGATGATCGGGCTGACAGGCGGCCGCGCGCACGGCAAAGCCATGCCCCAGTTGGC
>JACCDG010826770.1_pt1 | contig 21119 bp, 19 predicted proteins | sample 7442471 | NCBI WGS metagenome assembly JACCDG01 (sample SAMN15323444, study PRJNA562643) | freshwater metagenome | isolation source: river surface water | place: USA:Blue River Watershed | collected 2017-08-17 | reverse complement strand
CAGCCTATGACCAGGAACTTCTTAACAGAGGCTATCAGGCAGATCCAGCGCAACTGCGTGCAATAGACGCATTGGAACGCTGTGCGCAAGAATGGGCGAACTATCAAGAAAGCATCAAGAGTCCCTTCAGATTTTTAAAGAAAAAACCCGAGCTGCCCCGCGGCGTCTACATGTTTGGTGGGGTGGGGCGCGGCAAGAGTTTCTTGATGGATTGTTTTTACAACGCCGTGCCTGTTCAAGATAAAACGCGTTTGCATTTCCACGAGTTCATGCGTGAAGTTCACAGAGAGCTCGCTTTGATGCAGGGCACTGTCAACCCCTTGGATGAGTTGGGCCGGCGCATGGCCAAACGCTACCAACTCATTTGCTTTGACGAATTTCACGTGGCTGACATCACAGATGCCATGATCTTGCACCGATTGCTGGTGTCACTTTTTGAAAATGGCGTGAGCTTTGTCACCACGTCCAATTTCAAACCCGATAACTTGTACCCCGATGGGTTGCACCGCGATCGTTTGTTGCCCGCCATTGCCTTGTTGAACCAACGCATGGAAGTGCTGAACGTAGACAATGGGACGGACTATCGCCGCCGGACCCTTGAGATGGTCAAACTGTATCACTGTCCATTGGGCGCGGACGCAGACATTGAGATGGCGGACGCATTCAATCGTCTGGCCAGCAGTCATGACGAAGATCCAATTTTGCACATCGAAGCGCGCGAAATTACCAGCAAACGAAGAGCTGGCGGCGTGGTCTGGTTTGACTTCAGAGCATTGTGTGGCGGTCCACGGTCCCAGAACGATTATTTGGAAATAGCGTCGCAATTTCACACGGTACTGCTCAGCAATGTGCCCATGATGCCGCCCAGATTGGCATCAGAAGCAAGGCGATTTACGTGGTTGATCGATGTTCTATACGATCGCCGTGTTAAATTGATTCTTTCTGCAGAAGTTGTACCCGAAGCACTTTACACAGAAGGTCCTTTGGCGCACGAATTCCCCAGAACGATTTCCCGTTTGCATGAAATGCAATCTTCCGAATTTTTAGCCCTTGAGCATCGCACAGTCGACACCCAGATCACATGAGAGCGCCATCCTTCTTGCTACGGCTGATTTTCTTGACTGGAATGTTGGCAGGATTAACGATACATGCCCAGACCACTGAATCGTCAACAGATGCACTGGCTGTGATTCAGGCAAAAAGAGCAGTCATTGCGCAAGAAAAAAAGCACGTCTTAGACGAATTTCAAAAAACATCAAAGACGTGTTGGCAGCAATTTGCAGTCAATGATTGCTTGTTTAAGGCCAGGCGTCAAAAATACCAAGACCTCGAACCTATCGATCAACGTGAAATTCAACTCAATGTGCAAGAACGCACGTTGAAAGAACTTGAACGCCAACAAAGACTCACGGACAAGGCATCCAGCAAAGGCAAGCTTTGAGTTCCTATTTTGAAACTGTGGCCAATGCCTTCACTCTTTCGGGGGTGCTTGCACAGGCCAACGCCCAATTCAAACCCCGTTATGGTCAAACCGAGATGGCCATGGCAGTGTCGGAAACCATTGCAGGCGGTGGTGAGTTGGTCGTGGAGGCCGGCACGGGTGTTGGTAAAACCTACGCGTACCTTGTGCCAGTGTTGTTAAGCGGCCAGCGCGCCTTGGTTTCTACCGCCACCAAGGCTTTGCAAGACCAGTTGTTTTCTCGGGACATTCCCAAGCTGATCGATGCGTTCAATTTGCCCATCCGAGTCGCCTTGTTAAAAGGTCGGGGCAGTTATTTGTGCACTCAACGTTTGTTGCAGGCGCGTCAAAGCCACGATGCATCGTTGCGCATTCATGCCCATGCGCTCAGCAAAATTGAAACTTGGGCGCAGTCCACACGGACGGGTGACCTGTCAGAGTTGTCAGGGCTCGATGATCGTTCGCCAGTTATTCCGTTGGTGACATCCAATCGTGACAATTGTTTGGGCTCACCTTGTCCACATTTCAAATCTTGTCACGTCAATTTGGCCAGAAAAGAAGCCATGGCTGCAGATGTCGTCGTCATCAATCATCATCTGTTTTTTGCAGACTTGAATGTGCGTGAAACGGGCATGGCCGAGCTCTTGCCTTCGGTGCAAACGGTGGTGTTTGATGAAGCGCACCAATTGAATGAAATTGGCATCAATTTTCTGGGACGGCATTTGAGCACCAGTCAGTTGTTAGAGTTAACGCGCGATATTTTGGGGGCGGGCGTTCAATTGGCCAGAGGCTTGGTCGATTGGAATTTAATTTGCAGCGTTCTTGAGAAATCAATACGTGACTTGCGGCTGACAGCACAGCACGCCAGGCCCGGTTCGCGCTTGCGCTGGGCAGAGCCCATTCCCGATGACATTGAAACGGCTGAATGGCTGACCGCCATGGCGCAACTCGAAGTTGCTTTGAACGCAGCCCAGGCCGCGCTTGATACTGTCAGCGAGATGGCCCCAGAGTTTGTGCGCTTGCATGAGCGTGTCACCTTGCAATTAACAACATTGCAAGATTTTCAAAAGCCATGCACTGAGGGGTCTGTGCGTTGGGTTGAAGTGGGCTCGCAACTGCGGTTGGTGGAGTCGCCACTTGACATTTCGCGTGCTGTTCAGACGCACATGATTCATCGCACAGAAACAAACCAAACGCACGCGCCTGAAATCTCGCCCGCTCAGCCCGCTCAGCCTCAGCGTGCATGGATTTTTACATCGGCCACGCTGGGCGAAGACGCTCACATGCGTTGGTTCACAGAGCCTTGTGGCTTAAGCGATGCCCGAAAATTGAGAGTGGCCAGTCCGTTTGATTACGAGTTGATGTCGGCCATCTATGTGCCACCCGGTATGCCAAAACCCAATGACGTCAACCACACGCGCGCCGTTGCCACGTGGGTCGAAAAGTATGCCAAGCAACTGGGAGGTCGCACCCTTGTGTTGACCACAACGCTGAATGCCATGCGCAACATTGGCGAAGCCTTAACCGCATCGCTTGGACACAGCGGAGAACTTGAAATTTTGGTGCAAGGTCAAGGACCCAAGCGACGCTTGATGGAGCGTTTTCGAGAAGGCAATAGTCAAGGTGGTTTGGGATGCGTGCTGGTGGCCTCCGCTTCTTTTTGGGAAGGCTTTGACGTGCCGGGGGATGCATTGCAATTGGTCGTGATCGACAAACTGCCTTTCCCGCCCCCCAACGATCCATTGGTTGAAGCGCGCGCGCAACGGTTAGAGTGTTTAGGAAAAAGTGCTTTTTCGGATTACAGCGTGCCAGAGGCTGCTGTTGCGTTGAAGCAAGGCGCAGGTCGCTTGATTCGCAGTGAAACCGATACAGGTGTGTTGGTGGTGTGTGACCCTCGCCTCACAGGGATGTCATACGGCAAGCGGTTGATGGCTTGTTTGCCACCCATGCGCAGAATCAGCAATGAAGCCGAATTTGGCTTGGCTTTGACTCAACTCACCAAATCTTCCACCACGCCGACGACTTTTGAGGCTCAGTCATAGGCTGTGCTGGAAAATTTTTGGCCAGAACACGCTTTGCGTCGTCCTTTAAATTATGCATGCCCAATGCATCGTAAGAGTTGATCAAAATCTCTAGCGCCTCTTTGATGGCGGGTACGCCAGGGTAGTCTGTGATAGCAAGTTGCGCGCGATTGATGGCCGCCACGTAAGCACCTTTGCTGAAATAAAACCGTGCAACGTGGACTTCGTAGGATGCCAATGAGTTGACGATGTAAGTCATGCGTTGACGTGCATCCGGACTGTATTTTGAGTCGGGAAAACGGGTGATCAATTCCTTGAAGGCTTCAAAGGAATCTTTGGCCGCTTTTTGGTCACGTTCAGATAAATCTTGTTTGGTGAGGAATGAAAAAAGACCAAGGTTGTCGTTGAAGTTGACCAAGCCTTTGAGGTACAAGGCGTAATCAACGGCAGGACTTGCTGGGTGCAATTTCAAAAACCGGTCCAAAGTTGCAATGGCCTGTACCTTTTCCGTCGCCCTGTATTGTGCATAGGCTTTTTCAATTTGAGCCTGTTGGGCCAAAGGTGTTCCTGCAGCGCGGCCTTCCAATTTGTCGAATAGCATGGCGGCTCGATCCCAAGCGCCCGCATTGACTTCATCGCGTGCTTCACTGTAAATCTTGTCTGGACTCCAAGCTGCCGTAGGATCAGTGGGCGTGCTTGAACATCCCGTGAGGAATGTTGCAACGGAGGCGATAAGCGCAAGCGCAAGCACCGATAATCTGTGATTCAACATCTGGCAACCTTGGAAATAAACCAAATTGATTATATCGAGACCCTCAGATCTAGACGAGACAGATGATCTTGTTGATGAATCCTTGACCGATCCGGGGGGGCATGTGCCTCAGGTCGAGATTCGCGGCATTGTGGTTGCCCCCGAGTTTCATGGTCAGCGGCTTGACCGAATGTTGGTTGCATCAGTTCCTGAGTTTTCGAGAAGTTATTTGCAACAACTTTTGGAAGACGGCGCGGTGACCCGTTTGGGAGAGCCAGTACGCAAATCGTCTTACAAGGTCAAGGCAGGGGAGTCGTGGTCCATCGAATTAAGAGCGACGCCCCAGTCCCAAGCATTCAAGCCTGAAAAGATGGCGTTGCGCGTGGTCTATGAGGACGCTTACTTAAGAATTATCGACAAACCCGTTGGCATGGTGGTGCATCCTGCACCCGGTCATTGGTCAGGCACCTTGATGAATGGTTTGTTGGGGCTGGATGCCCAATTGATGGACTTGCCCAGGGCCGGCATTGTGCACCGCCTTGACAAGGACACCAGCGGTTTGATGGTTGTTGCTCGAACGCGCCAGGCGATGGATGCCTTGGTCAAAAAAATTGCGTCACGAGATGTCAAACGACAATATTTGGCCATCAGCGATAAGCCTTGGCTTGGGCCGAAGCAAAAAACGGTGGCATTGCCAATCGGCCGAGATCCCGCGCAGCGCCTTCGAATGGCGGTGGTTGATTTGACCAAAAACTCTGGCAAGCCTGCCACGACGCACTTTCATCTGCTGGACCAAAGTGATCAGGGTCACTTGATCCGTTGCATTTTAGAGACGGGCCGAACGCACCAAATCCGCGTCCACATGGCCTCTTTGAGGTGCCCATTGGTGGGGGACAGCCTGTATGGTGGTACCCCCAATCAACTCATGCCAAGACAAGCCTTGCACGCCGAGCAACTGGCCTTTGACCATCCCATCACAGGCGAAAAATTAGCTTTCAAGTCGCCATTGCCGCAGGATTTTTTGGATTTGCTGAAGGCCTGGTCGCTCAGTTACAATGAAAAAGCCTAAGACAGGCCTGAGTTGTTCATGTGAATGGCTCGAATTCTTTTGATGTCACGCACCCAGGGGCTTTGTTCTCCTGTTGGTCCCCAACCAACCCATGTGTGCGTGTCAGTTCGCGCTTCCGGCGCATTTATCCCGAAAGATTGACACCATGAATACGGCTCAGGCCAAGCGTGTCCTTGAAACAGCGTTGCTTTGCGCGACCCAGCCCGTCACAGTGCGTGACATGCGTGTGTTGTTTGAAGACGCTTTAGGCGCAGACACCCTCAAAGTACTTCTTGAAGAGTTGCAACTCGACTGGGCCGAGCGGGGCCTAGAACTGGTATCTGTTGCCACAGGTTGGCGTTTTCAGAGCCGCCCCGAGATTCGCGTCTTCTTGGACCGACTCAATCCCGAGAAACCACCCAAGTACACACGGGCGGTGATGGAGACTTTGGCCATCATTGCTTATAGGCAACCCGTGACCCGGGGCGACATGGAAGACATTCGCGGCGTCACGATCAATACCCAAATTTTGAAGCAGTTGGAAGACCGCGGATGGGTCGAGGTCATCGGGCATCGAGAGTCAGTGGGGCGTCCTGGCTTGTACGCCACCACGCGTCACTTTTTGGACGATTTGGGTTTGTCCTCTTTGGATCAATTGCCTTTGCTGGCCAGCGTGGACGCCCAAGCTGCAGTTTTAGCAAGTCTTCAAGCACCGGGCGAAGACGCCAATCAAGCCACTTTGTCATTGGACGATGCCCTGATTGCTGTGGACCCTGAAGCTGTGCCCGATGTGCCCGATGCGGCAGATGCGGCAGATGCGGCAGATGCGGCAGATGCGGCAGATGCGGCCGTGGCAGCCAGTCTGCCTGAAGATGCAACAGAACAGCCCGAGGTCAGTGACCTCAGTGAAACCGATGCGCCATCTGCCGATGCATCAGAAAGCCCCCCCCATGACTGAGTTGCCCGAGGTGCCGAAGAAGCCTGAGACGATGACAGAAGCCGACCACGATATTTTCCGGCCGATTGCCATTGAGGATGTGGTGTCGGGACAGTTTGACCAAGAGGCGGATGGCGTGGTGTCACCACTCTTGACCAAACGTGTGTTGGCGCCCCAAGCTGAATCGCCCAAGCTTCACAAAGTGCTTGCGCAAGCCGGACTCGGTTCGCGTCTTGAAATGGAGCAGCTTATTTTGGAAGGCCGCATATCGGTCAACAATGAACCTGCTCACGTGGGTCAACGGATTCAATTCGGTGATCAAGTCAAAGTTAATGGGCGTCCCATTCGTGTTCGCATTGATCCACCACCCGCACGCGTGATTGCCTATCACAAGCCTGCTGGTGAAATTGTGTCTCACGATGATCCCAAAAACCGACCGACCGTGTTCCGCAAACTGCCACGCCTTCAACAAGGCAAGTGGCAGTCCGTGGGGCGTTTGGATCTGAATACCGAAGGTTTGTTGCTGTTTACAAGTTCAGGTGAGTTGGCCAACCGTTTGATGCACCCGCGGTTTGGTTTGGAGCGCGAGTACGCGGTTCGGGTCTTGGGGGAATTAAGCAACGAAGAAAAACAAAAACTGCTCGACGGTGTCATGCTAGAGGACGGCATGGCCCAATTTGGTTCGATCGAAAACGGGGGCGGCGAAGGCGCTAACTGCTGGTATCGCGTCACCATCTCGGAAGGCCGTAACCGCGAAGTGCGCCGAATGATGGAAGCTGTTGGCCACGCTGTCAGCCGCCTTATTCGCATTCGATATGGCGCCATGGTGTTGCCCCATGGTTTGCGTCGCAGCACATTCATGGAACTTGACGAGGCCGACATTCGGGCGCTCACGCATGCTGCCAACAAGGCCGGTTCAGCGCGCGAAGAAGACGACGCAATCGCCCCTAAGCCCAGCCGTGCGCCAGAGAGACGTACGCAGAATCCTCGAAATCGAGCTTTTGGTGCGAAGAAGCCCACTCAAGCTGCAGGTTCACAACGTCGTGGCAAAGCCGATGGTGCGCAACCCGACCCCATGAAGACTTCAGTTGGGTACATCGGAGCCGATAGTTTCAGTCGACAGCGCAAAGAACAGGGTCCCGGTGGTCGCTCGGGTGGACCACGCCGAAACGGTGGGCGCAGCCGATAACCCAGACCTGGCGGATTGGCGCAACCCATCGACCAGTCACATCGGCCTACAAATCCTTTTCGCCTCTGGGGGATACCCTTGGGTCGGGTTAGAATAGAGGGCTTGCTTAAGTGCAACCCCGCATTAAAAACTATGTTTTTAAGATCCATTTTTTAAAATAAAACTGAGGAATCTCATCATGGCAATCGAACGCACACTGTCCATCATCAAGCCTGACGCAGTCGCTAAAAACGTCATCGGTCAAATCTACGCCCGTTTTGAAGCTGCTGGCCTCAAAGTAGTGGCTTCCAAAATGGCGCACTTGTCACGTGGCGAAGCCGAAGCTTTCTACGCTGTGCACAAAGAGCGTCCTTTCTTCAAGGATTTGGTCGATTTCATGATCTCCGGCCCCGTCATGATCCAGGCTTTGGAAGGCGAAGGCGCCATCTTGAAAAACCGCGACCTGATGGGCGCAACAGATCCAAAGAAAGCTGCCCCTGGCACCATTCGCGCTGACTTCGCTGACAGCATCGATGCCAACGCTGTTCACGGCTCCGATGCTGCTGAAACTGCCGCTGTAGAAATCGGCTTTTTCTTTGCTGGCATGAACGTTTATTCACGTTAAACCAGGCTGAACATTTTCAGCGCTTGTTTGCGGTACAGAACCCACATTCTTCCGCTATGACGGCCAACCTTCTTGATTTCGACCTAGAAGGCTTGGCCGTTTTTTGTGAAGGGCTGGGCGAAAAACGTTTTCGCGCCACCCAGTTGTTCCGCTGGATTCACCAGCGCGGCATGGCTCAGTTTGACGACATGTCCGACTTGGCAAAATCTCTCAGAGAGAAACTCAAAGTGCATGCCCATGTGGCTGCTTTGCCCATTCTTTCGCAACAAATTTCCAAAGACGGCACCATCAAATGGCTGTTTGATGTGGGTGCAGGCGATGCCGTTGAAGCCGTCTTTATTCCAGAAGATGATCGCGGCACGCTGTGTGTCTCTTCACAAGCCGGTTGCGCTGTTGGCTGTCGCTTTTGCTCAACAGGGCATCAAGGATTTAGCCGCAATCTCAGCACCGCTGAAATCTTGGCGCAGCTGTGGTTTGCTGAGCATTTTTTGCGCAAACACCTGAACCAGTCTGAACGCGTCATCTCCAATGTGGTCATGATGGGCATGGGCGAACCACTTCAAAACTACAACGCACTTGTGCCGGCATTGAAGACCATGTTGGACGACCATGGCTATGGACTGTCGCGCCGTCGTGTCACCGTTTCAACGTCAGGCGTGGTGCCCATGATGACGCGCTTGTCGCAAGACTGTCCTGTTGCTTTAGCGGTTTCTTTGCACGCGCCCAATGATGCTTTGCGCGACAGCTTGGTACCGCTCAATCGCAAGTATCCGTTGGACGAGTTGCTGGCCGAGTGCACTCTTTACTTGGACAAAGCGCCTCGTGATTTCATCACCTTTGAATATTGCATGTTGCAAGGTGTGAACGATCAGCCAGAACATGCGCATCAATTGGTGCAGCTCATCAAACGCCATACCGCACAAGGTTTGCGTTGCAAATTTAACCTCATCCCATTCAATCCATTCAAAGCCTCTGGCTTGCTGCGATCGGATGACGCCACTGTTGCCATGTTTGCAGAGATACTGATTCAAGCTGGCTTTGTCACCACAATACGCAAAACGCGGGGCGATGACATTGATGCGGCCTGCGGGCAACTGGCTGGTGATGTTAAAGACCGCACCGATGTGGCGCAGCGCATAGCGCAACAACGTGCTGTACCGGTTCAGTGGGTCAACGTACCCAGCAGCCTGTCCGCAGGGAAGGCCTGATGCGCCGCGTTTCAGCCCCACCTTCCTTTGGGAAGGTGGTGCAGTCATTGCGTTTACGTTTACTTGCAAGTCAATTGCTTTTACTTACCTTGTGTTTATTTGGGTGCAATTTCGCCGCAGCCGATCCAAGCGAACGTGCGCAGGCTCGGATGGCATTGTCCTCAGCCTACTTGCAAGCGGGTATGTACCCTTTGGCCATGTTGGAGGCTGACAAAGCTTTGGCTGCCGACCCAGAATTGCCTGAAGCCATGACCTTGAAAGCCATTATTTTCTTGAAGCAGGGGCGATTTGACATGGCCGATCGTTATTTTCAGATGAGCAGCCTCGTGGCGCCTTTGAATCCCATTCTTTCCCACAATTGGGGCGTTTCTGAATGTCAGCAAGGACGCTTTGAATCTGCATTCGTCAAATTTAACAATGCAGTCCAGTTTTCCGAGGGCTTGAGCAGAGACAAAAGTCTATGGCTTTGGGGCGATTGTTTAATACAAACCGAGGAATGGGCGGGCGCCCACGCCAAGATGTCAGAAGCCTTGCTTCGCCAGCCAAGCTTCATTTCTGATGGTTTGGCCTTAGCCCGTCTCAAAATTAAGCTGGGACTTGATTCAGAGGCAGAGAAAATTCTAGATGAGGTGAACGATTCTCCCTCTGTGAGTGCACAATCGCTATGGTTGTCTGTGCAGCTCGCGCAGCGTCAGAATCAAGATAAAAAAAAGAACCACTGGGGCAAGATGTTAGGACTTCTATATTCAAATTCAGCGCAATGGCGCGCATACCAAGAAGGGGCACCCCATGACTGAATCCTTGAAGGAGGCAGCCATGCCTCTCATGCCGACTTCACCTGGCGCGCTGATCAAAGCGGGCCGTGAACGTGCGGGTGTCCACATGGCTGTGTTGTCCGTTAATCTAAAAGTCACGGTGAAGCAGTTGGAAGCGCTGGAAGCCGATCAGTTTGATTTTTTGTCGGGCCCGGTGTTTGCGCGTGCTTTGGCAGCCAAGGTCTGTCGCTTTGTCAAAATGGACCCAGCACCCGTGTTGGCACTCATGCCTGCCAATGCCAGCGGCCTTAAACCCTTGAACATCATTGGGGCAGACCACGCGCCGGCCTATCAGGCGCACCACTCATTCAGTCGCAATGTGTTCATGGGTCGAAGCATTAAATTGTGGCTTTTGGTGTTACTCGTATCGCTCTTTACACTTTTCCTAGGCAGCAATTGGATCGTGTCCGTCTTTCAGTTGGAGGCGTCACCCGCCGCCATGGAAGTTGTGCCCAGTATGCCGCCTGCACAGGAGTCCACTGCGCCAGATGCAGCACAAAACGAAATGCCCAAGGCCATGGTGTTCGACAGTGTCAACAATGCACCCTTGACACCTGTGGCGCCGTCGCCCTCTGTGGTTTCGCCTCACTTGATCCCCGCAAGCGTTAATGTGCTTGCACCCAGTTTGATCACGCCAGCCGCCACTGAAGACAAAAAATGATCGAGCCTGTCGCCATTCCAGCCGCATTTCCGCTAACCAGACGCAGCTTGCAAGCCACTGTTCAATGGGGGCCTCGCATTGTCACTGTTGGCGGCGATGCGCCAGTGCGTGTTCAGTCCATGACCAACACCGACACAGTGGATGTGATCGGCACTGCCATTCAAGTGAAAGCGCTGGCGCATGCAGGATCAGAAATGGTTCGCCTCACGGTCAACACCCCTGAGGCTGCCGAGGCTGTGCCGCACATCCGCGACCAGCTCGACAAAATGGGCATTGACGTCCCCCTCATTGGTGACTTTCACTACAACGGTCATCGGCTGTTAAGTGATCACCCGGCCTGCGCGCAAGCCTTGTCCAAATACCGCATCAACCCTGGCAATGTTGGCAAAGGCGACAAGCACGATTTGCAATTCGGTCAAATGATCGAAGCCGCAATGAAATGGAACAAGCCTGTTCGCATCGGTGTCAATTGGGGAAGCTTGGACCAAGAATTGTTGGCGTCACTCATGGACCAAAACAGTCAACGCTCAAAGCCTTGGGAAGCCCGCCAGGTGATGTACGAGGCGCTCATTACATCGGCAATTGATTCAGCCGACAAAGCCCACGAAATGGGCATGTTGCGCTCACAAATTTTGCTGTCTTGCAAAGTATCTGGCGTACAAGACCTGATTGCGGTTTACCGAGAACTTGGCCGACGCACGAATTACCCTTTGCACTTGGGACTGACAGAAGCCGGTATGGGAACAAAAGGCACGGTGGCTTCCGCCTCTGCGTTGGCCATTCTGTTGCAAGAAGGCATTGGCGATACCATTCGTGTGTCTCTCACACCTCAACCTGGCGAAGCTCGCACGCAAGAAGTTGTGATTGCCAACGAAATTTTGCAGTCACTTGGCCTGCGTATTTTTGTCCCTAGCGTCACGGCATGTCCCGGTTGCGGTCGAACCACCAGCAGTACCTTCCAGGAATTGGCCAAGCAAATTGATGATTACCTGCGTGGTCAAATGCCAGTTTGGCGTCAGCGCTATCCAGGTGTCGAAAATTTAAAAGTGGCCGTCATGGGCTGTATTGTGAACGGCCCGGGTGAAAGCAAACACGCCGACATTGGCATCAGTTTGCCTGGGACAGGCGAAGCGCCGGCAGCGCCGGTTTTTATAGATGGCGAAAAGAAACTAACCTTGCGCGGTGACAACATCGCACATGAGTTTCAAGATCTTGTTGCAACGTACATTGACCAACGGTTTGGCAGCAACCCAACAGCTGCTGATTGAATTTTTATGTCAGACATTAAACCTACTGAAACAACGACCAAAGCCAGTGCTTTTAAAAAGCTGACTGCAGTCAAGGGCATGAATGACATCTTGCCAGTCGAGTCTGCCAAATGGGAATGGCTGGAGTCCAAAGTTCGCGGCTTGATGGCCGCCTATGCCTATCGCAACATTCGCACCCCCATCCTCGAGCCTACGGCTTTGTTTGTACGCGGACTGGGCGAGGTGACAGACATCGTTGAAAAGGAAATGTATTCCTTTGAAGATCGTTTGAATGGCGAAGCGCTAACCCTACGCCCCGAGAGTACGGCGGGTGTTGTCCGTGCGGTGGTTGAACACAACATGCTTTATGAAGGTGGTAAACGGCTCTATTACATGGGGCCCATGTTTCGCCATGAGCGTCCACAACGTGGCCGTTACCGTCAATTTCATCAAATTGGCGCGGAAGTGTTGGGCTTTCAAGGTCCTGAAATTGATGCGGAAGTCATCTTGCTGGCCCACGACCTCTGGAAAGCCATTGGCTTGAAAGATGTCCGACTCGAGCTCAATAGCCTGGGTCAGCCGCCAGAGCGTTTGGCACATCGTTCCGCCTTGATCACGCACTTTGAAAAACACCAAGAGGTGTTGGACGAAGATGCAAAACGTCGACTTTATTCAAATCCCCTGCGAATTTTGGACACCAAAAATCCAGCCATGAAGGCGGTGGTCGAAGCCGCCCCCAATTGCTTGATTTTCTGGGCCCTCAATCGCTTGCGCACTTCAATGCGTTGCGACAAATTTTGGATGCCAATGGTGTCAAGTACACCTTGAATCCTCGTTTGGTTCGTGGCATGGACTACTACAACCTGACAGTCTTCGAGTTCATCACTGACCAACTCGGTTCTCAAGGAACTGTGTGCGGCGGGGGGCGCTACGACTATCTGATTGAGCAAGTTGGCGGTAAACCAGCACCTGCGGTGGGTTGGGCGCTGGGTGTTGAGCGCGTTCTGGCTTTGCTTGAGGAGCAGGGCGCATCACTGCCCGATTCTGTGCCTGACGCGTATGCCATCGTGCCTGATGTACAAAGTTTGCCTGTTGTTTTGAGTTTCCTACGCCAACTGCGTGCCCTGGGTGTCAAGGTGCAAATGCATGCGGGTTCGGGCGAGGGTGTTGGCAGTATGAAAAGTCAGTTCAAAAAAGCCGATGGCAGTGGTGCACGATTTGCCCTGATTTTCGGTGCCGACGAACTGGCTCAAAATACGGTTTCTGTCAAATCGCTGCGCGATGGTGATGGTGCTCAAAGATCCGAATCCTTGCAAAATCTCAGCGCTTGGGCGCTCAGCCTACAATCGACAACTTGAAATAAATCTGAATATGGCCTCACACCTCGACCTCGAAGAACAAGAGCAGCTTGATGAACTCAAGCACTTCTGGAAGCAATACGGCAATGCCATCACCTGGTTTTTGATTGTGGTGATGGGTGCGTACGCTGGCTGGAATGCATTTCAGTATTGGGAGCGCCAGCAATCCACCAAAGCATCCGCTTTGTTTGATGAAGTAGAGCGGCAAGCGGTTGCTGGTGATGCCGCCAAACTTGAGCGTTCATGGAATGACATGAAAGAGCGTTTTCCGCGAACCACTTTTGCGGCGCAGTCAGCCCTGCTGGCAGCCAAAGTGTTTCAGCAAACCGGTAAAAACGAAGCGGCCCAAAGCGCGTTAAGTTGGGCCAGCGACAATGCCTCAGACGAAGCCAGCGCGCAACTTGCACGCATTCGATTGGCCAATTTGATGGTGCAACAGAAGTCGTATGACGACGCCCTGAAAACATTGAGCAAGCCTTTCCAACCCGCTTTTGCTGGATTGGCTGCAGATGTGCAAGGTGATATCTTGATTCTGCAAAATAAACCCGCTGAAGCTGTCAAAGCGTATTCAAGCGCTTGGACTCAGCTGGCTGACAATGCAGAATACCGCCGATTGGTTGCAGCCAAATTGAATGCTTTGGGGGTCGATCCTGTGCAAGCCAAAGGTGCTTCAAAATGAGCTGTAACAGCTTCAATGTCAAGCGGATTTCTTCCGCGTTGCTTACTTTGACAGCCATTTGTGCATTCAGCGTGTTGAGTGCTTGCTCCAGCACACCCGATAAACCTGCACCCACAGCATTGGCAGACTTCAAAGCACAGTTGGATGTTCGCAAAGCATGGTCGGTTCAGTTAAACCCTGTCGCGCCCCCCCTGACGGCCGCGTTGACCAACGGCCAATTGGCCATTGCCAGCACCCAAGGACTTGTGACGGTCTTAAATGCTGACACAGGGGCCGAGAGTTGGCGCGTTGCCTTGAACACACCCTTGACCGCAGGCATCGGTTCTGATGGCATTCGTTTTGCTGTCATCACGCAGTCCAATGAATTGATCGCACTGAGCCAAGGCAAAGTGATCTGGAAAGTTAAATTGCCAGCGTTGTCGTTTACTGCACCTTTTGTTGCTGGCGGGCGTGTTTTTGTTCTAACGGCCGATCGCACTGTGATGGCTTTTGATGGTGCTTCAGGTCAACAGCTGTGGCGTCAGCAGCGCACGGGTGATGCGTTGGTTCTCAAGCAGTCAGGTATCCTGACAAGCTTCCAAGACAATTTGTTGGTGGGTCTCTCGGGTCGTTTGGTGGCCCTGAACCCTGCCAATGGTCTCACCAAGTGGGAGCTCAGTATTGGCGCTTCCCGTGGTACCAATGAAGTCGAGCGTTTGGTCGACTTGGTCTCCGGTGTGTCACGCGTTAACAACACCATCTGCGCTCGCGCATTTCAAACGGCGGTCACTTGTGCTGACGCCAATTTGGGCCGCACACTTTGGACCCGTACTGCCCAAGGCTTCGTCGGACTTGCCGCTACTGCGAATGCAGTTTTCGGCGCGGAGTCAGACAGCAAGCTCATGGCCTGGAATTCCAGTACAGGTCAAGTTCTGTGGCAGTCCGAAGCCCTTCGTTTTAGAGGTCTTACGGCACCCGTTGCATCGGATGGCCAATTGATCGTGGGCGATGAGCTTGGTTGGTTGCACTGGATTGACACCCAAAATGGCCAAACTGTGGCCCGAATACAAATTGACGCATCCGGCATTGCAATGCCTGCGTTGCGACATGGAAAAACTTGGGTTGTGGTAGCAAGAAATGGCTTGGTTCAAGCCCTGCGTGCCGAATAAACTCAGCTGAAAGATTGATTTGAAACCCGTTCTGGCCCTTGTTGGCCGCCCCAATGTGGGCAAGTCCACTCTCTTTAACCGTCTGACCAAGAGCAGAGATGCCATTGTGGCCGACTTCGCCGGACTCACGCGCGACCGCCACTATGGCCAAGGTCGTCAAGGTCGGTATGAGTACATCGTCATTGACACCGGCGGTTTTGAACCCGATGCCAGCGCTGGCATTTACAAAGAGATGGCCAAACAAACACAGCAGGCTGTCGCCGAGGCCGATGTCGTGGTGTTTGTGGTCGACGCCAGGGCGGGTGTCTCCGCACAAGATCACGACATCGCCAAGTACCTGCGCCGCATTGGCAAGCCTTGTTTGTTGGTTGCCAACAAGGCTGAAGGCATGCGTGAGGGAGTACAAATCAGTGAATTTTATGAGCTGGGATTGGGTGATGTGATTCCGGTTTCAGCCGCACATGGTCAGGGTGTTCGCAGCCTGGTGGAGTTGGCCTTAGACCCCTTGATGTTGCCCGAGGACGAGCTCGATGCCGAGGTTGACACCTCCATCGTCAAATTGGCGGTGGCAGGTAGGCCCAATGTCGGAAAATCCACCTTGATCAATACCTGGTTAGGTGAAGAGCGCTTGGTGGCATTCGACATGCCAGGCACCACACGTGATGCCATCACAGTGCCATTTGAGCGAGATGGTCAAAAGTTTGAGCTGATCGATACAGCGGGTTTGCGTCGCAAAGGCAAAGTGTTTGAAGCGATCGAAAAGTTTTCTGTGGTGAAAACTTTGCAGGCCATTGAGTCTGCCAATGTGGTTTTACTCTTGTTAGACGCAACTCAAGGCGTGACTGAGCAAGATGCACACATTGCTGGTTTTGTGTTGGACAGCGGCCGAGCGGTGGTGTTGGCCGTCAACAAATGGGATGCCGTGGACGACTATCAACGTGAATTGGTTCACCGTTCCATTGAAAATCGTTTGCCATTTTTGAAGTTTGCCAATTTGCACACCATCTCAGCAAAAAAACGTCAAGGATTGGGCCCTGTTTGGAAATCCATTACACAGGCACACAAATCCGCCATGGTCAAAATGACCACGCCTGTTTTGACGCGTTTGCTGTTGGAGTCTGTGCAGTTTCAAAGCCCTCAGCGCGGCGGTATGTTCCGACCCAAACTTCGGTATGCACACCAAGGCGGTATGAATCCTCCGGTCATTGTGATTCACGGCAATTCCTTGGAACATGTCACAGAAACATACAAGCGCTACTTAGAAGGTCGATTCAGAAAAGCCTTTGACTTGTCTGGTACGCCTTTGCGAATCGAGATGAAAACATCTCAAAATCCTTACGCGGACAAAGATTCAGACTAATTTGTAAGGATTTGTCTAAATTTGGCCGGCCAATTCGTCTGTCATGTGTTAAGGTAAAACCCTTATTTCAATTCAGAACACGGAGAATATCGTGAACAACAAAGGGCAACTTTTGCAAGATCCCTTCCTCAACGCACTGCGCCGCGAACACGTGCCCGTGTCCATTTATTTGGTCAACGGCATCAAACTTCAAGGCCAAATTGAGTCCTTTGACCAGTATGTCGTGTTGCTTCGCAACACGGTCACACAAATGGTTTACAAGCACGCTATTTCAACCATTGTCCCCGGACGCGCTGTCAACCTTCCCGGTGCCGATGCGTCGGAAGACGTCGCCGCTTGACCATCTCCTTTGAGCAATGACTCGGTAAATTCAACGCCTGCCTTGTTGGTGGGTGTTGATTTTGGTTTGCCACATTTTGATGGCGAACTGGAGGAGCTTGGCCAATTGGCGCTCACGGCAGGCATGCGGCCAGTCGCCAAAATAAGCTGCAAGCGCAAAGCGCCCGATGCCGCGTTGTTTGTAGGTTCGGGTAAGGCCGATGAAATCAAATTCATGGCGGAACAAACCGGCGCTCGCGAAGTTTTGTTCGATCAATCGCTGTCACCTGCACAACAACGCAATTTAGAGCGTCACTTGGGGCTGCCGGTCAATGACCGGACCTTGCTCATTTTGGAAATCTTTGCGCAGCGAGCACGCAGCCACGACGGCAAACTGCAAGTGGAGTTGGCCAGGCTGCAATACCTCAGCACCCGTTTGGTTAGGCGGTGGTCGCACTTGGAGCGTCAGCGAGGTGGTATTGGCACGCGCGGCGGGCCAGGTGAAACTCAAATCGAATTAGACCGACGCATGATTGGCGATGCCATCAAACGTACCAAAGAACGATTGAGCAAAGTCAAAAAACAGCGCTCAACACAACGCCGCCAACGCGATCGCCGAAATTCATTCAATGTGTCATTGGTCGGCTATACCAATGCTGGCAAATCCACCTTGTTCAATGCCTTGGTTAAAGCCCGTGCGTATGCGGCCGATCAATTGTTTGCAACCCTGGATACCACCACACGTCAACTTTACTTGGGTGAGGCGGGGCGCTCGGCATCGATTTCAGACACCGTCGGATTTATTCGAGACTTGCCACACGGCTTGATTGATGCGTTTGAAGCAACACTTCAAGAAGCTGCCGATGCCGATTTGTTGATTCATGTGGTTGATGCATCAAACCCCAATTTCCCAGAACAAATGTCGGAAGTCAAACGGGTTTTGCATGAAATTGGCGCAGATCAAGTGCCTCAATGGTTGGTTTTTAACAAGATTGATAATTTGCCCCCAGAGCGTCGCCCCGTGTGCAGCCAAGACGTATACGAAGTCGACGGTCAAGCCTTGACGCGGGTTTTTGTCAGCGCTCAATCCGGTGAAGGTCTTGGCCTCTTGCGCCAATTGCTGGCGGAGGAAGTCATGAAAAATGCTTCTGAAGCCGAGGTCACTCTAGACCCGCGTTTTGCCCTTGATAATTCCGGGGAAAATACAGATGAATTCTCATAATCTTTGATGTGTTTGGGCACAATGTACTCAGACAGATCAATACGCTAGAAAAACGAATGAACTTCAAACCCCGTGCCCTAGGCTGGACAGCCCTTCCGCAGCGACTTCGCGGCATGTTCAATTTGAACGACCCGCGCTGGGGTCGAGGCGATGACAAGCCATCGCAAGATGGTCAAACGGGTGCAAATCCCCAAACGCCGCCGCCTGGCGCTGCGCAGCCTCAACAGCCTTCACCGCAGGGCTCTCACGGCAATAAGCCTGGTCCATCGGGTCCACCCGACTTGGACGAGTTGTGGCGCGACTTGAATCGCAAGTTGTCTCAGTTTTTGGGCGGTAAAAACGGTGGTCCGCCGCACAAGGAACCTCCCATGGGCTCAGGCCCGAGTGGCATCCCCCCCATCTTTCGAAATTTGGGTGTGGGTGTTATTTTGGGCGCGCTGGTATTGATTTGGATGGGTACTGGCTTTTTCATTGTGCAAGAGGGCCAGCAAGCTGTCATTACGCAATTTGGCAAATACAAATCCACCGTCGGGGCAGGTTTCAACTGGCGCTTGCCTTACCCTGTACAAAAACACGAATTGGTGTTCGTGACACAAATTCGATCCGTCGACATTGGCCGAGACAATGTCATCAAGGCCACCGGTCTGCGCGAGTCAGCCATGCTGACGGAAGACGAGAACATTGTCGAAATCAAATTTGCAGTGCAATACCGGCTGAACGATGCACGTGCCTATTTGTTTGAAAGCAAAAACCCCACGGAGGCTGTTGTTCAGGCTGCTGAAACAGCTGTGCGTGAGGTGGTCGGCAAAATGAAAATGGACTCGGCGTTGGCTGAAGAGCGCGACCAAATTGCGCCGCGTGTTCGATCCTTGATGCAAAACATCTTAGACCGATACAAAGTAGGTATTGAAGTTGTTGGTATCAACCTTCAACAGGGTGGCGTTCGCCCGCCAGAGCAGGTTCAAAACGCTTTCGATGATGTGCTTAAAGCAGGCCAGGAACGTGAGCGCGCCAAAAATGAAGCGCAAGCTTACGCCAATGATGTGGTTCCGCGTGCTGTCGGTGCCGCATCACGTTTGAAGGAAGAATCGCAGGCTTATCGTGAACGCATTGTTGCGCAAGCAGAAGGTGATGCGCAGCGATTCAAAGCCATCTTGCCAGAGTATCAGAAGGCGCCCCAGGTGACGCGTGACCGCATGTATCTGGATGCCATGCAGCAAATTTACACCAACGTCACCAAAGTGGTTGTTGACAGCAAGCAAGGTTCCAATTTGATGTACCTGCCACTTGATAAATTGATGCAAGTGACAAGTTCACCCCTTACGCCTTCTGCTGCCACTGAGCAAGCTGCGAATGGCAGCACTTCCACGGCACCCGTGCAAAGCAGTGCGCCTGTAGATCCAAGATCCCGAGACAGCGTTCGCACTCGTGACCGTGAAATTCGTTAAGGAATCAGCAAAATGAACCGTATTGGAATGTGGGCATCGTCCCTGTTGCTGGTTTTGGCTTTGGCCAGTTCCATGTTGTTTGTGGTGGACCAACGCCAATTTGGTGTGGTGTACGCATTGGGCCAAATCAAAGAAGTCATTACCGAACCCGGCCTCAATGTGAAATTGCCGCCCCCTCTTCAAAATGTCACCTACATTGACAAGCGCTTGTTGACGTTGGACAGCCCTGACACCGAGCCGATGCTCACTGCTGAAAAGCAACGCGTGGTCATTGACTGGTACGTGCGTTGGCGCATTACCGACCCCATGGCCTACATCCGCAATGTGGGTTTGGATGAGAAGGCTGGGGCCAACCAATTGAACCGCGTGGTTCGAAATGCCTTCCAAGAAGAAATCAACAAGCGCACGGTCAAAGATTTGTTGTCCCTCAGCCGGGAAGTTCTCATGAACGATGTCAAGCGCGAAGTGCTTGAAAAAGTTCGCGGTGAGAAGCCTTGGGGTGTGGACGTCGTGGATGTGCGCATCACACGTGCAGACTATGTGGATGCCATCACAGAGTCGGTTTACCGCCGAATGGAAGCGGAGCGAAAGCGCGTGGCCAATGAACTGCGATCTACTGGGGCTGCTGAAGGTGAAAAAATTCGCGCTGATGCCGATCGTCAACGCGAAGTGACCATTGCCAATGCGTACCGCGATGCACAAAAAATCAAAGGGCAGGGCGACTCTCAAGCTGCTCGCATCTACAACGAGTCATTTGGCCGAGACCCGCAGTTTGCACAGTTCTATCGCAGTCTGGACGCTTACAAAGCCAGCTTCGCCAAGAAAAGTGACGTCATGGTTTTGGACCCCTCTGGTTCAGAGTTTTTCAAAACCATGCGTGGCAACAGTGGCACGCCGGGGGCTGCCGCGCCCAATAAGAAATAAGTGAGTTTTTGGCCATCTCTTTTGGGGGCATTGGCCCTTGTCTTGATTTTTGAGGGGCTTTTGCCCCTCATTTCGCCGACCAGATGGCGAGAGATGTTCTCTCAGCTTCTCCAACTTGAAGATGGTCAAATCCGATTTTTTGGACTGACCACCGTCTTACTGGGCTTCTTTCTTTTGCTTTGGCTCATTTAGAACCTGTTTGAGCCGGTAAAATCCCTGTTTTAACAGCCCCCTTATTTGCCATGTCCGCTTGGGTCCTGCCGGATCACATCGCCGATGTCTTGCCTTCAGAAGCAAGGCACATCGAAGAACTCCGAAGATTGCTACTCGACACTGCCCGAAGCTACGGTTTTGAGTTGGTGTCTCCGCCGTTGCTTGAGCACATTGAGTCCCTGTTGACGGGGACAGGCAAAGCACTTGATTTGCAAACCTTCAAATTGGTGGATCAAATTTCAGGTCGCATGATGGGCTTGCGGGCCGATACCACGCCGCAAGTGGCCCGCATCGATGCGCATCTTTTGAACCGACAAGGCGTGACGCGTTTGTGCTACTGCGGCCCTGTCTTGCACACCCAACCCGACAGACCGCATGCCACACGTGAGCCGCTTCAATTGGGTGCCGAAATTTTTGGCCACGCCGGTTTGGAAGCCGATTTGGAAGTGTTGCAGTTGGCCCTTGACTGCCTGCAAGCTGCCCAAATGGGTGAGGTTCTGGTCGACTTG
>JACCDG010165106.1_pt1 | contig 21127 bp, 20 predicted proteins | sample 7442471 | NCBI WGS metagenome assembly JACCDG01 (sample SAMN15323444, study PRJNA562643) | freshwater metagenome | isolation source: river surface water | place: USA:Blue River Watershed | collected 2017-08-17 | reverse complement strand
GTTGCAGAGGCTGTAGAGAGAGTTGTCTGTCCTGTAACATTTAAAGTAGAAGAGAAGGATCCTGTGGTACCAACGAGAGCTCCGTAGAATGTAGATGCTGTAATGCCTCCTGTCGATGAGGCATTGGTAAGAGAGAGTAGATTGTTAAGGAATGTAGAGCCAGAAACAGTGAGGTTGGTGGTGGAGGCGTTAGTGGTGGAGAGACTGTTGGATGTTAGTTGAGATACGGTTGTGGTAGAGAGGGTGGTGGTACCTCCTACAGTTGCATCCCCTGTTGTTGTTAATGATGTAATCGAAAGACTGGGGTTAAGAGCAATAGTAGAGGTAGAAGAGAAGAGAATATTCGCTCCTGCAGCTAGATAAGAGACTGGTGAGTTGTAAAAATTGTTCCAGTCGGTTGATGAGGCAGTAAGCGGAATTGAGTAGCCTGCTTGAGGAGATAGAGAGAAGGTATGTACTCCTGTAGTTGAAGAAGAGACAATAAGAAGATCTAGTCCTACAGTAGAGAGTGTTGAGGTAGCTAGGGTTTGAGATGCAACAGATGAACCATTAAGTGAGGTGATTGTTCCTCCTGCTCCACCAGCGTCTGTTCCACAGGTAAATGTTCCATTAGCCCAGAGGAGTTTCTCAGTGGATGTATTACATGCTGTTAGGTTAGCTCCAAAGAGTGATGCGAGGGTGAGGCCACCAGTTGAGGAGGCATTGCCAAAGTAAAGAGTTGAGGCAGTAAGTCCTGTGGTGGATGCATTAGTAATGGTGGCTTGTGTAGAAAAGAGAGTGGGCGCTGTAAGAACAGAGGTAGATGCATTAGTAAGTGTAGAGTTCCCTGTTACATTAAGTGTAGAAGAGAACGACCCTGTGGTTCCGATGAGAGCTCCGTAAAGTGTGGTGGCCGTGACGGCTGTAGCTGAAGCATTCTCTAGGTATGTTTGACCTGAGACAGTGAGTGAGGTTGCAGAGGCTGTAGAGAAAGATGCTGTCCCTGTAGCATACAGATTAGAAGTAGATATGTTAGACGTAGAAGCATTAGAGAGAGAAGAATGACCTGAGACAGTGAGTGAAGAAAGAGTGGCGGTACCTAGAAGAGCTCCGTAGAATGTAGATGCTGTAATGCCTCCTGTCGATGAGGCATTGGTAAGAGAGAGTAGATTGTTAAGGAATGTAGAGCCAGAGACAGTGAGGTTGGTGGTGGAGGCGTTAGTGATGACTCCGTTTGTACCGTAGATGTTAGTAGAAGTGATTCCTGTAGCTGATGCTGTATTTAATGTAGTCTGACCTGTAACAGTTAAGGTAGATACTGTTGTAGTAGCTAGGGTTGAGGTGCCTGTGACTGTGAGAAGTTCAAACGTTGGGGTGCCTGTTAGTTCATAACTAACCACACCAGAAGATGTAGTAGCAATTACCAGGTTAGAGTTAGTTGACGAAGCAAGAAAAGTATAAAGAGCTGCGACTGAAGTGGTTGCAGTAACACCATTAATAACAGTAGTAATAACCCCAGCATTAGCGGCTAGAGTGGATGTATTGATAATACTAGTAGAAGAAGCTACTCCATTGACTGTTGAAGTCAGAGTATTAGCTGCAGATATAAGGTCATTGGCATTAAGAAAATTAGCAGTCGTTGTGGCAGTATGACCATTCACCACTGAAGTTAAAACAAAAGAGTTAGTGGAGGTCGAAATAGTAAGAGTATTCGAAGTTGAAGATGCAACGAGATTGGTAAGATCGGTTGATGTAGCTATTCCGTTAACTGTTGTGGTAAGCGTAACACCTGATGTAGAAATATCGTTAGAAGAAATAACTGATGTGGTAGCAGTGACTCCGTTTACTGTCGAAGTGAGGACATTCCCTGCTACCGATTGAGTAAAGGAGTTAATGATAGAAGCAACAGTAGATGAGATTCCATTAACTAATACCTGAAACAGGTTAAGTGACGATGACGCTGTTGCTGATGTAATGATTGTAGAGGTTCCTATAGAACCTCCTAGATTAGAAGTGAGTACATTACCAGAAGAAGATAAAGAGTTAATAGTAGAAAGATTGGTGACTGCAAGGTTGGTACTTGTAGCATTCGTGATGAGCGCATTAGTAATAACTGCATTAGTAGTAGTAGAGTTCCCTACTACAAGATCAGTGATGTTAGCAAGGGTTGCTACAAGAGAAGAGATGAATGAGTTAGTAGAGGTACTGTTAGTAGAAGTTAGATTGCTAGAGATGGTGAGGTTGGTAGCAGAAGCGTTAACTAGAGAGGTTTGTCCTGATACTTGAAGAGATGTGAGGTTAGCAGTACCTAAGAGTGCCCCGTAGAACGTAGATGCTGTAATGCCGCCAGTTGATGATGCGTTAGTTAAGGTTAGTGCGTTAAGGAAAGTAGTGCCAGAAACTGAGAGTGCGGTAGTAGACGCAGCTTGTAGAGATGTGGTGCCAGTAACAGTGAGTGTGGAGAATGTGGTAGTAAGGACAGAGACTGGATTCCATGATGACCCATCGTAGATATAGAGCAAGTTGTCATTAGTGTTGAAGTACATTTTCCCCTTCTGAGCAGTAAGAGAGGAGGAGGAGGTAGCCTGTAAAGCGCCATATGCCACATTCGCAAAAGGTACAGTCCCTAGCTGTGAACGTGTACCGCCTGAGAGGGTCATCTCACCTGTTGCAAATGGAGCCGCTAGTTCAACAGTGAAGTAGTAAGAGCGGTCAAAGGTGAGATCGGTGATACTTGCAGCAGCAGTCGAGCCATTCACATCTCCTACAGCTCCAATCTGGATTGTGAAGTACCCGTTAGTGACTGGGGTTACAGGATGGAGTTCTTCGTAAAGTAGTACTCCCCCCGACACTGCATCGTAGATGCGAAGGGTTACAGTTGTCGTTCCAGACTGTGGGGTGCCTGATGTATTAGTGAGATACCCCTGATAAGAAATAACGTTAGGTAAAGGGGCACTGTACACGAAGCTGCTCACTCCTAAGAAAAGTAAGGTTGTAAGTAGGCTCTTTACGAAGATACGTTGTCTTAAATTTCGTAGTTGCATTTTAGATCAAAACACAGCTTGTAGCCATCATATTAGTATATCTGAAAAAGTGTTGAAAAATATGACTTAAACGTTCTTCTTGTGGGGATAAGTGGTATGACTGAGCAGCTATAGACGTCAAGTGGTACCTGTGTGTTTATCCACAGTTTTGATGAGAATGAAATCTTCTAATAAAAACTAAAAAACATTGTAGTACAATGCTTTTTTAGAATACACTTATTGACGAAAATTATTTCCGTATTATTTTAAATCTTCTTCCTCTTTTTCCTTATCCATTTCTTGTTTATACACTTTCAAATGTTCCCAGAAATGAGGCACTGTCCCCTTATTTTTTACTGCGTTTTTGACGAACCAGTTACGAGAGAGTGCGTACATCTTGGTAGTAAGAACGTCGAAGTGATACATTCCCCTCACCATTATGTGGAGCACGTATTGCATGCAAAACTTCCTCAAGTGAACACTTCGCTTTAAGAGGTAGCGGATGATTGTGCTCACTGTTGTCGAGACATGTTCTGGTCCAGAAAAATCTGGATCAACTGTAATACTACCTTTTCGTATCTTATGCTGCTGAATTAGGAGAATAGACGCTGCACTCAATGCAAAGACAATTCCTATAGCAGCTAGTATAAGTGGGAGCATGGTTGTCGGTTACCCGGAGATGCTGTAGCGGACGAACTTAGTTACTTTAGTATTCTCTCCGAACTTCTGAACTGCGCCTGCAAGTTTTTCTTCAACAGTCATAGAAGGATCCTTAATGAAAGACTGCTTCAAAAGTGAAGTCTCTTCACCTAGTCCGTCTTCGTTGTTAATAGATGTCGGAGCCATAGCACATACATGCATAGCAAGGTCATGAGCAAGAGCTACGAACTCTTCGTTTTTTGCTACGAAGTCGGTTTCACATCCAAGCTCAAGAAGTACGCCGATAGTTTTGGAGTTATGTACATATGAAGATACTACACCCGCTGTTATTTCTCTGTCAGCCTTCTTCTCAGCTGAAGCTGCAGAATACTGAGCGAGTACTTCACGCGCCTTTTCTTTGTCACCATTTGCCTCATCTAGCGCCTTTTTAATTTGAGCGAATGAGAGACCTGTCTCTTCACGAAGTTGTTTGATGTCGTCCATACAAAATAGTTAATGGTTACTAGTTAATAGTTGTTAGTTAATACAAGGGTCAATAAGTGCTTCGCTATCTTCATCGTTGGGGTTCCAACTAATTACTAATAACGAATTACTAATAACTTCTTCTACGCTTGTACAGAAAGCTCTGACTTGATAGCCTCGAGGAAGAATCTTACTGGAACTACTCCACCGTCATTCCCTACCACAGGGTAAGCTATACCATCTATTGTACAGTCAGTGTTAGAAAGCGCAACGATAGGAATGTGGAGACGAACAGCCTCTTTTACACACATATCTTCGTGACGTGGGTCAACGATAACAACAGCGGCAGGGAGGTTAGAAAGTGATGACACACCTCCGAAATCACGATCGAGTCTATCGATGTCGCGCTGGATGAGAAGCTGTTCTTTCTTTGTATATACAGCGAGCTCCCCTGCTTCTTTCTTCTTGAGAAGATCATGAAGCTTATCAACACGCTTCTTCATCTGAGGGAAGTTAGTAAGAGTGCCTCCAATGAATCGTTCCGCAACGTAAGGCGCGTTAAGTGAGAGAGCTACCTCTTTCACAATCTGACGAATTTCTGGTTTTACTCCAACGAAGAGGATGGTCTTGCCAGCTCCTTGAACTGACTTAAGGAAAGATGTCGCGGCTTCTAACTGCTCCTTTGTCTTTTCGAGGTTGATAAAGTCTGTTCCATTAGCAGTGCCTTCGATGAAAGGCTTGATAGATGGGTGACGGCGAGTACGCGAGTATCCGTACTGTAGGCCTGCTTTTTTTAGGGATTCAATAGTTAACATAATTTAATAGCTAGTAGCCCGTAGCAGGTAGTGGGTAGCTAAGAAATACATATGCATTTCTACAAGCTACAAGCTACAAGCTACAAGCTTGGGTTTGTAATACATTCACTCGGACCACAGTCTCCTTCGTCTTAGTGCTTGGTTTTGCGCACGCGTCAATTGTACGTGAAGGGAATGCTCAGGTGTCCAAATCCTGATGTGCCCGATTGGATGGATAAGGAGAATTATAGCACAAAAGAGTGGTTTTGGGAATACCGGAATCAGTATCAAAATACTCTTTCTTTTTACTTTCCCAACGAAATAGACGCTGTATTTTTCTACTGAAAAATCAGCTCGTACCCTTGCCTGAGCCTCCCGGCACGATTTACTAATCGCGCCTCCGTAGGCTATTTCTCATTGAGAAGTATGGTTATAAAATAAAAAAACCAGAACCGAAGTTCTGGCCGCACCCAACATCAAAGGTGGCCGGTGTCACTCGTCACCCAAACCTTTGATGCGAACACCGTACATTTTGCCGTCTTTACCGCGCAACTGGATGGTGCCGCCCGTATCGAGCATGTCTACGACTTGATCATTCAGTGCATTTTGCGCTGCAAAAAGCTTTGAGTCAGGCCCAGACTTAAATTCTTTGCGGCCTTCGTCTGCCGCTTTATGAAGGCGAGCAAGGGACGCTGCCCTATCTTCCTTGATTCCCATGGTCACTCCTTGGTTAGTTGGGGTACTATAATTCTACCACTATTATTCCTCGTCTGCAGCATCCCCTAGTTCTCCGGTAAAGTTCTGTAGCGCTTCTGCAATTGGGGCGAAGTTCCCTGCCATAATCTTAGGAATCCCATGCCAATTCTGCCTTATTCTGTGATCAGTTACTCTATCTTGCGGGAAGTTATAGGTGCGAATCTTTTCTGACCTGTCCCCTGTTCCTACTTGGGATTTCTTCTCTGAGGCATGCTTCTTGTCGTCTTCTGCTTGAGCGATATCGTCTAATCTTGCCTGCAGCATCTCGAGCGCACGTTCCTTGTTCTTCAACTGGGAACGCTCCATGGTACAACGAACAGCAAGTCCTGTAGGCTTGTGTATTACTCGGACAGCAGTTTCTACTTTGTTAACGTTCTGGCCACCCTTTCCTCCTGAGCGTGATGTTTCGAACTCGAGATCAGCCGGGTTAATCGTCACCTTTTTAACGGTACGAATTGGCATCACAGACACAGTTACTGTTGAAGTGTGCACGCGTCCATTTTTCTCTGTCTCTGGGATTCTCTGCACGCGGTGGACACCTGTTTCGTAGCGAAGTGCCTCATAACAACCCTTTCCTTTTACTTCAAAGGAAACATCTTTGTAGCCGCCAACATCAGATACCGAGTCGTCGAGTTTATTCCACCCCCAACTTCGCTGTTCAGCATAGTTCTGGTACATAAGGGCAAGCTCTGCAGCAAAAAGAGATGACTCGTCTCCTCCTGCTCCGCCCTGGATTTCGAGAATCATGGCTTTTGGAGCTTCTTCTTCTACTCGAGCAGCTTCAGCTGTTTCTTCCATCTGCTTCCAAAGACTCTCAATCTGCGGAGTAAGAGACTCTATCTCAGACTGAGCAAGCTCTCGCATACTCTCATCTGAAAGTAGAGACTCCGCCTCTTCCTTTGCATTCAAAAGGCGCTCGTACTCTTCAGCTGTGTACTTAGTACGTGGATTTTGTTTAAAATCTTCAAGGGTCATAGTGTTGCAGTAATTTTAGCATAGAAAAAGCGCGAAAGACTGAAAGTCTTTCGCGCTTTTATCTACGTTACGCCTTCTTAGCGAGGGCTGCGCGCTTCTTGAACTTATCAACACGACCTGTAGTGTCGAGAACCTTTTCAAGTCCAGTATAAAAAGGATGGCAAGCTGAACAGATTTCAACTTCAATAGTCTCTTTGGTTGAGCCAAGGGTGTACGTTGCACCACAAGCACAAGTGACTACCGCTTTTGTGAAAAATTCTGGGTGGATATCTGCTTTCATAGGATTTTTATTAAGTTTTAAGATTATACCACTAAAAGCCCCCTTTTGCAAACCTTTTGGTTAGCAGCTAGCGCTGAAGCTTATCAATATCTGCTTGTACGCCGACTATTTTTTTCATCACAGAATTACCATACCCAGCGGCGGCGGACGTCGCAGAGCAAGCTCTTCCAGAATAGTACTTACATGCTGCATTACGTTCACTAGACTCATTCCCTTCTCTTGCGCCGAGGTCGTAGAGGTAGAGCGCGGTCGCGGTAATTGCGTCACGTGGGTTCCAAGGATCTGCCGTTGTAGAGCCTGTAATTTTCTCAATACGGTCTTCAAATATTTTCCATGTAGACGGAATAAACTGGGAAGGCCCCATGGCTCCACCCCACCCGATAGGATTACCTCCACTATATATAGCTATCCAACATGACACCTGAGTCTTAAGTGGGTCTCTCCCAAGACGAGACATAAGCTCATTAAAAACTGGTACATCGCGGGTTGGGCTCATGGTACGAGGTTTATCTACACCTGTTTTAATTGATACACCCATGCCCGAAGTCGTATCTTTCAAGTAACACGCTCCAACATTCACGCCAAGTGATGACTCTTGCATAAGAATGGCGAGTATAAGAGCGGGCCTCACACCAGTCCCTTTAGACGCCGCAAGAGCAAGGTCATATGCCTGTCCGAATGATATGGATCCTGCATCACGAAGCTCGAACAACTTGGCTCGTATCTGCCCCGCCTCTTTTTCTTTTGTTGCCAAAAATTTTTTGTATTCGGTTTCCTGGTTTTTAGTAATAGTTAAAAGTGAGTTTTTATCTTTCTGCAGACTCTCGGTCTTTTTACGCTCCAACTCCTGCGCCAATTTCTTTTCTGACTCTTGATCTTTCGCTTCCATTAGCTCCTCCTTCACCTGTTCTAATTCTGCTTGTGTGGCACGAATATCTGCAAAGCTTTCGTTAAGCGAACGATTGATGACAGAAAAAGAATCTACGTCCTCAAAAAAAGTCGAAATACTTTTTGACTGAAGTCCAACTGCAATCAGTGAAGAGTGCTCTATATACTGCGTCTTTCTGATAATCTGTGCCATCGATTCCTTACCTCTCTCAATCTTTGCGTCAAGCGCACTTAGGGTCTTATTTTTCTCTGTTATATTAGCAGAAAGTCTGCTGATAGCTTTATCGTGAGATTGTATTTTGAGTTTACTCTGACTAATCTTTTGGTTAAGAAGCGTGATGTCGCGTGAAAGCGATGATTTCTGTGCCTGTGTTTGTGTAATTGTACCTTGAAGTTGTTTAATCTGATTCTCAAGATCAACGAGCTCCTTTTCGAGCTGTTCTCTCGACTGAGCATACACGGTCATATCATAAGAAGAAAAAGCAACAAATAAAAGCGTGACAAGTAAAAAAGAAAAGAGAGTTCCCCTCATATACCTAGTATATCAGATAGGAACGTCACTTTGTGACACTAAAAATAAAAATCGCTTACGTAGTAAGCGATTTTTATTTTACTCACTTTTTGTTTTAGTTACACTATTCAGCAGCAGGCTCATCTTCTTTCTTACCCTTCTTTTCAACTTCGATGGCATTTAGATCAACAGCAACTGGAGTTTCTGCTTCTTCGTGCTGAGCAGCAATCGAAGCAACAGTCTCATCACCATTTACGTGGTAGAGCTCAACACCTGCGGGGAGCTTAATATCTCTGATATGGATAGCGTCTCCAGATGTAGCCAAAAGACTTAGGTCAATCTCGAAGTCATGAGGAAGCTTTGACGGATCAGCTTCCACTGAGAGTTCGTGCATTACCTTAACTAGCATCCCCCCTGCCTTAACAGCAGCAGATTCACCAATAAAGGTAAGAGGAATCTTAACGTGCACTTTCTGACCTTTTTCTAGAACATAGAAGTCAGCGTGGATAATATGATTCTTTACTGGGTGTCGCTGAACATCCTGAATCATCACAGTTTCCTTTCCTTTTTCTGTAACAAGTGTAATTGATGCGGATTCACCAGCTGAACGGAAAACTTTATTAAATTCGATACTGTCAACAAAAACAGGTGTTGACGTAGTGTGACCACCGTAATAAACAGCAGGCATAAACCCCTCTTTTATTTTTTCTTTTGCGCCGCGTGCGACAGTTGTTAGTTCTAACATAGTTTGGCAATTATACACTAGTTTTCCTATTTAATCAAATTATTTTCATCTTCCACACCCCATTATGGTAGTCTCTAAAATCTCCTTTCTTTTTTACTTTCCCGTCGAACTAGACGACATATTTTCTTGCTAGAAAATTGTCTCGTACTCGCCTCGGCAGGCTCCGTAGGCTAGTTCTTACGGGAAAGCGGGGTTTATTTTAATCCGACTCAAAATCTCGCAAGAGATTTTGAGTCCATTACCGTGGGAAAGTAACCCTAAATAGCTTGTTAGATTCTTCTCGTCAATATTCCTTAACACTCTCCTCTTGGTTGTCGTCCGTAGCACTTTATGATGTGGAAAATGTATCCATCCGAGGAAATCTATGCCGGATGTAAAAGTGCTGAGGAATACTTTATCGGGATGTAGTGACAGCCTGAGTCTGTGCGTCAAAAAGTCTTCGACTTTTTGACGCATTGATTCTAAGTAGTTTTTGTCTTCCGATAGAAACACAAAGTCGTCTGCATATCTAATATAGTATTTCACTTTCAAAGTGTGCTTCACATACTGGTCAAATTCATTCATATAGATGTTCACGAGGAGTTGAGAAGTTAAGTTACCCAATGGAAGACCCACACCGTGTGTGACTGAGTGAAAACTACCAATGATATTCTCAAGTAATTTAAATATATCTTCGTCTTGTATTCTTTGCTTTAAAATCTCAAGCAGAATAGTGTGATTAATACTCGCAAAGAACTTTCGTATATCACACTTCAGTACATAGCAAGTTCTCGTATGATTCTTGCTCACCTTTCCCGCAAATACATCAAATCGCTTGATGGCTCTATATGTTCCTTTGTTATATCTACATGAATATGAGTCTGCAATAAATGTGGTATCAAAAAACGGGTAGATTTTGCGGTAGAGTGCGTGATGCAAGAGTCTGTCTCGAACAGAAGCCTTATGAATATCTCGTCTCTTTGGGTCACAGACGACAAAGTGTTGGTACTGTCCGTGGGTATACGTTTTCTCGCGTAGGTCTTTGTGGAGATTAAGGATATTATCCATTAAACTCATTTCAAATTCTTGTAGGTCTTTCTTTTTTGTTTTTCCTTGCTTAAATTCTCTCCATGCATAGAGTAAATTTTCTATAGAAATGATATGATCATACTCATGACTGAGGACTTTTCCCATCCATCGAATGTTACCCCCCCCACCCCGAAGCATTTTGCAACCAAAGTTAATCCCTGTTGTGCTTACGCTTAAAAATACCTACGGTATTTGGCAAATATATCTTGTCCATTTTCCTAAAGCACATCGCTTCACGATTGGTTCAAAAATTGACGATATCTTTTTACTCTCTATAGAGTATTGCTTCCTCGCGAGCTACTCATCTTTCGGTGACAAGCTTATGTATATCGATAAGGCGATTTCACGTGTAGACCTATTAAAACTTCTCCTACTACTCGCATTTGAGACACAATCATTAGATATACAAAAATATATACATATCTCTGAGGAACTGGCCGAAGCTGGGAAAATGCTTGGTGGGTGGAGACGACAAACACTACAAAAAACTTCTCACGAAAGTGAGAAGAAAAAGTAAGAGTTGCGAACGCGGAGGAAACGATAGTTCGGATTCCAATCATCATCACAGTTGTTCAGGTTCACGTTCCGCTTGCCATTGTCGTTCCAGAGTTCGAGCACGTAGCGATTGCCGTTCATGTTGCACACAGAACCTATGTGCGACACACCGCCTGTTCCACCACCGTTTGAAAAATATCTCACGATTGAATTGTATACATAACCTTTTTGTTATCAGTGTGTCGTACCAACTTTGTCTTTTTTTTGACATTCTACATACTCTCTTGTGTAAGCCGTAACCAACACAACTCTCATTTTGTAGTCTGCGGACACATTACCCAAAGCCATAACCTTGTGATTTTCATGTATCACAATAATTATAGCAAACAAAAAGACCCTTCCGAAAAATTCGAGAAGGGTCCAAGGGGCAAATTGCCCAAGTGCACTGCAAAGGTTCAAGCGACTAGAGTGCTGACCTTGCGAACGCGGAGGAAACGACAGAACGGAGACCAAACATCACCACAGTAGGACAGGTACACGACCCGCTTGCCATAGTCGCGCCAGAGCGCGAGCACGCAGCGAACGCCGTGCATGCGGCACACAGAACCTAACGCGACAATCGGATTCTTGCGTTGAGCTTCGGGGAACGCTGCGCCAAAGGCGAGCTCATGCTCCCACCTGGCTACAACCCAGCCATCGACCTCGAGGGCCGCTTTCGCAACCTCCGAGGGGATGTTTCGGTCGTAGCCAACAAGTTCCCATTCCCATTCGCCGATTGTGGTCGGGTCATGCGGGAAACGCTTCTCGGTGATGTCTGAGCTCACCCAGCCGTAGCTGCCGGCGTTGGTACGCTCGGCGAGCGTGAGATTGGGCAACACAGTGAAAGTGTTGCTTGCTGCTTGCGAAACAGGCAACACTTTCAACTCAATCGGCACGATGTGTGCATGACCTTCAAGGACATCGCGAACGCCGGACAGGAAGTCACCTTCCGTCGCTTTGTTCACGAGTGACTTTGTCCATCCGTAACGTGCGAGCGCCATCTCGAGTTGGTGTCCGAGGCCTTGATTCATTTCAAACTTGTCATGCATGACGTGTTCTCCATTTTTTGCGACTCGATAAAAATCATGTCACGTGCTATGTACTTGATCAAACGTCCAGTAGTCACAGCGAGAAATATTCCCCGCTTCGCAAGTATATTTCGTGGTGTGCACACTTGTGAAATACTTATCGCTATGACTACTTTTGCAAACTAAAGTAAAAGAACTCGTATTATTTCACCATAACATACTTCTACACAAAAGTCAATGTTGTCTGTTTCCCTCTATTTTAATATAATAAAAATACTTATTAAAACTTAATAAGTATATAAATACCATGTCTATACTCACTCTTTCCATCGATGCAGAGCTCGAAAAGTTTATCGAATCCCAAGTAAAAAATAACCACGCAGAGAACAAGTCCGCTGTTGTTCGTAACGCCCTCCGCTTCTTCCGTGAAGAACAGGAACTTCAAGAAATACTAGAAGCAAGCAGAGACGTAAAAGAAGGAAAAATCTTTAAAGGTGACTTACTCAAACTTGCAAAAAAGTTTAAATAACGAGCCTTCATGGAAGTACACTATACTGCTGCTTTTATACGACAGTACAACAAGTTAAATAAAAACTTACAAGATGAGGTTATTGAAAAGATAGAGCTATTTAAAAATAAGAGTAACCATACAACATTAAAAGTTCATGCATTACATGGTAGGCTCAAGAACTATCATAGTTTTTCAGTAAACTACTCACACAGAGTAGTTTTTGAATATATATCCAAGGAGGAGATAGTTCTTCTTAAGGTTGGAACTCATGACATCTATGATGTGAAGTAAGGAAGCGCCCCTTAAGGGGCGCTTCCTATTTTTTAATCTACTGTCTACTGTCTAAAATCTACCCCCTACCCTAGGCTCACCTTATATCTCCCTTCATTCTTAACAAAGGCTTCTTTTGAAGGATACTTATACTGATACCCATACTGAACAGTTAGCTTAGACCCGTCGACTGCAATTGGGTAAGAGTAACCTCTCCAGCTACCAGGCGATGTAGGAATCTTCCCTCTCGTTACATGCCAAAAGAAAAAGAATGCGAGCCTTGCCATCCAAGGCATAATCGGGAGCGTTTTCTTGCCAACAGCTTCTGCCATATCCTTCCCGAGCACAACATCTCCAGGTGGTGAAATATTAAACACTTCATACTGACCACTAAGATCATTGAAAGAAAAGAGTGCAACAATGTCACACACGTCATCTTCGTGAATATACTGACGAAGCCACTTAGGAGTAACAGGGACAAACGATGTGAGGAGCATTACGATATTATTCACAAATCCACGCCTTAAATTCCCTGAAAGTGCTGACTGGAGTCCGAAGCGAATACGGTCATAACGCCCCCGTGGACCAGTAATAGCCGCAGGACGGACGATAAAGACCTGACCTGACCAACCCCCCTCCTTTGCTTTCTTATAACGCTCTTCTAGGTGTTCTTCGGTCACTCGCTTCTCTTCTGCATAAAGATACCCAGACTTTCTAAATGGCTCACTCTCTTTATAGAAATGAGTAAGTTCGTTATCAGGGAATGCACCATATGATGCAACTGTTGAGAAGTGAACAAGCTTCTTCACAGATGAGTGTGAAAAAACAAAATCAAAAATCGCATCTGATCCATCGATGTTCCACAACCACTCTGTTGCCTCATCGCCGTACATGTGTCTGATCTGCCACGCGGTATGCACAACAACATCTGGATTATATTTCTTAACCTCGTCCACCCATGAACTATCTGCTGTATTTTTTTGAATATATACAATTTTACTCTTGTTAGGATTATCAAAAGTAAGCGTTGTCTCTGGCTCTTTATCAAGCGTGATTATCTTCTCCACATCATCACGGCTCGCAAACTGATCAACGAGCATCGCTCCGATGTACCCAGCTCCTCCTGTGATAAAAAGTGTGTGTTTCATAGCTATTTTTATTATACAGAAGAAAACAGAATTAACAATCCGAAACAATTTTAAGCACTAGGACCATAGACGGATTAACAGTATACGAATTGTGCGCAATATAATAACCATGTCAACTAGTAGCGACCTATTCTTTATATAATACAAATCATACTGGAAGCGAATAATGTTTTCCTCCACGCCTTGAGGATTAATATTTCTCACCTGCTGTAATGTCTGTGCCCACCCAGAAATACCTGGCTTGATAGAATATCTAATCGCATAATACGGTATCTCCTTATGAAGCCTTTCACCTAACGAAACAACGTCGTTGCGTGGGCCAATAAAACTCATATCACCTCTGATGATATTAAACACTTGTGGCAGTTCGTCTATGTTAGTTTTTCGCAAAAATCCACCAACTCTAGTGTCACGGTTTTTGTTCATACCTTCTATTCTCCAGGAACCACCATCTGTATATAGCATGGTGCGATACTTGTAGATTTCGATTACTTTACCTCCAGCACCTAATCTTTTTTGTTTAGAAAAAAGAGTCCCGTCTCCACCGCCTTCTATCTTATTAGCGATCCAAACAAAAGGCATTGATAAACCAACAAGGAGTAGTACGGGGATAGCGAGCGCAATATCAATACCTCTTTTTGTTATCTCGTAAAGCTTCATATCTAAGGTCACATTCTCAAAAAACCAAAAATATCCTATTGAGCTAAGTGGTGTACGTTTAAAAACATCTTCATACATTTTATTAATATCATAGATACGAACACCGTCGGCTACAAGGTTGTAGAAATATGGGAGGAGTGGTAACACTTTTTCATTTTTAACGTCTACGACTAGGAGAGATATCTCATTCTCCTGCAAAACAACCCTTAAAGAGTCGAGCGTGGTGTCTGCCAGTAGCGGCGAATGGAGTTCAATATGCTCTGCAAAAACAAAGAGGGATTGCGGGTTGTCATTGACAGCCTGTTTGAGCTCTGCACAGATCGGACCCTGACCAACAAGGAGCGCCTTTCTCTTTTTCTTAGTAGTGATGTAGTGAGCTGTGTACATCCTCCAAGTAATTGCGAGTACCGTATAAATAAGAATCTGTAAGAGGAGAATTATCTTCGGAGTTACTCCGAAAAAGTTAGGTGATATATAAAAGTAAGCGAACCCAAACGCAAGGGCAGCGACATGGAGCTGAATTATCATCTTTACTCGAGAAATAGTAGTCATGAGTGACGGCACCTCATAGAGTGTCGCAATAAAGTAAGCGAGTACTGTAAGAATCCATATTGGAGAAAATGCCAGCAGAAGCGGTAGGAAGCCCTCAAAATCAAAAGATAAATCACTGCGGCGGATAGCGTATGCAAGCGCAAGACTCACAAAAAACAATAAAGAGTCACCTAAGAAAAGAAGCGCCTGGTAAAGCTTATTCTGAAATTTAGTCATGATATACTTGGTACTATAGCACACCCTATGTCGACCACAAAAACCAAATTAATGGTTGCTGTCACCAAGAGTAACTGGGGTGGCGCGCAACGCTATGTATACGACGTGGCGAAACATTTTGCACATGACAAGCATTTTGATGTTGTTGTTATCGGGGGTGGAAAGGGTGACCTTTTGACTAAGCTGGATAACGAAGGTGTACGCACTATATCACTCTCATCCTTACAGAGAGATATCAACATCACTAAGGAGTTAAGTGCGTCTCTCGCACTTCTTAGGACCACACTCAAAGAGAAGCCTGACGTGCTCCATCTCAATAGTTCTAAGATGGGACTTTTTGGAGCTATCTTAGGGAGAGTGGCGAGAGTACCTCATATCATCTTTACTGCACATGCTTGGCCTTTTAATGAAACACGTCCTAAGTACCAAAAAGTGATTTTCAGAATTCTTGGCATGTTAACAGTTCTCTTTGCACACCGAACAATCGCTGTCTCAGAAAGCGTTATCAAATCTCTACATGCTCCGAAATTTATTGCAAAAAAAATGAAGTGTGTGTACACAGGTATTGATGAGCCAAAGCTTTACGAGCCTGGATACTTTTTCGAAAAGAAGAACATAGTGAAAACACCCGGAATACACATTGTTTCTATCGGAGAACTTCATGTAAGCAAAGGGCTCGACCGCGCATTAATAGCACTTGCTCAATGTAAGCATCTCAACTGGACTTACCACATCATGGGCACAGGAGAAAAGAAGGCTTACCTAGAAGAGCTCACCAAAAAACTTGGTCTAGAAGGAAGGGTCATATTACATGGATTCGTGGAAAATGCATCTCTCTATCTCAACAGTTTTGATCTCTTCCTCTTCCCTTCTAGAACAGAAGCTCTGGGTTACGTTGCAATCGAGGCGCTCTACTCTAAACTCCCTATCGTCGCGAGTAACGCAGGAGGTATCCCGGAGGTTCTTTTTGATGACCCATACACTAAGCTCATTGATTGTAATGATGGCAAGGCATTCAAGGAGACACTCCTTTCAACACTTAAAAAGCTACCAATAGTAGACGAAACAAAACGCCCAGGACGACTACGATTCCAACCTAAGTTCATGTTTACCGCCCTCAAAAAAACCTACTTTTCATAACTAAATAATTATTTCTGCCGAATCCCACCAACCGTTAAAATCATCCTTAACTTTCTTTGAATTTTCATTAATTTTATGGACCGTTGTTGCCTTATCTTTGAAATTCTTTAATGATGAATCAACCTGATAAACATCACCGTCGATTATATAAAATCGGGCATGAGATTTATCCGTTTTCCTTAAAAAAACTTTCTTTTGAAAATAATCCTTAAACCCTTTCGTCTTTTGTGTAAAACCTGTATCTATTTTGTCACCTAAAAGAAAAATACTCTCAGATTTATTACTATCTTCTAGTAATTTCAAAATATCATCTCCTAAATAAGGGTCGAAGATTTTGATATCTTTAGCTCCTAACATTTTACCTCTTAAAAAGGAAAACAGCTCTTCGCGAGACCCTTCAGGAAAATAAATTTCATCTACCGCTCCGGATAAACTCCTCATTGAGACGTCGTTTAAAGTTATGCCAATCTCGCCTACTTCACCAATAACTCCAACGACTTGGACAAGGGAACCTGGTGGGAGGACTTTTATTATAGAGAAATCGCTTTCCAAGACCTCACAAGTTATATGTTCATTAAGATACCCAGAATCAGTACCGAATAAAAAGACCCTGATCCTATCTCCAATTTTTTGAACAGAATGATAAGAGAGACACCAGTCTACTTTCTGCCCAATATAATTTAGCGCAATTTCTTGTCTCTGATATGGAGTAGAGGCTCTATATGTTTCTCTAATTTTACTAGGAGTCAAATTCATAAAGTTAATTATATCAAATGTCTGCGTTAAGGCTCTTAAGAATGGGCTTTGCTGAGATAATAAAACGGACCTGTATTGTACTTTAATATCCCGAGCATTTCCGTGAGAAATAGCTTTTCGGAGCGCTCGGCGCGAGAAAGAAGGAAGTTTTCAGCAGAAAACTATCCTGTCTATTTCGATGGAAAAGCTTAAAAAGAGAAAAAGAAGTTTCGTGGTTGAAACTATTCAAGCCCCAGGAATTCATTCTTCGCCTGATACTTATGCCCCCCTCTCGCATAACGATACATCCCTGCGCACATCCCAAGCGCAAGCGCCTCAGCTAAGAGATGAGACCCACCATAGCTCATAAGCGGTAGCGGGATTCCAGTAACAGGCATAATACCAATATTCATTCCGATATTAATGACAACGTGCGTCATCATCCATACCATAACACCGTAGGTAAAGAGGGCTTCGAACGTAGAGTCAGCACGGAGCGCAAAGAAAGATAATTTTATAAAAATAATTGCAAAGAAAATAAGAAGTAAAATAGACCCAATGAACCCCCACTCCTCCGCATACGCCGCAAAGATAAAGTCTGTTTTGTACTCTGGCAAAAAGTTAAGCCTTGACTGAGTCCCTGACCCGAGTCCTTTTCCAAAGAGGCCACCTGACCCGACCGCAATTGTAGACTGATACGCATTATAGCCAGTCCCTCTAATGTCCTGGAGCGGATTAATAAAGTTCATAATACGAGCTTTTTGGTAAGGCTTAAAAGCAAAGTTCCAGGCCAAAAGAAAAGTTGTACTCACTAGCACTGCCACCAAGAGAATATGTCTCCAAGATATACCAGAAACGAAAATAATCCCAAGCCATATAGCAAAAAGTACCATTGCAGAGCCAAAATCAGGCTGTAGAACGACTAAAACAAAGGGGATGGCAGCATACACGCCGGACACTATAATATGCCTTATATTGGCAATTTCTACGTGCCTACGATTAAAGTATTTTGCCAGCACTATGATGAGGCCAAGCTTCATTAGATCGCTCGGCTGGAACGCTAGCCCGCCGAGAGAGAACCATGACTGAGCACCTTTTGCTGAATGTCCTAAAATAAATAGAAAACTCAAAATCACAAGCAAAAAACCGTATAACGCCATCACGACCCTAGTCTGTTTAAGAAAACGATAATCAAAGAGTGATGCAGTGAGAAATACACACATTGCAAGGACTATCCAAACGGCCTGCTTAAAAAAATAGTTATCATCCCCTTGGAAAGAACTCATCGTGAGGAGTCCTGCAATAGAAATGAAAAGCATAGAGATAAGTAGTGTCACATCTACCTTTAAAAATAACTGAAAAAATCTCTGCATAACAAAACCTATTCTACTAGTGCGTCAAAGGGATTAAAAATCGGATAGATGCCGATACGTGTCGGCTCCTTTTCAAGAGGTGTGCTCCATGTAAAAACTATCTCGGCACGAGCCTCCTTATCTAGAAGCGGGATAACAGTTACTCCAACTGCGTAAGCATTATCATAGGCATCATAGAGTACTGCTCTTACCTCTAAATCTCTAATCTCTAATCTCTTTGTATTAGTAATCGTTGCATATAATCGAGAAATATCTGAGCTTTCATATCGCCTGTCTGTAATCGTAACTGTTGGCGATGTTGGGCTTTCTCTTACCTTGTAGTGGCCAGTATCAAAGAGTGTAAGCTCTACCTTTACTGGGTCATCAGTGAGAGTTACATTCTGTACAATGAGCGGGAACTTCCCATCAAGAGGTGCAGTTGTTGACCCATTTATAGTCGTCATTACTTCTCCGTTATTATTAAAAACAGTAAATCGGTAGCCAAGCTCACGGGAAGCATTGTCAATATTAGAATTACTCACAAGCCCAACGAGGTCATACGTAGATGTTGCGACAAGTATCGCCCTTGCCCATAGTGACATAAGCGGCACAACATCTTGTGTACATTTTTTGTCGCACATACCACCACAATCTATACCCGACTCATACCCATTTTGCTTAAGATCTCCACAACTTGGTGCAGGGAAAAGAATGCCTCGCAAAAAGAAAACAGAGAGAGCTGTCACAACAACAATACTCGCGACTGCGTAGATTACTTTTCGTTTTGTCTGCCAATCCATTGAATTATAATACCACGAGACAGCTACTAGCTTGTAGCCTGTGGCTGTTAGCAAAACAAAAACACCCCTTTGGGGTGTTTTTGCTACCAGCTACAGTCTAATGACTACAAGCTAATTAATTCCAACACTTTGTTCTCCCGACAAGCTACTTTCCAGTTGAAAGAAAAGCGATATTATCTAGATTTGCCCCCTCACCAACCAGATCTTTAGCAGCCCTTGCGTAATAAGAAGGAAAATCCTGCTCCCATTTAATACGACCGTCTGACTCCAAATCACCAAGGTCTTCGCAAAATCTTGCCTTGTCTCCTTTGTACACTTCTTGAATATATAAAATAGTTGCGCACGAAAGAACATCAGCTTGCATAGTATTAAAAGTCGAGTGGTCATATTCCCCAGCAGGCTCTTCAGTTACTCGAACTCCCGGCATCTTACGTCCCTCCTTAAACTCAACAGGAACTCCAAACATAATACCAGGATCAGAATGACGATCGTTATAATATGGATCATCTTTAAACAGGTCTATGATATGTTTTGCCGCCAAAGAGAAAGACCTTTCTGGTAGATAAACGATGACAGCATCGCGGGTATCTCCATTGAGAGTTTTAATTTGAAAACCGCCAGCAACAAGGTCGTCGTCATTTTGAAAAGACCTCACCATGTTGAGTATAGTGCCATACTCACCAGCACGAGGATTAACTTTTATATTAATTCGATATTTTGTATCTACTGAATCAAAATTATTTGTTCGAATAAAATTTTGTGGCGGACGTTCTAATAACGTGAGACCTCTAATATTACCAGCGGCGAGATCATCAAGAAACTGAGAATATTCTTCAAACTTTTTATTCAGTTGATAAGCCAGGTCCTCTAGTTGATCTTGTGGCAAATGCTCCTCCAGAGAGCCCCAGGTATCTGAGAATGGGTGGGCTCGAAGTAAAGAAGACTTAAGATCAAGCGCGTCCTTTGCCCCTTTATCCTGAGAGTGTTTAAGTGTGCTGTACTGATTATCCGAAATTTTTATAAGGCTCTCTAGAATTACTTCGGTAACCTCTTCTAAATGACGTAAAATTGTATTTCTTTTATTCCTATAATACTCTGACGTGATGATAGCTGGCGCCGCTTCCACTCCTTCATCAAAATCAACCTTGCTAGGGCTGTTATGATTTTGACGATCTAACATAAATAGATTCTAACATGATCCCCCACAAAAGAAGAAAACGCCTTTCGGCGTTTTCTCTTAAATACTCCAACACTTAGTTCTCCCGACAAGCTACTTTCCCGTATAAATACAGTATCATCGCCGCGCTTAGGCTTAACTTCTCTGTTCGGAATGGGAAGAGGTGTGACCCCAAGGCCAAATCAGGAGAACGAAACGTTGGAATATGTTTGTGTGGTCGGGGTGGTTTGATTCGAACAAACGACCTTCGCATTAGGATGCGACGCGCTACCAGTCTGCGCTACACCCCGACACTACAAATTGATTCAGACATGGGCGCGACGTCTACTAAACTTCGACTCGCCACATCTCTCACGAATGAACCCTAAGGCTGCTTGGGTTGAAGGCCCAATCACTCGCTCGACGCTTACTTTGACACTTCACACACTCGCTGGGTGAGCTTGCCGAGAAGACAAGACTCATCTTTAAATGATGCCGAAGCAACATCCCCAGTCTCTTAGTCTATGGTTATCAAAGTTATTAGCACACCTTTTCAGGCTACACCAACATCTGAATATTTTACACATGAAAGAAAGAACTGTCATGTGGTGTGAGGAGATGTCAAAAGTAGATACAATTACGCTCTCTTGACGAAAATCTTCTCACACCACATGAAAGCAAACAACACATTTGTTCCAGATCCACATTTCTATAATAGAAAATTCTAAAATGAAATGTGGGGCTGGACACGATTATTTTGTGATAATCATGTTTCCTAATAGGAATTTCGGGTAATTAGTAAGCCTCGACTAAACACATTACTGTGCGTACATCTAGCTCCTATCAACGTAATCATCTCTTACGACCCTTCAACGAATACTCAT
>JACCDG011812077.1_pt1 | contig 21131 bp, 26 predicted proteins | sample 7442471 | NCBI WGS metagenome assembly JACCDG01 (sample SAMN15323444, study PRJNA562643) | freshwater metagenome | isolation source: river surface water | place: USA:Blue River Watershed | collected 2017-08-17 | reverse complement strand
TTCAAGCTCGGCGGCTTGGAACGGCGGGCGGCGCGGAGTTCTGCGACATCCTCAGGTTCCCATTGAGCACAGCGCACCAGATACTCACAGCACGCCTCCAGCTCCTCGTCAGCGCCCCATTGGGCGGCAAGCGTACAAAGTACGTTCGGATCAGGTGGGCGCTTCCACGGTTCAGGTTTGGCAATCTCTATCCAGTCTTCAATTAGCTCCGGCGGTGGGGTGATGGGATGTTGTTGTGTCATTGGTGATTAGGGAAGATGACTAGGCGGTTTGCTTCTTCAAAAACTCGACCAGCAAGCGATGCGCTTCACCGGCATCGGCAATGAATTGCCCGTTGTAGTGGAAGCCTTCCTCGTCAACACGGATGACTTCCTTGCCACGCTCGTTCAGCGTGATCTCATAGCGGTATTCTTCTTGGGTCATGGTTTCTAGGGAACTGTGGCCAGGGGCAGGGTGTTGACGCACCGCTGCCCTACCACATTACAGCAAAAAGGGGCGTTGTAAGCGCCCCAGACGTTTTAGTGCCTTGCAAACTCACCGTGGAGCGACTCGCGTAACTCTCGGACGGCGGCAGCGCACTCATCTTTGTCCTTGAAGTAGCCAGCACGATAAAGCTTGCCCTTATGCCACACCTGTCCAGCCCAACGCTTGTAGGCATTAATCCAGCTAACGCCCTTGATGCCGGAAGTGCTGTTTTTGCGTAGCTTTTGATTGCGTTGGTTTTGTGAGTTGGTTGCAGCGCGAAGGTTTTCAATCCTGTTGTCGAGCTGGTCTCCGTTGATGTGATCCAGCATTTCCACTGGATCGTTGCCGTGCATAATCCAGATCAAGCGGTGCGCCATGTATTTGCGATAGTTGATGCAGACGCAGCGATAACCCCGATTACCTACAGTGCCAGCTTCTTTTTCGTGCTTACCCTTCCAGTAGAGCTTGCCGTCTTCGTAATCAAAAAGAGCGTGAAGAAGGTCTTTGGTGATCTCTGTGCTCTCCAGTGCCATAGAAATAAGATCTAGCCGGGTCAGTCAGTATAACCGCGCCAGCTAGATCATTGAGTAGGACTACGAGGGCTGGCTGGCTTCTATGTAAGCCACGATGGCTTTCAATTCAGCAAGCGTGGCGTTATTCTTGATCATGTTGGCTCGCATTGAGATGACTGCAATGTTGCCGGGCACATACCCCTTGTTGTTGTCGATCCGATCCAGGCTCGGGGAGTTCTCCACTTGATCGCGGTTTGACCTGCCAGCGCCAACACGAGCGAACAGTGGGATGCCCAACACCGGACAGGTTTCGGGAATCTCAATGTCGTCCTTTGTGATGGTGCAGTCCAGTCCGGCGATGCGAGCCCGATTGCGAGCCGCGTAGACCATCTTCTGCCGTGGATCCAGCTCCATGTACTTCTGTATCTCGCACTGACGGCAGCGTGAAATACGAGGCACACCAAGAATGTCCTTCTTTGCCCGCTTGACTTTGTAGAAGTCAGTCTGCGGTTTGTGCTCTTTGCAGATATTGCACTGACGGAGCGCGGGACACGTCATCACCATGTGCTGATTGCGGTGCGCTTCCATGTGTTCGTGGCAGTGCAGACATAGACGTAATTAGCATCCCAGCATATCTCGCCAGCTACGCCAGTATCGGTAGCCGATGCCGGTGTTTTTGCCGTAGCAATTCTGATGCGATTGTCGTTTACCTGTAAGAGTGATCCGCCAGACTGCGAGGACGTGCCAACTAACAACCTGCCGGAGCTGTCGATGCGGGCGCGTTCGCTATATCCTGACGAGCCAGATACTACTGAAAACTGAATCGGCGTATTGTTAAAAGTCTGAATAGCAAAGCCGGCTGCCTCGCTGCTGATTAGTCCATCTTCTGTGGATCCACGGTAAAAGCCTAGTGTTGGAGCAACGGAATCTGCAATGGATAACTTTCGCCCAGGCGAAGTAGTGCCAATCCCTACGAGTCCTCCGCTTGTAATCCGCATGGCCTCAGTAAGCGGATTAGTAGAAGTGCCAGAATTATGGGTAAGAAACGCAAGCCCTTGAAAATCAGGATCGGTTGCTGTTTGTACGTTGCAAATTGCAGCAGCTCTAGTCGTGCTGGAGCCACTGCGAGACCAAGAGATTGCGCCTCCGTATGATCCGTTGGAGTCTGTAGTGTTAGCACAATCTATGAAAACACCGTCTCCCGTAAAAGTTGTTGCTGCTGTTGTTGTACTAGCACTTGGCTTTGTGGAAAGAATTGCTTGCGGGCTACTAGTCCCCAGACCTAAGCGGCCGCTGGAGTCCAGGCGCATCCGTTCGGTTGTTGTACTGCCTCCTTGAGCACCAGTAAAAAAAGAAATATCTGTGTGCCGTATATCAATAACTTTTACCCGACTCCCGCTACCTGCGGGGCTAGTGGAGACTGCCAATGCAGAGTTGGCATTTCCATCAGTACTGTATTGATAAACAGACAGCCAAGCGGATACAGGATTATAAACGCCATCTACTCCGTCTCGCCTGAGTTCTATGTTGGCATACTCAGTTGTTTGATTTGAAGATAAGTTGGTAGTGTTATTGATAACAAGTTGCCCTGCTGCGGTAGATGTCCAGGCACTACTGCTTGTAATCTTCCCACTCGCATCAATGAAGAGTCTCCCAACCCCGTTAGACGAGATGGCTAATTGGTCTGCGCCAGGAGAATAGATGCCTGTGTTGGTGTCGGTGGTGAAGCTGAGGATTGGAGCAGTGGCAGAGCCTAGTCCGTTGAATTGGAGTTCGCCGGTTGATGCGATGCGGAGGCGTTCTTGGTTGAAAACACCAAAAGCTAAAGAACCGTCGGAATGAACGCGCTCAATCCAGGCTTGCTCAACTCCATTAAAACGCCATCTGATACGTGATACATTGCTATTCGAATTGGCGTTAAAGCCAATACTGTAATTATTTGTTAGCGAAAGGCCATCTGTTGTAGGACTTGAATTTCCTATGCCGATATTTCCGTCTGATGTAATAACAAATGGTGTTGTTGGCGTTGTGGTTGTGCTTGTAAGAAACGCAAAACTGCCTCTTGTCGAGGCGTCTGCTCCCATGCTAATGAGACGTGTTGCTCCACCGGAAAAATCAAAAGCGCCCGAAGAGGCTTGAAGAGCGGAAAGCGTGCCGCCAACTAAGATTGCTCCATTGCTGACATGAAAGCGTTGAGCAGGTGCTGTCGTGCCAATTCCAACATTCCCACTCGCATCAATAAACAACCGCCCCTGCCCATTAGTCGCGAGGGCTACGCTATTTGCCGCAGGTAGATAAACCCCGTTAGTTGGAACAGTGCTACTGGTTGGGATGAAACTTGCGGCTGTAACACTGCCCGTGTAGGTGCCACTGGCTGTAGTGACGTGTCCGCCAGTAATTGTTGTTCCTGAAATTGTTGTAAAATTGGCAGTTGTTCCGGTAACGGTTGCGCCCGTAATAGTGGTAAAACCGGCGGTTCCACCCGTGACAGTAGTAAATTGACCGGTCGCACCAGTGACTGTTGCACCTGAAACCGTAGTGGTTCCTTGAATAGTTACAGCGGTAACAGTGCCGCCAAAATTGGCAGTTGTTCCAGTGACCGTCGTGCCTGAAACAGTTACAAAATTCGCAGTTGTTCCGGTAACGGTTGTGCCCGTAACTGTAGTAAATCCTGCGGTACCACCTGTAATTATTGTAAATACACCCGCATCACCTGTTACTGTTGCACCGGATACGGTACTTGTGCCGATAACTGTTGCGCCTTGGATCGTGCCAGTTGCCGTAATGTTGCCAGAAATTGACTGAACAATACCAGAAACCGTAACTGTTTGATCAACACCGCCGTTAGTAAAAACGATGTTATCGACTTTGATACTACCGTAAGCCATTTTGCTGTTACTTTTTTCTTATTTTAGCTGGAAGAATTAAGTTCAAGGAAGAATAATTAAAGGTCCCTGGATCACAAAACCGCTAACTCCGCCGGAAACAACTCCAGAACAAACAATGGCAGGTGTTACGCCTGATGGCGTCGTGATAGCAAGGGTACTACCGGTGATATTTGTAAATCGACCAGTGTTTCCTGTAACAGTTGTTCCTGACACTTGCGCCGTAAAAGTGCCACTGCTGAAGTTTGCGGCTCCCCCGGTAACTGTTGTGCCTGTAACAGCAGTAAAACCTGCTGTACCACCTGTCAATGTTGTGAATTGACCGGTATTTCCAGTGACTGTTGCGCCGGTTACTGTTGTGAAACCAGCGCTTACACCTGTTAAAACAGTAAAACGACCGGTGTTACCTGTAACTGTAGTACCAGAGATCTGGGTTGTAAAAACACCGCTAACGCCTGTAAGTGTGGTGAAATTTCCAGTGTTTCCGGTAACGGAAGCTCCACTTAAATTTGCAAATTGACCGGATGTAAATTGAGCAGTTGTCCCAGTAATTGTTGCACCGCTTACCGTGCCGGAAACATTGATACCGGAAGAGAAGAAGCCAGAGCCAAGAACATTAAAATTTCCGGAAACCGTTAAATTATTTTGAACGGTGTGCCCACTGGTGACTAAGGTGCCAAAAGTACCGGTTGCAGCGTTAACACTGTTTCCTGTAATGGTTGTGCCAGAGATTTGTGTAGTGAAAACACCGCTAACTCCAGTTAACGTTGTAGTTCTTACCGTATTTCCGGTAATAGTTTGGCCGCTAAGCTGTGTTGTAAAAACACCCGATACGCCTGTATACGTTGTTCCTTGGAATGTATTGCCAGTAACAGTTGCGCCTGAAAGATGGCTGGTAAATGTACCGCTAATTGCAGTAATGCTATCAAATTGTCCGGTGTCGCCAGTAACCGTGGCTCCGCTTATGATTCCACTGGTGGTTAAATTATTCTGTACAATAACCCCGCTAAAAGTCGCAAGACTGCTTCCTGCAATGGTTGTAAAGCTGCTAGATCCTGTAACGGTAAGATTACCGGCAATTGTGACATTACCAGTAATTGTTTCGCCTGTTACGTTGGCATAATACTGATCTAAATATGACCTAAACTGCGTAAAAGTAATTTTTTTATTGCGCAGAGTAGGGTCCACCTCAAAGACGTGGACCAGGGTCAAAAGATCCTGATCGTCAATCTCGCTTCCATCAATAGATGGGAACTCTGAAATTCTCCTATTGGCCACCTACTTTTATGCGCAATTCTTTCTCTTAATTATAGAGCGGCTTATTTAGCGCACCTTAATCTCAATTCTAGGTAAAACATTGGTCAAAATGTTCCAGGTCCATTGGACACCTGTGACGATTCCGCAAGACAACAAAATGATCAATAAAACTTCTGCAACGGTCAAGTTGCGTCGCAGGTAAATAATCTGCGGATTTTGTTGAGGAGCACTTGCTTTTTGCAGTAAAGCCTGCTGGATTGCAATTTCTTTTGCACGTGCTTTCATCTCTGCTAACATTTCGGGAGTGATTTGCCCTTCCAATCCCTGAGGCATGGGTGGCTGGCTGGGGGGAATTTGATCTTCCATGATCACAAATTGTTTTCCCAAAGACTAACATATAAACAAAACACGTGTAGGCATGAATTACGGATTAAGAAAAGGACTAGAAGATATCGCTTACGAGCTGAAAGGAATCAAGAATATCCTTGGTTCCATGTGGCATAGTCGTTATTCAAACGGGGAAACGGACGCTCTTAACCCTGAGGCCTTCGCCGACGAGTACATTTCAACAGAAGAGTGTGGACGCAGGCTTGGCGTGTCGGACCAAACAATTCGAAATTGGATTGCAATCGGTAGAAAAACTCCTGACAAGGGATGGGTTGAGGGCATTCATTACGTCAATGTCTCCCCTGATGTCCACCGTAAAGCCGTATTGCGTATTCCCTGGAATCGACTGATCCAGTCTTTCGCTAAAAACGAAAATATCGACCTTAAAAACCTAAGGGGTCATTACGACCAATATAAAAACAAACAAGGATTCTTGGAATAATGACCCATCGTTTTCAAGGGATTGATATTGGTTCTGTAACCTTAGAGAACCATGAGGAGTTATTGCCCGAATCCTTGGTAAGGCAAGTAGAAATTTTTTTGCCGCCCAGTGGATCGTTTGATGACGGCTGCTTGCGAAGGTACCTGGAAAACCTAAGAAACTATGAAGAGGAAGACGCCAATTCTGGTATGACACTTGCCAATCGATTGCGTTTGGCTTTCCAAAATTTAGAGGCAGATACCATCTGTGGAAAGTTCCCACAAGCAGAACTGCCCTTAAAAAGACGATTGCGTTGTGTTGCCGAATATCTTATCAGGTCTGGAGAATTTGATAAGGTAAGAGATGAAAACGGAAAACTTGTTAAGAAACGCGGGGTACTGGGCAAATTGGTGGTACTGTACCAACCAACGCCTAAGCTCCTGGAATCACTACACCGACAGGGATTGTTAAAAGATGGATCGACGTGAAAAATTAATCGCTTCTGTAGTTGGGCCTGAGCTTGACGAAACAAAAACTCGGATGCTCGATGCCACCATCAAGCTGATTCTGGGTGACATGGGTCAACAGTACTGCAAAATGTGGGAGGTTGAAGGCCCTGGTGTCATGGTGTTCCAGCCAAAGAACAAGGAGCGCTCTATGTTCTTTTGGACACTAAAAGAGATTCATGCCGCTCAAGAAGAGTGTGAACGTGACAACAACGGTGATCTTGCCGAAACATTTCGTCGCATCCTTGGAGCTGCACAGAAGATTGATCCGACTGAAAAAGCAGGATACGTCATTAATGACGGAGAAGGTATCAGGTATTTTGAAGTGGATTACAACAAGGCGGCAGAATAATGGCTGAGAAAGGACTTCGTGGTGTTGCTGCTCGCAACGAAGGCGCCGAGTTGATTACAAATAAAGACCTGGTACTTGCAGCAAACGAGCTGTTGGGCGGCATAACTCTTGACGTAGCTAGTTCCAGGGTTGCCAATGAGTATATCGAAGCCGAAAACTACTACACACCGACGGACGATGGACTGAACAACCAGCAATGGTACGGAAGCTGTTACTTGTTCCCACCAGCGGGCTCTTATTTTTGGGATCAAAAGAATGAAAAATGGAAGATGACAAGGGCATCATCTTTGACTTTGACTTCTTCTCATGCTGTTTGGTTTCGGCGAATGTACCATGCATGGATAGCAAATGAAATAGAGCAGGGTCTTTATTTCAGCAATTGTCCTGACATGATTCGTTACGAGCCAAAGATCTTTAAATTTCCGATGTGCATTTTGAGAAGTGCACCTTACGTCATGTGTCATAAAGACGGAGAGGTTATCAAAAAACGGACGTGCACATCCTTCCTTGTCTATCTGCCGCCTCAAGATTCTTCTATTGATTCGATAGATTCTTTTGTCAAAATCTACGGAGAACGGGGACATCTCCTTGTCTAATCTCTGTATACTGAAGAACGATTACAGAGATTTATGAGCGTTCTGGCCGACTGGGAAATCAAGCAACTTGCCCAAGAGGAGCAGATGATTGAGCCATTTGTTGATCACTTGATCAGCAAAGAAAACGGACGCAAGCTTCTTAGTTATGGTCTTAGCTCATATGGTTACGACATTCGGCTTTCTCCAGCTCAATGCCTGATTTTTGGCAAAGTACAAGCCGGCGATTGCGACCCTAAAAATTTTGATCCCGATATTTTGAAGCCAGCTGATTTACTGGAAGACGAACGCGGCCAGTATTTCTTGCTACCTCCGTATGGCTATTGTCTTGGCGTAGCGCAAGAACGTTTGAAGCTGCCTCGTGATGTCACCGTCGTTGCTGTAGGTAAATCTACTTATGCTCGTTCTGGAATCCTGGTCAATATTACGCCTGCAGAAAGTGGTTGGGAAGGTTACCTAACGCTTGAGATCAGTAACTGCACTGGGCTCTTCAATCGCATATATGCGAACGAAGGGATTACGCAACTATTGTTCTATCGCGGTAATCCTTGTCATACTACATACCAAGATCGGAAGGGTAAGTACCAAGACCAGCCGAATAATGTAGTGTTTTCCCAGGTTTAAATAAAACCTCTTCCAAAGTTGGGCTGAGGTTTACGGGCGTATCCAACAGAGCCGGTGCGCCCTCCCGAATCACCTGTCGAGGGTAGTTCCGTGCCATCGATAACGGCTTTTGTTCTTGGTGTTTTACCACGAATCATTGGCTCGTCAATACTGGCTCTCTGTTGATAAGCGCCAGCAGTCTTTGCAGCTCGCATGTAACGGGCTACACGACTTTGATTATCGTTGATTGCTTCAGCGGATTCCCGCTCCCCTGGATCAAGGCGGCGAAAATCAGTGTCGTAAGCCTGTTCAGGACGTAAGTCTGATACCTCAGCTCCAGAGGTACCTGCCTTAGTGCCTGGTGTGTAAGTAGAGCTGTATATACTTGCCATAGAATCATTGTACAAGGACTAATTATTAATAGCCGTGATGCATTCCGCTGCTGGTTTCTTGGACAGCTTTATTCAAGACGAAGTTAATTGTCGCTGTCTTGACGAAGAAGATTTTGGCGCACCTCTCGATAACACGCAAAATGATGTACCCTTATATGACATGTACAACCGTGGTTTAGTCGCATGCGAGCAGGGTCTAGAAAGGAATCCGTTGAATCTCGAGGGAGCACGGCCTGGAATGACGGGCTATATCCCCTCAATGGAGCAGGGTTTGGCGATGGGAGCGAATCCGAAGCCCAAAGCACTGGTACTGGAACTGGAAGCACCGGAGGAGAAGGAGCGGATGCTGTCAGCCAAACGACGTGGTTTGCTCCGGTAGACGAAATTAGCGATTGCCCTGGAGGCGTATGCCCAGTACCCTGGGCCACTAAAGAAGAGCCTCCTGTGATCCAGGGGGACGTGGTCAACCATCCATCGCATTACACCGATGGCGGAAGTATCGAGTGCATCGAAGCCATTGAGTCTGCTCTTACGGATGAAGAGTATCGTGGCTACTTAAAAGGTAATATTCAAAAATACGTGTGGCGTGAAAAGCACAAAGGCGGCACAGAATCCCTGAAAAAAGCCCAGTGGTATCTGGACCGCCTCATTCAACTTGACGAAGCTCAAAAGGGCTGAAGCTCGTCGTCATCATCCTCGTCGTCGTCTCGATATCCACAGGCGGCGGCGAGTTCTGCTAGTTCGAGATCGGTTGGGTGATCCCAGTCGATCTCAATGTTTTCGGACGCCATAATATCTTTGATGGCGTGCCACTCCATAAGACGTTGGTGGTAAAGACTTAAGAGGGCAAATCGCAATTCCTCCCAAGTCATCTCTTCTGACTGCAGCTCAGCTTTGCGCATTGCAAACTGAAGTTCAAGAGGTAGTTCAAACTCCCGTGGCTCTACTGAACGCTCCATCCCACTCTGCATGTCTTAGCTGCAATTATTCTAATGCTAGCCGTTAAATATCAAATCCACGGTCGCATTGTCGAAGTCGTCCCAGTGGTTGTCATCAATGCGAAAGTTGTTAGCAAACTCTGAAAGGATGTAAGGACTGATGCTTTCTTCCAGGTGTCGAATGGCACGTACCTCGTGAGGCGCTGCACTGTAATTACGAAAAGCAGTTAACAAGATTTCTGTAGAAGCCCAGGGGTTGGCATCAACCTCCTGGAGAAAAAGATTCATTTCTTCTCTCCTGCGATCCAGGAGTCCACCAATAACCTTGTGGTCTTGATCAAAAATCCACCGGCCAATTTCTTCAGTGGCACCTGAGAAATCTTCTATTTCTAAACAGTCGATGATGCGGCTGTAGAGGAAAGATTCCCATCCGATTGAATGGATGAATGATACCAGTGCTTGGCGCATGCTGTCATCAAGCCCTAGGTTAAGACACAACAGCTGAGACTCAATGACATTCACCTCGTAGAAGAGGTACTCCAATGCTTTCTCTTGGCTGCAGCGTTGACCTTGCTTGACGGGAGAACCATCGGGATAGAACTGAGTTCCAAACCCGATGGTGTATGGTTCTGCACCCGTGTGCGGATCTGGGTATGCCTTTTCGTTAAACCCTTCGTATTTACGAATTAGGTTAATGGCACGAGAAAGATCCGACATAGAGGTAACTATTATTACCCCTAATATACATAACTTTTACTTGCCTTGACCTCTCATTTTTTTACGGCCGTGGTTAGCCAAAGAATTACGTCCCTGGCCTTGACGAGTTTTCTTAGGCTTGGATTCAAGTCTGATTGTGGTTGATTTGGGTTTTGCCATGCCAAAAAAGAATTAGCCTATGCAGTTTAGCGAAACCTCGGCCTTTTGGGGCATCTACCACTTAACACGGTGACTCCAGTAACGTGCCGACATCTTACTGGGGTTTGGGTCCTGAGCATTATGCCGTGCATAATAAGAACGCTTACGAGCCTTGTCCTTTTCTGTTTTTGGATTTTTGCCGGCACCTTCAACGCCTTGTTGCCCAAAGCGAATAATCTTTTCTTTGCCTCCTTCACATGCTTTAACGACGTGACTTTTAGTGGGGTGGCCGGGTGTTTTTCTTGGTTTGTTACATGCCAAATCATCCTTGGCAAGCTTAGCCGCTTTTGCCGCCTTCTTTCGTTTCTCAGACATCAGGTAAATCCTTTAAATAAAGATGTAAACTCACCAAGAATTTGTTGTCCTGTTTTGCTCTTTTGAAGCGCAGGATCTGTAGTGTCATCAAACAGTTTAAAATAGGAACTATTTGCACTTGACCTTGCCGTAGTTTTTTCCTGTGCAGAAGTAGGCGCAGCCTGGGGCGCAGCAAAAAAATCTTCTAAAGACACAAGTGTTGCAAAGGGATCTGACGTATTAATTGCGCCTGCTGTAAAACCAACACCAGTAGCTGCTTTTGTTAAAGCAACTTGTTCATTTCTATCTACGTCCGGTAAAAAAGTTTCGTAAAACTCATCTTCTGTTCCCTTGTACCCAGCTGACTGAAACACTTTATATAGCTGTGTTTGATCTGGGGAAACCGAAGTTTTAACATCTTCTGGTCTTTGAATGTAACTAACACCTAATCGTTCCTGGGTAGGAACTAGTTTTTTCTCATTGAGGTATTTAATAGATTCACGAATATCTTTTGCGGCACCAGTACGTAAGGCGTCAATAATATAGTTCCGCAATTCATCTACAGTTTGACCAGTGTCGCTCAATCCGAATTGGTCAAGTAACTTCTGCCATTCTGCTTTGTTCTCGGCCGGGCTAACACCTTGTAAAAGCTTGTCGGCAAATTCTTCAGGAGTCACAAATTGAAGAAAACTGGCATCTCCAATTGCTAATTTTTCAGCCTGTACAGCAGGAAGAATTGTGCTGTCAATATAGTTTTGGGCATCTTCAAAGCTAATGACATCGGGGGCCGGATCATAACCTTTGCCTAGGCCCTTGACTTGATAATGTAATCTTGCAAAAGCAGCTTTGTCATTTATGTCAATGCCATAACGATACGCTTCTGTGGCCCAGAAGGGATCACCTGCTTTTGCCGCTTCCCAATCGGCGGCAACTTCTGCTGCTTGTTGGCTGTATAAACCGCTTTTTACACTTGTTCCAGTGGGGGCAAAATAAAAGTCTGAATTGAAACTGACCGGCGCAGAGGCTTTGATTGAATCTAAATAAGACTTTGCTCTTAAGTCAGCCACCTGACGCAATGAATCAAGGGCACTCTGTGTCTGGAAAACGTTTTGTTCTTTTTGTTGTACATCGATGTAACTTACAAATTCATCCATCGAACGTGAGGTATCAAAACGTGGCTTAAGGTAATCTGTGATGAATTTAGTTGCAAATGCTTGATCAACCTGGTATTGCTTTGTTGCATCCGCAGGGTCTGTAACTGTTAAACCAGTTTCATATTTTTTAACAAGAACGGTATCAAACCACTGCTGCCAGTTGTAAACGGCTGAGTTAGAAGTGTTAATGCCCGTTACTCCTTGGAGTTGTTTTTCCAAGGATGCTTGTGTTGTTGTTGTGTTTCTATTTAAAGAAAGTAAACCGCCAACACCTGAATCACCAAGTAGCGAGTTGGCAATTGTGGAGTTAATTGAATAAATTTCTTCGTAGCCAGGCAGGCCTCGAATCAGAGAAAGTGTGTTTTCTTTTTCCTTTGCTTTTTTTAATTCCGCGATGGATTCTTTTAAAACATCTTGCGTAAGAGCACCAAATACTTGTTGCTCTTGGATGTCTTTCTGCGTTAATACAGTTTGTAGTTTGGATTCTAAAATTGTTGGCTGAGTAGGTGTTGCAAGACCAAGTACTTGATCGCGATACAATTGATAGTCAGCATCGGTAAGAGATTCTTTGTAGGTTGTTGCTTGAGTTGGATCAATGGCAGCGTTAGCACGCTGATTTAAACCTTTACCAACATTGGTGTAGTACTGCTGAAGGTATGTTTCTTTTGTATATCGCCCTGTAATATCAAGATCTTTAAAAGCGTAACCATCCAAATTTTCCGCATTAGCCTGGTTCCAGCCTGATAAAGCATCTGGATAATTCTGTTCGTAATAAACAGGATCAAAACCACCAGCTGGGGGCTGAGCACCATTGATATTTGGATCCCAGGGGGAGCCAACTTTTTTTGAAAGATAGAATGCGTCGATTGCAGGCTTTGCTGCCGAGAAAAACTCCGCTTTCTCAGCGGCACTCATTGAAGTGCCACCTGCAATTTGATTGATTAATTGCTTGTAGTTACCACCTGTACTTGTATTAAAGGCATTAATTGCATTTTGGTATTTATTTCTTAGAGCAAAGTTATCTCCTATAGAAGAAAAATATAACTGACCAGAAGCTGTATCGTATGTAATTTTTGGCGGGATTAAAACATCCGTGGTGCTATATGCACCTGCCTGTGGCGCATTTGCTTTGCCTATTACGGCTTCTGGATTGGTAACCGCAAGAACATTGTAAGAATCCTGTGTTGGATCACCTGTATATGTTGGAAGAATTCTGTTTTGTGGTTGACCTACCTTGCTCCAGTCAATTGGCGCAAAATCAGTTCTATCAAAGAAAAGATCAATACCTTGACCGCCAAGTCTGTTATTTGGGTCGTAATTGTAGGGAACTCGACGACCTTCTGCAGCGCCGTATTTGCTGTAATGAACTTGCCCCCATTCACTACGAGATGTTACTGTTTGCGATCCAGGTGTATTTCCTTCAAAAAAATAAGGAACTACACGTCCTTCTCGCGCGCCAAATGTATTGTAATGATTTTGACCAAAATTACCTTTTCCTCCCGTCGTTGTGCCGGGATCATTGTATGCAGCTTTTTGTGCTGGTGTTAAAGAATTCCAGTTTGCCGCCAAGTCTGGGTGATAGTCTACATAAGCACCCCAAGCTTTATTTCCTTCTGCTATTTGCCAGGCTGTCTGCAGACCTCCTTGAGCGCCGACTGGTCTGCCGCCATTGAGAACAACGTAACCCTCCCAGGCGGGACCGGCATTGACGGCATTGCTATATCTTTGTTGTGCATCTGCGTATGCATCAAAATAAAGATCAAAAGAATTACTAGCCATTTATTACATTGCTAATGAAATATTTTTTGATTCTACCCGATAAGAAATAAGATCTACTATCTCTACTACCATCCAGCTTTTAATCTTGTCAAGACGTGATTCTTCGTAAAACTTTTGTTTTCTAAACCAGGCTTCCATTTCTTCGCTGCCCTTATTCGTATTGCATGAAACACATGCGGGTATTAAATTATTGCGAGTAGTGGAACCCGACCTAAATCTTGGTACGATATGATCCAGGCTTGTTGCTTCTTTTCCGCAATAACAACATTTGGAATCCCAGGCTTTATAAATCTCATCTCTAAATCTTTTCTTGGCAAGTTTTGGTGTTAATTCAACTAGCAGGGCAAGTGGCTCGTGCTCGTTGCAAAACATGCTATTTAATTGCCGTTAATTTATTTTAATTTCCCCACACAATTTTCTTCGCAAAGAAAAGAGATAAAACTTTTCTTAAGCGCGTTGACAGACCCTTGACACAAGGTATTGTATCTGTGTAATCACTGCCTTCTCAATGGCAAAACATCCAGGCTGGGTCTCCGCCCAGCAAGTAGAAGAGCTCTTGGGAATTGACCGCAAGACTCTTTTCAAGTACCGCGACAATGGCACGCTGAAGCTGGGCCCCCACTTCGCAGCGTTTCCGGAGACACGTTCCAGGGATAGCTATCGTTGGAATGTTTCTGCGGTCAGGAAACACCTGCAAAAGCAGGGTATGATGCCGTCTGCTGCTTGAGCTGCCTATAGTGATTTTTGCGGAGTCTATGAGCAAGGACTAAGTCAGTGATGTTGAGTTCAACATTCTGAAAAGCCATTGCTTCATAGAGGGATGAAACAAGGGACGATAGACAGCTCTGCAAATTGCGGGGCTGTTTTTCTTTTAGGTTAAACAGAAAAGGCCACTGGGGATGAAGAGGACGAATGCGTCGCTTTTTACCAGGAATCGAGATCGAATAATCTGTGCCCCAGTTGAGAACGCTTGTTTCCTCGGGCTTTATGCCATAGGTAGCAACCATGCCATAGAGCCATGCCATGTCTTTAGTTTTTCTACTGGAAGCTAAACGGAAATACTCATTTACGATCCGCTGATCCAGGGGTGGTGAGTGTGTCATGTTTCAAATGAGCTCAAGTACCCGAACCATAGAAGTCCGGCGACCCTAGTCGCAAGTACCCAATAATCTCTTAATAAGTCTCGGGAGACTTTATATAAGTATATTCTATTAAAAACTGTGACTTTAGGCGGGTCCCACGCCACTTGCAAAGGCCGCCCATGCTAAACCGACTGCTTCTATCGTCGAGACCTCTCCGGAGGCATAGGGAAGATGCACAACATCGCCAACGTGGTACACAGTTGGAGAGCCGTTATATGTAATAGTACTCTCACCGTAAATACGTGTATCTAATTGTGTAGTTGAATAAATAAAATTTGAATCAACTACGTCTCCAAAGTTAGCCATCGTTAAACAGAAGGTCGTTCTCCGTTTGCGGGAATATACACATTACCATTCTTGTCTAACATTTTAAATCCTGCCATTTTTACAAAGTTAGATGGAATGTTAAAAAGCTTTTGCATCATTGGCATCATCATGGGCGATTGACAATTGTACGGAGGTACATCCATGAGACCAAGCGCTGTCCTCTGTAAATTTGCAGCCGCCGCCTCGGTCTGATCCTTTTCAGTATCCTCTACTAATTTTTGTTCCCATGCTGCCATGCTTTCAATACCAACTGGGAAATCTGATGGTTCGGGTGGAAATACACCTTCCTCGTATTTCATCGCATAAATATGTTTGCAGTAACGCATCTCGTCTAACAAAGGAGTCCAGGTATCAGTTAAGGACGTAATGACGTTGTTTGTCGCTGCGTAATCATCATATGATGGCATGCCTTCTGCACGTGAGCCAGGGAGAGATGGATTTGTTGTACTACGTAAGTACATTGAACCAAAATCACGAAAAACACCTGGATTATCTCGTGCAGCTCCCGGTTTAGTTGATGTTGTAGGTGTAACAGTAGGAGGAACGTTATATTGTGGAGCAGGTGAAACAATCAACATATCTCTATTCTCTTGTGCTGTTGTCATTGCACTGTTGTCAACAACGCCAGACAAAGACATTACTTCGTATCTACCAGGTTTTAAAGAAGACATTCCGCTACGCGGAAACTTTGCACGTAAAGATTCAGATACACGATTTAAAGACGACATGTATCCGTAATCGCGTCGATTAAAATCTTGACAAGAACAACAATAACGTGTTCCTGTCATTAAAAAACGACCGACATTAGGAAGCCTAGTCGCAGGAGTTACGAGATTCCTGTCAGGAGTTGCTTCAACAGAACCCGCTTTTCTTAATTTTAAAATACCATTAAAAGGATCTGTATCAGCCAAAACTGCCTGGACATAACCATAGCGAGTTTGTGTGTTTGGGTTGATTGTATCTCGCGTGATTGGAACACCTTGCGGCGTAATAATACGATCCTCTAAGATCTCGCCATTGATTGCTTTTAGCCCCCCAGGGGCGTTAGGTAGCGGTACGTATAGAGGGGGCGGTAACGGATTGGTTACGCTCCAATTACCCTCTAGTTGTACATACCAATAGTCAGCATCTTCTGTTACTGATTTGATGGCGGCAAGTGTGCCAGTGCTATCACGTATGTTATCAAGCCGTAAACTACCAGCATTGCGGGTGCCTGCCCAATGCATTCCAAATTCTTTGTTCTTTGTGGGAAATCCTTTAAAAACACCTGGAATAGATGGGGGATTTCCGCTTGTTGGTGTTCCTGCTGGCACAGGAATCATATAAAGGAATGGATATTCGTATGAGTTGTCGTAAACACACGCCGTGGCGATTTCGTATCCCCGTCGCCACCTTGACCACGCTGATTCTCTGTTAACGGTATACAAAGAATCTGGGACTGAACCCTTCGAGAATTCAGTCGTAATTGGCTTTACTGGACGGGGATCAAAAACTACTGACTTATTGAAATTTCCAAAAGAGCTTCCACTCTTTTTTGCCATGATTAGAAGAAGCCGCCTTGAGCAATAATATGCGCGCCAGGAATGTAGCCAGAAACATTGGGGCCATCCGGGAACACACCAACATAAATACGATCACCACGCTCTAAGTAAACACCTTTGTTACGCAAAGGAGCAGTGGGGCCAAGTCCGTTGGTATTGCCGGCTTGGGCAACAGGAGCTGCAAGTTGCGGCATTAAGTCAGAACAATCTACAGTTCCACTATTTGCCGGAAGTGTTTTTGCAAACAACACGCGATAGTCACCCGACGCAGGCACAGGTGTTGTGGTGCCACGTGTTTGATAAAACACAAAAGTTACTGCTGGCTGGTATCCGTATGCAACTCCATTAAATAAGAAACCGCTCGTCGTTCCACCTGAATATAGTAAAGATGTGTTGACACCTGTCAATGTTGTTCCACCCGTATATGTGTAATAACCATAACCACTAGCGGCAGGTGTATCTAAAACCCCTGTGGAAGAAACAAAAACAATCTGACCACTAACAAGTGAAATAACGGCTCCAGAGGTAGCGGCGTTTACCGTATAGTCTGGAGCGCGATAAAAGTCATTACGGCTAATTGTGATCGAGTCAACAATGCCGCCGCTATTGTTATCTTCTTGTAAAGTTGCATCCATATCCACCAAAATTGATGGAGCCTGGCCGCCCTGAACAAAAAGAGTGTTGGCGGTAGAGCTACCAACAGTCTGGGTAGTGACCCGAACCGAATCAAATAATGGACGGTCAATTAACAGGGGTTGCTTGTTTGAGGATGTGGAGCTCAATGTTCTACCGCGTTTTTACTGATTCGTTAATTCTAACTTGATTTAACCATATGGATTCATGCCGGCCAAAAAGCCAAGGGGGGACATTTGCTGTGTCGGATTTAATAATTGTGTCATCAATTCCTGACGAACAATATCTTTTACAGATAACTCTTTTGGTTGTTCACCAGCTAATGCTGCAATAAAACCTTGAAGAAAACCTGCAGAAGACACTTCCTGTCCCTTGCCTGTTTGAGCTTGATCTGTTTCTAATCCTTGGACCGGTTGGTTATAGACCCGCTGAAGATCAGAGAGTTTCTTGACGGGTTGACCGTAATAACTCTGGCCACTTTCTGTTGGAAGTGAAGCCCATTCTGGTGCAAGTGCAGCAGAAACACGAGGACTCAAACCCTCCTTTTCAAGGGTCGCAAGTCCGCCAAGAGGCATCAAGCGATTACGAACACCGCGAAGAGCAGCAAGGTCCTGATTGGGTCCGCTGAAATCACTTAGACCTAATGCCTTGGCGTGTGATTGCCAGGTACCAGGTAAAAATTGATATGCACCAGCGGCTGCACTAGCGTAACGCCCGCCGCGAATAACTTTATCAGGATGCTGTTTTAAATCGGGGGCGAGCCCACCGCCAAACATGACGCGATATGAATCGGGTCCACCACGTTCAGTTCCTTCTGCAAAACGCAGAACTTTTAATATCTGCTGTCCAACAGGGCTCTGGCGGTACTTTTCTAATAGCTCGCGCTCATTCATAGTATCCCCCTTATTCTCCTACCCAATTTGACTCTGCGCGAAGACCAGGAGTAAACACAGTTTGTAAAGCAAGAACAAGACTGAGCTTGGTCGTCAGACGTTTAACGAAATTGGGGCAAAGAATCATTGGTTTAAAGCAGCTACACTGGCCCCCGTGAATCAAGAGATTCGTGTCCAGTTGGTTGGTCTTACACGCTAAGGATGCCAAGGATCAAGGCTTTGCTAAATTCAGCAAATCTTGGAATTTCTTAATAGTCTCTGCATCTAACTGAAGGCCTTTTGCCTCCAGGGCCTGAGAATCGTACGTGGCACTAGGACCAAAAGATTGAACGGCAGGCAAGCCTTGAGGGACACCAGCTCCAATAGATGGTGTTTGCATGATCTGCTGGGGCATCTGATAGCCATAGCCTTGTGCGGCCGCTTGACCGGCTAAGGTACCTTGGATGACATCGTAACCTGCCTGGCCAGGACGCACCTTTGCGGCGAGCTTAGGATTAGCACGTGCCCACATCTGCATGCCAATATCCTCTGCAGATTCAACCTGTGCAGGTGTGGCACCAGGTGCAACTGCAAGCTGACGTGCTTTTTCGTAACGCTGAAGCTCAGGATCCTGTGCGGTTAACTGGGCAACGCGAGACTTTTCAGCTTCGTAAGCACGGTCTGCGGGAGAAGAAGAGCCTCCACCTGAGAAACCGCCTCCAGTTAAACCTGTGCCTGCACCCATACCAGTACCCATACCAGACCTTGTGCCTGCACCTGCGCCACCACCGGTACGCGCAGGATAAAGAAGACGTCCACTTACCGCATCATAAATATTGCCCTGAGCATCCTTGTAGCTAGGTTGGTTGTTATCATTTCGATAAGCAAAACCACCTCCTTTGGCTGAGTAAATATTATCTGGAATTGTTCCCCATGCTTGGTATAGTTTTTCTTTTCCCGTGGGTTTAGGTTTTAATAATTGAGTCCCTACTACAGAAGTCAGGCCTCCAAGTGCCGCCGATCCCGCTAGATTTTGCAGAACAGGAATTGCTCTACCTACAAAAGAAGCACCTTGCAAAGCTGGTCCAACAAATTGAATAGGCATAATTACCTCCAAACCTCATGTAAAAATATGCGAGTGCCAACTGAAACGTCAGCCGGGCTTTTCATAACTACTAAAACTATTCTAACGCAAGGCACGCATACTCTTGATGGTACTTCTTGCGAGCCTCATTCACAGCATTTTTTGCTTCTTCTTGTGTGTCAAAGCAACCAAGGTTAATACGTTTATTCTCGACGGTAATCCTTGCCCTGTACTTGCCCGAATCAGCTCTCTTGCTAAACCCAAGAGAGACTTGATTCCAACCATTTTGAGCAGGAGTTGCAAGCCGTAAATTAACCCAACTGTTGTCGGTTGAATCTCTATTCTTGTGTTCAACGTGCAGTGGGCCAGGGTCTGTCTTTGTCATTAAAACCCAGATGACCCTACTGAGATAAAGATTTGCTCCTTTATGCGTTAAAGTCCAAACTAAGCGTTTTCCACGCCTTCTTAAATTACCCACTGGTTTACCAACGCGCTTAGCATCCGAATTACATCGTTTCTTTTTCAAATAAACTTGTCCTGTATCTGGTTCGTATGAATAAAATGTGTTGAGTTCTTGAAAAGAAGGCAGAGGCTCCCAAGGGCGAGGCATCGCGTCAGTACAAGAAAGCGCTATGCTAGCGCCAATTGATGTTGAGGTAAAGCCTGGTGCCAACCGAAACGTCTGCAGGGCCTGGGAGGCTTTGAATAAATTCAGCACCAGAGCGTTCGTAACGATATCTGGCCTGGAACGGATCCTTGTAGTTGGGAACGTAAAGGATACCGGCTAAACGGTTGGTTTCGTAGAGATAAATCTCATCCCAAACCTTAAGTGCCTCTTTGGCATTGCTAGAGCGAATCGTACGATCCACGTCACCGGCAATGCTTTCAAGACGAGTAGAAGGCGAAGTGGCAACCTCAGTCTTCTTTTCGGCTGTGTCGCAGCGTCCAATCTGGATAGTGATTTTGTCGTAGAAGTATGAATCCGGAATCGTATTCATAGCTTCTTCAAGACGAGCATAATCGCCCGCCGGCACGGAAACCGTGAAGTAGCCTAGGTGATACCTGACTCTACTTTTGTCAAAATCGCTGAGCTGCACAGCCTATTTCCGTATGTTCTTAATTATAGGTGCAGTAAATTAACCCAAATAAGGGTTGACCATCAAGGGGTTACCGCCAAGTAAAGAAGACAACACATCCTGAGAGGGATCTTGTTGTAACAAGCCGCGAACTAGTTCTTCTTTTAAACTTGTCTTAGCTGTTTTTTGTTCTGGTCGAAGTAAGGAAGCAGCAATAAAGCCTTGCAAGAAATTACCGGCATCGACAGTTCCAGGGCCTGTTCCTTGCTGTGCTTGTTGAATTTGTTGTTCTTTTATCTTGCTCGCCTGTGGTAATTCGCTTAGATGAAATGTTTGTAATTCGTAAGGACCAGTGCGCAAACTAGAGACGTTCCCAGCACCCCCTCGACCCGCGTGCGTAGCTACAGAACCAGTACCAAGAAAGCGTAGTTGAGTTCCTTCGGGCAAGCCATAATCTTCCCCTCGATGTTCACGCATGTCTCCGTAAACAGGATGCTTGCGCATACCCATCGGACTAGTTAAAGCTGCACTGGGATGCAATACAAAATCATTGCCCTGACGAGAATATAAAGAATTCCATTCTTCTTTGTTGGGCAGACGAAACTGAAGATATTGACCAATATCCGAGCGAGCCTTGGAAAGAGGAAAACGTTTTCCATCCTTCAAAACTTCCCAATGGGCATGCGCTCCCGTTGAAGTTCCAGTGGAACCCACTCGGCCCAAATATAAAGCAGTTCCTCTATCCATACTCTTTTATTTTTAATTCTAAAACTAAAAACCCCCTGGTTTCCCAAGGGGGTTAATAGGGAGATGAGTAATCAAACTCTGATCAAGTCAGCAGCCAAGACCGCCTCCCAGTCAACACGCTTGATTTGTTTTAACTGTTCGAGATTGTTGAACCTTTCACCCGATAAGGACATCTGAAGATCTTTAATCTCTCGGGCTGTTTTCAATCCAATACCCTTAATATGATCAGCGATCATTTGGGCGGTAGCTGAATTGA
>JACCDG011680368.1_pt1 | contig 21131 bp, 22 predicted proteins | sample 7442471 | NCBI WGS metagenome assembly JACCDG01 (sample SAMN15323444, study PRJNA562643) | freshwater metagenome | isolation source: river surface water | place: USA:Blue River Watershed | collected 2017-08-17 | reverse complement strand
TGTCAAGCTGCAAGTCTTTCGACGCAGCCAAGGGCGCGAAGCTTCCCCTTGGCAAGGAGAAAGGCGCCGCAGGGTGGCAATGCAGGCTGCCCCCGCGGTAAAGATAGGGGACAAGTTGAGTTAATAACCTAAATTTTGGATTGCTTTCAAAAGAGTCTTCCCGCTCTTTCTCTTTATTTTTGCTTTTTTGGCGTGTCTATAGGCTTCTTAAAGCTATCCAAAACTTAGATTCAATAAAATTTTTTATTGGAGTGGATTCAGAAATGTTTACAAATCAGATAGGGTTCGAGTAAACTGGTAAGGACATGCAGAAAGATAACCGTGTAGTTTATCAATTTTTTTCTTCGGATGCAGATCAAGTTCTAGCAAGGCTAGGGAAGAAGGTTCTTCTGGAACAACTGCAGAAGATGCTCCTCATCCGTAATTTCGAAATTCGAGCGGAAGCCTGCTATCTGCAGGGCAAAATTGGTGGTTTTTTTCATTCCTACATGGGGCAAGAAGCCGTCCAAGTGGCTGCAACGCTTGCCTTTGGTCTTGAGCAGTGGTGGGTGACTTCCTATCGCTGTCATGCGTTAGCCCTTTTACTAGGATGTTCTCCCGAATCGTTGATGGCAGAACTTTTTGGAAAGGCTACCGGTAATGCCAAGGGAAGGGGAGGGTCGATGCATTTTTTCTCTGATCAGCTTTTAGGGGGACATGGGATTGTAGGCGGGCAAATTCCGGTTGCAACAGGGGCTGCTTTTTCCGTGAAGTACAATAGATCCTTGGGCCGGCAAGATAAGAAGGGGGAGTGCGCTCTTTGTTTTCTGGGAGATGGTGCCGTGGCTCAAGGAGCTTTCCACGAGTCACTGAATCTCGCATCGCTTTGGGATCTTCCCTGCGTCTATGTGATTGAGAATAACCAATGGGGTATGGGCACCGCAGTAGCGCGCGCGATTAGCGTAGAGCCCATCGCGGAGAAAAAAGCAGCAAGTTTTGGGATGAAAGGTTATTCCTTAGATGGGATGGACTTTTTTAACTGTTATGCAGGTTTTCAGCACATCTATGAAGAAGTAAAAAAAACATCAAGACCAGTGCTGGTCGAAGTTGTCACCGAGCGCTTCCGAGGGCATTCGATTTCTGACCCTGCTGTGTATCGCACAAAAGAAGCCTTGCAAGGATGTATGGAACGAGATCCGATTAAGGTGCTCTTTAAGATTCTATTTCACGCAGGATTCTTGTCAGAAGAAGAATTCCAAGCAATGGACAAGCAGCAGAAAGACATCGTTTTAAAAGCGATTCGCTTTGCAGACGAGAGTCCGCTCCCAGATCTTTCTACTTTAGAAAAAGATGTCTTTGCTCCTTTTCCGGAGGGTCTTTCATGACACAAACTATTGAGATAAGAGAGGCGATTAGACAAGCGCTTGATGAGGAGATGACTCGGGATGAAAAAGTCTTTATTTTAGGTGAGGAAGTTGCTGAATACAACGGCGCTTACAAGGTGACAAAAGGACTGCTTGCCAAGTGGGGGAGCACACGTGTTGTCGATACCCCAATTTCAGAACTTGGATTTGCAGGACTTGCTGTCGGTGCTGCGATGACAGGCCTCAAACCTGTTGTAGAATTCATGAGTTTTAATTTCTCCTTTGTAGCTTTTGATCAAATCGTTTCTAATGCTATTAAGATGCATTACATGTCGGGCAATCGATTTTCCGTTCCTGTTGTCTTCCGAGGACCTAACGGCGCAGCTGCTCAAGTGTCTTCCCAGCATTCTCATTGTGTGGAAGCGATTTATGCCAATTTTCCAGGACTAATCATTTTAGCTCCGAGCAATGCATACGATGCGAAAGGCCTTCTCAAATCTGCGATTCGCTGCAATAACCCCGTCCTCTTTTTAGAACATGAGCTCTCCTACGGGGATAAGATGGAAATTCCTACAGAAGAATACCTCGTTCCGATTGGTAAAGCGCACGTTGCCATCCCAGGTCAAGATGTGACCCTCGTGACCCATAGCAGGATGGCCGCCTTGTGCAGACCCATTGTGCAGGAACTCGCCTCTCAAGGGGTTTCTGTGGAACTCATCGATCTTCGAACGATTAAACCCCTCGATATCGAGACGATCATCACATCGGTGAAGAAGACAAACCGCTGCGTTCTCGTCGAAGAGGGCCATATCTTTTCTGGAATTACGGCTGAAGTTGGTTTTCAAATCATGGAGCGTTGTTTCGACTACCTTGATGCGCCTCTTGAGCGTGTGGCTCAAAAAGAGACACCGATGCCTTATTCCAAAGTATTAGAACTCGGCACACTTCCCTCCAAAGAGAGAATCATAGCCGCAATCACCGCAGTTTTAGGTTAACTTATGCCATATACTCTGACGATGCCAAAACTCTCTCCCACCATGGAACAGGGAGTGATCGCAAAATGGTGCAAAAAAGAAGGGGAATTTGTCAAAGATGGCGATGTTCTCTTGGAAGTTGCAACCGATAAAGCAACCGTTGAGCATCAAGCGCTGGATTCTGGATGGCTGCGTAAGATTCTTGTGAAAGAAGGCTCTAGCGCCAATGTCAACCAACCGATTGCTATTCTAACAGAGAAAAAAGAGGAGAGCATTACGGGGTATGAGCCAGAAGGCGTTATCACCGCAGGAGCCGCAGCTCCTGTAGCCAAACAGCCCCAAGTCACAAAACCTGTAGAGGCTAGTTCTTCTGAAAGGCTCTTTGCCTCCCCCCTAGCGCGCAAGCTGGCCAAGGCTCACGGCATTGATCTGACCCAGGTCCAAGGATCGGGTCCAAGTGGCAGAATTACTTCCAAAGATTTACAAACCAAACGGCCTTTAAACATTCCCGGAGGCGTGGAAAAAATTCCTTTTTCTCCCGTACGCGCTGTCATTGCAGAACGGCTCCAAGAATCTAAGTCGACAATTCCTCACTTCTACGTCACACAAAAGATTTTAGCCGATCGCCTTGTAGAATTGCGCACGGAGCTTTTGGCGCATGGCAAATCGCTTTCTTATAACGATCTCATCGTAAAAGCGGTGGCCTTAAGTCTTGAGAAACATCCTGTGATCAATAGCGGATGTGATGGGGGTCATATCCTGAGGTTTCAATCGATCGACATCGCCATTGCCGTTAGCACACCTACTGGACTCATTACCCCGATTGTGTTCTCTGCTAATACGAAAGATCCGTTGACACTCTCTATAGAAATTAAAGCCTTAGCGGATAAAGCAAAGAGTGGAAAGCTGCGCCCAGAAGAATACCAAGGGGGCTCGTTTACCATCTCTAACCTTGGGATGTTTGGGATTACCAATTTCGAAGCGATCATTAATCCCCCACAAGCTGCTATTTTAGCGGTTGGCAGTATTCAGGATGAGCCGGTCGTTCGTCTGGGAGCTGTTGTTCCTGGCAAGACCCTTCAGCTGACCTTGTCGGCAGACCATCGAGTCATCGATGGCGCCGATGCGGCTGCTTTCCTAAAGACCTTAAAAGAAATCCTCGAGAGCCCTTCGATCCTTCTCATCTAGCCGCAATCATCGATTGAAAGTCGAAAGAGAAGATTAGACCTCTTTCCAAACTAATTCTAGTCGATTAAACCCTAGTTGATAAAAGTTGACTCTGCGAGACACAGCCAAATCGAAGCGTAGCGTTCCGGTCGACAAAGCCTTGCCCCAAGTGGGCAAAATAAGGAAGAGGATCTATTTGGCAAAGTTACAGCCAGTCAACTTTGATCAACTAGGGTTTCTAGATCAAAGAGAATCGACCTGTTTGGAGGAAGAAGGCGTCTTTTTTGTCATGATCGAAAAGAATGTTGGGGGTCAGTTCACTCATGCATTTTTTTTTCGAGGGCTTCGATCCGCTTAAGGAAGTCTTCGATTTTGCGTGAGAGGACCTTGGTTTTATTGTACTCGGATAGGGGCATGACAGGACTGCCGGCGTATTTGCCGGGCTCGAGGATCGATTTGCTCACTCCGCCACGGGCGGCAATCATGACGCCATCGGCGAGGTGGATATGACCGACAATCCCTGTTTGTCCGCCGACAACGACGTTTCTACCAGTTGATGTGGATCCTGCAATACCTGTTTGGGAAACGATAAGGTTATGAGGACCAATCGAGACATTATGGCCGAGTTGAACCAGATTATCAATCTTAGAACCCTGACAGATGCGTGTGGTTTTAAAACGCGCTCGGTCGATCGTTGTATTAGCTCCAATTTCGACATCATCTTCAATCACAACGGTTCCGAGTTGCTCGAGTTTGGTGTGGTGTCCTTTTGCATCTGTGAGGAATCCAAAACCGCACGATCCGATCACGGCACCTGGTTGGATGATCACGCGATTTGCTAGGGTGCAACGTTCTCGGATGGTCACGTGAGGATAGAGGATGCAGAAAGAGCCGATGGTAACCCCAGGGCCAATGGAAGTGTGTGGGCCAATATGGGTGCCATCTCCGATAGTTGTTCCTTGATCGATGACGACGTAAGGACCAATTTGGACATTACTACCTAGCTTAACAGAAGAGTGGATCACAGCTGTTGGATGGATCCCTTCAAAACCGGATACTCCTGTCTCAGAACTCAGAAAATACAAGGCGATTTTTTGAAAAGTTAAAGAAGGATTTTCGCAGACGAGAAAGTTTTTTCCTTCTTCCAAAGGAAGAGAAGAAGAAACACAAATCACTCCAGCTTTGGACTTCATCATCGCCCCTCGATAGAGGGGGTTTGCTAAAAAGGAAGCATCTTCTGGACTCGCATGGTCCAGTGTGTCGACACCAGTAACTACGTGGGATTCATCTCCAACGAGGCGGGTGCCTGTGAACTGAGCGAGTTCCAGAAGGGTTGCTTTTTTAGTCATCGGTCTACTTTTCTTTTTTAGTCGGCGTTTCTACGGGTGTGGCCGTTTGCTTAACGCCGTTATTTGTTTCATCTGCCACCCCTGATGTTGGGGCTTTTGCTGGAGGGGACATTTGTTTTTTTCCACCCTGGTCAGGCTGCATGGTATCTTGCTTTTTTGTATCCATGTCAAAACTTTTATCCATTTCCACAATAACAAGCTTTGTAACATCTAGTGTTGGAGCATAATAAAACGATGCGTCTTTATTTAAAACAGCAGCTAATTTTTTATCTTTTGCTACTTTTTCAGAAGCTCCTGAAATCGAGGTGCTTATCGCTTGGATGATCCGCATGTTTGCTTGGTTCAAAACTTGATAATATTGGTTTTGGTAGCGATTCATTTCTTCATTGAGGGCTCTAAATTTATTTTTGAGGTCTTCTTCTGCTTCAGGGGAAAGACCGTCTAGATATTCAGGGTCATTAAATTTTGCAGCAATTTCATTGAGCTCTTTCTCTTTATCTTCCAAAAGGGAAGACATTTGTTTCTTGAGAGCTTCAAAAGAGGCCTGCTCTTGTTTTCCGACTTTGGAATCGGTGATACAGGTTGTAAAGTTAACGATCCCTAAAGAAAGCGGATCCGCGGCGGACAAGGAAACGGTAGTAGCCAGTAACGATGCAAAGAGAAAACGACGGATCATAAAATTACCTCAGTGTTTAAAATTGTCCACCCATAGAGAAGAAGAACCTACGAACTTCACTATCTCCAGAGGGGTTTACAGGAAAACCAATACCCACAATAACTGGAACGCGGTTGAGTAGTTCGATTCTAGCGCCGATACCATAGCTGAGTTTCCAGTTGGCGATATAGAATCTCTTCATCCCGACGCTACCTGCATCTGCAAAGACAAATAGATCGAGGATGGGAAGCACTTCCTGCAAGTATTCAACCGATAGTAAGTTAGAAGAGATACCTCCCTTAGGATCACCGTTAGGATAATGGGGGCCTAAGTCAAATTGTCTGTAACCTCTCACAGAGTTCTCACCACCTAAGAAGAATCGCTCGCTTAAGGGGATTTGTTCTGGTTGGTTGGTACTAAGGAGGGGCTCAATGTAGCGGAATTCAAACCGGTACTTCATGATCCCGTGTCTCCAAAGCTGGTTATAGTAATTATTCACGCTGCTGGCTTTGAAGAAATAAAACTCTCCTCCTAAACCCGCAAATTCTGCATCAATAGTGGATCTTAGGCCATTCCGGGGCTTCATGGCACTATCTGTTGAGTCATAGGTGATCGAATTACTAATTGCTGAGATCACACCACTATTTTGAGACTGTTCTCTCTCTTGAGGAGAGGTGTCTTTTGCAATTTTAATCTGGGCATCGCGGACTCTGTACTTGGTTCCATAGGTCCAGTAATACGTCAAAGGATAGGAAGCATAGAGGGTACCACCAAGCGTATTGATCTGGTAATCATCCGAGATCAAGTGACTCTGACTATAGGTGACATCAAAGCCGACGCGCCATAAGCTATCACGGAAATAAGGTGTGAGCCAAGAGACCGAGTAGGTGTTCTGCTTTGTTCCAAGACTTGCGCGTGCGTGGGCATATTCCCCGCCGCCTCTTAGACTAGAAAGACCTTCCGAGAAGATTTTCCCAAAGCCTTTATAGTTAAAGTTGCTCTCAGAAAGATCGAGTCCTCCAAAGACAGAATCGGCCGTACTAAATCCAAAGAAGAGACTGATATTTCCTGTTGTCGTTTCATCGACTTCGATGTAGACATCGCGGTAATTATCTCCTAAAGCCTGGTCGTCGGGAGTTCGGACTGCGTAGACGTTCACACTCTTAAAATAACCGATATTCTCTAAGCGTGATTGAGTAGCTTTTAGTTTGGCGCTATCAAAAGTTTCTCCAGGGATGAGAAGTGATTCGCGCAAGATCACATGGTTTTTCGTCTGGACGTTACCAAAGATTCGGATCATTCCAATTTTGTACTGTTCCCCTTCTTCGATGGAAAAAACGACGTTATAGAGAGGTTCTCCTTCTACCAGATGGACCTCATACTGGACGTTGCAGTCGATGTAGCCTTTACGCCCGTAAAGGTCTTTGATGTTTTGGGTCGTAAGGCGTAGTCTTTCCGGAGAAAAAAGGCCCCCGGGTCTGACGAGAAAGACCGAGTCAATCGTTTCATTCGGAAAGAGGGTATTTCCTTTAAAAGTGATATTTTTAAAGTGATAGATCGGTCCCCGATCTGCTTTGATATCGAGAATGATCTTTCCTTCCGACTCACTCTCCAACACTTGAATAGTGACTTTGGCTTCTGCATACCCTTTGTTCTGGAGGAAATTCACGATAGTGAGTTTATCTTGCTCAAGAGCCTCTTCATTATAAATGCCTGTACCTGTAATCCAGCTCATGAGAAGATTATACTTTTTAGTATAGATCATCCCGAGGATTTCACTGCGCTCTTCCTTCGTAAATCCTTCAAAGCGGATGTTATCGATTTTCCCTGATCTTCCTTCTCGGATCGAAATGCGAATATCCACTTCATTTGTCTTCGAATCAGAGGACACGGTATAGTGTAAATCGGACTCAAAATAGCCTTTCTTGACGTAGTATTCTTTCAGTTTGTTGAAGGCCTTATTAAAGGCTTGTCGATTGAATGTTGTGTGAGGTTTAATCCCAAGTTCTTTACGCAGTGTTTTTGTCTTGATGTGGGTATTTCCATCCCATTGGATCGAGCGAATCGTAGGTCTTGGCCACAGTTTGAGGTGGATATAAACCTCTCCATTCACAACGCGTACCTGAGGTTCTACTCTGTCGTATTCTTCGTAAAGAGCTTTGAGATCACTATCAAAGGTGAGTTCTGAAAAGGGATCGCCTACTTTTGTCTTCATGCGATGCAAAACAGTTCGCGCATCAAATGTCGCATCAGGAGGGAGATTCTCGACTGAAAAGTCAATCATCCCGACTCTTTTGTCTTCAAAAGCCTCTGAAGAAGTCTCCTCTGCAAAAACTGTGTGCAACGGAGCACAGGAAAGAGCCACCAAAGACAGGCAGGAAATAAGGGTTCGTCGCATTCTAGAAATCTCTAAATTAAAGAACCGAAGTATAGAGAACGCCAAGGAATAATTGCAAACTCAAAAGGATCCTTGCGTGAATCGGAAGTTCTTCTTGCAACCGTCAATCGATAACGATTGGAGGAAAGAAATTTGCATAAAAATGTTAGAGGATATTGGTTCTAACGGGCTCAAAGTGATTCACAAAAAACGCATGAGGGTATACGATCGCTCCCATGGTTACAAAATCTACCGCAGTGATTCTATCGGATGTTCACAAGACTTTTTCAGCAAAGAAAGGCCCTGTCCCTGCTCTGCAGGGAGTCAATCTTGAAGTGCCATCGGGTCAGATTTTTGGCTTTTTAGGTCCTAATGGGGCTGGCAAGACCACAACACTGAGGATTTTAACCACGCTTTTACCTTTTGAAAAAGGACAGGCCTTGGTCGGGGGTATCGACGTTAAAAAAGATTCTGAGGCAGTGCGTAGACGGATCGGTTATGTCAGTCAGAAAGGGGGTGCCGATGGTAATGCAACAGGGTGGGAAAATCTTGTCTTGCAAGGGCGTCTTTATTCCTTAAGTAAACAAGATGCTATCAAGCAAGCAGAGACTTTGGTCGATAGCTTTGTTCTGAAAGAGTGTATTCACCGCCTTGTTTCCACTTACTCTGGGGGTCAAAGAAGACGACTTGATATTGCTCTTGCCATGATGCACAGCCCTAAAATTTTATTCTTGGATGAGCCTACAAACGGCCTAGATCCTCAAAGTCGGAGTAATTTGTGGTCAAAGATTGTGGAGTTAAAGCAAGAGGGGATCACGATTTTTTTGACGTCTCATTACCTAGATGAAGTGGATTTTTTAGCCGAATCTTTAGCCATTATGGATCATGGAAAAATTGTAGCACTAGGATCTCCTGCCAATCTCAAAAAACAGATTTCAGGGGATATTATCACAATTGGAGTTCCTAAAAGTTTTCACCAGCATGCTCTTTCTGTTTTTGAGGGCAAAGATTTGGTAAGAGATGTCAGCTCTGAAGAGCAGCAGCTGCGCTTGCATGTTGATAAAGGTCCTTATGCTTTGCCGCATATCCTCCGCTTACTGGATCAGGCAGCCATCGCATTTGACACGATTCAAATGACAGTTCCTAGTTTAAATGATGTGTTTTTAAAAAAAACAGGACGTTCACTCAGAGAGGCATACACTGAATGATTCAAAAATTGAAGTTTGGCAAAACCTGTGCCCGGATTTTTTGGGAATTTGAAGCAGTTCTTGTGTTTACACAAGGTCGATGCAAACCATCAAACAGCCATCGATTTATCGATCGCTGTAAAGCTGAGATGCCGCAGCTGCCAAAACCAATTGTCGAATCAGAAGGTGTATAGATGAGTCTTTTAAAAGAAGTAGGCTTACTGACGTTTCGGTGTATTCAAGCAGCTCTTCGTAATCCTGTTTTTTTATTCATGGGAGTGGCAACTCCTGTGATTTATTTAGCCCTTTTTACTCCTCTTTTAGGGACTCTAGCGCAACAGGGAAGTCTTCAGACCGATAATGTGCTGACTTTATTTGTTCCGGGCATGCTTCCGATTATTGCTTTTTCTGCGGGGGTCATGACAGGATTTGGAATGATTGATGAGGTGCGTTCGGGGGTATTGGAGCGATTGCGCGTATCGCCGGTGGCGCGGTTTTCTATTCTTTCAGGACCTGTCCTTTTTGATACGGCGTCCGTTTTGTTTCAGGCGCTCCTTTTTGTCTTGATTGCGTTTCCCTTTGGTTTTAGAGCGCATCTAGGCGGGCTTCTGATCTTGTTTGTTTTAGTGGGGCTTTTGGCTGTGATTAGTTCTTCTTTTGGAAATGCTCTAGGGGTCATCTTTAAAAGTGAAGATAAGTATGCTCCTGTGGTGCATGGGATTCATCTGCCGATCTTACTTTTGTCTGGAACTTTATTGCCGATGTCTTTGGCTCCAACATGGCTGAATGTCTTAGCTCACTTCAATCCTGTCTACTATGTCGTTGAGGCATCAAGAGCTCTTGCGGTAGGTCAGATCATTTGCACACAAGTGCTCTATGCTTTCTTAGTGCTGATCCTATTTGCTTTAGTTACCGTTTCTTGGGCGACAAATGTCTTCAAGAAAGCTGTGACTTAGCAGACTACTTTGGGGGCGTTAGAATAACAGGTCCTCGTCCAGGCTGTAATTTAGGATCCCTTAACAGTTTGATGTCGTAGGGAGAAGGTTCTTGTTCTGGATCCTCAAGGTTAATTTTTCCTGAATGTGTGGCCAAGAACTTGTTTCTTTCTTCCACTTGCGCCTTCCAGGCGGAGTCTAATGTCTCTGATGTTGGTGAAGAATAGGGGGTGGTTAAAGATCGCTCTGAACCATCTTCTTCTAACAAGATAGGCGGTGGGGTATTCAAGGGGCTACTAAGATCATCTTCTCTGAGTGGAGTAGGTGGACGCATTCCAGATAGGTCTGAGGTTGAAAGACCAAGACTAGCGCGTGCGGCCTGAATAAAAAGATCACTGGCAGATAAGACTCTTGAGGCTTGGCTCTTATGGAATTTGCCTTGAATCGCCTTTTTAGCCGCATCGAGCGGTCTTATATAAGGTTGGGTCAGATCTCGTCCAGTGACTAAAGTCTGTTGGTGCGCAACTAATGTTTTTGCGGCATCGACTAAACATACAACCTTTGCAGCATCTAGGAGGCCTTTAAAAGCGATTGCTCCCCCGAATGCAAGGTCATTCTTAATACCATTCACAGATAAAGAGGGATGGGTTTTCTGCAACTTCAATCCATAAACCAAGGGAAAGGCAAGGGTTTTCACTATAGCCTTTGTTGCTAAGGTAGCTCCTGTGAAGGGGGCTATCACCAATCCATTAATGACTTTTGCACATTCGGTATTACATGCATTAGCAAATCTTTCCCTATTGGAGAGATACCATTCTTTTTTTGGTTCTATGAGTACATGGTCTTGTGTTCTTAGGATGAGTTTTTGTTCTTGATTCTTTAGTAAGTCGACAGGAAGATAAGGGAATACAGTCCTTTCGCCTGGAGAGCTTTTTCGTTCGAAGAGAATACAGAGACATTTTGAATCACCATCTAAATTAATTACTCCATTACGGGTGACAAAGCTGTATTCACGGGCTTCCTTTTTCCCTCTAATTAGAAGCTTACCTTCTTGGAAGGTTCCATAGCTTCCTTTATAAATTAATCCTATCGGTTGGCTTAAATCAACAGACTGACTGGTAGCTTCTTTATAGATAGTCGTGTGAGACATAAAACCTTTAAGTATTATTAATATTTAATTATTGTATAACTATATTATACATTAAAAATATTTTTAATTTAACTTTTAATTACTTCTTGATATGTTTTAATGTGTAAGTATCTAGTTATCAGCTGTTTAGAGGAGCGTGGTGTGTTGTGGATTGGTTGTAAACGATTCTCTGTTAATGAGATAGGTTCTGCTGGTTGGGTTTCAGGGGCTTAGTTAGATAGGTTGTTTGGCCAGGAGGGCTCTGGCGAGGGTCCCACCGTCGACAAAATCTAGGCAGCTGCCTAGGGGGAGTCCAAAGGCGATCCGGGAGACTTTGGGGACGAGGTTTTGAAGCTCTTCCTTGAAGAAGAGAGAGGTTGTATCTCCCTCTAAGGTCGAATCAAGGGCAATAATCACTTCTTGAATTCCATGGGATTTAATGCGGGCTTTCAGCTCTTCGAGGCGGAGGTCCTTGGTTCCCTTTCCTTCAATAGGAGACAAAAGGGAGCCAATCACGTGGTAAAGACCGGAATAAACACGGGTTTCCTCGATACTAAAGACATCTTTAGCAGAAGCCAAAACGCAGATCTGTTCCTGGTTTCTTTTGGGGTTTTCACAGAAAGGGCAGTGTTCTGTATCCACCATGCAGTAGCAGGTCTTGCAGTGACGTATTTTTTCTTTGAGAGTCGAAATATGTGAGGCGAGGTTCTTAAGATCGGTTTCCTTCCACTCTAGGAGAGCAAAGGCAAATCTTTCAGCTGTTTTAAAGCCGATTCCCGGCAGTTTCCTCAAAAAAGTAATGAGAGTCATCAATTCTGATGGGTACTTCATAGACCGGAACATAGCATTCTTAAGGAAATAAAAGCTTTGGTTTTTTCGAGTTTTGAGTTAGAATTGACCATGTTCTGCATGTATTTAAATTTTTAGGATGTCTTTGAAGAAAGCACGGATTATAGGTACCGGGAGTTATCTTCCGGAGAGGGTTTTAACAAACCAAGACTTAGAAAAGATGGTCGATACGACCGATGAGTGGATTGTCACGCGCACTGGAATGAAAGAACGAAGAATTGCAGCTGCGGACGAATTCACCTCTGACATGGCTTTTCATGCGGCAAAGAGCGCCTTAACACAGGCGCAGCTTTCTGGCGAAGCCATCGATCTCATTTTAGTTGCAACGCTGACCCCTGATTATGTGTTTCCGAGCACAGCCTGTCTTTTGCAGGCGCGTCTTGGAGCCGTGAATGCAGCGGCTGTTGACGTTCAAGCGGCTTGCACAGGCTATCTCTACACTCTTTCTCAAGCCAAGGCTTACATCGAATCAGGCATGTACCGTAATATTTTAATTGTCGCAGCGGAAAAGCTTTCTTCGATTGTGAATTATGAAGATCGCAACACGTGTGTTCTTTTTGGAGATGGGGCTTCTGCGTGTGTTGTCAGTGACAAGGGCCCAGGCCTTTTTGTAAATGATGTGTGTCTGGGTGCTGATGGGACTTTAGGGGAGCTCTTGGTTCTTCCAGCAGGGGGTTCCCGCCTCCCAGCTTCTGCGGATACGGTTGAAAAGAAGCTGCACTATCTGAAAATGGAAGGCAAAGAAGTTTTTAAGCACGCCGTGCGACGTATGGAAATGGCTTGTAAGAGCTGCTTAGAGAAAATGCACTTAAATGAAGAGCTGATTAGCTATCTCATTCCCCACCAGGCCAATAATCGAATTATTGAAGCGATTGCCAAGCGATTTAATTTACCGATGGAAAGGGTGTATCTCACCTTGCATAAATATGGCAATACCTCTGCATCTTCTCTCGGAATAGCGCTGGATGAATTGCTAAGAGAGAGAGCTTTGAAAAAAGGAGAACACCTTCTGCTCACGGCCTTTGGAGCGGGACTCACATGGGGAGCTTGCATTCTAACACAGGGAGAAGATTCATGACCCGGTGCGCATTTTTATTTCCGGGCCAAGGGGCCCAGTATCCGGGAATGGGAAAAGATTTTTGCGATCAATTTCCTGTGGCTCGTCACACATTTGAAGAGGCCGATGATTTGCTTGGAATGAATCTTTCGAAACTGATCTTTGATGGCCCTAAAGAGGAGTTGACTCTTACCAAAAACAGTCAGGTAGGGATCTATGTCGTGAGTATGGCGCTTCTTCGGACGATGCGTTCTTTGTTTCCTGACATCCGCCCGAACGTTTGTGCAGGTTTAAGTCTAGGGGAGTACACCGCGCTGACTGCTGCTGAAAAAATCTCGTTTGCAGAGTGTTTGAAACTTGTTTCTCTAAGAGCTAACTTCATGCATGAAGCTTGCGAAAAAGAAAAAGGCACGATGGCTGTTGTCATCGGGGAAGAACCTGCAAAGATTCAGGAAGTCTTAAGTCATTTGGAATCGGTGTGGGTTGCTAATCTTAACTGTCCAGGTCAGGTCGTGATTGCCGGAAAAGAGTCTGCTGTGCAGGCAGCGCATGTGGCCCTTAAAGAGAAAGGGGTTAAGAGGGTTCTTCCTCTTGATGTTTCAGGGGCTTTTCACACACCACTCATGGGCTCTGCTGCCGATGCGTTAGCTCCTTATATTGATTCTGCAATGATCCAAGAAGGAAAAGCCCAACTTGTAATGAATGTGCCAGGGGACTATGTGCATGATGTCTGTCAAACAAAAGAATTTTTGAAAGCTCAAGTGGTCTCTCCTGTGTATTGGGAAAAGGGGATTCGCAAGATCATCGAAGAAGGATGCGATCTTTTCTTAGAGATTGGACCAGGGACAGCACTTGCAGGAATGAACAAGAGAATCGGAGTGACAAGTCCTACACTCAGCATTGAGAAAATTGGAAACTTGGAGAGTCTTTATGCATTTACTTAAAGGAAAGAAGGCTCTTGTCACAGGAGGAACTGCTGGTATTGGAAAAGAAATTGCTCTCCAATATGCAAGGCATGGAGCGAGTGTTGCGATCTGTGGAACCAACCAGGAAAGGGCGGACTCTGTTTTGCAAGAGATGAAAGCAGTAGGAGATGGTTCCCAAGAATTTCAAGCAATTATTCTAGATGTTTCAGTGAAAGAAAAGGTAGACCTTGCCATTCAAAGCCTGCTGGAGAAATGGGGACAAATTGATGTTCTTGTCAACAATGCGGGAATTACACGCGATGGTCTCCTCATGAAAATGAGTGAAGAAGATTGGGATGTTGTCATGGCAACTAATCTTAAATCGGTCTATAACACGTGCCAAGCGCTTGTGCGCCCGATGTTGAAAGCAAAACAAGGAAAAATCATTAATATTTCTTCCATTGTTGGCTTGACAGGAAATGCAGGACAAGTGAATTATGCCTCTTCTAAAGCAGGGATGATTGGTTTTACCAAGTCCTTAGCGCAGGAGCTTGGTAGTCGGGGAATCTGTGTAAATTGTATCGCTCCGGGTTTTATCCGGACGCACATGACAGATGTTCTCAAAGAAGAAATAAAACAAGAACTTTTAAAGAAAATTCCCATGAGAAGGCTAGGCGAACCTAAGGATATCGCATCGGTTGCGGTATTTTTAGCAAGTGAGCTTTCTGACTATATGACAGGGCAAGTGCTGACTGTTGATGGTGGGATGGTAATGTAAGTAAGAGGAGAATATGGCAATTGAACAAGAAGTCGTCGACATCGTTGTTGAACAACTCGGTGTAGATGCAGATGATGTGTCTTTAGAGAAGTCTTTTGTTGAGGATCTCAATGCAGATTCTCTTGACTTGACAGAGCTCATCATGACATTTGAAGAGCGTTTTGGAATTGAGATCTCTGAAGAAGAAGCAGAGAAACTCAAGACTGTCGGTGACGTCGTCGCTTACGCAAAAAAGAAAAAATCTTAAATTGATCGGATTCTCCTCTCAAGCTGAGGGGAGAATACATTAATTTTTAAGGAGAACCGTGGTTTCCTCTGCTCAGATGTATTCTGATTTGTATGGTCCTCGTGCCTTTTACAACAATCCGGAGTATCCGGTCCAGATGAGGAGAGACTTTACCCTCTCAGGCAGGCTCCCCGTCAGCTACGAATGGAATCCTCGGCCTTCAGATATAGAAGACACCGAATGGAGGATCGTCAAGTGCGTCAGGTACATCTTTCACGTGATTGCGGCGTGGGCGATTGTTCCCGCTTCTTTTCTGAGCTTCTTTGCCAGTTTTAGTTGTATCGTCTCCCTTTGTCCGACTTTAAGCTTCTACAATACGCAGAATCTCAGAAAACTGTTTTGTCCACTTGCGGAAAGCTTCTGGAAATGTCAGCGCACAACCATTAGTGCGGATGGGAATGATGTAGATACCGTTCTCATGATCAATTCAATGAATCCTAACCCCAAAAAGTGGATGGTCGCAGCTTTGGGAAATGGACAGCTCTACGAAGGTACATTGCATCCGCTCTCTCAACTGAGAGAGGTTGCGGAGCACGCGGGCTGCAATCTGATCGTCTTTAATTATCCAGGTGTTGGAGAAAGTTCTGGCTTTTGTACCAGAGAAGCGATGGAGAACGCCTGTCTTGGTGTTATCAATTTCGTCGAAGAAAAAGCGCAGGCAGATGAGCTCATCCTCTACGGGCATTCGATTGGTGGAGGAGTGCTTGCCGATGCCTTTGCGCGCCATGAAAGAAAAGAGGGAGTAAACTATACGTTTGTTGCCAGCCGAACCTTTTCTGATTTAAGCACGCTGGTTTCCAAGTACTCTTACGAGTGGCTAGGTTCTTTTGTGCAGATGATTGGATGGGATATCCATCCCGCTTCTTCTTTAGAAAATCTTCCCGTTCCGACAGTTGTGCTTCAAACCGCAAGCAATCAGGATGGTTGGAAAGTACTGCAGAACAGCTCTGAACTTGCATTTACAGATAAGATCATCCTCAAAGAGGCTTCTCTTGCGGGAGCTTTATTGAAACCTTCCCAGCGAGAGGATCTTATCTGCGTAGGGATTCCGGAGACTCATAATGTACCGTTCAGGGATCCTTCCTTGGTCTCGACCTACATCGAAGAGGCTCGGGCTTTTAGGGCAAGAAGGCAACTGTACGCCTAATCCCAAGACTCTGCGCGCGCTGTTTTGAGTTTGGCTGCATAGTCTCTTAGCTCATAGAGAAACCTGCTATTGACCTGAGGCCTTTTGTGTGCGAGAAAGTTGAGCGCTTCATCGGCTGTGACATCAAAACGGTTAATGAGGTAGGCTGCTAAAAAAGCAGGGCTTCGAGACCGTCCTGCTTGGCAGTGCACAAAGACTCGAGAATTTCCAAATACAGCTTCATCCAAAATCTGAAAAGCAGGCTCAAACCACTCTGTTACGGGAGTTGTTAAAAGAGTTCGTTGAGCTTCGGCAATGACATCTTCATTGAAACGAACCTCTTGCACGGGAATCCCTACAGGAAGAGTTGAGGAGCAAGCATGAACGAGCAGGGCCCATCCAGAATGGTCAAACTTGTGTTGAAAGGCTTGGATAGCTTCTTCTTCAATTTCTGGAAGGTGTTGATAGAAATGCGTTTCAAAGGATTCAGGATGACTTCCAAAAAAAGGTCTGCTTTTCTTCCACTGATTGAACGTGAGTTCACACCATTTTTTTAGGGAGGGGTTTGTTTTTAAAATATCAGTGAGAGGCTGTACCCCTTTGAAGGGAGGGGCGTTAAATTTATGTCTGGCATCAAGAGAGCTTGTATAAGTTAGCAGTGTGGAAATAAGATCTCCTCTAGCTCCTTGATCTTGGATAATTTCACCCACAGGATGTAGTTGGATAGACTTTGGAAAATGTAAAAAACTAACGATCTCTCTGCGATTAGCTCCTTTAAGATCCAAGAAAGGGGCGACTTTCATTTGTTCAATCGGGCAAAGCGAAATAATATGTGTGAGTCTTTGAGGATTATGAGAGGGGACTATGTCACGATTTAATGAGTCCCTAAGCTTGCTGTGAGAAGCTAGCGCTAAACCATGGATTGATCCTAAAAAGAGGCCTCCTTTTGCTTCGGATCCTAGGATTTTGACATAAGGCTCGCCTGGATCTCTAGGGTAAGGGGGTAATGGTCTGGGGGCAGCTTGAATGCGCGCTCGGATCGCCGCCTTACGGATTTCTTTTGCCGCATCAGAGCCTTGCCAGAGCCTTCGGCAGACAAGAGGGGCAATACCTAACGTTACCCCTGAAAGAAGGGTTGAAGCGACTCTTGCAACTGTTTTGTCCCTCCCCTCTGGCAATTCGTTAGCTTTGGGATGGTAAATAAAATATCTTAAAATGTCATTTGTTTTTAATCTGCAATCTAATGTCATAATAGATAGCTTATTAAAAATGCGTTTATAGATCAATTGATCTGTTGTTTTTCTGTTTTATTAATTTCTTTTTTAGGGAATTCTGAAAAGGAGGGTGAAATCTGAAAAGAACTGCTGGCAGAATGGAATGATTCTGCATGGCAGAGAGCAAGTGCTTGAATTCTGTGAGGAAGAAGAAGGACTCTATGGTCTAGGGTTCGTGTTTCATCGGCTATGCCTTCTTTAGACCAGTAGGTATAGTCAACACTTCCTTCAGAAGGCAAATCTTTTGGAAGAAAGAAACCTTTTTCTAGTACGAGATCGTAAAAAGAAGGGGTGATTCTAGCTGTGAAGCGGACCCCGTCATTTCTTTTCAACTCAAAGTGGCTGTAACCATGGCAACCCCCTAGGACCATGGCAGTCACTAATTTCCCGTCCCAGACATTTTTTTGAGGATCAATTTCGCAGAAGAGTTGAATACGAAGGATGAGCGCTCCTACGCTTGTTTCTGTTGCAGTTGTTTGTTTTTCTAGATGCCCCGGATGATAACTCGTTAAATGAATAGAATACACCATAGCCATACCTCAAAATTAGGTCAGGATGTTACCAATCAGAGGTTTTCACTTCAACGAGGAGGTCTCTGACTTCTTGTTGGGGAATGATGTTGCGAAAGAAGTGGTAGGAAGAAAAATTATTTTCTGCCGTGCGAAGCATCTCGCGTGTTTGAGGATCTAAGCCTTCTGTTTCTGCATGAAAGGTGGCTGGAAAGAATCCAAAGGTCTCAAAATGGGATTGCATCGATTGCTTGCTATAAAGATAGTTGATGAACCGGTAGGTGAGTTCTTTTTTTGCAGAGGCTTTCGGGATGCAAAGGTTTTCAATGGTGATGAAGGTTCCTTCCTCTGGAATGACAAAGCGGATGAAGTCAAAAAGACGCATGCTTCTCCAGATGTAAGAACTGGAAGCCACTGCAACAGAGCAATTTTTTGTGGCTAAGAAGTAGTCAGCGCGCGCATCGGCATAGGCTTCCACCCATTTTTTCTGGTGGATTAATAGATTTTTAACAGCGGTTGTTTCTTCGGGAGTCAGCGCATCTTTATTTCCAAAGAGGTAAAACGCTGCCATTTCAACAGCTGAAATCGGATCATTAATCATGGCCACTTTGTAGCCATAGTTTTCAAAGAGCATGCCCCAAGAAGGTTTTTGCCGATCAAGAGGAGTATTTTTATCAATCCCCAGGCCAAAAAGTTCCCAGGCAAAAGGGACTGAGTAATCATTGTGTGGATCGAAAAAATGCCCTAAGAGATAAGGGGCTATCTCTTTAAAAAAAGGAAGAGATCTGCGATCGATCGGCTGAAGCAAGTTTTCCTGAATCAGCAGATTAACAGCGTAGTCAGACGGCGCAATCAGATCATAACCTTCTCCCCCTGTTGCTTTCAGTTTCACCAGGAGCTCTTCATTGGAAGAGTAGTAATTGAGGTTGACCTGGATTCCTGTTTCTTTTTCAAAGGCAGCAATGAGATTAGGATCGAAAAGATCTCCCCAAGCAAAGACGTTGATTACATGAGAATTTGGGCTATTTTGGTACCATCTGGGAAGATAGAGAAGACCTGTAATGAGAGCTACCCAAAGGAAAATAATGCCGCAGCGAACCAGGAGATTTTTCATACTTAAAAGATCCTGCTCCTAGATTTGAGTGAGAAAAAGAGGAGGACGAATAGGCTACTCAAAATGAGAAGGAAAGCAGAGAGCGCATTGACTAGCGGAGAAATTCCCGATCTTAGCATGGATAGGATGTACAATGAGAGGGTTTGCGCTGTGCTGCCGGCACAAAAATAGGAGAGGATAAAGTCATCAAAGGAAATGATGAAGACCAGAAGCCCCGAAGCAATGAGTGTTGGAAGGAGGAGGGGAAGGGTGACTTTAAAAAAGGTCTGAATAGGGGTGGCTCCTAAAACAAGAGAGGCTTCGATCATCCGGTTGTCAATCTCCAAAAAGCGCGCGTAGACAAGAGGAACGACAAATCCTAGGCTTAAAACCGTGTGCGCTAAAATCAGTGTCATCAAGCCTAAGGGAATCGACAAGAAACTAAAAAAACCTAAGAGACCTACCGCTAAAACAGTCTCTGGGATGACGAGGTTGCCATAAAAAAGGTGTAAGAATTTGCCAACACGCCCCCCTTGGGCTGCGTAGAAAATGAGAAATACTCCCATCGAAAGGCTCAAAGCTGTCGACGAAATCGCAACAATCAGCGAGTTTAAAAACGATTGCCATAGATGCGTTGCTGCAAAAAGCTCTTGGTACCACTTCCAGGTAAACGATTTCCAAGGAGAGGGAAATCCTTCTGTATTAAAGGAAAACACGAGCAGCACGATGATCGGTACATAAAGAAAGGTGTAGGTGCTTAAGACCACAAACAGGGAGCCTAATCTATTTTTTTGCAAGGCGCACCCCCGGAATAAGACGATCCATCAGCACGTAGATGAGAATAGAGCTTAAGAGAAGATAAAGAGCTGAGATCACCGTAAAAGCAGCTCCTAAAGAGCCTGTCTCATCGCCTAAGATGTAGTGGGAGACAACAGAACCTACAAACATCTCCCGATTGCCTCCCATGAGTTCAGGGATTGCAAATTCTCCAAAGGAAGGGATGTAGACGAGAAAAAAGCCTGCGATGAGACCTCGTTTGGTCAGGGGCAAAATCACCTGATAAAAAGTCTGAGAAAACTTGGCGCCTAAATCAAAAGAAGCCTCAATGAGCCTGCTATCCATTTTTTCTAAAGAAGAATAGAGAGGCATCACCATGAACGGCAGGTAGTAGTAGACCATCATGATCATGATGGCAAAGGGGGAGTTCAAAAAATGGATCGGATGACTTGTGATGTGGAGCATCCGGAGGAGGTTATTGAGAAAACCCTCTTTTTCGAGCACGAAAAACCAGGCGTACACATGGAGCAAGAAGTTTGTCCAAAAGGGAACAATCAGCAGAAAAAGAAGAAAATTTTTAAACTTCTTATAGGAAAAAACCAGGATGTAAGCCAGTGGATAGGCAATGCAAAGGCAAAGGAAAGCGTTACAGAGGGCGAGAGTAAAAGAAGCGGTAATCACCTTGAGATAAGTAATCCTTTGAAAAAAGGCGATCTTCGAGAAGCTAAACCCTGTAAACGTCCCTTGAGCAGAAATATCAATTAAACTTGAAAAAACAATGAGTAGCAAGGGCAAGTAAAAAAAAAGGACCTGCCAGATGAGGGCCGGAACGCCAATCGAAAAAGGAAGAGCGGATTTGGGGGTTTTCATTTTTCGAGGAGCACCACGTTTTCTTTTTGCCAGTAGAGATTGACCTCATTGTCATAGTCGATCACTTCTTGAGGGAAGTGCTCTTCATTTTGCTCAAAAACCTGAATACGGGCCTGATTTTTGAGCAGAATGTTATATTGGGTGGATCTTCCATGGTAGACGATCGACTGCACAGTGCCTTTCAGATGATTAGAAAAATTTTTAACTTCTTTTTTGGAAATAAAAATTTTCTCAGGTCTAAGAGAGATCAGAGCATCGCTTCCTTCATGCATCCAGTCTTTACGGTGGGAGAGATCGATTTTGAAACGCCCGACATCGGGAATCACGATTTCAGGGTCCTGATCCAAATGGCGCAGCTGGCCGCTGAGAATATTGGTTGTTCCGACAAACTTGGCCACAAATGAGGAGATCGGAAATTCGTAGATTTCTTTAGGGGTTCCAATTTGTTCGATTTCCCCTTTGTGATTCATGATCGCCATCTGGTCGGCAAC
>JACCDG010184871.1_pt1 | contig 21131 bp, 15 predicted proteins | sample 7442471 | NCBI WGS metagenome assembly JACCDG01 (sample SAMN15323444, study PRJNA562643) | freshwater metagenome | isolation source: river surface water | place: USA:Blue River Watershed | collected 2017-08-17 | reverse complement strand
TTGGCTAAGTCGATCTTTCTGAAATCCTTGTACACCGCCCCTGCTCATGATCCTGTTCCGTCTTTGTCTTGTTGTTTGCCAATGTTCTTCTTCAGCTTCGGCACAGCCAAATCGTCCTGGCCTGCTGTCGGCTGCTGGTCGTAGCGCTTGATGAATGCGTCGATGGGTTCCCGGAAAAGCCAGCCTTGCATGTGGCGATCTGGGACCGCGATTTCAATGGAGACGGGCGTGTCCGGCTGACTATGCAGCGACCCTGCAAAGCAGGCCACGACGAACACAACCGCCTGGGATGGCTCCACGTAGCCTGAAAAGAGCCCGGGTTGAACCAGTGGCTCGATGGCAGCGTTTGCCAGCGACATCTGTTTTCGGGTTTCGCTACGCCGCCCGCTGTTCCAGACCCCATACTTGGTGTTGAACCGTGCCAAGGTGAAGATCCCTGACCGGCCAGTGACGATCTGATTGCCGCGCAGCGGTGAAGGAGATGCGTCTGCAACGGCGAGTGCGCGATGGAACGACTCATTCATATGGAAGTGGCGCAACTGCCCCACCACGCTGGGCAAGTGCCCGTCATCCATCCCGCGCGCTGCGGCATAGGCACGTTGAGCGCCGACCAGCTTGGCTTCTTCTAGGCTCATGACCAGCTCACGCGGGATATTCCTCACGAGCAGGTCATGGATCATTTCTTGGTTCGGCTGGGCCATTGGCAACTCCGTCATCGGATTTCGTTCAACAGGATTCTATCATCAAATAATTTCGCTTAAAAGGTTTTCGTGTAGGTGATTCTGCGATTGAGGCCGTAACGCCTCCGATTTTTAGCGCACCCAGCGGATCTTCTACAAGGTCGGCATGGTCGACCGGGTCAGAGATACGCTGCCCAACCTGGTACCGGTGCAGCAGGGCATGGTAATGCTCCAGTGCGCTCTTCTGGCTCCGGAAACTCCGGGAACCGATTTCAACAGGCTTCGCCATCCTTTACCCCGCAAGAATTGATGCCAAACTTCACATTTCCAGTATCAGAATTTCTTCTAAGCCAGACTCCAGCGCACGGATCGCAGAATTCAACGCCGCAACCGTGAACTCAGGCACTGACGGTGTACGAAAGTCGAAGGCCAGACGCCGGGCTTTGATGGTTTCCCGATTGACCCGCAGAAACTCACCAATGCTTGCTGTCAACGCGTCTACATCCTGTCGATCGCGCACCAGTTCTCGCGGCACAGCACTGATGGGCGCCTGCGGATAAAGCGAGCCAACAGACGATCGCTCGTTGACAGCACTTGCAAACGACGTCACAAGTTCACGATCGAGACCAAGCCGTCGTGCGTGAATATCCAGTGGGGAGAATCCGTCCTCGGCGTAAGTCAAAACATGAAACTGATCCAGCTTGTCGCGAACCTCTGATTCCTTAGCTCGTGAAACCCTCAGGGGCATGAGCGCCTGCGGGCTGCTTTCATCGGCGGCTGTGACTTGCTGCTCAATCGACCGGCGGAACAGGTGCAAGAGCTCATCGCTCACGACCACGAACCGAATTTCCAGCAAATTTTTAAGCGCCCCTCCCATTTCTGAAGCAACACGAACCAGAATCGGAACAGCCTCCTCCGCTGGGTAGCCGTAGACGCCCATCGAAATCGCAGGAACAGCCAATCGGGTTAAGTCGTTTTCGTCAGCCAAAGCAATGGTGTTGCGCATGGCTTTCTCGAGGTTGCCGGAAGGGTCGGCATCCTCGTAATACTTGGGGCCTCGGGTGTGGATGATGTAGCGGCAACCCATGTCAAAAGCGGGTGTTGCCAACGCCTCCCCTATTTGAAGAGGAGCGAACTGCGAGCTGTAGGGTTCGAGACGAGGCCCAGCTGCTGCGTAAATTGCGCCACAGACTCCACTACCTGCTCGCAGGTTCGGATTTGCCGAATTCACAACGCCGTCGCAGTCGGTCTGCCTGACGATGTTGCCCTTGACGGCGGTGATATTGACCATGGTCATATTGAATCCCTTCTTGATCCCATCTCAAAGATCAAACACAGCGATCTCTGGTCGGGCCCCAAATCTGACAGGCAGAAGTGACGTCCCGATTCCCCTCGAGATATAGAGTTTGCAGGCCGTTGTCTCGTATTGCCCCGAAGCAAAAGGACCGCTGCCAGGAGTCTTCCATATGGGCCACCCAAATAGAGTGATCTGGCCCCCATGTGTGTGCCCAGCAAGGCACAAATTGAATATTCTTGAACTGAGCTTGGTTGGCAATTTTTCAAAATAGCCTGGCGAGTGTTGCACTAGCACCGCTGTGCCGCCCTTGAGGGGGGCGTCCAAGAGTCCGCTGTCTGGCTGGCCAGCAGTGAAATCGTCCATGCCCGCGATGTGAAGAGTACGCAGCCGAACCCGATAGGAAGCCACCTCATTCACCAAAAGCCGTATCCCGTGGTGTCGGTACTCGTCGCGTAACGCATGAAGATCAACGTCGGACCAGTATTCCCAATTACCCAAAACAGCAACGGTGGGCGCGTCACCCAAGGCTGCAAGAAAGGCATGTAGTGTCGGCAGCCGATCCTCCCTATCAATTACATCGCCAGAGAGAACCACTAAATCGGGTCTAAGAGCTTTGACTCGGCTAGCAACTTCTAGCTCACGGCGACTCAAGTCTTGAATATGTAAGTCTGAGAGTTGGACGACTCGGATGCCATCCCCTGCGTTGCCCGACCGCATGTCGTGGATACTGACGTCAATCCAATAAGGCTCGACCCAGACGGCATACACGCCAAACAGAGTCATCAGCAAAACGAGAGCGATCCGGATGCCCATGACACTCAGTCTGCTTGTTTTCTGAGCCAGCGCGGAATGTCGTCAGCGCGAGCCTGCTTGGCACCGCCATCCGCTTCTGTTTCGTCTGGAATGTCCTTCCACACCGTCAGAAAGTGGGCGCCCGGTGCTCCATGCTGAACCACAACGTAGCCAGACCGAAGCTCCTTGCGCCCCCAAGTCGTATGCCACCGTGCCGAGAACAACCAAAGCTCAGAGCCTTCAGCGCGGCCCTTGAGAAACTCCTGCCACGCTGTGTTGAGGTGGCCAAAGGGCAACTCAGGCGCAGCCTTGAGCGGGTCTGCGACGACCTCGCGCCTTTCGATCTCCTGCACCGTCAGTCGCTCCTGCAGGTGTTCGCGCTCGACGGCAAATTCGCGTTCCTCCGGGGACACGTAGCTTTCCTTCTTCTGGAACATCTCCTTGACCTTCATGAAACCCGCCACTGGCCAGACAGCAATCACGAGCATGGCCGCGAGGACTGGGGCAACGATGTTGTTGAGGATGCGGTAGGAGAGCTTTTTGCGATCCGGGTTGACGGTTTCGAGTAATTCACGAAGGGAGTCAGACTCCTTTTCCTTCTTCAGGTGATGCGCGCCGTAGACGACGGCAAGGACCACAACCCCGATGCCGATGTACCAATAGAAATAGATCACGCCGACTCTCCCTCACCCTTGCTGGTTCGAGGGAACACGGTCATGGCGCCGACTTCATACCCTTCAGGGGCGTTTTCGGAGTCGGCCGTCCCGTTGTGTCGTACTCGGGTGGCTACGACCACGCCTCGCTCGATATCCAAGAATAAGTCCCGCTCAAAGGTGCTGCCGTAGCCCATGTGGACGTACTTGAGTTGCTTGCCTTGGGGGATGCGGATCGTGCCGGAGTACCAGTGGGCGAACACCCGATCGGGATAGTCTGGAAAGATGGTTGCCAGCGATGCATCGGCTCCACTCTCAAGCGTTCCGTTGAGTCCGATCAGGTACAGGCGGTCATTCACGATCTCCCAGCTGCAGACGTAGCCACGCCACAGAGCTGTGCAGTTGGACTCGAAGCGCGGGTTCACGCCCCCCATTGCGAAATAGTCGCTGAGGGGGTTCGTGCACATGGCAACGTCCTCTCCTTGGTAGTGCAGTCTCTCTGCAATCTGGGCTGTCATGCGGACTCCTTTTTTCATGCAACCACTCGCAGCACCGAATCTTTATGCGGCGCATAAATAAACTATTATGATTCTATCGATAGATTCTAGAAGATCTTCTATACTTTCCGCAACAATCCGCACAAGTGCTACCTAAACCGCGTGAGCCGCACAGGATGCCAACCGAACAGCTTGCTGAACTGACCCAACCACAGCGCGATCGACTCGCGTTTGTGGAGCTGCGCGTGCGCTTCATTGGAGAGATCCGACGACAGGACTTGGTGTCGCGGTTTGGCATCCAGTCTGCAGCCGCAACTCGAGATCTAGCCGTCTACAAGGAGCTGTCCTCCGGGAATATCGATTACGACTCCAAAGCCAAGTCTTACGTGCTGACGGACGAATTCCGCCCGCTGTTCGACTTCCCGCCTGAGCGCGTAATGTCCTGGCTCACCCAGGGGTTTGGTGACGGTGAACCGATGCGGCTTAAGCCTTGGGTGATCAGCGAGGTGCCATCCAGACTCACCCACCCAGACTTGGACGTGCTGGCGGCCGTCACGCGGGCCATCCATCAGGAGTGCCCGCTGGCGATTGAGTACCACTCAATTTCGAGCGGCTGCACTGAGCGAGAGATCGTCCCGTTCGCCTTGATCGACAACGGATTGCGGTGGCATGTCCGGGCTTTTGACCGCAAGTCTCAGGAGTTCCGCGACTTCGTCATCACCCGCATCAAGCACCCCAGGGTGCTCAGGACTTCGCCCGTCGCACCTGATGAGTCCGACAGCCAAGACATCCAATGGAACCGGATCGTCGAGCTGGAGCTGGTTCCTCACCCGGACCAACCCCGACCAGAGATCACCGAAATGGACTACGGCATGCGCGACGGCAAGCTGCAGATGAAACTACGTGCGGCCGTTGCGGGCTACATCCTGCGCAAGTGGAGCGTGGATTGCTCACCAGACCACAGTCTGCGCGGGCCGGAGTTCCGCCTCTGGCTCAGGGATCACCTCGCCATGTATGGCGTCAAGAACGCGATCCTGGCCCATGGTTACAGGTCCCCAGACCAGCAGCGACTCGAAGCGGAGGTCGACTGATGGCAGACCTCCAATTACTCGCAAAACTCGAACGACTCATCGGCGAAATCGGCGACGTCAACAGCAAGTTGATCCTGCTGGTCGGTCCCAGCCGCAGCGGCAAGACCCAGCTGCTGCGCCAGCTGGGCGCCAAACTCAACATTGAGCCGCTCAACGTCGGCCTGGAGCTGGGGCGACGACTGGCGGCCACACCAAACAGCAAGCGCGGTTTCTCGGCGGGCGAACTGCTGCGGGAGATCGCAGACAGGGAGCACACCGAAGATCCGCTGCTGTTCGACAACCTCGAGTTGTTGTTCGAGCCCAGCCTGCAGATCAACCCGCTTGACCTCGTCAGGCGGCTGGCTCATTCCAAACGCGTCGTGGCCGTCTGGCCGGGCGAGCTGCGCGGCGACCGCTTGGTGTACGCGGACATGAGCCACCCAGAACATCGTGACTACAGCCGCGACGGCGTGGTCGTACTCGAAAATTGAAGCTACGGGGAAGAGAGAACCATATGGCCAAGAACATGAAATACGGAGATCTGATTCAGTTCGAGCAGATCGAGTCAGTCATTCAACTGCTCGATGCCGGGCGCCCAGACGAGGCCAAAAAGCTCGTCGCGACCTACGTCATCTCCGACGACATGGCCGAGCGGATCTCCAAGCTCATGGTTCCCCAGCTCAGCTTCGACGAGTCGGTCGATCACAAAGGCGTGCTAATCGTCGGCAACTACGGCACAGGTAAGTCGCACTTGATGTCGGTGCTGTCGCTGGTGGCCGAAGACGCTGCTTACGCGCCGATGATCCGCCACCCCAAGGTGGCCGAGGCGGTTGCCCCGATCGCTGGCCGCTTCAAGGTGCTGCGCATCGAGGTTGGCGGACTGCAAATGCCGCTGCGCCAGATCATTACCCTGCAGCTTGAGCGTTTCCTCGAAAAGCTCGGTGTCGACTACACCTTCCCGACCGCCGACAAGGAGCTCAACAACAAGGACTCCTTCGAGGAGATGATGGCCGCGTTCGGCGAGAAATTCCCGGACCAGGGCGTGCTGCTCGTGGTCGATGAGTTCCTGGAGTACCTGCAGTCCCGCCGCGACCACGAATTGGTGCAGGATCTGGCCATCCTGCGTCAGATCGGCGAAGTCACCAAACATTTGAAGTTCCGATTCGTAGCTGGCGTGCAGGAGGCAATTTTCGACAGCGTGCGCTTCCAGCACGTCGCCGACAGCATGCGCCGCGTCAACGAGCGCTTCACCCAGATCCTGATCGACCGCCAGGACGTCAGCTTCGTCGTCTCTGCGCGCTTGCTCAAGAAAACGGCTGACCAACAGAACAAGATCCGCGAGTACCTGACGCCGTTCGCCAAGTTCTATGGCTCCATGAACGAGCGCATGGACGAGTACGTGCGGCTGTTCCCGGTCCACCCCGACTACCTGAAGACCTTCGAGCAGATCCACTTCACCGAGAAGCGAGGCGCGCTCAAGACCATCGAGTCCGCCATGCTGGCCATCCTCGACCAAGACGTGCCCACCGATCGGCCGCTGTTCATCAGCTACGAGAGCTTCTGGAACACCATCAAGACCAACTCGGTCTTGCGCGCTGACCCCAACATCAAAGAAGTAATGCGCGTCTCCGAAGTGCTGGAGTCCCGCGTGCAGCAAGCCTTCACGCGTCCGGCCTACAAGCCGATGGCGCTGCGCGTCATCAACGCGCTGGCCGTGCACCGCCTGACCACGGGTGGCGACATCCACATTCCCATCGGGCCCACCGCCGCCGAGCTACGCGACGCTCTGTGCCTTTTCCAGCCGGGTGTGGAGGAGATGCCGGGCGAGCCCGCAGAGAACCTGCTGTCGATGGTGCAGACAGTCATGCGGGAAGTGCTCAAGACCGTGAACGGCCAGTTCATCTCAAAGGCACAGGACACCGAGCAGTACTACCTCGACCTCAAGAAAGACATCGACTACGACGCGCAGATCGAGAAGCGTGCCGAGGCCCTGTCCGACGACGCGCTCGATCGGGCCTACTACAGCGCCGTCAAGGCTCTGATGGAATGCAGCGACGATCTGCGCTATCCCGGCTTTCAGATCTGGCAATACCAGCTCGAGTGGCAGGAGCGCCGCGTCGAACGCATGGGCTACCTTTTCTTCGGTGCCCCGAACGATCGCCCCACGGCGCAGCCGGAACGCGACTTCTACGTCTACTTCATCCAGCCATTCGACAAGCCGAAGTTCACCGACAACAGCCTGTCGGACGAAGTCTTCTTCCGCCTCACGGGCCTGGACGACGATCTCAAGCGTCATCTGTCGTCCTACGCGGCAGCGCTGGATTTGGCCTCCACAGCCAGCGGCGGCGCCAAGGCCATCTACCTATCCAAGGCGCAAGACTTCCTGCGCGCCATGAGCAAGTGGCTGCAGGAAAAGCAGATGACTGCTTTCGAGGTCACTTACCAGGGCAAGAAAAAGAACCTGCAAGAGTGGGCCAAAGGCGTTTCGCTGCGTGACCGTGCGCGGCTTGGCGCCGACGAGCGCATTAACTTCCGCGATGTAGTGAACGTCATCTCCGGCCTTGTGCTTGGACAGCGCTTCGTAGATCTTTCGCCAGAATACCCCACCTTCTCGGTGCTGGTGACTGAGGCCAACCGTAAGCAACTGATTGGCAACGCGCTGCGTGCACTGGCTGGCGGCACCCGCACCAAGGATGCGGCAGCCATCCTCGATGCCCTAGAGTTGCTCGACGGCGACCGCGTCGAGCCGGCCAACTCACGCTACGCGCAGGAGGTGCTGAACCGCCTCAAGGCCAAGGGCCACGGCCAGGTGCTCAACCGCAGCGAACTGCTCTCGGGGACGTCGGACGTCGAGTATTTCGCGCCCATCAAATACCGGTTGGAATCCGATCTGCTGGTCACCGTGCTAGGCGGCTTGGTCTACTCCGGCGACATCGTGCTGTCGATCACCGGCGACAAGATCGACTCTGGCAAGCTGGGGCAACTGGCTGAGCGATCCATTGAAGAGCTCAAGCAGTTCAAGCACGTCGAGGCGCCCAAGGAGATCAACCTCGCGGTGCTGCGCGCCCTGTTCGAGCTGTTCGACCTGCCGTCCGGCCTCGCCCAAAAGGCCAGCCAGGGCGACACCGAACCAGTGATCAAGCTGCAGGAGAAGGTCAGTGCACTGGTGCCGCGTGTGCTCAAAGCGGGCTCCGACCTGCAGCAAGGCAAGCTCGGCTTCTGGGGCCAGAACCTGCTGCGCGAGGAAGAAGCCAAGGACTGGTACGCCCGGCTCGACTCGCTGAAGAAATTCACCGAGTCGCTGGCGCCATACAACACCGTCGGCAAGCTCAAGAACCTGCGTGTCACGCAGGAAGACCTCGACGGCCAGAAAAATAATCTGGAAGTTTTGGCTGCCGTCGAGCGATTGCTTGAATTGGTGGTCGAGCTGGGCAGTACGGCGTCTTATCTCTCCCAGGCCGAGATGGTGCTTCCTGCCGAGCACCCGTGGGTGAAACAGGCCGAGGCCGCTCGCAAGGCCCTGCAAGAGAAGCTGAGCCAGGACCGTACGGCCGAGCACGCCACCGAATACCGGCAGACGTTGAACCAGCTCAAGAAGGACTACATAACCGCCTACATCGCCAGCCACAGCAAGGCGCGGCTGGGCGTGACGGAGGACAAGACCCGCAACGCCCTGCGCAAGGACGACCGCCTGCTGGCGCTGCGCGTGTTGGCCGGCGTGTCGCTGATGCCCACCAGTCAGCTCACAGCCTTTGAGGAGTCGCTTAACGGCTTGAAGAGCTGTTCCTCGCTGGATGAGCCGACCCTGGTCACGGCTGCCGTCTGCCCGCACTGCCAGTTCCGCCCCTCTGCCGAGCAGTTGGAGCTGATCCCGGCGGCCAACCGCTTGCACAAACTGGATGACGACCTAGATCAGTTGGTGGCCAACTGGCAGCAGACCCTGCTGGAGAACCTGGAAGACCCGTTCACGCAGGACAGCCTGGGCTTGTTGCCGTCCGCGTCCAAAAAACTGATCGACGCCTTCCTCACCTCACGCAACCTGCCGGACCCGATGACCACCGAGTTCGCCAATGCCGTGCAAGAGGCGCTATCGGGGCTGGAGAAGATCGCGGTCAAAGGCGACGAGATCAAGCAGGCGCTGCTGCAAGGCGGCTCGCCAGCCTCGCCGGACGACCTGCGCAAGCGCTTCGATTCCTTCATGAACGAGCGCTGCAAGGGCAAGGACGCCACCAAGCTGCGCTTCGTGATCGAGTGACACGGTGATCACCCGACCATGACGACAAGAATTTGAGGACCGACTGATGAGTGATCTTTTCCAGAACCACGCGGCCAAGTCCGGCCCCGTTGAATGCCTCGGGCAAACGTTCCCGAGTGATGAGGCTCGCCGCGAACATTACCTAAAACTGCTCGCCGAGAAGCTCAAGGACCCAGCTTTCCGGAAGTTGGAGGGTTTCCCTATTGGTTCGGATGAAGCAATATTGGCGTTGTCCGATCCACCGTATTACACGGCATGCCCCAATCCATTTCTAATGGATTTCGTAAAAAGTTATGGGACGGAATACAAGAATGGAATCGAAGTGCGCCATGTGGAGCCGTTCACCGCTGATGTAAGCGAAGGCAAGAACGATCCAATTTACAACGCGCACAGCTATCACACCAAGGTTCCCCACAAGGCGATCATGCGCTACCTGCTGCATTACACGCAGCCAGGAGAGCTTGTCCTTGACTCCTTTTGTGGAACTGGGATGACAGGTGTGGCCGCACAACTTTGCGGCGATCGGAGAGCCGTGGAATCACTCGGGTACGCGGTAGATGATAAAGGGACAATTTTCGAGCGCGCCAATGAGAATGGCAAAACAGAGCTGCGTGCGATTTCAAAACTCGGCCCGAGAATTCCAATATTGAACGATCTTTCCACGATCGGGGGATTCATAGCGTACAACTTCAATTCGTCAGTCGACATCAATGCACTTGAATCAGAAACTGAAGAAATAACAAGAACCATCCAAAGAAAATATGGATGGATGTATCAGACACTTCATCAGCCAACCGATAAGCAACTGGATACAGCATTAAATTTGGTTGAGCGCAATTCAGCACCAGACCTTTCGGAGGCAGGATTATGTGCGCGGATTAACTACACCGTGTGGTCTGATGTATTTTCCTGCCCCGAGTGCGCGCATGAGATTGTCTTTTTTGATGTTGCGCTCGATCATGAAAATGGTGGTGTCAAAGATGATCTTACATGCCCAAGCTGCAATGCTCGATTCGGAAAAAAGGAAATGGGCCGGGCTTGGGAGACGAAGATTGACGCAGGCCTTGATCAAAATACCAAACAAGCCAAGCAAGTGCCCGTCTTAGTAAATTACAGCGTAGGCAGGCAACGGCACGAGAAACGACCAGATAAAGTGGACCTCGCCCTAATTAATAAAATTAGTGGAGTCGATATTGAGGGTAGATATCCAACTACTAGGATGCCTGAGGGTGCAGAAACACGCAGGAATGATCCTATTGGTGTGACGCACGTCCACCACTTTTATACTCATAGAAACCTCATTGCACTCTCAGCGCTGAGATCTCTGTGCTCAGGCTCTTTGGCGCGGCAGCTTCTGTTCGGCTTTACGTCCACACACCAGTTCGTAAACAGGCTTTGCAGGCTAAATGTTTCGAATTACTTTAGTGGTAAAGGCGGAAAGGTCGATAAGCCGCTTGATGGGACCCTGTATGCCCCATCGATTTCTCTGGAATTGAATGTCCTTGAAAAGTGGAGCCTCCGGTCCGATATGGATAAGGTTCTTCGCAATCACAAGAACAAATATGTGGTGTCTACTGGCTCTGCATTTTCAACAGGCATCCCGTCGGACACAGTAGATTACATCTTTATTGATCCTCCTTTTGGAGGAAATTTAATGTACTCAGAGCTCAACTTTCTTTGGGAAAGCTGGCTGGGCGCTACCACAAACAATCTCAGCGAAGCAATTCAAAGTAAAGAACAAGGAAAGTCAATCGATGACTATCGAAGATTGATGAGCGCAGGTTTCTCGGAGGCTTATCGAATATTAAAACCCGGCCGATGGATGACGGTCGAATTCTCTAACACTCAAGCATCTGTTTGGAATGCAATTCAGACAGCACTGCAAGAAGCCGGCTTTGTCGTTGCGAATGTTTCAGCAATCGACAAGAAGAAGGGCAGCTTTAAAGCGGTGACCACAACCACCGCTGTGAAGCAAGATTTGATAATTAGCGCTTATAAACCGAATGGCGGGCTTGAAGATCGTTTTACAGCCAATCCCAATAGTGAAGAATCTGCTTGGGATTTCGTTAGGACACACCTAGGCTATCTGCCAACAGTAAAAATCCGAGCTGGAGATCTCGAATTTATTGTTGAGCGCGACCCACGGATTATCTTTGACCGAATGGTAGCCTGGTTTGTACGACACAACACGCCCGTACCCATGTCATCTCATGAGTTTCAATCGGGACTTGCGCAACGCTTTGTCGAACGCGATGGAATGGTTTTTTTACCGGACCAAGTCGCAGAGTACGACAAGAAGCGTATGCAAGTCGCCGTCGCGCCCCAGATGGAGATGTTTGTGTCTGACGAGCGTAGCGCAATCGACTGGTTGTCGGATTTCCTGAAACGGCGCCCATCGACATACCAAGAAATCAGTCCTGAATTCATGGGGCAGCTTGGTGCAGGCTGGAAGAAGCACGAGACCAAACCAGAGCTGTCAGCCTTGCTGGAGGACAACTTCCTGAAATACGACGGGATTGGTGAAGTACCTAGCCAGATCCACGGCTACCTTTCCTCAAACCACAAAGACCTGCGCGGTCTCGACAAAAGTGCTCCGGCACTGGTATCCAAGGCTAAAGACCGCTGGTACGTACCCGATCCGAACAAGGCGCAGGACTTGGAGAAGAAGCGCGAGAAGGCGCTGCTCAAGGAATTCGAGGCCTATCGATCGTTCGCGGGTCGCAAAATCAAGGAGTCCCGTTTGGAGGTGCTTCGCGCAGGTTTCCGCTCAGCTTGGGCTAGCAAAGACTACGCAACGATCATCAGCATCGCAAAAAAGCTGCCGGAGGAGACTTTGCAGGAAGACGAGAAGCTACTTACGCTCTATGACCTAGCCCTGACCCGTACCGAAGACGGGATCTGAACGTGGCCAGCGGCGGATTCACCATTGGCGACTGGTGCTGGATCACCCGGCAGGCATCGCCCTGCCGGGTGATCGAACGCCAGGACGTGTGGGGCGAGGTCGCTTACCGTGTCTGGCTGCCGGCCAAGGACGCCGTCGTACGGGCCCGGGCGGCGGATCTTGCTGTGCTGGAAAGCGTAAGCCCGAGCGTGGAGCAGATTCTGCACACCACGGCGGCGGCCAAGTTGCTCGACGCGCTGGAAGACAACCTGCTGCTTGCACCGATCCAGTCCAGCGTGGTGCCGCTGCCACATCAGCTCTATGCGCTGAACCGCGCAGTGAGCCGGGACCGCATTCGCTACCTGCTGGCCGACGAGGTGGGCCTCGGCAAGACTATCGAGGCTGGTTTGGTGCTGCGCGAGTTGAAATTGCGTGGCCGGGTGAAGCGCATCCTAGTAGTCGCGCCCAAGGGACTGGTGCGCCAGTGGCAGGCGGAGATGCGCCTGCACTTCGGCGAGAAGTTCCAGTTCATCGAGCCGTCCGAGCTGGCCGCCTTCCGTCAATGGCGCAGCAGCGGCGCGGGCGAGGAGGAGAACTTATGGCGCATGCACGACCAGGTTATTTGCTCTCTGGACTCGGTGAAGCCGATGGAGAGTCGGCGTGGCTGGAGCCTTGAGCAACTGAACATCTACAACCGCGAGCGCTTCGAGGACCTGATTTCGGCGTCGTGGGATCTGGTCATCATCGACGAGGCGCACCGCATGGGTGGTAGTACCGAGCAGGTGGCACGCTACAAGCTGGGCGCCGCGCTGGCGGAGGCCTCGCCCTATCTCTTGCTGTTGTCGGCCACTCCGCACCAGGGCAAGACCGACCAGTTCATGCGCCTGATGCAGTTGCTGGACCGGGAAGCCTTTCCGGACGAAGGCAGCGTCAGCCGCGACCGAGTGCGTCCATTCGTGATCCGCACCGAGAAGCGGCTGTCGATCAATTCCGAGGGCCAGCCGCTGTTCAAGCCGCGTGTCACACGGCTGCAGGCTGTGGCGTGGCAGGCACGGCACGGCTCGCAACAGCGCCTGTACGAGGCGGTGACCGACTACGTGCGCCACGGCTACAACCAGGCCATGGCGGCCAAGCAGCGCCACATCGGCTTCTTGATGATCCTGATGCAGCGGCTGGTGACGTCCAGTACGGCAGCCATCCGCACCACGCTGGAAAAGCGTCAGGCCCTGCTTGAAGCACCGCAGCCGCAGGCCAACCTGTTCGAGAACACCAGCGCCGACGAATGGGCAGATCTGGACGGCCAGTCCCAGGTGGATCTGGCGATGCATTCCAGCGGCTGGGAGCTGGAGAGGTCTGAAGTCGAGATGCTGCTGGAGCTGGCGCGGGAAACCGAAGCCGCAGGCACCGATGCCAAAGCCGAGGCGCTGCTTGAGCTTATCTACAAGCTGCAGCAGGAGGAAGGCGACCCGGCGCTGAAGGTGCTAATTTTCACCGAGTTCGTGCCGACACAAGCCATGCTGACTGATTTCCTGGCGAGCCGTGGCTTCTCGGTGACGACGCTGAACGGCAGCATGGATCTGGAAACCCGCACCCGTGCGCAGCAGGCGTTCTCCAAAGATGTGCGTGTGCTGATTTCGACGGATGCGGGCGGCGAAGGTCTGAACCTGCAGTTCTGCCACGTCATCGTCAACTTCGACATGCCGTGGAACCCGATGCGGATCGAACAGCGCATTGGCCGGGTAGACCGTATCGGACAGAAGCATGTGGTTCGCGCCATCAACTTTGTGCTCGAGGACACCGTGGAGCATCGGGTGCGCCAGGTGTTGGAGGCAAAGCTCGAGGTCATCGCGCAGGAGTTTGGCGTCGACAAAGCTGCGGACGTCATGGACTCGGTCGAGGCCGATCCGATCTTCGACGAGTTGTTTGTACATGGCCTACAGAACCCGGATGCGATCGAGCAGGAGTGCGATGTCGTGGTGTCGCAACTGCGATCCACGCTGGCGGAGTCAAAGAAGAACAGCGACCTGCTCACCAACGAACACGACCTGGATGCCGACGACGCCCGCAAGTGGCGTGACCACCCGGCGCAGTTTTGGCTGGAGCGCGCCATCACCAGCGGGTTGGCTGCGCGCGGCGGCTCGGCAGCGAAGGCTGGCAAGGCGTGGCGAGTGAAATGGGCGGACGGCAGCGAGTCGGCTCAGGCTTGCTTTGACGCCCGCACGGCGGATGAGAACCCAGAGTTGGAATGGGTCACGATGGAAGACACACGCGCCCGGGCAGTGATCAGCGAGCTGCCGCGCTTTGTTGCCGGTCAGCCGCTGCCGGTGATCCGGGTGACCGGGTTGCCAGACTCGGTGCGCGGCATCTGGTCGCTGTGGGAGATCAGCCTGGCGGCGGAAGGCTTGAGTCGGAAGCGTTTCCTGCCGGTTTTCGTCAACGAGGAAGGTCGCCCCTTCGTACCCACTGCCAAGCGCGTGTGGGACCTGCTGCTGACAGAGACCGTGGATGTTCATGCCGTGACCGGCGCCGAGGAGTCGGTGAAGTGGTTCGAGGCGTCCCATGTGGCCGCCAGCGCCCAAGGCGAACGGATCTTCACCGAGCTGCTGAACGAGCACCGTGCCCGACTGAAAGAAGAACGCGAGCGTGCGGTGTATGCCTTCGAAACCCGAGGTCAGGCGATTGGGCGAATCGGCCTGTCCACTGTGCGTGAACATCGGCGCAAGCGACTGCAACAAGAACACGATGCACGCATCGCCGCCTTGGACGACATGGAAGCCAGCGTGCCGGATTTGAATGCCGTGATGATGGTGCGCGTCTCAAGCGATGTGATACCCGGAGGACAGGTGAGGTGAGCCAATGGTCAGAACGCATTCTTAGCCACTTCACGACTGACCTCACCCGACTTTGGGTGGCATGCGACCCCGACGACGTGCTGCTGGACGAGAGCCTGTTGTCGGAGCTGCGTGGCCGGGGCTTCGAGGTCATGCTGTACGAAGACCCGTTCGCATTTCGGGCGGAATACGAGGAACGCTATCGTGCAGCCTGGGATCGCGGTGAGGCCGGGCCAGCGCCTTCGCTGGTTCTGCATCTGCGAAGCCCCGATGCAAATGAATTGCCGTGGGACATCGTGCACCATGGACGTGTGGTGCGGCTCAGCCTTGCAGAACTCTTCCCCAAGCTGGCATACAGCGCGCTACAGCAAGTGGAGCCGGAGCATTTTTCTGGGCTGTTTCATTCCCACCAGACCGAATTGCAGTCTGCGCGCGGCGAGAACGAGTCCAAGGACTTTATTCTTGAGCACGTCTACCAACTGACGCCGAGATCCATTCGCAACCCAGTCGACTTCTGGCGTGAGCTGCTGCGCATGCTCTTCGCCAACCGCTCGTTACCGCCCCTGTTCGCACAGCACGCGGCAGGCATCATTAAGGGCAAGGGGCTGTTCACGGATCTGCCCGTCGCCACATGGTTTGCGTCAAAGAGCGCGCTGCTGCGCGTGGTGCAGGATGCGTGGTACATCTATCTGAAGACCCAGGGACTAGACGGAACCCGCACTGGCGAACCGTCACCACCAGACTACGTCGCCAAGATCGAGATTCCGTTCGACCACTCCGATGTGCAGGTGCTAGTCGATTCCATGTTCCTCGACGGCAGCTTGCATCCGTTGGCGGTGCACAGCATTCCGGCGAGGATGCCGAGTTGGATCAAGGCCGGCATCTTCCAGGACCCCGCTGCACTGCAGGCCTTGGTGCTCAAAGGCATCGATGGCCTGATCGAGACGACCCCAACAGCGGCCTCTTCGCACAAGGACTGGAGCGAGTTCGCCAAACGCTACGGTGAGATCCTGGCCCGCACGCATGGTCTAGATGGGACGGAAGGCAGCGGACACCTGCCGGTGATTCGAAATCGCATCAAGGTCCTGCAAGCTCAGTCAGACGAGAACCTGCAAGCATGGATCGCGGCCAAGCACTATGCCGACTTGATCTTGCAACCAGTGACCAAAGGCCCGGTGATGGTGCACCACGTACCGCGCTTCTTGCGCCATAGGAGGTCTGCTGGGGAAACCAAGGTGGCTCTGCTGGTATTCGACGGTCTGGCTCTCGACCAGTGGGTCCAGATCCGCGAGCGCCTAATCGCCACCACAAAGCGCTTCGCGTTCGATGAAGGGACAGCGTTCGCATGGTTGCCGACCGTAACATCAGTGTCGCGCCAAGCGTTGTTTTCCGGCCTGAAACCGCGTGAGTTCAATGACTCCATCGACCGGACGGACAAGGAGGAATCCTTGTGGAAGACGTTTTGGCAAAACGAAGGCGTCAACTCGAATGAGGTGATGTACCGACGAGCTCTGCGCCAGGTTGATCAACTGGACGCACTTGAGGCTGACTTGAACGACCGCCGTCCGAAGGTGCTGGGCCTGGTCATAGATGAGGTGGATGATCGACTCCACAAGGAGCGGTCCAAGAAGGACGTGGCAATGTGGATCGGAAACTGGTTGCAGACCGGTTTCGTCGATCGGCTGTTCTCGCTGTTGTTGGACAGGGGATTTCACATCTACATTACGGCGGACCACGGTAACGTGGAGTCCACAGGTGTCGGTAGGCCCAGCCAGGGAGTTATTGCGGAGACGCGCGGTGAACGAGTCCGGGTCTACAGGAGTGCGCCGTTGCTGGCCGACTCCGCTGCGGCCTATCCCACCACAGTCTGGTTGGACATCGCTGGACTTCCTGCGAACTTCATGCCCTTATACGCAGGCGGACGAACCGCCTTTGTGCCTGAGGGCGAACAGGTGGTGGTCCACGGTGGGGTATCGATCGAAGAGTTGATCGTGCCCTTTGTGAAAATAAGTTACTCAGGAGATGTGGCATGACCGCAAAAGTGCCACTGATTGGCTTTGATAGGTATGTGGACTTGGAGTGGTGTCGAAGAGCCCTTGATGCCGCTGCGACTGAAAGCTCCATTGAAGTTGTCAGGGATCAGGTTGCTACGACGTTGCCAGGTATCGAGTCACAGCGAAAGACACTGGATGTTCTCAAGCGCTTGAGTACTAAGCCGTTTGAGCACTTGGCTGATTTCATCGCCAGAGGCATCGCCATTTACAAGAGGCTAGGGCAAGACATGGTGCTGCCACTGGTTTGGGGTGCGTCCATCGCCAGCTATCCATTTTTTGGAAAAACCTCTGAAACGGCAGGTCGGCTGCTTGCGTTGCAGGGAGATTGTTCCATCAAAGAGCTTCAGCGTCGGATGGCTGAGCAGTACGGCGATCGCAGTGGCATCGAGAGGGCTGTAACCAGGGTGATGCAGACGCAGACCAGCTGGCAAGCCTTAACTCGGGATGAAACGGCCAAACGTGTCATCAAACGTCAAGCTGTCTTGATTCAGGATGACGAACTCACTGCCTGGTTAATCGAAGCGGCGGTGCGCTACGCCGACAAGCCCGTTTCCGTACCGAACCTGCAGTCGCTGCCAGTGCTTTTCCCTTTCACGCTGACACGGCCACTGGCCTACGTGGTGTCTAACAGCGCAAACCTGATGCTGCGGTCGGAAGGACCGAGTAACCAGTTCGTCGCTTTGCGTCAGAGGTAGCATTGTTCAAGTCCTGGTGACTCCACATCCACCTAACTGCAAAACACATACGTAAAACGATCGCAGGACGAATCGCAGTTTTTGGGTAAGCTCAAGACATACCCTTTGAAATTTTTCTACCCACATATAACGGACGAACAAACGAAAAAAGGCCCGACCTGTCAAATGACGAGCCGGGCCTTTTTATGGGTAAAGAGCTGATTGTTTTTGATGCCACCGCTGCACTTCGAGCAGCATGAGGGTGGTCTGTGCCGCATCTGTTTCAAGCTGCTCGCAACTCACTCCCCTCGCATCTGCATCGGAAGCAAATAGAGCGTAGGTGGCGGGGACTGCAGCTCCTTGGGCAGCATCGGAAACGGCGGGCACACTGTTGCAACTGACTGTGGCGCAGTCGCACATCCCGATAGGACGAGAAACAGGCTGGCGACTAGCCAGCACCTTAGTGTTCTTCGTATAGTCATGTGAAATGTCCTGATTGATTTGATTTTGTGATTGACGGATGTCCGATACACGCTGCTCTTGCTTGGCAACGACCAGCGCCGCTTTTATCTTTTCGGCACTCCATTCCCGATTGATGCGGGACTCACCGATCTGTACTCCGCAGATGAAAACCATCAGCAGTACAAGTCCACCCAGCAGGTAATTCCAGTTGTTAAAAATGAATTTGGTGAGCCAGTTCATGGAGCACCTCGATCCAGCGCTTGCAGCTTGTGCTGATTCATGAGGCCGATTACCTTGCTGGCGTAACCAGGATCAGTGGCATACCCAGCCTTGGCCAGCGCTTGTGCAAATGCCTCAGCCGTCAGACATTGGAAGCATGGTTGATAGCGCGGGTTTTGCTTGAGGAAGGCTGCGTGGTCATCAATGCTCTCTTGCCAGCTGGCGTACTTGCGCCACTTGGCAGGCACCACAACCCACTGACCACGGATGAATTCCTTGGTCTGAAGGATCAAGGTCTCCCCCCTCCAACGGCTGTCTGCCTTGATGCCAAAGAGGTTCTTCCCCACCTTGGCCAGACCAGACTCACCCCAGCCGGACTCCAACGCTGCCTGCGCGATCGTGATACTGGCGAACACGCCCGTGCGCTGGGCAGTGGCCTGTGCAGAAGAGCCGATGAGCGCGATGAATTCAATCGGTTTCATAGCAGCTCCTTCACATCTTTTGCCACCTCATCGATCGAATCGTCACGACGCTTTTCGATGAAAGCAAAGGTCCAACGAACCATCGCCCACCCCGGTAAACCGCACGCAAAGATCAATCCACCCAGAGCGCATAGCCCCATGGTGGAGAACGCCCAGTGATTAAGTCCGAAATGCTCGACAGTGAACGCGCCGCCTCCAATGCTGGACACCACCGTACTGATCAAGCCGACAGCCCATTCACGTTTGTTTCGTGGCGGGGTCATCAGCATGACCACTACGGCGGCCAAGGTGGCTCCGCTGGCAACTGCCGCCGCCGTTCCGCCAAAGGCCTTGTAAGCCACTGCCGCTCCAGCAACTCCACTACTTGTCGGTTCTGGCATTCGTTTCTCCAAAAAGAAACCCGCCGGGATTGCTCCTCGGCGGGTAGTTAAAAAATCAAGTTCAGATCAGAATTGATCGGCGGTATGCACCAGCGCGTTCTCAGCAACGCAAGTCAGCTCGACCTGCTCAGCCCTGGGCTTGACGCTCATGACGCGCGCCAGCTGAGACCAGGACTGCCCGATACCAAAAGCAAAATGGGTTCGCTCACGGTCAGCACTAACCTGTGGTTCAAAGCTGGGCTGAGTTTTCAGGATGGCATGTGCAGCCGTTGCACCCTGCGTGACCTCAATGGCATCGGAGACCGAGCCATCTGGCTTTCGCAGAACCAGGTAGTGAACGGCTCCTAATTGCCAACTCAGCGGCTCAGAACACCGCACAGCCTTCGTTTGACTATCCCAGCTCAAGACCTCTCCACTCAAACCCCATCGCGGAATGTCGTGACTGAGCGCAATCAAATCTCCATAGGTTGGAATCAAACCTTCCAGCTCCGTGCGGAAGGTCACGATTCGTCGGCGATATCGATTGGCAGCCGCGATGTATTTACCCTCTCGAACGCCCTGAGCTCTATCGGTACAGCCAAACAATCTCACGCGAGCAGGCTTGACAGCCTGGGATCCAAGCAACGCCACTGTGAACTCGTCAGGCTTCCAGCTCTTGGGGTTGACGTATTCGATCGTGACCGCATCCGCTGTCGCATCGCCTGCCATCAGGTACTGAATCTTCAAGCTGTTGCGCACGATATTTCGTGCAGAAAAGAGCGCCACCGGGATAGTCTTGGGTTCATCGCGAACGATGCGAACAATCCCGCCTTGCAAAAACGGCACGGCCCGCCCAGTCCGGGCAATCTGCCCCAAGGCGTCCCACACCGTCTGGTTCTGATCAAACACTGCATTGAAGGTATCCCCTCGAGCCGACCACACCGCATCCAACCGCGCCAAGGCTGACAGGTCCAATTGCCGGTCAGGCAGACCTGCGCCGTAGCTGGACTTAACAGCATCCGCGAAGGCCCACGCAATCGACCGGGTGGGTTGCGGCGCGGACCACCCAGAGCTTGAACTCCAACTTGAGAGCTTGCGCGTCACCAGGCAGTTGACCAACCTTGAGGAACGCTGGGACAAGTTGTCGGTAGCGCGCATCCTGAGCGCCAAGTAAGTCAGATCAGTGGGCAGTTGGGATCCAGCCAAATAGCCCTTGGCTTGCCCCCAACGCAACTCATGACCAGCCCGATTGCTGGTATCCCGTACATCAAGGCGCTGCAGGCGGATCTCATAACGCCCAGGTGCCACCGAATACTTGAACGACAGGCGCTGCGCGGTATTGGTTGCAGCTGAGTAGGTCTCGTCTGCCAAATGAAGCCAACCCGAGATGGCATCCCCATCATCGTTGATGCTTCGCACCTCAACCCGCCACTGCACCGATCGGCTTTCCAATGCACCACTGTCATTGGCATAGTAGAGACCACGCAACATCACCACATCGACACCGACCCGATTGATCTGTGTGCCCACCGGATTTAGGGCAAAGGGGCCGACGATGGCTCCGGTATCGCTAACAGCAATCAACTCCTGTCCCGAGACCTCCGGGGCCGTAACCACATCAGGATTGAACAATGTGTTCTGGCCGCCTGGCTCAATCACCTGCGCTTGCACCTCCGCAAACGAGCTGATCGGGCTGTCATCGATAGACAACTCCTCAAACTGGAACTGGCCTACACCGATGACATGCAGTTGATGGAGATATTCTTCATTGTTCTCGTACTCTGTATAGGGCATGGTAGCCAGATCTGGGTACACCAGATGGCGGCCATAGATCACAGGCACGGGTTGCGCCAAGCGTCCATAGTTACCCCGCGCTTGCAAGGAGTACGTCGGGCTGGGGGATGTGGTGTTGGCTGATGCCGAGG
>JACCDG010455822.1_pt1 | contig 21140 bp, 13 predicted proteins | sample 7442471 | NCBI WGS metagenome assembly JACCDG01 (sample SAMN15323444, study PRJNA562643) | freshwater metagenome | isolation source: river surface water | place: USA:Blue River Watershed | collected 2017-08-17 | reverse complement strand
GCTTTGTTGGTTGATGCTGCCCACAAATAGGATTTCCAGTCATCACCAAACTTGTCCTTGAAGTAACGAATGGAACGCTTATTCTTCATCAACTTCTTACCAATACCATCACGGCTCTTTACTTGGTCTTTCGACATCTTGCGTGGTGGTTCACGACTTGCCACGGTGCGTTCGTCAAGTTCCTCTTCTTCTGGTTTTTGCATTTCTTGAAGAACTGCTGCTAATTCTTCACGGATGATTTCTAAAATTTCATCTTTGGTCATATCTTATACCGGTTTAGATTTGGTTACACCACCACGTTTACGTTTTCTACGTCCTGCGCAATGTGCTTTTTGACTGAAACCCTTTGGATTACTACAATTTATGGACTTTTTGTACTTCTTTGTCCATTTTTCTGTCAATAAAATATCAACTAATTTAATCATAGTTAAATCCAATAAAAACACTACATTATAAATAGTGTATTATCCGAGTAACCACGAAATATTTTCCTTTTTACCACCAATATCCATTTCGTATGGATTATGCGTCATATTGTTGCTCGTATAGACATGACCGATTACATTGTACTTTGTCTTGTCTATCGCCAACTTCGTCAATTCTATACCTTCCTGACGCAATCTGAGGGCGGTGTCACGGACCCACAGACCGATGCAGAGTGCCATCGTCAAGTCATCATTATAACCAGATAATGCTTCTGGTCTACCGTTCTTCCAAATAAATGTTTCTAATTCGGCACACATACGAGATGACCGAATAGTAAAACTATTTTCTAACATATATTCTTTTAATCGTGCGATGACCAACGGACGAGTTCTTTGGGATGTGGTGAACCCAGGTACCATATTTCGTTCTTCACGATAATACCGACCCGTCATTTGATGTTCCACATCCACATATTGTAAGTCTTTGGACATATAAAAGAGATTTTTATATCCTCTATCAATGACCTGCTGTATAGCGTTCCATCCTATACTACTGTTTTCTGGAATGAGAAGTGCATCGTTATACTCCGTTGCGATAGACACCAGCATATTTCCAAACTGCTTAGTTTCTACCTTACCTTTGTATTCTGCTACTTGGGTAGAAGTTTCTACATCAATGACATGGAAAGTAGAATAGTCCTCACCATCTCCACGAGCAATGTCGGCAGAAACAATATATGACTTACCAGGTTGTGCATATTCCCACACCCAAAGGTTTCCATCAAATCCACCTTTGGTGATTGGTTCTTGGACAAATGTTGATTTATAGAACTCTATTATTTCTGGTGGAACTACCGTATTACCTGAGAAGATAAACGATGCGTCATGCTCTTGGGATGCTTGGAGTTCACCCATCAATTCGGTTTGACGGTCACGCCATGCTTGGTCACGTTCCGGATGGACTCTCCAATCTAATAAGATAGGATTGAAGTTATTTTCCTTGGTTTCTGCTTGCATCCACATTTTATGGAAGAAGTTGCCCACACCATTTGGAGTAGATAATAATATAGCTTGACCACCCGTTGATAACGTACTGGATGCTGCGGTCCAGATAACATCCGCGTCATCAATAAATGCCGCTTCGTCCAGAATAAGAAGAGACAATGCTTCAGAACGTCCAGCGTCTTTACTACTCGCTACCGCTTTAATCTGTGACCCGTTGGTGAATTGTAATGATAGTTTATTATCTGTAACAATTTCACCACGAAGCCAAACAGGAAGGTTTTGATGCATAAACCGAACTTTAGTTACCAAGTTCTTTGCAGTTTCTTGTTTGGTTGCGATGACAAGGATGTTTTTGTCTTTGTGAAACAATAACATCCATAGTGCGTATCCTGCCACCAATGTTGAAATACCAATCTGCCGACCTTTTAATACAATGTTGTAATCGTGGTGCATAAAGTCGTGTAATGACTTTTTCTGATAGTGATATAAGTCAAACAACATTCTACCACGAACTGGGTGTTGGATGTACGAATACTTTGATAAGAAGTATGCGGGGTCAACCGCACACTTCTTATATTCTTCTTTAATTCGTTCTCTTAACTGCTGTGCAGTTGCGTTCATAATAACCTCTTACTTGACCACCAATATTGAAGTTCCAACACCCATAGCGACACCAATTAAGAATGATGCCTTACGACTTGGTAACTTGATACCAAACATACGATTAGGATTCTTTGGTGCGGGTGGAATTAGATTAATAACTGCTTGTAAACTATCACCACGCATCATTGCCATCCGTAATGCATTATCCTTACTTTGTAATGCACTTTCTAGTTCGGTGACTTGACTACCTTGTGTTGCAATAGTTTCTTTTTGTTTTGCAATAATTGAATCTTTAAGTGGTAAGATTTGACGAGCGAGTTCTAATGTATCAAGAAGGGTTTCTTTCATCACCTCTGCACGTTCTTCCATGCTTAAGGTTTCGTTAGTCAAGGTGCTGACTTGACGACTGAGTACTTTTGCTCGACTTTCTGCTGCTCTGGATTCGTTGTCAGCAATAATGATTTCTTCTGAGAGACTGTCGGCAAGTGCAGTTGCTACCTCTGCCTTTTGCTGAAATACTTTGTACTCAGCGATATATTTGTCCATTTCATCTTGACTATCTTTTTTTACATACATTACTAACCCAAGAACACCTGCTGCCAATAACATCCATTTTGCAATAGGTGCTGTAATAGTAATCGTTTCCATAATCATTTTGAACATACCAAGTTTCTTTTCAAACTTTTTCATATTATTGTTCCTGTGATTCGTAATATTGTTTAATTTCTTCCTCACTCATACCGGACTCAACCATATCTAAATGTTTTTGTAGTTTGGTTATTTCTTCTGCCAAATCTTTTCTAACAGTGTCAATATCCATATCCCATTTTTCAATCATCAAAATCTTTTCATTGTCAGCGTGGATAAACTCTGGTTGCGATAAATTATCGTGATAACTTTGTAATTCTTGTATTTTGTCCTTGATTGCCGCAATATGGTTTTGACGACCTTTTTCGACGACTACATCGTGCCACTTACCAGACTTTTTTAATTCCATTTCTTCTTTTAACATACATTCGTGGCAATGACCTGCTTTCTTGTATGCTTTTAGATGAATACCATTTAACGGTGTTCCACATTTGGGACACCACCACGGAGTTTTAAAACCATCTAATTTCGTGACGGATTGAATGACACCATTTTTTCTAGTCCATTTCTTTCCATCTACATCTTCCCATACTTCACCTTCTTTTCGTTCTACTTGCTGAGGTGTCCATCCAAAGGTAAGTTTGGTATCACCTTTTTTCATTACCTCACCAATTTTTCTTCTTACATCACCTAATGCTTTTTCGTCCATTCGTGCCATAATAACCTCTTAGGTTTGTGCAAATTTCTTTGCTCTTTCTTGTGTCCCAAAATATCGTACTTGATTTTTCTTATTTTTACCACCAAAGTTTCCACCCTCGGTTTCCCAAGTTTCACCAGGTTTGTAAAATGATGGGTCTTTTGGTGTTGGTTTTGCTTTTGGTTGTTTCTTTGCTACTGGTTTTTTGTCCTTTATCTTAGCTTTTGCAGCCTTTTCACCACCGTGTTGTTGTGTCAACTTCAACGCTTCTTCTGAGTCGGTAGTAACTTTTACAATCTTCTTAAAAATGTCTGGGTCAAACTTTCCATATATCATTGTAAAAATTTCTTGTTTTGCTCTATCGGTAATTTTTGGGTTACCAAATATTGCTCGTACTTGGGTTCCACTAATATTCTTACCTTGGAGTTGAAGTTGCATTTCTGGTGCGATAATATAGTATCCCTGTTCACCATATCCTTTTCGTTCTGTATCTGCAACGTCATCATAATTTTTGAAATATTTTCCACCCGTCAATCGTTCAGAGTCCTTTTGACTGACCGCAGTTACGTAAGTAGTATCTGGTGGTAGTTGTCCCAATATTTCTTTTGGTGAATATGGGTTTTTAACTTGTACAATTCTATCTTCTGGAATATCAAACATACGAGTAATAATTTGTTGCTTTTCCTTAAACCCAAATGGTGATTTAGTTGGGTCTGTCTTATCACTTGTTGCGATATACACATTATCTTTACCAAATTTCTTGACCAGTGCTTGATAAATACTAAAATGTCCTGCGTGGAATGGTTGGAACCGACCAGTAAAGATTGCCACCGTTCGTTTTTCACCAGTTGGCGTTGTGGTAGTTTGGGTGGCTACTTTTGGTTCTTCTGCTGGTTTTTGTTCTGGTTCTTCTACTTCCTTTGCTTTTCCACGACTAAACTTCATCATACCTAGAATTTGGTTGACTGGTGCAAACGTACCCGTAAACTTGTATGGTTTACCTTTATACATAAACACGATACCTTCACTCGGTACTATATTTTCTATTCCCAAGTCATCTAATCGTTCTATTTGTTTTTGTAATATAGCAAGTTGGTTTCTATCACCCGTTTCTTTTACCGCCTTAATTGCATCTATCAATTCTTGTTTTAATGTTGCTGCAGCTTCTGGATTGTTGGCCGCTAATAAATTGGTGACTCGTCGTAATGTATCTACCCCAACCTGTAAAAATACCTTTTCTACGGGACGAACACACGCCTTTTGCATATCAGCAAGTTGTTCTCCTTCAAATGTTCTAAACCATTTTTTGGTTTCAGGATCTTCAAAATCCTTGACCCCAATAGCTTTTTTATCACCCGTTGCCCAACGAAGTACTAACTTTTCTTTTTGTTCATCGGTAAGAGAAACTCCCATCTTATCAATTTCTCTTCTCCACCAAGCTTTCTTGTAATCTTCCAAGGTACTCTTATCATCAAGGTCAAATTCTTGTTGTAATCGTGCCAAGGTTGCCCCATATTCTCTCATCTTTTCCATATTTCGTGCCGTATCTGCATCACTAAATGAAATAGATTGTGGACCTGACAAGCCGAAGGTCTTTTGTTTTTGTGCATTCACTGCTTGTAATTGTTGGTCAAACACTTTACCATCATCAATATCACGACCAACTTCTTCACCATTTTCATCGTATTCGATAGTTCCGTGAAATACTAATACAGGTTTATCGTATGGAATAACGTTTTTAGTATCTGGGAAGATAACTTCCAGGTTCATAAACTTACGACCATTACCAAACATTGCTTCACGTTGTTCTGGTGGAAGTGCGTCTACTGCGGCTTGTAAATCCTCTGCCGCACTGGTGAATGACTTTTCTATCGCTCCACGACCTGCGAACATACTGCGAATACCCGCAACATCAAGCGCATTCTTACCAAATCCCTTGATTTGACCTTTATTACGAGCAAATACTACTCGACCATCACGAACACTAAAGGTCAAGTTTTGTCCATCAAGTTTTTCAGTCACGGGTGCTTCTTGGTCTAAACTACCAACCAACCCGCGCTTAATCATTTCCTTGATGTCTGCGAATGTTAAACTATCATCTTCATATGGATGTGCCAAATGTCCTGCCGCACCACCTTCTACTATTAACTGCCACGGACCATTTGGGACAAGTCCTTCATACAATTCAGACAAATAGACATATTCTACATTTTCATTCTTTTTATCTCGTCCATGATCTTTACGAGCTAATTTCCAATTACCATTACGTGCACCGTTTGGGTGATGTACATCGTGGTTTTTCATCTTTGATTTGCCGTACTTCTTGATTGCCTTCTTGCGGTCGCGGTTACGGGCAACGCGGTCATCCTGAGTCTTTTTAAGGTACTTTCGAACTTTTTCGGGATGACGTTTATTATATCTCCGCATCCGTTCCGTACTTGACAACGCTTCTTTCTGTATGAACTCATCATCGTGCTCCGGACCAAGTGAATAGGGATAAACCATTCCTGCTTCATCTGCACTACCACCTTCACCTGCACCTGCGTCATTACCACCAGTATCACCGCTGTTTGCTGGTGGTGGGGTTGTTGGTTCTTCTGTTGGTTGCTCACCAGTTTTTATTACACGAGGATATAATGGATAGAAAAATCCGTATCCCTTAATTTTCTTCTTAGCCTTCTTTCGTTTCTTCGTAGCTTCGGAAAGTGTGTCGGTACTGGTAATCGTTAGTTCTTGAACTAGCGATGGGGCAAGCTTAACCACTAAGAAATTATGTTGTTGCACATAATCATCCAGTGCTACTACTCTTTCAAAAAGTTTATTTATATCCATATACTTCTCTATGCTATTTGAGTCATTGTAACAATTAGTGGTGGAACTCCAGGATGTACTCCATTCGGACTTTCGTATGTAAGTTGTCCTGTATTCTGATCCGCAGCAATCCGTATTTCTAAATATGAACCAGAAGTTAAGTATTCTAAATAATTCCATGCTGCGACAGCTTTACCAGTTGTTGATGGTTGCTTGGTAATTTCTACTTTTGTTGCCGAGTCTGCTAGATTTACTTGATTTTTAGCAAACCAGATATCAAATACTATTGTATTATTTGCGGTATTTTCAAGTTGTGCGGAAAATTGTAAATTATAATATCCATCATTTTCTACTGTTATTCGTGATCCACTAATAATTTGAATTCCTCGTGCATATGCGGTAGTGCTTACCGATGCCGAATATGCTGTATTTGCGAGAGGGATCGTCTGTGATGATGTAGCGTACCATTGGCCGTAATTAAACAGCTTATGTCCCCAACGATACATTTCTGATCCACTAACCAAATTGAATGCGGACCCACTAATCACACTTAACGAACCAGTGAATGTACTACTACCAGTGACTTCAATACCACCTCGTTCTACAATTAATCGACCCCACATATTATCACCAGATCTCAATACATATTTTCGAGAACCGGTAAAAAATGTTGGTACGGATATAGCTGGTAATGACAATGCATTATTATCTATATCATAAAAATCAGTTTTGTATTCTACCAAATCACTAAACTTGTTTTCATTCAATAGTAATAATGTAACTTCATCAGGACTAAATGCATACTCTTCTGCTACTTTTAATGATACGTTTGAGAATTGCCAAAATCCATTATTTACAAGGAATCTGACCCCCAGACTACCACTACGAGGAACACCAAAATTAAAAGTTGTATTTGGAAAATATGCAACTTTTTCCTTGGTACCCAAACTACCAATTTTTTGTCCCAATGGGTCGGAAGTTGGTATTGCATCACCAACAATATATACGTCAACAGTATAATCACCAGATTTAATAGTAGAACCAGATGTAGTATACACATCTGCATCAAATTTTAATGTATATTCCGAACCTTGAAACACACCAAAATTATTTTTCGTCCCAAGGAAATAACTACTGGATGTAGTAAGTACGTATGCTCCATCAAGTATTCGGTTGTCATCTCGAATTAGTGGTAAGTGATATGAACTTGAAACAAACGAAGATGAATACGAAGGATCAGGGATTGAAGATCCCGTTGTTAAGTATCCATACCAATTGGATGTGAGAATGTCATTTGTATTAAATGTACCAATAGGTACTTCACGTTCATTTACTACTTGCGAACCCGTAACTAAAATTTCACCAACAAGGGTTGGAGTGTCGGCTACGGAGATAAACTCAAGATTTGATGCAGCCGATTTGTTTGATGTTTTAACTCTGTATATCTGTCCACTAACAGTATCTAAATTAATAATACGTAACTTAGCCAACGACAAACTTTCTGATGTTTGTGTTATACTTTCGCTAATATAGTTGTATTTTACATTACTCGTTATGAGCGAAACTGTTTGAATATATTCTGTTGATGAGGCTGAGTATGCACTAGATGTTAGTTGGTATGTACCCGACAATATGGGTGTAATATTTAATAATCTACCAGTCACAGAACTTGTAATATTTGTATCTGTAAATGCTCCTGTATTATTTAGTAATGTTATTGGTAGTGAAATGGATGTAGTTTCACTAGCAATAATAGTGTATGATGATGTTGTTGGAGGTATAGCGATACTGTATTTTCTTGTTTCTAAAAATAAACTTCCAGTTATTTGTGGTGATTTTTGATATGATGCAAACGGTGTAGACGTATTATTTTGTATGAAATATCCGTTTTGTTTATTGATTAAATTTTTTGGAGTTAGTTGAAAATTAGAACCCGTAGATACTGTTGTTCTATTAAGTATAGACGCTGTAGTTAATAGTTCTGTTACGAGTACTTCTGGTGGTCGTTTTAATCGTATAGGTGTTGTATTTTCGTGCTTTGGTTCAATAATTACTCTTTTTTGCCAACGAAGATTTCTACGTCTTGTCCAATCTTTGGGAATAGAATTGCCGTTTGCAAATCGTCGTGCCGTACCCAGTATAGTTAATATTGCTTCTCCACGTGGTGTTGTTTCATAAATTTCGATAACAACAACACGAGAACCACCTTCCGAAAAATTTTTGATAGCTTCTAAATATATAGGATTATTATTACCATCAAGCATTTCGATAAAAATGTCTGTGTTTGGTTCTAACAATCCCGTACCTGTTATCAAGAAGGCATTTCTACCACCAGTAAAATAACTATCAAGTTGTTTTACATTGAAGTACACGGATTCTTGGCTCGTGTCCTCAATCAAAACAGGAACTCTATTTAAATTTTGATTAAATAATGTTTTTCTAGTTCTTGGCATAGTTTCTCTTCGTGTTAACTACTCAATATAAATAGTTATCACGATTGGATATAGGAGAATCCGTCCTCTCTTTTTATCTCAATTAAATTGTCTACCATATCTCTGACCGCATCCAAATGACTGATGACGATAAGGAAGTCGAACTGGGCCTTTAAGATACCGAATAGGGTGTGCATCGAACCCAAGTTTTCCGCGTCTAGTGTCCCCAAACCTTCGTCAATAATCAAGAAATTGGACTTTGGAAGGTTGGACGCATTCATCAATGCGACACGGATAGCCAGACTACTGATGAACCGCTCCATACCCGATGAGTTTTCCAACGGCCAAATACGGTCGTAATCATAGTTTAACTTACCGACAATGTTCTTACCATCCACTTCAAGTGAAATGGTAAAGTCCACAATCTGTGTTAAAATATTATTTATTTCCGCTTCGATATTCGGGATTGCCTTACTCATCAATTCGTATGGGATACCGTCACGACCCACCGCTTCCATATAATACTTGTATGCTTCGTAAGTATTCTCCAACTCTTCAGCTTCCTTAATCTGGTTCATAATGTCGGTCTTGGATGCTTCCAACACCTTGACCTCACCGTGTAACTCACGAATGACCTTTTCCATATGGTCTGACTTTTTCTTAGCTGCAGCGATGTCGTGTTCGACAAACGAGATTTGTTTATCAACATTTAAGTTGTGTTCAATATTTTCTTTGTTTGACCGATGGAGTTCGATGTCATTTTCCACTTGCTCTTTCTTACGATCACACTTCTCAATATTCGTAATCAACTTCTGGATTTCCAGTTCTACTCCATCTGCCTTCTTCTGGAGTTGTTGGATGTCTGTTTGTAATTTTTCATAGTTCCTACACAGATTGACCTTCTCGACCAAGGGTTCCATCTGAGTCTTGATTTGTTCGATAGCTTCTTCTTGGTTGGATTGGAGAGCATACAACTCAATCAATTCGTGAGTGACCTGTTCTGCGTCATCAATCACCGATTTATTGTTTTCTACACAGACATCACAGTTTGGATTATACTTGTAGCTTTCTAACTTAGTCTTGAACTTTTCCTTTTCTCCAATCTTGGATGTGGTCAATTTAAGCGCAGATGACCCCTTGTTAAACAATCCAGATAGTCTGTCATATTCACTTACCGCTTGTCGTAATTCTGGAAGGTTCGCGTCTAACAGTTCTTTTGTTTGTTCTCTGATATGCTGATTAAGTTTTTCTAGTCGTTCCTCAGCTTCCTGCTTACCTTCTTCATACGATGTCGCAAGTTCGATGGTCTTATCTCTGGTCGATAAGAGTGTATCCATATCTAATTCGATATCTGGAACAGATTTCTTCTTACCTTGAAGTTCCCTTAACTTTTCGTAAAGAGTTTCCTGTTCCTGTTTGACTCGTCCAAAAATACCTTCGACGCGTTCGTGTTCCTCACGGGTAACTTCTAACTTCGTCTGGGTATCTGATAAAGTCTGGGTAAAGTCTATCTTCTTAAACTTACGGAGAGCTCCAGAGATTTCCTTCATCTCATCATTTGCCGTATCACATAACTTATCGAAGATACTTAGTCCCATAAACTGGATAAGAAGGTCTTTTCGTTCAGAGTGTGATTTGTCGATGAACAAGGCGTTACTGGTTTGACCGCTTAATGCGGTCAATACGAAGTCCTCGTAACTACCGACATAGTTACGAATATTAGCGTTCGTATCTCTACGGTCCTCACCATTGAGTGAGGTATGTGTTCCGTCCTCATTCTCCTTCCAGAATGACACATCCACCTTGACATCACCATTCTTCTTACGAGTTCCCGTTCTACGAATATAGAAGATTTCATCGTTGATTTCGAACTTTAATTGGCAGGTGAATTCGTCCTTACGATTGTTCATAATATGGTCACCACGGAACGCACGTGGGGTCTTGTCATAGAGACAGAAGATAAGTGCGTCCATCGACGAACTCTTACCCGTAGCATTCGGTGCGAATACTCCGTATATTCCCTTCATCTTTCCAAAGTTAATAATATTGTCCTCACCATACGAGAACATATTGGAGAACTTCAATTGGATAGGACGCCAATTCACATTACGAGAATGGTCATCGTGATTGATAGCGTTATTAAGGTTCTTATTGACCTCCAACACTTGCTTCATCAAGTTTGGACTGATAGTATTATCGTAGGTCCGTTCCAACCAATCTTGGATAAGGGTGTTCTGGAGATTGACATTCTGCACATCCATCACTTCCAATCCACTCTTTAACTTCTCTCGTTCTGTGTTATCGTGTCTAGACTTATTGATACTCAATTCAATGATGTTATGTTGCTTTCTCAATACCGACACCAACTTTTTTACACCCGTAGTATCCAAGGTACCCGTGAAGATACGCATGCGAACATTCTTTGGAACATCCGTCAAAACAGGTACCTTCCCATTCTTGACTTCCAAAGTATAATATCCAAAGTTGTTTGGGAGTGGTCTAAATTGATGCGAGAAGGTTTGCATATCCCACAAACACCATCCGTGATTATCAACACTTTCCCCGTGATTCTGTTGAATAAGTGATGACGAATATACGACAATTGGCTTTCCTTCACTTCGTTCTTGGAGGATTTGATACTTGTGAATGTCACCTAACAAGACCACATCAAACCCATTGAATGCTGATACCTCGACATGCCGATTAGTAATCACATATCGTGCATCCGTCTGCGCACCGTGGACTGGTCCGTGATAAAGAGCAACCTTACGACGAGAGGTGCAATCCTTGTAGGTTGGCCACATTTCCTTGTCGTCAAGGATAGAATATACTGCGAAATCGGTATCACCAACGGTATAGATACCAGAGTGCTTAAGATAATAAAGATTGGGATGATTGATACTTTCGACCAACGGTGTCAAACTATCCAATCTATTCATGTTGGAAAGATTGAGGTCGTGATTACCTGCGATAATAAATGTTGGTGCGATATCAGATAGTGACTTTAGGAACTGTGTTGCCATCACCACCATCTCAGGACTCATATCCGTCTTTGCGTGAAGAATATCACCAGCAACGACAATAACCGAGTCGGTCAAATCTTCTTGACGCAACTGGTTATAGAGGGTTTCAAAACATTCACGATATTCGTCGTGTCGTTTGAATAGTCTGATATGAATGTCTGCTAAATGAACTATTCGTCGTAATTTACTGAATGGGACATCTATGATTGTATGTTTCATGTATTCTGTAACCTACTTTGGATAAAGTCCTTAAATGTCGATTGCTTGGCGTTGTTGATAAACTCCCAAGTCTTTTGGAACCCCAACTCTCCGGCGTCACCACCATTCACAGAGACTTGGGACACATTCATCCCGAATGACTTCAACTTCTGTTCCAGTTGGAGTGCTTCGGTTCGTGCATCATCGTCAAGAAGAATATACACATTCTTGACTTGATTTTCAAGTAGTTTGACTTCTAATTTTTTCGGTAAGAACTTCCCTAACATCGGGATTGCATTTCGTCGAACCGAGATTGCGTCGAATACACCTTCTACCAACACAATCGGCTCGTTCCAGTTAATTTGTTCTTCAAACACCACCACATTCTTCGATACAGGTGGATTCTTGTATTTCATATTGGTGTCGTGATATGCTCGTGCGACGAAGTAATTTAACTTCCCATCTAATCCATATGATGGGACAATGATACGACCACCATATTGTCCCGACTCACAATATCCCATACGATATCGGATAATATCATATCCAGAGATGCCACGCTTCTTCAAGTAGTTGATGGCGTGCTTGTATTCAAAACTATCCACAGGTTTCCAAAGTGGTTTGAATTCATATGGAAGATGCAACTCAACTACTTCATCACTCGTATCTACATAACTTCGTACATCATCGTCGTTCAAACACTTCTTTAATTCTTTTATCTGTGCTGGTGAAACATCTAACCTCTTGAATAATCCAATTAGATGATTACCTCGTGAACCACAGACCCAACACTTCCACTTGTTCTTCACTACATTCACCGCAAACTTCTTCTTATGATGGTGGCAAAACGGACAGGAGAAGTAATGTTCCCCCTTGCCCATTTCCTTGTAATCACCCAGTATTTGCGATAAAAGAGATATTAGATTCATATGATGAAAACTAACATCTCTCTATCAAAAAATCAAGTGTTGATTTATTAATTTGTATTTTTTGGTTTGGTCAATTCAAAGAAATGGTCTGCTTCTATAATAGCATATGTTTTTGTATTGTTCCGTTTAAAAAACACTACGGGATGGGTATTTTCTTTGGTATTGGTTTCTGCTTGTTGTAGGGCTGACCAGATGTTTACCTTTTCTTGGTTCTTACATTCAGGAGAATACGGAAACACTTTCCGAGCAGCTGGGGACAGTTTGATGTCAGTCCCCGAGTCACCCATCAACGTAGATACTACGTCATCGGGTTCAAGCTGTGGAAAGTGTTCGAGTATCAAATCACGGATTGCATTTTGCAATCGCTTACCTTTATTTTTTGCACTTCTTGCCTTCATCGTAACCTCGTCTATATTAGACGTTATATGTTAACACCAATCCTAATGCCGATGCTTGTTCTGTTTTATATTGCTTACTTGTATCTGTTGCTAAGTAACGGTGGATTAATTTTGAATCATACTTGTTACGGATTGCATCATTTGCAAATCTATTGTATGAATCAAATGCATTATTTTCTGTTGTTGCTGGGCCTGTTGGATTGCCTGTAAAATCCGATGTTTGCGTTGCGTCAGACTTTCTAAATCCCGTTACACTTAACGATGGTTTGAAAGCTTTCAATCCATCTTGGTAAGTATTACCAAAAAAATCTACAGTATTATTAGAAATAACTTCTGTTCTTCCTTCTTCCAAATCCGATTGATTACGAACACTGAAGTTTTTTGGTGTTGCGACATTTGGTGAGTGTGCACTTAGACTATTTAATCTTGTGTACTTTTCTTTATCTTTCAATAATTCTACTAACTTTGACATACTATTTCTCCACGTTAGGTATCAAACTTTACAATAAAAGTTTGGTCTACATTTTTTGCTCTTGGTACTGGGTTTGCTAACTTACCCATGGCTACTAGATTAAGGTTTCTATCATATAACCCAATCGTTGTAACATATGGTGTTAAACTACCAGAATCAAACAGGTCAGAAATTTTTTCACCAGATAATGCAGTCGCTGACGAAGATATATTCGGTGTATAATTTGTATATGTTATCGTGTCTGATCCTGAAACATATGAACCTGTAACCGCTGTATAATAACCTATTGTGTGATTAAGTATTGATGCGTTAAAGTCGGTTGGTCGTAATTTACAAATTACTGTATGTTCTGTAATAGTAAATGAAGAACTATATTTTACGTCTACCGACAAGAACGGTACTAGTTTTAACCCACCACTGGATATTGATTGTGATGGTGCATTTTTATTATTTGTTACTAACGCAATACCATGTTTGTAAAAAATATTACCAACTATGCTACCTGTGTTATTTACATATAACTTACCATATCCATCGTCTACGATTGGTGATGAACCAGAAACTCTAATACTAAAACTTCCTGGTTGTATGCCGTCCCCAACAGATTGATTTGCTATATTAAATACATATAACGATGAAGTTGGTGTAAATTTTGTCACTGCAAATGATGACGTACCATATTCTACGATTGATTGCGAAGAATAAAATGCACGATTCAATAAACTGAACAATGGATACGAGTATATACCACTACTAGAATTTAAATATCCTAAATCAAAATCGCTGGTTTGTTGATACTTCCAGTCATCGGAAGGTTGGTCAGCAAAATCGATAGTTACATACTCTGTATTCGTAAGTGACCCAGAGGTAATTGTATAACTCTGGGACACATACGCTACGTAATCATTTTTTGTATACCCATCTGCACCGAGAGGTTTTACTGCTCTCATAGAACCTCCCTTTGTTCATTAGAAGTCAAGACGAACGCGGATTAGTGCTTCCTTGTCAAATGACTTTTCCAATGGACGACTCATTTTTGCTACTGCCAATAATTCATTCTTACTATTATATAAACCGATTGATGTTGCGTATACTCGTGGATCTTGTACGAAGTCATCGTTCAAGATTTGACCATTGGTATTGTTATAGAATGTTGGATTGTTGGTGTAATTGAAGTCCTTATTTCTTAGACGAACGAAATAATGTGTTGATGAAATGGTTTCTGCCGAACGTGCTTGGAAGTCACCACCCAACTTAATTGACCGTAACAAACCATCGTGATTACGTTGCTCTGCGGGAGTTGCTGCTACCAAGGAACCTGTAAATGGTGCGAATGGAACAACTGTATTTACTGTACTATATGTAAAGTTTTCTGCCCCAGCGTTACCACAACCAAATCCAGCCGATGCTGATTCAAATCCAACTGTTGGAATAATTGCATCTGGGTTTAATACGATAATACCCAAATCTGGGTATACCAAACCAAATCCTTTACCTGCTGCAGATTGACTTGTCAACACCGTGCTTCCACTTGGTCCTGTTAATGAACCCGAAGCTACGTTGAATACTCGACCAGACTTACTGGTTTTTGATTTTGCACTTAATGTTTGACCACTATCATCAATAAATGTAAATTTACCCAACGAGCCGGAAAGTGTCAAGAGCCAGTTGCCTGGATCAAGTTGTTCACGAAGTCTTGCACGCTGTACATTGATTACATAGATGTGGTCAGCATTTGTGTTACCAAATGTAAATAAATCGTCAGATGGATCTAACAAAATATTCTTATATTGTAAGTAAGTTGCTTTAGTTGCTAACACAGCCAAATCATCTTGTGCTAATGTTGGTGAACCACCACCAGAAATGTGACCATATGCTACCGCAAATTGTACTTCTGCAGTTGTGTCGGTTGCGGGGTTCTTATCATATGCATCGAAATAATATTCACCACTAGCAGAAATCTGCGTAGTTGATGTGAAGAGGGTAGTTAAACTACCTGTGTCACCAGACCACAAACCAGTAGTAACTGTGGTTTGATTCGCTGGTACCACATCTTCATCAAGATTGAATGGGACGAAAGTTCTAATTGCCATATGTTAAACCCCTATTATACTGTTGGCTTAGCAGCCACAGAAACGGTGACCGTCTTGGTTGCGCCAGTAAGATTGTTTACAATTGTTAGTTGTGTTGTACGGCTAACAGTTAATTCCTTAGCCGTTAGATTGAAGCTAAATCCTTGTACAACTACTGCGTTAGCAGATGCTGCTTGATTTACTTGGAAGAATGGTACTGTAGTACCTGCTGCCAATGGTTGATTGGTGGTTAATGTTGCAACGTTTCCATCATAAAGAATTGCTGTATAACCAGCGGTTGCCAATTCTGCGGTAGTAGTTGGACTGACAACAACGGAGTCGTTGTAATTAAGTGAATATGCAGAAACACCCAAGGAAATAACTGGAATTTCTTTTGTACCTCTGTCTAATGACACTAGCTTGTAACGCATTGCTTGTGTTTCATCAGGAGAAGCTTCAAGAACTGGCATTCCTTCAATAATTGCACCATAATATGCCGATCCGAGTGGGTGAGAAGTAGTATATAATGTGTAATCTACTTCGTCATCAGCCACTGCAAACTGAGTGATTTCGAATTCACTTCTTCCCTTCGATAGAAGTTCTCTACCCTTTTTCGTTAACACCGCATCAACTGTGATTGTTGACTTGTTTAGATATCCCATAATCTGTACCTCTCCTGACGTAAATTGTCTAATATAAATATGTTATAGTTTCGTTTTAGTTCACATTTAGGTTAATTCCACCCAAATTATCTTCTTCTTGGAGGATATTTGGAGATACCGTAATAGTGGTACCTGCGGTAAATGTGACTTCAACTGGTGATCGTCCATCTGTGGTTGTGTCTTGTGTTTGGAGACATCCCACATAGTTTCTACGTTTTGTGGCTAATAAAGTATCTCTAAAGAACTTATAATGTCTTGGTAAGTATCCAATAGGTAGTTCAATAGGTGCTTCGATAGCAAAATAATTGAACGTGACAATAAATCCGTTATTATAAGTATTACCTGCGATTTCATCTATTGTATAGTAAATAATTGGACTGGAGGTTTGTCCGATATCATTGTTTATCAATGATACAGGTGGATATAATCCAACATTTTTACTTACCGACCCAGCCTCAAATTTCATATCAAAAAGAACACCGTGATCACCAGTAGGTTCTACACCAAAAACTCTACTCACATCCGCATCACGTTTATCAGATCTATCATATAATCTAACACGAATTCCAGGAGATGGTATATCAGATACAGCAACATTTACTGAGAATAAAGATGCAAATGCTTGTAAACGAACCAATCCCGTTTGTGTGCTGTTTGCAGAGAATGCACCGAGTGTTAATTTCTTTGAATATCTACCTGGTGACACAATTGGTCTGCTTACCAATACTCGTGTTACCGGTAACGTATTTACCGCTTCGTCACCAGAAGCTTTATTAATATCGAAAATAATACGATATGGAGTATTTACCGCACTACCACGGTAAAATACAGGAGCCCACCGATTACCATCTTCGGACGGGAAGTTATAAGATACAGACGGTGCATCTTGTGCCACATATCTAAATAGTTTACCATTTGATGTTTTAGCTGATCCCGTAGCTCCGTACTGTACTACCACATCGTTTCTGTCGTATCTGGTGCCAAACGACCAAGTTGCCGATGCCCCTTGTAAGAAATTAAGTGAATTTTGACCAATTATTTCCTTGTATACGGTTTCGAAAGAGTATATACCACTATCTCTGATAAAGTAGTTTAGAACGCCGTAGTCATCAAAATCTGCTCGTGGTGCAATAACATTAATAAGACTTGCGTATGTTAACCTATCGTCTTTACCGATAATATCATTAATATCAATGATATTTCCTGGTTTGTATGATACCGCCGCTTGTCGTGCTTCTGCAGGAGTCATACCAGCGTATGTTTGTAAATATCTAATATAACTTAACTTGTCTATGTCAGAGTCGAATGTTTCGTATACAGATTCAACAGACCGTGAAGAATACGGATGTAACGATGGACCTTCGTAATATGTGTATTCACCATATGGAACACCACCCGTGCTTTCTATAGTTGCACCTTCCAACAAGCCAGATAGTATTTCACCTTCTGGCATGGATGAGGTAATATATAATGTATTTGCATTGTACGTGTAATTTTCACCCAATGGTGTCACTAACGAACTTGTTAGGTCTGTAGTAAACGTATTATTCGAATCACCGATCAAAGTACTTGCTTCGGTGATATTAATTTTAGTATTATAATCTACATATTCCGCACTTTGACTTTCACGTGCTCGTAAGTTTATAGTTGTTCCTGTTGATAATGTTATATCAAAGTCACGAGTATAAGTTTTTTCTGTAGACGCAAACGTTCTGTTTTTTCTTGTATTTTCACCACTTAACTTAATTGGTTTTTCGAATACAACTTTTTTATGTTCAAGAATATTTGGTTCAATAACTATACCAGATCCAAGAGTAGTTCTTGCTGGTATTAACTGGTTTGCTTGTTCAAATAGCGTTGGTGATAATTCGTCAAAGAAACGAACAAATTGTGGAATATTAACTGTTGCGTTGTAGTGTTCCTTGTAGTAATTTTGCAACGCTTCGATATTACGATATCGTGACTCGTATCGTGGATTAATACCGACCAGTCCCTTTACATCAACATTACCAAGTGAACGTATTAATAAATTGTTTACCGCATCTGTTGGTGATACGAAGAATCCTAAATAATTTTTAGTTTGTTCTTGTTGTCTACGAGCTTCATTGTTGACAATACTCTTTGTTCTATATAATAGTTGTCCACCATCTGTTTGCACTTCTGTAAATACTGGTGGTGGTGCGACAATAATATTCTTACTACCATATGAATATGCACCGGCGTTGGTGGTGTATTGTTTTACTTTTCTACTTACCCGTGCCATACTGTATGGGTATGTATTTTTAGCTTCGAAACCCACTGCAATAATGTTTGTTAAATTTGGTAACGGACCTTCCGGAGATCCTGCTGGTGCTGGTGAGAATGGGAAACCTTCTTTGTTGAAATATGGTGATTCGTTAGCTATACTACCGGACCATAAGTTTCTAGGTGTATGGAACGATGATCTAATCCACAAACGTTGAACGGGAGAGGTATAATCATTTCCAACAAAACTACCAGGATCTAATACTTGATTATAAAATACACTATCGGTTATTTGCTCACCCCATACACGTACTTCATCAATCAATCCATTAAAATTGTTTAAACTTAATGAACCAGATCCACCCAAATAGAAATTTTGCGTAGCTTTCCACGCATCACGTAAATAAGAACCAGTTGTACTCATACTAGAAGAATACGTAATTTCTTCTCCGTCCGAATGTGCCACCAACAAATCTACTGTATTTACTGTATATCGCAGCATTACATCGAAATAATCTTCGTTGTCAAATATATCTGTATAACTACTACTTAATAGAACTTGCCCGATGGTATCTTTTACCACCACTCTTCCCATTGGTGATGATGATGAAGGATGCGTTGCTAATTCAACGGTCCAAGAACCAGATGGTGTTCCTGTATCTCCCACTCCCAACGTAGTATTTGCTTGATTTGAATTATTAAATCTAAATTGCAAAGTATATGTACCACGTTGTGCCGCACCACTCATTGGTAATACAAGATATGAACCCGTATTAAAGTTTAGTGCGTTGGTTACTTCGTCAAATATTTCGTAACTACCAGTACTAGTTGTATCCGTTTCTCTAATACCAATTACTTGTTCATTCAAACCGAAAATATTAAGTAACGTTTTTAATGCGTTTACCGTACCACGTATTTTATTTAAATACGGTGCATTATGTAAGAAACGTTTGTACAATTCTGTTACTTGTTCTCTTCGTTTTGGTACACTTCCATTTGTAGTAAAATTATACAACGAAGCAGCTGATTCTGGGTTTGTTAGAGATATGCCAAATGACTTTGCAACATTCCATACTAAGTCCTGCGATAATCCTTCGGTTGCATTTACCTTTCTGTCATATATGTTTGGCATCTGGTCGATATACACTTTGATGTTATCAAATAAATGACCAATCATTTGTGTAAATTTGATAAAATCTTGTGAATATGTATCGTCTTGCAAATACTGTGGTATTGCATTAGACAGCAAATGTACATTATTATCGTCGTATCGTTGAGCTATAGCAGATTGTACTTCATACCAATTTTCCACTTGTATACTTGTTGGTGTATACAAATTACCATCTTGGTCTTTCTTTGGCCACGTACCATCAGAATTATATTCTGTGTTATTTATTTGCCAATATACACTTGCGCTGTATGCGCTTCCCGATTCATAGAACAAATATCGTTCGTATCCATCAAAACTACGAATAATATTTTCTATTTCAAGTGCTGCTTCTTTGGCACCTTCCACCATATATACAGCAGCAGAAGGTAAAGCATCTACTGCATAGATTGATAATGTTGATCCTGTACTTACCAACGCCGAACCAGATTCATCAATTAATACAGGACTTGCTAATGTTGTATCCGTTGAATAAATGGTTGGTACATCGATAATTGTTTCTGAAAACCCAAATATAGATCCTGTTGTGCCTGTACTATAAAATCTAGATTTTGTTTCTAGTTCACGAATTTTTGTAATTTTTTGTTTGAACGCGTCCAATCGTAATTTTGCAGAACTATATGTTATGAAATTTGCATAATTTGTGTAATCTATATTGAGTTCTACAGAACGGTAATCATCGGTATACCACTTACGTAACAAGTCATTTTTAAATGTATATCCGCCAAATTCATCCTCTGCACCTTCTAGATTTATTCCAATACTTGTTAGTGTCTGATTTGCAATTCTACGATTCTGAGTATTAAGTAAGTCAATATCTCCGAGAGTAGAAGTGATTATTTCTGTATTGTTTGGTCCTAGTCCTATTGACGGTCTGTTTAGTCCTGTAAGTGCTGGGAAAAATTGACTGCCCAACAAACGATCACGGTCGGATATACTTAACGACCCTGTAGAAATTCCTATATCGGTTGGTCGTATATTTGCAGTGCGTAAAAATACAGATATGTTATCAGGTTGTGGTGGTGCTTCTAATTTAATTGTGTCTACAACTGTGTTTGCTATTTCACGACTTAAGAATAATGTATTACCTACATCCAAATTAAATTCAAGTGGTGTTAATAATTTTACTAAAAGTTTTCTAGAGTCGTTAGGATCTAGTCTCCAATTTGTAATGATACGTTGAGTATCATCACCAAAATTCAACAAGGTTTTTAAAAATCTTTCCTTGTCTGTGTATGCGCGTACTTTAGACGATACTCCTTTTGCAAGAGCTTGTATTAATGCAGAACGTAAATCTAATACAACAGGATCATATGGTTGTAATTGCAGTTGTAACGATACAGATTTTTGTGCTGTATCGATATCTGCTTCATAAATTGCAACTACTGTCTTTAGTGACTTAATGCCAGATTC
>JACCDG010803107.1_pt1 | contig 21162 bp, 28 predicted proteins | sample 7442471 | NCBI WGS metagenome assembly JACCDG01 (sample SAMN15323444, study PRJNA562643) | freshwater metagenome | isolation source: river surface water | place: USA:Blue River Watershed | collected 2017-08-17 | reverse complement strand
TATTTCTGCTGGGCATCCCCATACTCTGTATGGATTGTGGCGATGCTTCACTCAGCTGGTCACTACTACTAGTAAGTAGCTATTCAATAGTATCGATTAGTAATGAAGAAATGCTGAAGGCAAGGTGCATCGGCGTATACATTTGGAAACATCGGAACTCAGCAACGGGTATACTAATAGTATGAAGCAATATATTACCCTACCAAAATTATCAACCGGTGACCAAGTAGCGGTTATCTCACCCTCTTCAGGACTTCCTGGTATATTCCCGTGGGTTCAGGATTTAGGTCTAGAGCGTCTTGCTAACGAATTAGGCTTAAAGCCACAAGAATACCCAACCACAAGGCAGATGGGCTCGTCCCTGGAAGACCGCGCCAAAGACGTCATGGCGGCCTTTGCTGATCCAAACAATAAAGCGGTATTCACTTCTATAGGCGGAGATGACCAGATTAAGCTCATCAAGCATCTTGATCCCCAGGTATTTCTGGATAACCCAAAGCCGTTTTTTGGCTTTAGTGATAATACTCATCTTCATAACTTTTTATGGAACCTCGGTATCCCGTCGTATTACGGCGCGGCTATTATGACTCAATTTGCTATGCAAGGTGGCATGCACGATATTACGCTGACAGGGCTTAAGCATGCCCTGTTTGAGACTGGCGAGTTTGAGCTCGAGGTAGCCTCGGATTATGCCGACCAAGGATTAGACTGGTCAGATAAATCTAACCTGGATAAGACCCGAGCGCTCGAACCTAATGATGGCTTGTTCTGGGACGGGTCAACTGACGCCCAGGGTTTGCTATGGGGTGGCTGTGTAGAGAGCTTAATTGGACAGGCTGTCACTGGTAAATACCTACCTCAAGATGAAGATCTGGACGGGGCGGTGCTTTTTCTGGAAACTGCCGAAGATATTCCTGAGCACTGGATCATAGAGTACTTGTTGACTGGATTTGGTGAACGTGGCTGGCTAAACAAGTTTCAAGCCATTTTGGTGGGTCGACCTAAGGCATGGGAATTCGATAAGCAAAACAGCACCGAGCAAAAGGCTACATACCGCCAAGAACAAAGAGACGCCGTATTACGAACTGTTCGCCAATATAATGCCACAATCCCCATTATTCAGAACGTGGACTTTGGACATACTGACCCACAAGTAGCATTGCCGATGGGGAACATGGCGCGTATTGATGCAGCCAATAAGAAGATCTATCTGACCTACTAGACTATATTTCTAAATTAGAAAAGCCAGCTGATGCTGGCTGCTCTAATCTGGGGCGAACTATGGGGATCGAACCCACGACCTCCGGAACCACAACCCGGCGCTCTAACCAACTGAGCTAAATTCGCCATAACTGACGTATTATATCTGTTAGAGTAGTTATTTACAACTAATTTCATATGAGCTTTTTTGATTGTGCGCAATAAGATTGTAGAATAGGTTCATGTCGAATACCAAGCAGTTTTACTCGCCGCCACCCACACTGATCGAGAGCCGAACTACAGAATATTTTGAATCTTATGCCAGAGCGATTATGGATAGCCATGATCAATATGCACCTAACGGGTTCTATAGAACGGTAATCAGCTTGGATCAGCGGGGTGGCGTGTTGCCACAAGAATTGGGATTGCTAGAAGAGTTAGAAGAACTGACTGCTGACTTTAGGGGCAATATGTTAATCGAGAGCGTAGATCTGCTATGGGTGGATGATCCGAAAGCGCTCGCAAGATTTTTGTCGCAATCCGCCACCAAAGCTTTTGCGAACTACCACACTAGTTGGGGCCGAAAGTCACATGCTGGCAGGGTGGCCTTGGCTGCAACCGAACTTGGACAGATCGTATATCCCGTTGGAGAAAGAGCAATGCGCATTGTCGAGGGAACCATAGAAGTTCCGGTAGAACACTGTACTGCCTATGGGTCCATTGAGCCCGGTACTAAATCCATATCAATTATGGAAAGTATGGATCGAGAATCTGGAGTTATTACCGGGCTAGACGACTTATTTGTGCGGGGCTATAAAGACGGTAGAGTATTCACGGGCATCGATTATCAAGATGTTAGCTTGTCAGAAGGGGAGTTAAGTTATGTACCGTCAACTACCATACGCCGGTTAATGCCGCACCCTCATCAAGATCAAGCACTAATTGTCGCCAGTCTTAAGCAAGCGTCATAAATGATATTGACTATTATACCTAAAGTACTATACTTACGGTATACATGATCAAACTGGATTCATTTGAACAGTCATTATTGGCTGGCTGGGAAGAAATCCACAAGAAGAGTCAACTTACCTTGTGGGTCTTCTTGGCGCTTAAAGACGGCCCTAAGCATATGGCTTTAATTAAGACGTTTATAGCTGATACTAGTAACGGCAATATGAGTGTCGACGACCAAAGTATGTACCGCGCACTGCGCAGGTTTAAAGAAGGTAGAATGGTGGACTTTACCCTTCGTGTCGGCAAGGGTGGACCGGATCTAAAACAGTATTATCTTACGTCAACTGGCCGTACAGTTCTGGAGGCGTTTATCGATAGGCAAGTTTCGATGTTTTATAACGAACCATTACAATCATTAGTTAAAGGAGAAAAGTAATGTCAGAACAACAAGAAAAGAAGATGGGTCATTTCAAAAAATCATGGCTTTTAATTAAAGGATCCTGGAATGCATTCAAGATGGACAAAGAGCTCACTGCTTTCCCACTGCTGAGTTTCTTTACGGCATTAGGTCTATTCGCTATAGCCGGATTTATATCTTTTATGGCACGTGACGCTATGTTTGAGTTTACTAGTAATGTTGGAGGTGGCGATCTAGAGATCAAGACGGCTGGTTATATATTCTGGGTAGCGGTAATGGCCTTGCTGGGCGGACTCAGTATGATCTTTGGCGGAGCGGTAATGCACGCTGCACTTGAGCGCTTTAATGGCAATGACCCAACCATCAAAAGTAGTCTTCGAGCAGCACTTCGACGCGGTGGTTCACTGGTTGGATTTGGCATTTTCTCAACACTGGTTGGCTATATCATTTCAGAAATCGCCGAACGAATTCCATTCGTTGGCGGCGCGGTGATTGGTTGGCTGGCAGGATCTGCCTGGAATGTGGCCTCGTTCTTTGCTCTACCCGTTATCGTTACCAGCGACGCACCAGTTAACCCGGTCGACGCGACTAAAAAGAGTGTAGGGATTATTAAGAAAGTTTGGGGCGAAAGTTTGGTAGTGTCGCTTAGTATCGGTATCGTGGCTACCATTGGTTTCCTGGTATATTCAATGCTGTTTGGACTCATCATGGGATTTGCAGCAGCGAGCAAGATCAACGGTATTGTTGTTGCCATATTGGCGGCAGTAGGAGTTTTGGGACTCATCGTACTGATCCTTATCTACACTGTCCTAGAAGCATTCGCTAAGGCTGCAATTTACCACTACGCCACAACAGGCGAAACTCCCGCTAGCTTTGACGAGCGCATGATGCGCGCTGCATTTACTCCCAAGAAGGCTAGGAAACTTTTCTCTGGGGCGTAGCCACCATTAAACGGCTCCTCTGTCGTCGTGATATGATTAACAGATGAAAATATTCGTTGCCGCCTCCTATTCATCCAATGTTAACTATGACACTGGCGAAGTCTTTCCAGAATACAAAGAGTGGATGGAGAGCGTTCTGACTATCATCGAGGGGCATGGTCATACGGTATTCTGTGCGCTCAGGGCAGACGACTATAAGATCAATGATTCTGACCCCGTAGCTGCGTTCTTTTTGGATAAAGAGAACCTCAACGATTGTGATGTGATGCTAGCTATTGTTACCGACAAACCATCAGTAGGTGTTCAAACCGAAATTGGCTATGCCATTGCTAAGGGCAAAACCGTCGTCTTGGCTCATGAACTAGATCAGAAACTGGCTTACTTTAACGGGGCAATGAATCAGGCTGGCGTAGTAGCCGAACTGGTCTTACCATTCACCCAAGAAAAGTTCGACCTAGCCCTCGGATTGTAAGAAGTTGATTACACTCAGGTAATACGGGTCCGCGCCTTCTGGAATTTTTTTAGAGAGCAGTTGTTCAGTAGTCATCCATGTGTAATCACTATGTTCCCAGCTGATCGTGGGGGTGGGTTTGGTGCCGTTAACATTCCCGCGGTACACAAGGTGCTGTCGATCGTCCGATTTACGCTGATATACCAGTTTCACGGTATCAGGATTAACAGCTAATCCCGTTTCCTCGTCGACTTCCCGAATAACTGCCGTCTTTGCATCTTCGCCCTCTTCTACTTCTCCACCAGGCAGGTCAGGATGGCCTGCAAATTGTGGGTGAGTATCACCACGGGTCAAGACTAGTATGTTGCCGTCGTCATCACTGAGCAGGATTTTAGCAACATCTTTCACGATATCATCCTGACGTGAACGGCTACTACGCCGTACTTATCTTCGTCCATGGGGCTGTAGTATTTTGCATATTCGGCTATAGCTTGTTCTACGGATTCAGCACGAGGCACAACCTTTTGGTAACCGATTTGGCTGAGCATATCTGCAAACGTCGCGAATCGTTCGATCTTTGTAATCTCTACCAGTGCCTGATTGGGCTCTTCTTTGAGTAATGTTCCATCTGCGTCATAGGTGTCGGCCCGCAAACTGACTTGGTCGCCAACCTTGTATTCAGCAAACTTATCTCGATATAATCGACCTTCGACTGTTTTAGTCCCTCCCTTAATATCTTCTAGTAACGATTTCTCTCGACCAGCTTGCCATGTTTTCATTTTTTTTCTGCCAATCTCTTGAAAGTTCGTATACGGTGACAGTTTGAGCAGACAATGTCACATTTTTTAATTTCTTCACTCAGACCTGTGGGATTGTTATTGCGAACGAACTTTATGATGAGGCCTTGCTTATCAAAAAGATGGTCGAAGTCCATAACATAGTACGGATAGCTTGCTCCGCAGTCTTTGCACGGCGTAGACGATTTGAGCTCTTCTATTTGTTGCTTAAGTCTTGAGCGACGCTTGTTATTTGAGAGTAGATAAGCTGCTTTGTTTGAAACATAATGATCGTGGGCATAGGTTTTTCTTGCAGCAGGATCTTTGTAAGGCATATATGGATCATATCACACTGATTATTTGATCCTTACAGTACAATATCAACAATTTGTGTGAAATCTATATAGTGACCTTGGCAAGACTATATTACGACTAGACCCTACAAATCTATTCGATTCTGTGCATGCCACCGAACAGGTCGATAGGGCCTTTAGCTATACGGAAGACATCATCATATTCACCGAGAGTCTTGCCTGCGTGCTGTTGCCATACCTCGACAGCTGCGATAAGGTCTTCACAAAACATAGGCACGTTTATTAGCTCATATCCGGGCATATTGACCCCATCGATTGTTTCACCTGTTGAACGGATGCGGTGAGTCCCGTCCGCTTTGAGCACGAACTTGTCGAGCACAATACCACTTTTTGGGCTTCCTAGCTTGTATTGAGTTGTTGCTAGTTCTCCATTGTGTAAGACTGCGCAGCGAAGAGCGTAGGCTTCTTCGCCTGACATCGTTTGAGAATAACTGTACATATACTTTTCGAACCATTCAATAAACCGTCGTTTCGAGCCGTGAGTAGGGTTATCCAGATAGCCACAAATATCCGGGAGGGTAATAGTCGACATGAACGCTGGATACAATATCCCTTGTTTGATCGATGATTTGATTGAGTTTAGTAGATCGTCCATGATAGTTCTAATAAAGTTATAATGGTGCCCCGGATAGGATTCGAACCTATGACCTTGAGCTTAGAAGTCTCCTGCTCTATCCAGCTGAGCTACCGGGGCACGGTGCCGCAACGGCATTATTATACCGCACTTACTCTGTAAACTTGCAAAAGCTCATCCCCAGGGACATACTTATTGTCATAAGCGAGAACAATTATGGATGATCAACAGCAACCAACACCAAGCGTAAGTTCTGACGACACTACACCGCCGTCACCACCAATAAGTAAAGAAGAATCGATTCTCCAGTCTGCATCAGAAGGGGTGGACGAGATTGACGATCAGCCAAATCGGGTAGTTTTACCCCCGGCTCCAGAAAAGAAAAGTCATAAGAAGCTGTGGATCGCATTGCTGCTCTTGGTTGTGATTGTTGGCGGAGGTGGTGCTGCATTCGCGTTGCTTGGTTCAAAGAAAGAAACACCAGCCGCTAGCTCTTCTACGGGCACGCCAGTAGTCGAGAAAAAAGCCACTCAAACATTCTCTCCCGACAAAGTAAGCTATGCATATAGAACGGCCGAGGCGGATCCATATACTGTCTTTTACCGACCTACAGCTGGCGGGGAACGAAAAGAAGTTACAAAACTGGATCGTGACGAATACGTGTCCAATATGGATGTAAAAGGAAATGTGGCAGCATTCCTGAGCGGAAAGAAGATCTTCTTGAGCAAGGACGGAGGCACTACTTACAAGGCTGTTTATACCGTGGAAGCGGGCGAGGATGTTATAAGCCTTAAGATCGCCGGCGATGGCAGCCGAATTACATTCTCTACCTTCTCTACTGCCTCTGCCGATGTAGAAGGTAAGATATACTCACTAAATACATCAGGCTCTGATAAGCAGGAATTAGTCACATCGGCAAAGTATGCTTTGTTCGTGCAAGCTTATAGCCCTACAACAAATCGTTTGGCTTATGCCGAGGGATGTTACGGATGTGATTCTGGATATAGCGCAATTAAGCTCTATGATCTGAAAAAGAAGACCGCCGAAGATCTTTTGGACGGAGCTGATATCAAAACCCTGGAGTACACAATGGCCTTCTCGGACGACATGAAAGTAGTGACTTACATTAAGCATACCGTGGATACTAGTATCGCAATTGATGGCATCCCAGGTTACTACACGGGAGCTCCGTATTCCATCATGCAAGTGGATGTTGCTTCCGGCGAGAGTAAAGTGGTGAAGACCATTGGCACAAAGCAAGAAAAGAACGCCAACGGAACATATAAATACCGACAGTTCTTCCTCGGTTTCCTTGCCGGTACAAGCACTCCGTACTATGCAGAGGACACCAACATCTACAGGATTGTGTCACTGAAGCCAGAACTGTTGTATACATCAGACAAGGCTCTTGGCGGCGTATATTTTGTTAGCGATAAAAACGTCATTGTTGGAACAGAATTACCGGCCAACGAATACACCCTTAGTAATTACGACTTAACCACCAAAAAGTCGGTACTGATTTTCGAAGGCAACATAAATACCTCGATCATCGGAGTTTCTACAAAATAGCTAAGCGGCTTCCAGGACGGTTATACGTTGTTCGTGATCACGCACTTAAGTGTTGGCGTCTGTCAGGGCTGCTTTTATAGTCTTAACGTCAGACTTTAGTTCATTAAACTCGTCACGTGTAGGTTGATTGCTTACGATCCTCTGAATATCGGAGACGACTTCAATGATGAGCTTTATATTATCGCCCATTTCTTCTTGCATAGCGCCGATATATCGCAGCTCGTTCTTGGTCATATGGGTATTGTACTCTCCAAAATTTCAATAAACAAAACCTTGTTTTTGTGGTGTTCACCGATGTTATCTGATATAATCCAATCTGTTATCGCGGGTGTCGTACAACGGCTAGTATATGAGTTTTCCAAACTCAGGACGAGGGTTCGATTCCCTCCACCCGCACCAAATTTTGAACCCAGCCTCAGGCTGGGTTTTGAATTTGGTTGGGCAGGGAGGCGAACAGGTTCGAAGACAAGGGGCACGCGCAGATGCTTGCATCGAGCATGTCCCGCAGGCGCAAGGCCGAAGGCCTTATTCCCTCCACCCGCACCAAATTTTGAACCCAGCCTCAGGCTGGGTTTTGAATTTGGTTGAGAAGTTTACGATTTGTCGTTGGCGAAGCTGAAGCGACCAACTCGGCGGCGAGTGATTAATGGTGTTTGAGCATAGGGGTTAGCAACTCTATGAGTTTGATTGACCTTATCCCAAGATTCTTTGTTGAGTGGCAGTAGGCCGGTGGCTTGTTGATCGGTAAGCTCGGTTCCGGTTTCGAAAATTTGCATTGGGATGGCTTGACGTTGCGCCATGCCTGGTCGAGGAGTGGTTGCAGTCTGTTGTCCACGGAGTTCCATAACTTTGTGTTGTATAAACCCTGTGATACTCCTAAGGCTGGCTTGATCGAGGCTTTGGAACTTGAGATCTTTACTAAAGCTGCGTACGTGGATGGTTGCGCCGAGGATTTGGTGACCGTAATCCACTTCGGCGATCATGTCGTAGCGAATGTCTTCGACTGTCAGGAAGAAGGGTTTCTTGTCTACCAGGAGTAGGCGGTGGTTGGTGGCAACGAGTGTTGCAAAGCCCCCGGTGTAGTGACCATGACGAACGTGTTCAATGATTTCGCCCTCGATCATTATTTTGGGTAATTCGGCCAGTTCCGGCTTGCCCCAAAAGGCTTGGTCGGCACCTAATCGGCGCAGTTGTTTTTGGACAACCTGTGGATCTATCATTGCTGAGCACCTCCGCTTAACTATCTATAGTGTAGATCTATGGTGGTTATGGCGCAGCCAACAACCTCACGCTGGACGTGTGATATACCTCACATTAACGAGTTGTACGAAGGAGCGGTCGATTTATGTAATGACAGCGGAGAGCAACACGCAGACCGTCGGTTATGGCGGTTGGAGCATGGAGCCCTGTTGTCGGAATGTCGGTAACCGCATTATTATCGAACTGTCCGACGCTGCCAGGAAGTGGCTCAAAGTCTGGCTCACCAATCTCGATGAGACTCCTTTTTTCTCTGCTCACCCAGCTTGTCCCGCGAGGTGGACCATCAACATAATCGTTTATGTCCTTCGATGGCGGGATCGTTAGCGGTGACTTTATGTAGAATAATCCGTTTACGAATCGTATGTTTGCAAGTACCCGGGGGCGTAACCTGCCATCAACTCCAGTGACAAGTCGGCCGGCATTTGCCGGTGACCAGTGTTGTAACGTGGGGTCCGTTGGGGTGATATATTCAAGCGGGTCACAATGCCAGGTGTCGGCTTTACCCGCTTCAGGACCGAATCCCATTGCTCTGAGACGCGTTGTCCCTGCACCTTTAAGCAAATCTGGGTTGGTATGGATAAAATGAGCGTATGCTCTCAACAAGGGATACATGATCTGGTTAGCTTTACCAATTCCGCTCGGAGGAGTGACGGGTAGTTCTCCGACATAGCTTCTTCCGTCTATGCCAACGCCGGCAGCAAAAGAGAAAGCCGGGTCAGACAGTGCTTCGTATCGTTCGTTCAGTCTTTCGACTTGTTCTAGTACATCATCAGACAAGGTACCAACGTTACTCGATGGGGTAGAATAGTGCATTTCACTGCCATCAGGGAGGCGTGCGCGGAAGGTTGAGACTTCGGGTGTCCATGTGGCTGCCATGGGGTGAGCATACCGTAACCACCCCTGTTTCACAAGCAATAACACTTTAGGATATATGGACAAGGTTAAAAATTCTGTCATAATAAGGTCATGTTGGCATCACCTGAACAAACTCAGTCGTTGATCGACACCTTCAAGAAGGGCTCGCGCCTAACTTACAAGAAAGGTGAATTTATTATCCGCCCTGGCGAACAGCTAGCGGCGGTTTTTTATATAGAGACGGGGTTGGTCAAAGCCTATGACATTACTAAATATGGCGAAGAGAACCTGCTAATTATTCGTAAGGAGCACGAGATATTTCCGCTTATATGGGCGGTTACCGGGCAGGAGCGTAGTGTCATCTACCAAGTGATGTCGCCTACTACGGTGTGGCGCATATCCCGCGAAGCATATCTGGAATACCTTCATGGACATCCCGATTCCTTGGCGCCAATCTTGGACATGACCATAGAGATGTATCGAATCCATAGTGAACGTATTATGAGCCTTGAGTACCGAACGGTACGCGAAAGGCTCGTTTCTTTTTTGTTGGGTAGTGCCACTCGCTTTGGAGTAAAAAAATCCGAAGGGACGTTAATAGATGTGCCGCTCCGGCAACAAGATATTGCCAGTTCTATTAACGCTTCCCGCGAAACGACCGGCCGTGAAATGTCCGTATTAGAACGACAGGGACTGATCAAAGTAGAAAAATCATTGATTATGTTACTTGATAAGGCAAAGCTCAAGTCATTTTTATAGGGGTAGATCTGCTATACTAGCTAGATGAAAAGTCTTAATGGACAAGAACTAGCTGAATATATTAAAGAACGGCAGGGCAAGCAAGTCCGCGCTTTACGGCAATCTGCTAATGTTATTCCGCGCTTGGCGATTATTCGCACTAACCCCGACCCCGTCGTGGATCGCTACATGAAACTTAAGCAGACATACGGCGAAGACGTGGGGATAGAGGTGGACGTTCACACTATTGATCAATCAGATGCTATCGAAACGATCACCAAATTAAACGCAGATGCTACAGTTCATGGCATTATCGTGCAGATACCTTTGCCTGATCCGAGCCAGACCGATGCGGTGCTAAATAGCGTTGCTGCGGGCAAAGACGTCGATGGCCTGGCCGAAAAAACCAACTTTGATCCCGCCACTCCAATTGCCATTAACTGGCTGCTAGCCGGCTATAATGTCGATCTTAAAAATAAGTATATTGTAATTGTCGGTAACGGTCGATTGGTTGGCAAGCCACTCGCCAAAGTTTGGAAGTTGTCAGGAATTGATGCCATTGTTACAGATAAAGAAACCACTAACTTAGCAGAAATAACACAAGAAGCTGACATCTTAGTTTGTGCTACAGGCTCAGCTGGCTTGATTACCGCAGCCATGGTAAAGCCAGAAGCGGTAGTAGTTGATGCTGGTGTAGCAACCGACAGTAATGGTCTAATCGGCGATGTAGCCGCTGATGTCCGCGAACTTCCAAAGATAACCATCACTCCTAAACTTGGGGGCGTGGGCCCGCTAACTGTCTGTGCTTTGTTTGAAAACGTTATTCGCTCCGCCGAACGGGCTTAATTCGGTTCGTAATTACTTGCAAGATCATCAAGGCCGTAGAAAGGACCGCGAGACTGTAGGCTTCCGCTATCGGGATTTTGAAACCAGAACTCGTCCTCTTCTTGGGTGCGAGGCTTACGGATCCTCCCGGCTGTTGCCAGAATCGCCGCATGAGGCGTAAAGGGTAGTTCCGAAAGACTTGCTGTAAAATTATTTGGATCCCTAAATTTTTTCATGGCAGGCAGGTTACTGAAATTAGCCAGCGTAATATGACCGTTCATACTGCGCAGGGCTTTCGCGAGCTCATCAACATCTTCCGGGTACCCAATTTCCATTCGCCAAGGGACTATAGCTTTACCGGCAATTAGCTCGCGGGCTTTTTGATATGCTGCGGTTGATGTGGCAAAATCGCCAAGTGGGTGAACGAATCCTGCTGTTTGCCACTCTAGTACTTGGGCCCGTAAGTTCTGTTTTGAATTTTGAGTATAGCTGTTATGAAAGGGCTTATCCACGCCCATATAATCAAACCATTCTTGAGGAGTTGAGCAATCACGCAAGGCGTCTATGACATTCTGTACATGATGCAAGACTTTTTGGTTGGAGTCGGCAATAACAATAGTTTCTTCTGGAATGTAGGCAAGTGCGGGTAATAGTGCGCCTTCGCCAATAAGTAATGCGACACGATTTTCTGTAGCGCTGAATTCTGGACTGCCAACGCGTGATTCGGCAGCTTGTGCATACTGCTGGGCACATTCTTCGGTAAAGAATGGGTAGTAAACATCTGTAAAATTAGCATAAATTTCTGGTGGTCCTGGTGCCATATCGGACAACTCATGCAATGGTCGACTCTCTGCAAGTGGTGGCCGAAACGCATCGCCAAGGTTTTTGGATATACCAGGATTTGGGGGTGTAGGAAAGTTAGTCATTACTTTAATAAACCATTATTTATGTCTTCTAACGCGGTCATAAATTTCTGTCGCTCCTCTTCGGCAAATGGGTTGCCGTTTTGAATTGTCTGGAACAGCGCTTCCGTCTGGGAATCATTGAGTTCTACTAAACGAAGCAATGATTCAAATGAAGGGGTAATAAATGGTTCGGATTTTAGGTCCAGCTCCTTTAGGCCGCGGGCAATAAAAAAGGTAAGGGCGTGCACTTCGGCCATCCTCTGATCATGCTCTTCGTTGGTCATATGCAACACTCGCAGCTTTAGCTCTTTAGCGCAGAAATCCTCAATATCTTTAGCGTGTTGGCCCTGCGTTTTTGTGATAACCAGGTCAAGCATCTTTCCGCTGTCCCACGATTGTGGCCCAAACAGTGGATGAGTAAGCATTACGTTTTGATGGTCGGGAAGGTGATGAGCGATAAGCTCTGCCGGTTTAACTTTTACCGAACAGACATCCACTAGTAACGTCTCGGGGTGAATAACCGGCTTAAGTAGCGCTAGCACCTGCGGATAAGCTGCAAGTGGCACGGATAGGATAATGACATCGCTCCGAGCGATTTCGTTGATATTTGGCTCAGTGTCTTTGCTGCCATAACTAGCATGTGTAATTCCTTCGGGCACAAGCGAAGCGACCAGCCCTCCAAAATCTCCTCTTCCAACAATGCTGATAGATTTTATGGACATTATTTTTTGCCATCCTGAAGTGCTTTGTGATCGCGTACAACCTGATCGATGATGGTTCGTAAGTGCTTGCGTGCAAAGTCAGGATTCAGTCCCGCTTGCTCGGCAAGACTACTAATTCGCTCCATTTGTAATGCCTCGCGGGCTTCATCTACTGGGGCAATATGGTTATCGCGTTTATACTCGCCTACTTTGGCGGTTACTGCAAAGCGTTTGGCCAGCAGAGAAATTAGTTGTTTGTCGATCTCATCTAACTGATCACGTAGGTCCTGCAAGTGGTGTTTCATAATTAGTATTAGTATCCACGAGAAGTATTGATTGAACAATGATAAAATTATTGCTTATGCGCACTGATCTGAATCATGATAACTCTTTAAATCTGGAGCGAGCTCACTCGCTGATCCACGAAGCCTTAATGCTCGGTGTGCCGTCAGGTATAGGCGCAGAATCGATAATGGGGCAATCTGCTGTGAGGTATTTAGGCTATTTAGGTACAGTCTTAGAACAAGAGGGTTTTCATCCGGATATTGACCATGACGAGAGTTCCTTGGACATAATGGCAAGCAACGAAACACATCTGCACGCCGCTCGTGAACATGAACAGCTGACTCACTTTTTGATCGGTCAGGTTTCTAGTGGCGTTAATGTTGGACGAGCAAATATGCTCCGTGTAGGACTTCCCCAGGACAGTAAGCTGATTGTCCTGCTTGGAATTCGCAGCCGTTCTGGTGTGCTACATAAGAACATCCGCTAGCCGCGAGATGTAGAATACATTTGAATTAAGTTAATTATAACAACACTATTATCGAAGTAGTATGCGTAATCCATTAGACTCAAGCAAAAAATAGTCTTCTGTATTCTTTTGACATTAAAAATTCATAAAGTTAGATTTCTGATCAGTGTAGATCTACCGAAAGTAACATAACGTCAGGAGAAGCTATGAATAGTACCGGTATTGTATTGGACCGAAATGTGACCTATCAACCAAAAGAGGGCGTCATTATTGCTGTTGCCGCTGCCTGGGTGATAATGATTGGTTCGAGTACGCTTGCTGCAGTGATTTTATGCGGCTGGAAGGGTGCGAAGAGTATCAGTATGGATTGGAAGCGCATGCGCGCAGTTTTTGTCTGTAGATAGTTATGGATATTTTTGCACAGAGTCGTGGTCTGCTCCATGGCGACGACAGAATTAGGTTGGCAGATGGCATTCATGTCGAAGAGAATAAGTTGCTTGACGACGCCAACGGTGCACGACATATAGTGAGCGATTCAATGCTGCCATTAATTTTAGATCTTCGTCGGCCTGTAAGGCTGGCGGATTGGTTGGCGCTAAATCGGCATACAGAATTTAAAGAAAAGTACACCGTGCTTTGTGTGCTTGATGATATAGCAGCGCTTCATGTGGAGCGTTCTCTCATCCAAGCTCTACGTGTTTGGTCGTGGCGTATTGGCTTCAGGATGAAGGGTGTTCGATTGCAGTGGAATGCAAAGCGATTCCGTGGTAGACGGGGACTGATTAACGCGGTCTGGAAGTCGACTCAGCCTTTGGTCGTGTCCATGTTGTTTTTGGGATTATTTGCGTATGGTGCAAACGTTGTCGATGGTCAATTTCTTTTAGGCCAATTACTGTTCTTATGTGCCGTTTACGGATCGACCGTAATCCATGAGTTTGTTCATTGGGCAACCTCAGGTGGACGTGGCTTCTTTGTTGTGAGGGGGTTGCGCATTGGATTATTGCACACAGAGCTCCAGACTAGTAAGAACATCCTGTCGGCTGTCTTAGGGCCAGTCTGTGGAGCGGTGTGCTGTCTTCTGATTATGATTTCAATGAAGCAAGCTGGTTTACGAACTTTTGATATTGCTTCAGTTGGAATGATTAGTCTTGCCCATTTGGTAAGTTGGCTACCTGGGTATGGTGACGGCGCAGTGTTAGTTGCTGAATGGAGGATACGACATGCGAAGACGGCATAGAATAATCTTGACCATTAATGGACTGCGAGTGCAACGTAGTAAGTCATTTTATCTGTCAGTTCCGTTTCTGAATTTTCTTCCAGGAACGGTGACCTGTATTGTCGGCGCCAACGGCAGCGGCAAGACGACATTGATGGAATCGATCGTAGGTCTTGCCCCTCCGAGCGAGGGTGTAGTTAAGGTTAGTGGAAATGACGCACATCTAGAGATAGCCGAGGTAAAAAGAGCCATCGGTTTCATACCTGATGACGATACGTGGATTATTCCCGAACTCACGGCAACAGAATTTTTTGAGTTACTGGCAAGTGTTCATGCAAGTAAAGACCGCATAAAACGAATTGTCCGGTCAGCTCAAACGTTAGCAAAGGAACTTATGTTCGATAGCTTCAACAGCCAGTTAGGCAGTCTCAGCCATGGAAATAAGAAGAAGGTGCAGATAATTGCTGGGCTGATGCATGACCCGCACTTTATTGTCGTTGATGAACTCCGAAATGGCTTAGACCCCATCGCAATCTTGCGTGCCGAAAGAATCTTGAGACATAAACAAATGTCAGGCACGGCAATTATTGCCGCTACACACGATTTGTGGTGGGCAGAGCGATTTGCTGACCAAGTTGTGATGATTCGTCGTGGTCATATCATTCTTAACGACTACACAAAGACCATTGTCGAGAAGTATGGAAGTGTAGAGTCGCGTTTCATGGAGCTTTATTCCAATGCGACGTAAACTAATCAAAACCGTTTTGATTGTGCACTTTTCTAAGGCATCAAGGCGTCCATTCTTGCAGGCAACACTGAGGATTATTGGAAGTTTTTGTATAGCTGTTGTTATTGCAAATAAGCTTCGACAGACAATGGCTTCGGTTTCGTTACCACCCGGAATCCCACTGGATATTGCTCTGGTGGTCACGGCGCTGCTTGGATTCATGATGGCTGGATTACTACTTCTAACGCTTCAGATATCAGGAGTAACAAATAGCCGAGGGGGAGCACTCATGAGTAATATGCGACTGTGGCCAATTCCTACAAATCAACGATGGGCATTGGACATACTCCCCGCGTTCGTATTACTTAGTATTATCGGTGTATTCGGTAGCATCCTGCTGGCTTCAGTAGCTAGTGATATGTTGTTGCCTTCTATTTGGGTTGTGATGAGCTGGGTTATCGGCCTGACTAGTGCTCTTGGACTTACCAAATTAACTATTCCTAGGTCGATACTACTCAGAAGTATTTTGTTTGTATCCATTTCATTCGCTGGATTTCGAATTGTCGATTTGGTTTTAACTGGTACGAATCTGTGGGTTGAACATTATGGAATACTAATCGTCGCGATACTATTATTCCTTCCAGTAACAGGACTTTGGCAGTCTTACAATAAAGGATACTTGCTTGTAGCTCGGAAACAACGAGTCGATTTTAAGCCGTTTTTTGACCGATATGTCCCGCTTAGTGCTTGGCACTTCGTGAAGCTATTTCGAAATAAACGGACAAGGCACTCTTTCATCCTGGCATTAGGTTTTAATCTAGTTGTGGCATTGGCAATACTCGCGAAAAATACTATTCCAGGAGATCCGTCAGGAATACTCATGATTGGAGGTGTATTAGCAGCAACTTTTGCCTGTGACGTTAGGGGTATTGTTCGGCGGAGCAAGCCACCAGAGATTATACTGCTTGGCACGGTAAAGTATTTCGTTAAATCAGAAATTATGTCAGTCACGTTGTTAGGATTAATAATCGGGCTTCCATTACTATTTGTAATTAACCACATGATAATCGTTTCCCCGATGCTTGTTTTGTACTTCGTATCGCTGCAAATTTTTAGTTCTGGATGTGGGTTATTGAGCAGTACGTTGCTAGTACCCGGTGATGGGGAAGTAGGTAGTCAATTTTTTACCGCCGTACTTGCGCTTTCGGGTATCGTAGCTGTTCTCAAGTTTGCAGATATCGCCGATGTCTCTGATTTCAGCCAAAGCTTCAGGTGGCTGTTATCAAGTATTGCCGCGTACATTGGTCTGTTTGTAATAGAAAAATTTAGGAGGAATTATTATGGCCGTACTTAAGAATTCAGGTCGTTCGTCACTGTACCTTTCATCAATATTTAGTAGCCTAATTGCGGGTGCCATAGGGTGGGGACTGCTACTGATATCTACTGCATCGAGTTTGAGCCAATCAAGCGGGTCACAAGTCGGAAAAATTGGTCCACTGCAGTTGTTCGAAATCAGTAAAAATGTACTACCAGACGGAGGCTATGAAGGCGGTTTTAGCTTCATCACTACTGGTGCAGCAATCTACTTAGGAGTCGTCGTCGTTGTCGGACTTATACTTGGCTGGCTTCGCGGGCGAAATGCAAGTTAGCTACAAGGCGGCAGAAAGGATATCGTATTTGTCTTTTGGCATGCTGTGGCCGGCCAATGACTGGTAACTATAATCTTCTGGGATGTCGAACTCGTAGTTCAGGCCCTTGTAGATATCCTGAGCTAGGCGCATAGCAGCACGAGATTCTTTGACTTCACCAACACAGTCCAAAGGTTTTTCGCCGCTGATGCCCAGTAAGTTTTCGTAGGTAATGACCAAGGTTGGATCCATTAAGACGTTCTTGTGCCACATACTTTCTAGCTCCTTGCGGTCGATAAAAGGTGTTAGAGCCAGGAAAGTAAAAGCGCATTTACTGCAGTGCCCACACCAACTAATCGTTTTGCTTCCTTGTATAAAGGCACGGTTGCATGAACTAAAGACTTTTTTGTATTTTTGGAAACCTATCTCTGCAAACATTTCGGCAATCTTAACTTCACTAAGTGGTCGAAGGAATGAGTAGTAGCGCAGACTTTCGCCAAAGTTATCTTGCAGGTACTTCTGGAAGTTTTTTTCGTATGCCAAAGACTTTGAATATTGGTGATTAACTTCTACGCCGTCATAAACCAAGGTAGCTTCGTTGGATGAGTTTTCGTTGGAAACTACTGCGTCTTGGTATCCGGCCAGGACTGCTGTAACTGTGCCGACAGCTCCTAGGATTGCAGAAATGGGTATGTGGCCGTTAAGTGCACCGTTACTGTTAAGCTCGAATAGTAGAGGGTCAAGCGCACGTTCCACCCAAAAGTGAGGTAAGCCGATCTCTTTGACGAGCGGTTCCAGCTGGGCGCGGTGTCCCAGACTCCATGTTGCCGCATGAGGCAAATCTCGCAGCAGCTCTACGCTGACAAGTGAATCCTTACCGCCGCCAAGTCCAATTAACATGCCACCGTTGGAGGCGTGATGGAGTGGATTGAAGGCAGGAGCATTTGCCATGAACGGAATGTCAGTGTTCGGATCGATACGGTTAACGTAAAAGTATTCGCCCAGTCCCTTTTGGTACGTTTCGGAAATAAAGTCGGCTAACGCCGCATCCATTTTGCCGTGATCGATACGGATGGTTTCGGTGCGATATGCTTTGTAGTACGACACGCCAGCTAAAAAATATAACGGCAATATGGCGCGGTCTAGAATCTCTTTATCATAGTTAGTGTAAGCAAAATCAAAGGTTAGCGTTTCGGTAAAATGTAGTTCGTTGTCAAAGCCATACTTGAGCTTGAGCTTTCGATTTGTGGCATCAAAATCATAGCCCTCGAATACAAATGATTTGTAACTTTTACTCACAGTGCATCAACCTGTGCTTTGAACTGTAGACCACGATCTTCGAAGTTCTTAAACATATCAAAGCTGGCGAAGCCCGGGGAAAGTACCACCGCATCACCTGGCTGGGCTAACTGACGAGCTGTTTCGACAATGGTTTGCATATCTTTAGCTGGTTCAAGCTTGTAATTGGTGTAGCCAACATTATCCAAAAGCCCCTTTAATTTGGGGCCAGTCTGGCCGATAAGCAGGACGCTGCGGATTTCCTCGGAGTGATCTGCAATATGTTTAGCGAGCTCGCGGTAATCTAGCCCACGGTCGTAACCTCCTACTATCAAAACTTTTGGTTGTGGGATGGCATCGATTGCTGCAATAGTTGCCCCGCCGGCAGATGAGAAGGAATCGTTGTAGTACCAGACGTCATTAACTTCACGGACAGGCTCTATGCGGTGGGGTAATCCGTCGAAGCTTCGGATTGCAGCGGTTATGGCTTCGACATTTTGCCCTACAACATCCCAGGTAGCGGTTATGGCAGCACAAATATTCTGCAAGTTATGACGGCCAAGTAACCTAACGTCGGCAACGCCACAGACACGCACCTGGTCCATGTAGATATCTTCGCCCAGTACATATGCTCCGTCGGTCTCGGTTGGCTCGGCTCCAGCTTCTGGCACTTCGTACGAAAGCTTAAAGGCTGGGGAAACGGCGGCAATTTCGGTAGATAAGTTATTATTGCGATTATATACAGCCAGATCTTTGGCGGTTTGGTGCAAGAAAAGGTTCTGTTTAGAGCGGATATATTCTGGTGTATCGGTGTGCCAATCAAGGTGCTCGGGTACGGTCATTACGCAGACGGCAATATTTGGCGATATTTGGCAGTCGATCAACTGGAAGTTAGAGAGCTCCAGCACAACCCAGTCACTGGCTTCGATACCCCAGTTGTTCATCTCCAGTGGCGCTACGCCGATGTTTCCACCTAAGTGCACTTTGTAACCGGCGGCTTTAAGGATGTGGGTGATTAAACTGGATGTGGTGCCTTTACCCTTGGTCCCGGTCACGCCAATAATAGGGGCAGGGCAGTTTTTCATAAATTCTTGCGTTCCAGTGGTAACCTTGCTCAAGATTGCAGGTGAGTTGTTGGATACGATGTCGCGGGGATGAATCTGTGGGGAGCGGACAATCAAATCGAAGCGATCCAACCCTTGCAGGTAGTCGTCTCCCGTTTGTCCATCAATATGATCAGGTAGTACGACAGAAGGGTTTTGGTCACATACCGTAACATCATTACCCTCACGCCAATAATTTACTGCGGCAACACCCTCTTTGCCATAGCCTAGAACTGCAACTTTCATCCTTATATCATACACGAAGCATGTCCGAAATCAGTAGTAAACGCTGATTAGGCGTCAAGCGTTTTGCGCACAAGGTCGGCAACTTGACGAGGAGTCATGTCTGCCTTTAGGACTACGGCGCTAACATTTTGTTTTTTAACTGATTCAGGAATTTCTTGCTCACCCATGTTGGTAAGGATGATAACTTTGATGTCGACACCCCAGTTGGTGCGGCGCATTTCAGCAAGCATTTGATCACCGGTCATTTCCGGCATCATAAGGTCAAGTAGGACGATGTCAGGCTTCATTTGCTCGCACAATTGAAGACCTAGCTTACCGTTTTCGGCAGTTTCAACGTCAAATCCATCAGCCTGGAATTTAATTCTGTACATTTGGCTGATCGCTTGGTCATCTTCGATAATCGCGACTTTGACTGCGGCCATATAGCAATAGTAGTTTAAGTTACGCTTAAAAACAAATCATTTGACGACCCAGTTCGGTAAAACGCTTTAGCTAATAGGGTCGAGCCGTAAATTATCGTTAGAAATCGTTGTAGATTGTGTTGTTTTTTTATGTAGAATGTCGCTAATCAATTCGAAAATTTCACCCGGTGTATAGTGGGCTTTTACGATGTAGCGGTCAAAATCTAGCAAATGCAAACGCCATGGGGCATGGTCGCGGCTGACGTTGGCAGCAATTACGACACTAATGTCTTTGCCCCAGTCGTGCTTACGCATGTGCTCCAGGATTTCGTCACCGTTCATATGAGGAAGTTTTAGATCCAATAAAACAAGATGCGGACGGACGCGCTTAATAAGGCTTAGTCCGGCAGGTCCAGTATGCGCTAAATCGACATCAAAACCCTCGTTCTCAAGCTTGAATTTGTACATGTTGGCGATGAATTTATCATCTTCGATAATGGTAATTTTTCTACGCACGAAATTACATCTTACGGTACATGCGTCCGTATTTCAAACCATTTACGGTTAATTCTGCTGCAAAATTTACATTACTTGTTGGGGATATTTAACACTTCTCGGATGACATCAAGAACCTGTTGAGGGGTATGGTGAGCCTTCACTATGTAGCGGTCCACACTCAGTAGCCCAAGGTTGCGTGGCGCTTCGTCGCGGCTGATGTTTGTAAGGATAATCACTCGAATATTGCTGCCCCATTCTGTCTCACGGAGCTGTTCCAGCATTTCATCGCCACTCATGATTGGCATGCGAAGGTCGAGTAATATAAGTTCTGGGGATTCCTTTTGAATTACCTCAAGACCGTGGATTCCGTTATGAGCCATGCTGGTTTTAAACCCAGCAGCATCAAGCTTGAGCTTGTACATTTGGGCAATAGGCAAGTCATCTTCGACGATGGTTATTTTTGCGGACATATCAGTAATAGTACGGAAAGTTCAGCGCCCGCGCAACGAGGACTATTTAGGAACGTTAAACTTGCCTTTGCGGTTTAACCAAGATACCGCTGAGCGGATTCCGGTATCTACCAACTCGGACTTAATAGGCGTGGTGGTAGTCTTGGCTTTGGCGATTGCCACCAAAGCTGCTAATGCAACTGGAGTAGTGATCTTCTTCTTGATGCTTTCAGGCAACTTAGTTACCTCGCGTTCGACAGTCTCTTCAGGTAATGCTTCTACTTCGACCATGCTCTTTTTGCGGTTACGTCGATAGTCATTTGC
>JACCDG010463182.1_pt1 | contig 21164 bp, 17 predicted proteins | sample 7442471 | NCBI WGS metagenome assembly JACCDG01 (sample SAMN15323444, study PRJNA562643) | freshwater metagenome | isolation source: river surface water | place: USA:Blue River Watershed | collected 2017-08-17 | reverse complement strand
TGAATAGATGCAACAAAAGCACCTTTGGCACGTGCTTGAGCTTGGATTTCTTTCGCAATCACTTCTTTTTGCTTAATATCATCCGTTAACACTAATTGCTTGACCAATTCATCGATAGAAACAGTACTTTGTGGCATGCTTTTCTCCTCTAAATAAACCTTGGATTAGGTGTTTTTGGCAATTTTCAAATTTTAAAGAAAGGATAATATACCAAAACACCTCACGAATGTCCAGGTAAAATCATCTCGATCAGGTAAGAATTTTTAGGAGTTTATATCGCTCTTCCATGTTATGCGTACGACGGCTGGCGTCTTTGAGGTCGATGACATTGATTTCATCTTCGAGGACACCGACGGCTTTCCCGTAAACACCATTAAGGAGCAGTTCGACGGCCGAGGCGCCTAAGCGTGTTCCTAAAATACGGTCCGGACCGCTGGGGACTCCACCGCGTTGGACGTGGCCTAAAACGACATAACGGGTCTCAAGACCTGTTTGGCGGGTGATATTTTCGGAAATAACAGACGCCATCCCAGAACCTTCAGCAACGATAATAATGTAGCTAATTTTGCCCTTACTGTTTCCTTTTAAAATTTCTTTATGCATAGCATCATAATCAAATGGACGCTCAGGGATAATCACATCTTCGGCCCCGGCCGCAATCGCGACTTCCATGGCAATATAACCACTTTTATTCCCCATGACTTCAACGACAAAGATACGTTCCATACTTTGGGCAGTATCACGAATCTTGTCAATCGATTCAAGCGCCGTGTTGATGGCAGTGGCGCAACCAATAGTTTGATCCGTGCCATTAATATCATTATCAATTGTGCCTGGTAAACCAATGGTTGGAATACCATGCAATTCATAGAGACGTTTAGCCCCCTGATATGAACCATCACCACCAATAACAATCAAGGAATCAATACCATAACGATGCAAAATTTCAGCAGCCTTCTTCTTACCTTCGTCGGTAGCAAATTCTTTGGAACGAGCTGTTTTTAAAATTGTTCCACCGCGATTAATGGTATTCGACACTGAGCGGTGATTTAATGGCACAAAATCTTCATCAAGTATGCCTTGATACCCACGCATCACACCAACCATTTCAACCCCATAATGCAAACCAAAACGTGTGGCCGAACGGATGGCAGCATTCATGCCTGGGCCATCACCACCGGATGTTAATACACCAATTTTTTTAACTTTCTCAGCCATAATAGTGGTCTTTCCTTAAAATGTTATAAACCAGATACGTCTAAATTACGGGGGTATTCTACCGCATACGAAATCACAATGTCTTGTTTGTCACCTTGATTCAAATTCATAAGCCAGATCATCACACCAACACGATCTTCCACATCTTTGCGTGTTGGCTCTGGTGTAAATTTGATATTCTTCACTTTGATCTTATCATCTTGACTAACAGGCACTTGATCAAACACATTGACCGCAATGGCCTTATTCTTATAATTCTCGACGGTAATCTTGTATTTATAATTAATGCTGCGATTAGCAGATGGAATGCTTCCCAACATCGTATCATCAGATTTTTGCTCAAGCAGTTTACGTTTAACTGTCACACCTTCATCCACACCTAAATACAAATCAAACTCTTCTTCAGGGCCAATGGCTTTATCAATACTGGAGTTACCCACATAACTTCCGTCGAGGAAAATATTAACGGCGCCAGGTAATAATGTCGCTTCTTGTTTATTGCTAATTTTAGATTTTAAATACGCAAAATTATTAAATTTAGGTGTGGTGGCATAATCAAAAGTCGCGGGCATATTTAACACCGTAATCGGCACACGTTGCCAGGCACCGTCGGATTTAATATCAACGGGTTTGGTAATGGTAAAGACGGCAGAGACACCGCTATTATCAACTTGGGCATAAGCCACATCAGCAGCTTTCGCTTTTTGTTCCAACTTGTCTTCTAACGAAGAATTCACAGCCATATCGCTCTCACTCATAGCTAACTTCGCTACCATTCCTTTCGCCATGTATTGTCGTGTAGTTGGATAAACAGGCTCATTGACGACGGGAGCCAAATACCACGCCGATAATTCAGGCATACGCCCACCCACAGTTGGACGTGCAGTTGAAATAGTCAACTTTACCCCTGACCAATCTTCGCCAGTATTTTGCATGACTTGACCAAATAAAGATAATTCAACTTGTCCTGCTTGAAAGGCCACACGTGCATCATAAATTGGCGTCCAGTTCACCCCATTAACCGCATACGATACATTCACGGTCAATTTACCAGGCTTCACACATTGCACATCAACTCCAATAGAACGCTTCACTGATTGATTACCATGCTGAATATCATTTAATTGTTGCTGCAAGGCCACGCGCTCTTTCGTTAAATCTCTTTCTTTCAAACGCAATTGCTCAGATTTCTCAAAGATGTCTGTATATGTAATCGTCAAATACTCCCCTAAACTTTGCAACTCCGTCGCAGCAGGCATCTTGGTTATTAATTCTTTCGGCAATTGCTCACCGGCTTTAAATTTGATGGAATCGACATATTCTTGGCGTTTGGTTAAAACAATTTGCTGATTACGATTCGCAATAATCGCATCGTCGATATCTTGAATCTTTAAGGTCAATTCTTTCACACGCTCATTAGCGGATTCCGTCAAATAATCACGCTTGACAGATGCACCAAATATTTTGACATCAGCCTGACCTTGGCCTTTGACAGTTAAGGTATTGTCATCGATTTCTGGGATAATATTATCAAAAAGGATGGTGTGATCACCAGCGGGGACAGTTACATCAGCAGTACGTGTGACAACTGCTAAACCAGGGTAAATAGTAACGTCCGATATTGTCGACGACGTTTGAATTGTTTGGGCATGTCCAACCACCATACCGCTTAATACAAACATCATCACCAATATCGGACGCAACATAATTAAAGCTCCTTAACAATAAAAATTAATATCGATAATTTTCAGGTTTGAAAGGACCTTCGACTTTCATCCCTAAATATTTCGCTTGAGCAGCGCTTAACTTGTCTAAACGCGCACCAACTTTGGCCAAATGCAAACGGGCCACTTGCTCGTCTAAATGTTTTGGTAATGTGTACACTTTATTTTCATACTTGCTGCCATTTTGCCATAATTCCATTTGAGCCAACACTTGATTGGTAAAGGAATTACTCATGACAAAAGAAGGATGACCCGTCGCACACCCTAAATTTACCAAGCGGCCTTCGGCTAAAACAACTAACTTCTTCCCATTTGGATAAACATACTGATGCACTTGTGGCTTTACTTCGATTTTCTTAATATCTTTGCGATTGTTTAAATAGGCAATATTGATTTCAGAATCAAAATGCCCAATATTACACACAATGGCCCCACTTTTCATTAAATCTAAGTGACGACCGACGATAACATCCACACAACCGGTGGCTGTAACAAAGATATCACCAATCTTTGCGGCTTCATCCATGGGCATGACTTCATACCCTTCCATGGCTGCTTGAAGTGCGCAAATAGGATCAATTTCAGTGACAATAATACGTCCACCTAAACCCTTAAACGATTGCACAGACCCTTTACCCACATCGCCGTAACCGGCAATAACGCACACTTTACCAGCGATCATGCGATCTGTTGCACGTTTAATCCCATCGACTAAAGATTCGCGGCAACCATAAAGGTTATCGAATTTGGATTTGGTCACAGAATCATTCACATTGATGGCAGGAACTTTTAATGTTCCTTTTTTAACCATTTCATAGAGACGGTGAACACCGGTGGTTGTTTCTTCCGAAATACCACGGATATTTTTTAAAAAATGAGAATATTTTTTATCATGAACCATGATGGTTAAATCGCCACCATCGTCGAGGATCATGTTTGGCCCTTTGCCATCTGGCCATTCTAATGTTTGTTCAACGCACCAATCATATTCCTGAAGTGTTTCACCTTTCCAGGCAAAGACAGGAATACCAGCTGCCGCAATCGCCGCCGCGGCATGATCTTGGGTGGAGAAAATATTACAAGAGGACCAACGTACTTGGGCCCCTAATTGAACCAATGTCTCAATTAAGACAGCCGTTTCGATCGTCATGTGAATACACCCAGAAATACGTGCACCTTTTAAAGGCTGCTTGGATGTGTATTCTTTGCGCAATGACATTAAACCTGGCATTTCAACTTCAGCAATTTCAATTTCTTTACGACCCCATTGGGCTAAAGAAATATCTTTGACTTTATAATCTGTAAAAGCGGCTTTAACGAGTTCTTTAGCCATAGATTTCCTTGGTTTTGTTAATGTTGCTGTTGACATAATTATAGACCCTTCTTTAAATCAGCAATGCGATCTGTCTTTTCCCATGTAAAACCAGGACGACCAAAGTGACCATAAGCTGCTGTCTTGCGATAAACAGGTTTTAATAAATCCAATGTTTTAATAATACCACGTGGGGATAAATCAAAATTCTTTCTGATTAAAGCCACGATTTGTTGTTCGGTAATTTTACCTGTTCCATAAGTTTCAACCATGATGGAAACTGGCTGAGGATAACCAATCGCATAACTCAATTGAATCATGCAACGGTCAGCTAATCCAGCAGCAACCACGTTCTTAGCGACATAACGGCCCATGTACGCGGCAGAACGGTCTACTTTACTTGGATCTTTCCCAGAGAAAGCACCACCACCATGTGGCACTGCCCCACCATAAGTATCAACAATAATCTTACGGCCAGTAACCCCTGTATCAGATTGAGGACCACCGACGACGAATTTACCCGTTTCATTCACATAAAACTTGGTATTTTTATCCATCATTTTTCCAACAATGGGATGAGCAATTGTCTTAATGATTTCTTGGCGAGCTTTATCGGTAATTTTCTTACCCGTTTTATCCAAAATTTCTTCCGTGTGCTGACAGGCTAATACAACCGCATCAACACGGATTGGACGATCATCTTCATATTCGATCGTGACTTGGCTTTTACAATCTGGTCCTAAATACTTTAAAATACCTTTTTCACGCACTTCGGTGACACGTGCGACTAAACGGTGAGATAACATAATTGGTAATGGCATTAATTCAGGTGTTTCGGTACAGGCATACCCAAACATAATCCCTTGATCCCCTGCCCCACCTTTATCAACCCCTTGAGAAATATCAGGAGATTGCTTGTTAATCCCATTTAAAATAGAACAGGTATTGGCATCAAAACCATATTTAGGATGGTTATAACCAATATCTAATAAAACATCACGTACTAATTTATGCACATCCACATAGGTTGATGTGGTGATTTCCCCACCAACAATAACTAAACCTGACGTACAAAACGTTTCGCAGGCAACACGGCCTTTAGGATCATCACGGAGAACGGCATCTAATACACCGTCGGAGATATTGTCACACACTTTGTCCGGGTGTCCTGCACCAACGGATTCTGAAGTAAATAAATAACGACCTTTCACGGTAGTACCACCTTTCTTTAATGCACTATTAGTTGGATATATTATTTAAAATTTGCTCGAGCTTCCATGAGAGATTCGACACTTCCGATATCATACCATTTACCACTAAATTGAAAACCATAAACAGATTTAGTTTTAACCAACCATTGTATATAGCTTCCGGCTGTATCCAACGAGGTCGATTGCTTTTTATAGTCAGACATATACCCAATGGTTGCTTTGGGAAAATAATAGACCAGCATGGTAATCAAACTTGTCGCAGGATTTGCTGGCTTTTCATGAAAGTCCGTTACACGACCATCCGAAGCCACCGTTGAAATACCAAACTTACTGGCGGCGGTAATGTCTTTAATATCATATAGGCCAATCGATACCGACGGAGATTTTGACTTGGCATAATCAATGAATGTCTTTAAGGATTGATCAAAGAGATTATCTCCCCCAATCACAAGCCAATCATCATGCTGTGCTTCTTTTGACCAAACAAAATCAATGTCCCCGACAGATCCAAGACGTTCCTCAGGAGAATTTGTCCCATCATTCACAACGCGGACTTTCATATCAGTACGGGTCGTGGCCCATTGTTGAAAATGAGTCACGAATTTATTATTAGTCACGACAACTAATTCGGTTAAATCCGCTACTCCTTTTAACTTATCAATCACATAATCCATCATGGGACGGCCATTCACATCAATCAAGGGTTTAGGTGTATTAGGCGCAACAGCGGCTAAACGCGTCCCATACCCTGCGGCTAAAATTAAAGCTTTCATAAAATATTTAATCTCCTCATATGTGTCTTCACAAATTCTTCAACTTCCGAGGCTGTCGGTAATTGGATCGCTTCATCAAGGATCCGCTTGGCATCGACTTTACGACTTGAACGGATCATTTTCTTAATTGATAAAATACTGGCAGGCGACATACTTAATGAATCCACCCCAATGCCCAGTAATAAAAAAGCTAATAAAGGATCAGAGGCCATTTCACCGCATAAACTGACTGGAATTTCTTCATTATGCGCAGCATCGACCGTGCGTTGAATCATGCGTAAAATGGCAGGATGTGCCGGCTCATATAAATCAGCCGTCTTTTCATTCACCCGATCAACCGCCAATGTGTATTGAATTAAATCATTCGTACCAATACTAAAAAAATCGGCTTCTTTCGCCAGCATATCGGCGGTCATGACAGCGGAGGGAACTTCAATCATGACCCCTACTTTCATATTCTCATCAAAAGGAATTTTCTCATCGCGAAGCGCTTGCTTGACTTCATTAAGCACATTATTGGCTGCCCTTAATTCCCCCACCCCTGAAATCATGGGGTACATCATTTGCAATTGCCCTTGCGTCGAGGCACGCAAAATAGCTCTTAATTGTGTTTTAAAAATATCTGGCTGTAGCAAACAAAAACGTATCGCCCGGCATCCTAAGAATGGCGACATTTCTTTAGGAATTTGAACGGAGGAAATAAATTTATCCCCGCCTAAATCAAGTGTACGTATGGTGACCGAATGTGGATTAACCGCCGACACCACTTGGCAATAAGCTTGGTATTGCTCTTCTTCCGACGGTAAATCCATGCGATTCATATACAAAAATTCTGTTCTAAATAAGCCAATTCCTTGTGCGCCAAATTTCGCAAGACCTGCTGATTCAGCAACCAATTCCATATTCGCTAATAATTGCACAGGCTTGGCATCAAGGGTTTGCGATGGTAAGTCTTTAATGTCGGCTAAATTCTGTAAATTTTGAGAAATCTTATGTTGTTCTTGAGTGTATTGTTGAACAGTGGAGTCATCGGGATTAACAATGATCAATCCTTTTTGACCGTCGACAATCACATAGTCAGAATTATTCAAACGCAAGGTGGCGTCTTTTAAACCCACCACCGCAGGCACACCTAAAGATTTGGCTAGAATCGCTGTATGGGAGGTGCGCCCCCCAATATCCGTCACAAACGCCAAAATCTTTTTGTTATACATGCTTACTGCATCGGAGGGAGATAAATCATGGGCCACAATGACAAGATTTTGCTGCATGTGGTCTAATTCATGCGTTTTATTTTCCTGCAATAAATGCTTTAATACCCGACGGCCAATATCTTGAATATCCGATGATCGCTCACGTAAATATTCATCTTGGATCTTGGCAAATGTCTGCGAATATTTTTTGATATTCTTGGCGAATATATATTCCGCACATAATTTTTGCTGCTTAATGCCTTGCTCTACCCCATCAATAAGCAGAGGATCGCTTAAAACCATCAAATGCGCATCAAATATTTGCCCTTGGCTATCATCAAGCTGTTGCGATACTTTTTCTTTTAAATCCGCTAATTCCTGACGGGTATTATCGAGCGCTTCGTGAAAACGCGCAATTTCGGAAGGAACTTCATGAGCCAATACCATGCGTTTGGCAACAACGAATTCCCCTTTTTCAAGGATAAAACATTGGCCATACACAATACCGGATGCTGCCGCAATACCTTTCAGTACTGTTTCACTCATGTTAAGAATTCTTCTTCCTGTTTAGACAAAAATACGGTAATAGCCTCGAGGACTTCTTTGGCATCAGGGCCGTGAATCATAAATGTCAGCTTTGCTCCACATGGCGCCCCAAGCGTTAATATCCCCATAATGGATTTCCCATTAACTTGCTGGCTCTCATAGTTGATGGTGACCTGTGACTGGTATTTGGAGACAAGCTGGACGAGCAATGCCGCAGGACGCGCATGCAGGCCTTTTTTATTTGATACAAGAAGTGTTTGTTCAATTTTTTCCATATTTAATCTTAGACTATCGTTTAATAATGCGTTGGGATTCTATCAACTTGATTAATGTTTGTGTAATCTTTTTTGAATCATGGCGCACATAATCGCTAACACTTAATAAATCGGTCGCTACCACCTGATACCCCATGGCCTTAATCTTATCAACATCAGCGCTGACTGGGTAAGAATTCTCTTTTTTATAACGACTTAATGCTTGGTCATTATCAACAACTGCATTATTGACAATGCAGGCATCTAATACTTGAGGATTGGTATGTTCAACAATGACGCGCACATGGTCAGAGGCGGAAAAACTTTCTGTCTCCCCTTCCTGGGTCATCACATTGCAGACATAAATTTTATAGGCCGAGGAACGCTTTAACGCATCTGCCATGCCTTTAATCACAAGATTGGGTAAAATACTGGTGTACAAACTGCCGGGGCCCATGACAATGATCTCAGCCTCATTAATCGCTGTTAACGCATCATCGGTTGGAGTAGCATCTTCAGGAGTTAAATATAATCGCTTGATGGCTAAGTTTGATTGAGGGATTTTTGCTTCGCCCTGTGTCTTTGATCCGTCGACATATTCCGCAATTAAATGCACATCATGAACAGTGGATGGAATAACTTTTCCGCGTATCGCTAAAACTTTTGAACATTCCTCGACGGCTAATTTGAAATCACCCTTCGTAATCTGCACCATCGCCGTTAAGAATAAATTTCCAAAATTATGCGCTTTAAACGCTGATTCTGCAGGAAAACGGTATTGAAATAATTCACCCATGATTTCCGGGGCATCAGCCAAAGCAACCAAACAGTTACGAATATCGCCGGGAGCTACAATTTTAAATTCTTCGCGCAAACGCCCTGATGATCCACCACTATCCGCAACAGTCACAATCGCCGTTAAATTAGCGGTGTATTCTTTTAACCCCATGAGCATATGAGAAAGGCCATGACCTCCCCCAATTGCCACAATCTTAGGGCCACGTTCAAGATAACGTTTTTGATAAAGGATATTAACAATGTCGCGTTCACGCTCAGGAAGGAATAAGGTGATTAATGAAATGGTAAGTTTGCCCATACCGAGAACAATAAACAGTATCCCGCAGACAATAATAACAATACCTAAACCACTCACAAAAGGGTATGAACTTACAGCGAATGCCGCACCGATACCTACTACTAAAACACCAAAAATAGCAGCAAGCATCCAGCGCTTGACTTTCATGCCTGGATAAAGCCATTTGGAGAGACTATTTGACATGCGGGATTAACCGATGCGCGCGTCTTCCTGCGCAACTAGTTCGATAATATCTTTACTGGTTTTTGTATTCTTTAAACTATCACGGAAGAATTTGTCTTTCAACAGACGCGATACGCGGGCCAATGCTTTTAAATGAGGGCCCGCTGAATCAACAGGAGCAACAAGAAGGAAAAAGATGTAGGCTGGTTCACCATCTAAGGAATCAAAGTTAATCCCTTTTTTGCTAACAGCTAATGATGATACCATTTCACTTACATATTCGGATTTGGCATGAGGAATTGCAATGCCTTGACCAATGGCGGTGGAACCTAATGATTCACGCGCCATTAATGATTCAATGATTTTTGCTTTGTGTTTTTTGTCAATGGCACCAGCTTCGACTAAAAGCCCCACCATCTCCGCAATCAAATCAGCTTTTGTTGTACTTTTCAAATCATTACTTACTGCTGACTTACACAAAAACTCATTGATTTTCATGATGCCTCCGAAGATATTAATTCTATATTTGGAGCAGCGGACCGGGTTCGAACCGGTGGCATCCACCTTGGCAAGGTGGCATTCTACCAACTGAATTACCGCTGCGTCGTTCGCTCACTCACAAAAGACGTTCGTTCGTCTCACTCCCCATAGGGGCTTTGCCCCTCTGGCGTCCCGATAAAAAGCATCGGGACTGTCACCCCAAAGACGTGGGGAAAGGTTTTCCCCACACCCCTTTCCTGATTTTCTACGAAAATCAGTTCGCTCTATCGGAGTTAACGAAAAAAAGAAAAGTATGTCAATGAAACTTAGCTCGGGTATTTTAGCAATGCGCCGAGAAAATGCAATATTTGAATTGAATGTTTGAAATTTTTATATGGGCGGAAGAGGACTTGAACCTCCATGAGTTTCCCCACATGCTCCTAAGGCATGCGCGTCTACCAGTTCCGCCATCCGCCCCTAAATTTCTACCACTGATAACTATATCAAATATTTTCTAGAAAAGAAATTTAGGGGCTGTATCTTTTTTTACTGATCAGTCTTTTTGATCAGTAAAAAAAGATGCGCCCGCGCATCGAAACTTACAATAATCCAAAGAACCTATTTAAAAATTTTGGTGACCCACCCGCGACTCGAACGCGGCACCCTTACATTAAAAGTGTAATGCTCTAACCGGATGAGCTAGTGGGTCAACGCAATATGTTATCTATTAAAGAACAACTTAAACTTCTCTTAACTCTTTACTCTTACGATCCAAAACAGAATCAACTTCTTTAATAAAACGGTCTGTCATTTTTTGAACTTCTTCTTCACCTTTGAAACGTTCATCTTCGCTGACATGACCATCGCCTTGCATTTTCTTTAATTTATCATTCGCATCACGACGGACAGTGCGTAATGTCACGCGACCACGCTCAGCCATTTCTTTGCACACTTTGATAAATTCTTCACGACGCTCTGCTGACAGTGGAGGAAAAACTAAACGGATTACTTTACCATCATTCATGGGATTAATACCCAATTTTGATGAAGCAATCGCGGATTCAATATCTTTAATCGCTTGAGCGTCCCACGGTTGAACAATAATCTGACGTGGGTCTGGCGACGACACCGCGGCCAATTGGCGAATCGGTGTGGATGTTCCATAATAATCAATGTGCATGTCTTCAACCAAAGATGGTTGAGCGCGACCTGTGCGGACTTCAGAGAATTCACGCATCATGGTTTCCATTGTTTTCTTCATCTTCGCTTCAGTGTCTTTTAAAATTTCTTTTTGGGTCATAGCATTTTCCGTTCTATCTAACGATAGTTCCAATTTTTTCCCCGAAGACAGCTTTTTTAATATTTCCACGTTGAAGCAGATTAAAAACCATAATGGGCAAATTATTTTCCATGCACATACTAATTGCCGTTGCATCCATTACTTTTAAATTTTTCTTTAAAACATCAATAAATTTCAATGTCTGATATTTTTTAGCCGTCTTGTCTTTCATAGGGTCAGCCGTATAAACACCGTCGACCTTCGTTGCCTTCATAATCACATCGCAATTTGTTTCAGTCGCACGTAAGGCCGCAGCGGTATCCGTTGTAAAATACGGATTTCCAGTACCAGCCACAAAAATAATGACACGACGTTTTTCAAGATGGCGTATAGCACGACGTAAAATATACGGTTCCGCAATGGCATGCATTTGAATCGCCGTCATGACGCGGGTTTGAATGCCTGTTTGTTCTAAGGCATTTTGTAATGCCAAACCGTTCATGACGGTGGCCAACATCCCCATATAATCTGCCACAGAACGGTCTAAACCAAATCGCTTTGATTCAACTTGCCCGCGAAAAATATTTCCACCACCTACAACCAACGCAACTTCCACTCCCATGTCATGAACTTCTTTGATCTCTTGCGCCAAAGACTCACACATTTCAGCATCAATACCATGCTGCAATTTACCAAGCAATGCTTCGCCGCTTAGCTTAAGAAGAATGCGTTTGTAAATAGGCTTTTTATTACTCACCGATTTTGAATCTCACATAACGGTTAATTTGAATATTTTCACCGATCTTCGCAATCAATTCATTCAAATAATCACCAATTGTTCTGCTGGAATCTTTAACGAATGGTTGTGCATATAAGCAATTGGCTTTGATAAACGCATTTTGATCTGCTTCTTTAGCCAACACATCTGCTGGGACATCTTCCTTCTTCGCATACTTAGGAGACATCGCAGCAATATGCATAGCGACATCTTTCGTAAACGCAATAAAATCTTCATTCTTAGCGACGAAATCAGTTTCGCAATTGACTTCTAACAACACACCAATTTTACCATTGTGAATATAGCTTTCAATACGGCCTTCATTGGCAGCACGATCAGCCTTCTTCGCTGCTAATTCTAAACCGCGTTTGCGCAATAATTCTTTGGCTTTATTGAAATCACCTTGGGCTTGTTCAAGAGCTTTCTTGCAATCCATAACACCACAAGAAGTTTCTTCTCTTAAACGTTTAATATCTTCAGCTGTTGACGATACCATCATGTTTCTCTCCTCACAAATGACACTATATTATTACCTTAAGCGCTGACCACTTCTTGAGCTTGGGTCGTTGCTTGGGCTTGTTTACCGGCTAAGAATTCTTTACGGCCTTCGATAATGCTGTCGACTAATAAACCAACAATAAACTTAATTGATTTAACGGCATCATCATTACCTGGGATCGGATAATCAATCACATCAGGATTACAATTGGTATCAATTAAACCAACAACTGGAATACCTAAACGGTTTGCTTCAGCAACACCGATTTCTTCTTTTTTCGTATCAACCACAATCATGGCTGTTGGGACGTTTGGCATGTTACGGATACCGCCTAAGTCACGCAATAAACGTTCTTTTTCTTTCATCAACAATGATGCTTCTTTTTTGGTCAAACGGGTGATAACACCAGTCTTTTCCATTTTTTCAATGTCGACTAATTTCTTGATAGACTTCTTCACAGTTTCTAAGTTAGTCAATAAACCACCCATCCAGCGATTTTTCACATAAAACATTTCGCAGCGAGTAGCTTCATCTTCAATAACTTGTTGGGCTTGTTTTTTAGTACCGACAAAGAGGATTTTGCCGCCTTTAGCAGCGACATCGCGCACATAATCTCGGGCGACGTTAAGACGTTCGACAGATTTTTCTAAATCAATGATGTAAATCCCACCGCGTTCACCAAAAATAAATCTGCGCATTTTTGGGTTCCAACGACGGCTTTGGTGACCAAAGTGGACACCTGCTTCTAACAACTGCTTAATTAATTCGATTGCCATTTACTGCTCCTTTTACTTGAGTGCGTTGGCGGACTTGAATCTCAATCAGAATAAAACGCACCGTTTTTGATTAACCCTTAATCTAGCCTCAGGACATATTCTCATGCCTCCCTAAAGGACTAAAGGGTGATTAAATTGAAAAGATAATATATCAAAGAAGTTGATAAAAGCAAGTTATATTTAATCAACTCTAGGGTAATCGCCCTCTGTTAAGCCAAACCTAGGACTGGCCTAATTGAAACTGTGTTTCATATAATCTGCGGTATAAAGGGCAGGAAAATAACAAATCATCATGCTTGCCTAAACCCACAACTTGTCCGCGCTCTAACACGACAATCTTATCAGCTTTCATAATCGTTGATAAACGATGCGCGATAGCAATAACGGTACGGTCCTTCATTAACTCATCCAATGCTTGCTGAACAAATTTCTCTGACTCTGAATCCAGCGACGATGTGGCTTCATCTAAAATAAGGATAGGTGGATTTTTCAAAATTGCTCGCGCAATAGTCAACCGCTGTTTTTCACCACCCGAAAGTCTAAATCCCCTGTCCCCAATCATCGTCTCATACCCTTTGGGCATTTGTTCCACAAAATTATCTGCATTGGCCATGCGCACAGCCTCACGCACTTGAACATCAGAAGCATCAAATGTTCCATAAGCCACATTGTTTTTGACTGTATCATTAAATAGTATCGTTTCTTGAGTCACAATACCAATTTGACTACGTAATGATTTAAACGTAACTTCTTTAATATCAATCCCGTCAAAAATAACCCTACCTCGACTTGGATCATAAAATCGCGGGATTAAATTAACCAATGTTGATTTTCCGGAACCTGTCGGCCCAACAACCGCAACTAATTCTCCCCGGCTAATGGTAAGATTAATATCTTTAAGAACCTGCCCAGATTCTGCCTCATAAGAAAACCCAATATTCTCCAACACAATTTTATCTTTGAAAATGCCGCATTCAATAGCCTGGGGCTTTTCCATGACTGTTGGCTTTGTATCGAGCACTTCATAAATGCGTTCATTAGCCACTAATGCTTGCTGCAAAATAGCTTGAACATTCGACATTTTCTTCAATGGACGAATGATCTGCAATATAGCGGCAAATGATATACTAAATACCCCGAAAGAAAGCTGCTGGTTTAATACTTGCTTACCCAGAATCCATAATACCGTGATGGCACAAATAGCACCGACAATTTCCGTAATCGGGCCTGTCAAATTCAAATTAAATAATGACTTCATGCGTAAACGGTAAAAATCATAATTACGTTGGCGAAACCGTTGTATTTCATATTTTTCTGTCGAGAATGCTTTTAAAATACGTACCCCTGAAATTGTTTCAATTAACAGTGAGGTAATATCGGCCATCTTTTCTTGCACACCTTTAGCTAATTTCCGAAGTTTTTTACTGATTAAAGCCATGGGCCAGCCGATTAAAGGAAACATGATAAATAAAATCATTAACCCCTTGGTATTAAAAATAAATGCCAATGACACGAACACAATAATTAAAAATGGCTGTTTAAATAAGTCCGTTAACCCATAGGAAATCCCATTTTCAATAGACCCAACATCATTGGTGATGCGCGATATTAACTCACCTGTGCGCTTCTTACTAAAGTAATCCAACGACAATGTTTGAATGCGTTCAAATAATTTACTTCTCACATCACGCATTACCGACTGGGAAATATCATTCATGAGATAATCCGACGCAAACAATACAAATTGCTTTAAAATAAAAACAAATAAGAATGACAATGGCACCCACACAAATAATACATGAGGGTCAACACCATTAAGGAATGCCACAATTTTTTCGATGAATTCAGGAACTTTATTGGGAAGAATGATGGGCTTATTGGTAAAAATCCGGTCCACCATTGGTATCATGAATGATAACTGAACCCCTTCAAATAGGGATGATATTATAATCAACAATACCGCCCAGGAAAAACGGATTTTGTGAGGGGCCAAAAATTTAAGTAATTTGAAATAATTATTCATATTATTTTTATGGCAAGGCTTTCATGAGCTAAAACTTATGTATATATTTAAGAGGGCAATTTAGCATGGTGTTTGACATCTGTCGAGCGCTTTGTTACTATCCTTAAATGCCTAACTTACCTAGAGTTGCCTTAATTGGTTGCGGCTTTCTCGGCAGCCGCCATGCTAAAAATCTTCATGCGTTCAAAGGACAAATTGAATTTGTCGGGGTCTGCGATGCAAGCGCAGACAAAGCAAAGTCTATTGGTAAGCAGCTGCATGTTCCTTTCTACAGCGACTATAAAGACCTCTCTCAACGCGTTGATGGCGTTGTCATTTGCACACCCACAGAAACGCATGCGGCTATTGCTGATTTCTTTTTAAGCCAACAGTGCCATGTCTTTGTTGAAAAACCAATGACCATGACATCCGCAGAAGCAGACGCCCTTATTGCCAAAGCCACAGCGCATCAACTCATCCTTCAAGTGGGACATGTGGAACGCTTTAACAGCGCCTATCAAACCATTGAACCTTTAATCAAGAATCCTTTATTCATTGAATGCCATCGATTAAATTTATTTCCTAACCGTTCTTTAGATATCGGTGTGGTCATGGATGTCATGATCCATGATATTGATATTATTTTAGGTCTTGTTAAATCAACGGTGCGCGACGTTCATGCCGTCGGTGTTAATGTATTGACAGATAAAGAAGACATTGCCAATGCCCGTATCTCGTTTGAAAATGGCTGTGTGGCGAATATTACCTCAAGCCGCATCTCCCCTGAGGTGACACGCAAAATCCGTATCTTCACCTCCGATGCGTACATCTCTTTGGACTATGCGAATCAAGCGGCCAAGTTGTATACCAAAGATGCCAAAGGCATTCATCAAAAGTCTATTCCCATTGAAAAAGAAGAACCATTGAAATTAGAAATACAACATTTTATTAACTGCATCAAGACTAAACAACAACCCATTGTCTCTGGCCGTGAAGGTCGAGACGCCTTGGTCTTGGCATTGGACATCACCCACAAAATATGGCAACACAAACAAAACATATCGTTATCATAGCCGGAGAAGCGTCCGGAGACATGCGCGCGGCAGGCTTAGCCAAGGCCTTATTAAAACGTGACCCTTCATTACGTCTAACAGGCATCGGCGGAGATTACATGCGACAGGCAAGCGTAACATGTTTTGAAGATATCACCGCCTTAGCTGTAATTGGAATTGTCGAGGTCATTAAACACTTTAGCCGTATTAAAAAAGTGTTTCATAATACCCTCGCCCACATTGATCGTGATCGACCAGATGCCGTACTTTTAGTTGATTATCCTGGCTTTAATTTACGTCTCGCTGCGGAGTTAAAAAAACGTCACATCAAAGTCATTTACTTTATTAGTCCTCAAGTATGGGCTTGGAGAGAAAAACGCATTTTCAAGATTAAAGAAATTGTCGATACGATGATCGTATTATTTCCTTTTGAAAAAGAATTGTATGCCAAATATGGCATGCATGTTGATTATGTGGGCCATCCCTTAGTCGACGAAGTGCTGCCCAGCCAGCCTCCTGCAAGTTTACGCGCTTTATTAAAAATTGATCCAACGCATCAGGTCATTGGCTTATTGCCTGGGTCTCGCCTTAAAGAAATTGAACGCCATTTGCCTGTCATGCTTGAATCGGCACGCTTATTAGCCCAACAAAACCCCAAACGCACATTTGTGATTTTACGTGCGCAGACCATTGAACAATCATTGATTGATTCTTTAATTCAAAAATCTGGCGTGAATGCCATTGTTTACAGTGAACATATTTATGACGGGATTAGCATTATGGATGCGGCCATGGTCGCTTCCGGCACCGCTACCCTGGAAACAGCCCTTTTGCTTAAACCCATGGTCATTATGTACAAAACATCTGCCCTCACCTATGCGATTGCAAAAATGGTCATTAAAATCCCTTATATTGGTTTAGTCAATATTGTGGCTGGCAAAAAAGTTGTTGATGAATTCCTTCAAGATGAGGCAACTGCAGAAAACATGGCCAATGCCATTGATAAAATGCTTAGCAATCCAAATGCCTATGCCGCCATTACGAATGACCTGGCCTCGATACGTCAATCATTGGGATTACCTGGGGCAAGCATGCGGGCGGCGGAGATTGTGTTAAGAAGTTTGAAAACAGCGTAGTATCTTGACCCTACGGATACTATTCTCTGCCTATTTCTTATCAATCGTTGCAATGATCTTCACTATCACATCATAATCTTTCATCATTTGATCTTGAGTAATGCCTGTTAACGCAAAACGTACGGTTTCACTACGTTGCAAGACATTTTCGAGAGCGCTCACCTGATCCTGATTAACTTTTTTTGACGTGATAAAATCAATAACCTGCCGATGATTTAAGCTATGTGTTGGAACATGCACACAGTCTGCCACATAGGTGGTCAGTGTTTTATCTAATACATCATAAAATAATTTAGGCTGTTCTTGGATTATGATGGATTTGGCTTTCGATAAGCCCCCTTGCGCATTTTTATAAGCGTAGGTACGACGAGAAAATGCCGTATCGTGCTTAAGTCGACGCTCATAGCTACGCCATATCATCCATGCGCCCACCCCCAGTACTAGCATTATTCCTGAGAGCCAAAACCACCATTGTTTAAACAATGCTACGGTGGCTTTCATTATTTTTTCCCCAAGCGCCGGTAACATATTTTCTGAAATTAATGGCTGAGCCCCTGTTTCCCCTTTCGACAAATCATTAAACCCAATCGCTTTAAATTCTTCAGCATGTGTGGGAGCGGTTACCGTCAAGGGGATTGGCCCTTGAGTTAAAGTGCGGTATTCCTGGGTTGTTGTATCAAAATAATTAAATGTTAGGGCAGGAATTTCAACAGCCTGCTCAGAAATTGGAATGATCACTTGCTCGACTGTCTTCGATTTCTCATCAAATGTCACTTTAGGCTCGTATGTTTTAAAATGCGCGTCGGTGATTTGTGGTAAAACAATATTCTTAAATGCCCCATTGCCTGTTACAGCGATGCGCACTGTAATCGGGTCCCCTACTTTTAATGTGGTGGGACTAGCTGTCATATTAAAATCAAAGTTCCCAACGGCCGAGGAGAAATCCGCTGGCTTTCCCTGTAGCGGCAATTCTTTAACATGTAATACTAAAGCATTGGAAGTCGCGGTGACAGGACGCGTGGCATAGGTGTTAAATAAACTTTGAAAAAAATCATCCTGGCGTTGTTGTTCTTCAATCATACTGGAATTAATTTGTGCTGGCCCTAAGGGTAAATCACCTACTTTCTTAGGATAAATGGTCGTCTTGAATTCAATAATATTATAATTAATGCCATTAAGGAGCTGTTGATATTGTTGATGATTCAATACCCCAACCTCCAACCCATCCTGATTCATTTGTGGAAATTGAATATTACGGATTTGAACGCCTGTGATATAGAGCTTAAGTATTAATTCAATAGGTTCATTGATATACACGTCTTGTTTCGACGCTTCAATTGAAAACTTTATCTTATCTTTTAAATCGAGCGTTGGATTACCAGAGGAATCAGATGCAGGGGAAGTTGTCGAAGAGGGTTTTACATCATCAACAGTAAGATTTATTTCTGAAGTCGTCAATGTTTGACCACTGATCGTTGTTGTAATCGAAGGGATTTTAAATTGCCCTACTTTTAAAGGAACGAGTTGATAAATAAACCTGCGCTGAGAATCATAACTCCCGTTGGTAATTGAAATAGATGTGCTTGGCCCTAAATACTTGGATTCAAATCCATCTATCGTCGGTAAATTAATAGGATCAATGCTTTCTTTTGACCCTAATACGGTCAATGTTAATAAAAGACTTTCATTTAATGCAACCTGAGTCTTATTGACACTGGCCTGGAATGATAAGTCTTGGGCAAAAACTGCCGTAATTTGCAACAAGATCATGACTACTAAATTAAGAATTCTCATAGTTTCCCTCTACCAATCTTTCCCCACAGGTCGTTCATCTGATTTTTTATCATGCAAATATAACATGCCTTGTTGGCCTTCGACACGTTGATAATCTTCTAATGCTTCCAAGGCTTGCTTTTTATCTAAGGCAGCTTGGTCCTCAGCGGCTTGCTGTGCGGCTGATCCCTGTGACGCATCGTTTGATGAAGATTTTTGATCTGAAGATTTCGATTCTTTTGGCGTAGACTCAGAGGACTTTTTATCATCTTCGGGTTTAGACGAAGATGATTGATCTTTGTTATTGTCCTCTTTGTTATTCTTCGATTGATCTTGATGGGCTGATTGATCTTTAGTGTCCGATTTATCGGCACCTTCAGACTTATCCTTGCTATCAGACTTGTCTTTATTATTAGATGAACCACCCGATTTTTTCTGTTGTTGCTGTTTCTTGAGCTTTTCTTTTAAACGCTCCAACTCTGTGGTCGCTATTTTTTTATTCGCTTGCGCCGATTTATCGCGTTGATTCAACTGTAAGGCATCGTCATACTTCTTGATCGCTTGGGTAACCATATCAACAGCCTTTTCAACTTCTTCGTCGGGTTTTGACATTCCCGCTCGAAATAAACTATTCCCCGCATTATAACTGGCTTGTTGAGCTAAACTTTTCTTCGGACTTGAACTCGCTTTCAATAAAGGATCGATGGATTGTTCATATAAATGATTTTTATATAAAGCACTTCCTAAATTATAACGAACTTCATCCGATGATGGATCTTGGGCTAAGGCTTGTTGATACATCTCAACACTTTGATCATATTTTTGCTGACGAAAATATTTATTCCCCTCTCGGACTAAACTTTCAGTACTCTTGGCAAAAGCATACGAAGGGCAACAGCACAGCAATACAAGCACCACGCCTAATCGAGGGAACTTAATAGTGATAGGGAAAAAGGCTAGAATAAAAAAGATAATCGCGATTGTTAAAGGCCATTGAAAACGATCGTGGTATTGTATCGATTTTTTGGCCTCAAGCTCTTGCTTGGGAATCAGCGCTAATTGCTTGTCATACAAAAAATCCAAACCGAACTCGGTAGGACTTGAGCGCACATAAGCTCCCCCTGTTTCATAAGCAATGCTTTGCAGTAAATCTTCATTCAACCGTGATTTCACCACATTCCCTTTATCATCTTTTAAGAATTGCGTACTTCCTTTATCATCAACAAATTCAATCAAATCACCTTCTTTAGTTCCCACACCCACCGTGAATATTTTTATATGTTGGTCTTTGGCTTTACGTGCTGCTGTAAGCGCATCGCCTTCTAATTCTTCCCCATCTGTGATAATCACTAAGGCTTTATCATGGCCCGCTGCTTTCTCATAATTACGTATCGCTTCTTGAATGGCCACACTAATACTCGTTCCTCCTCGAGGAATGACAGAAGGTGATAAATCATCCACACTTAATAAAAACCCACTATAGTCTAACGTTAAAGGGCACATCATAAAAGCTTCACCGGCAAAAGCCATCAAGCCCACCCGATCCCCTTTTAATTGTTTCACCAAATCTTTAATCGCCCATTGAGTACGTTCTAAACGTGTCGGACGCACATCTTGCGTGAGCATGCTTTTAGACACATCCACAGCAATTAAAATATCTAATCCCTCGCGCTTAATCACTTCTTCCGTTTTACCCCATTGAGGCCTGGCTAAAGCGATAATCGCACACATCATACCTATGACCAAATAGATCGCCTGAATTTGGGCATTACGTTTCTTCTGTTTTAATACCTGTTGATCGATAAGCGTGTGCGCAATAAAACGATCGCTGATACGTTGATGGCGTGCATACAAGGCATGCAATAGTCCGGCTATCACGGGAATGATGATTAACGCATAT
>JACCDG010124068.1_pt1 | contig 21164 bp, 16 predicted proteins | sample 7442471 | NCBI WGS metagenome assembly JACCDG01 (sample SAMN15323444, study PRJNA562643) | freshwater metagenome | isolation source: river surface water | place: USA:Blue River Watershed | collected 2017-08-17 | reverse complement strand
TTAAAAAATTGGTCCGTTCTCTGTTCTTGAATGGCGGCCGAAAGGTCTTTGTACTCCTGCGTAGATGGCGTCACGCCACGGAGATGTAGGCTGAGTTTGCGCAGTCGCTGAGGAGTGTTGAGTCGTGTGGATGCTTGGCTGGAGTGTGTGGCTGAAGTCAGGAGGCAGAAAACAAGTAACCAAGCGGCTAATGACGACGTCTTGAAGCGAGACAAACCTTTTGAAATAACTGAGTTCGGCATCGACGGATGTATGACATATTTGGTTTAGTATATCAATTATGTTTAAATATATAAGATTGTTGATCAATATTGGATTTAGCGGTCATTCAATTTGATCGAATACCGTAAAAAATAAGTGCTTGAGTCAAAAATGTATCTGACACGAAATAGGCGAAAGGCAAGTCTTTGGGTGGATCAATCTCAAGAAGAAACGCAAGGCTTTACGTCATCCCACTAACATGATATTTATAGTCAACTAATATGATTACACTTCAGAAAAAGTTTATAAACGCCCTGTGTATTGCCCCGACATTTCTAATCGGGCTAACCGCTTTTTTGGCTAGTTCTGCTCTTTACGCCGCCGCACCCGTCTGCCTCGATGCTCAAGCGCGTCTCCACGATATTTTTGAGCAACCTGTTCTTAGCTTAACTGAGGCGGAACACGCAGTGAGTGGTATGCAGCTCTCATTTCAGAGTGCTCGAGCGTTTCTCCTGTCGGCACTTGATCATTCTGCGATTCCTAAAGCCGGAAAAGATGCCATCCGCGCAAAGCTCGAGAGAGTCCAGCTCTACTTCTCACCGGTGGCCTCTCAAACTCAAAACTCTTTTGTGCAAGTTCAGCTCGAAGCCTGGAGCCAATTACGTTGTGGCGGAGCCGCCGAGAGTGGCCGAATCGACGCGAACTATGTTGAGATCGAGACGGATCAGAGTCTTGGGCTTACCATAAAAAATCCAGAGCTGGCTGAGAGCTTGAGGGAGCTCTATGTTGTAGTCTGCCCAGGCGCCTTGACGCTAGCCTCCCGTGCTCAGACGCGCGCTGACTCGCTTTTCTTTCTGTTTGCTCATGAACTCGCCCATGTGATGGATGGGTTAGGGTTTTACGTCAATATGAGCAGGAGGGTCGGGCGTCGACAAACTTTTCTCGCAGAACAAAAAAGTTTGGTCAGCTGCTTCAGAAAGGAGTTGTCGAGCCGGTTTCTTTCGCCCAAAGATCAGATCGAGAAGTTCGCTACTGACGCATCGGACGCTCGCGGCTCAGCAGTGAAAGTGAACCAAATTCTTCTCAACAAAGCTAACTACGAAGCCATCCTTGTACAACAGAGCTTTTTTGCGGGCGTCGAGCTTGATGCTATTGCAGTTCGGTCGCCTGAACTCATTCCCGATCACTGGGCCGCCGAAGCGCTGGCTCTGAAGACCGAAAAAATGACTCCCGCCCTTAGGCTGCAGATGTTGCAGGATAACTTGATGTTATTCTGCGAAGGAGCATTGGGTGACGCTGCTGAAATTGATGATGGCCTTCACCTTCCACAAGGGTTCAGAATAGACTGGATACTTTCGCATCCTGCGTTCAGCGGGATCCATGGGGCTAACACCCAGAAAAAACTAACCTGGTGCAAGATTTAAGGCGAAATGCCCGTGGCTAGTTAGAAGAGGGCATTCATTGGAGTGGGTTCCAGCAAGTGCGTGGTTCGTTCAATGTTGCCCTATTGTAAGTTGCGATCTTGCTGAAATAAAGCCAGGTAGCGAATTTAACCAGACAGCGAATTTCAATAGATACTAATTAGATAAGCTGCACCCGTAACGGCAGTGCCAATTCCATCTTCGCCATGGTAATATTTGTTAGCTTCAAACGGAGCCGAGGTGGTGACTTGAGTATCTAGTACAGCCCTCAGTGACTCGGACATCGGAAAAGTGGCTCTAAATTTAACGTCTAAGTTTGTGGATTTTCTTCGCAGTTCTTCTCCGTTAATCATCGCGCTCAAAACCAATCGTATTTTATCCTTGATTGTCAATGATCCATCGAGCCCAAACTCGCCATAAATATCAAATTGATTCAATAGGTCTACCCCAGGGCCGGCTTTTGGGCCGAACAAAATCGCTAGATCACCCTGGATGTAAAGGATGCCCACTCCGGCCTCAGCTTCAATGCGAGCGAGATTGGGGCTAAGACCCATCTGCAGCTTTGCACCTACATAATTGAGGTAGAATCCAAGTCCATCCGTAGTGCTTGAGTATCCGGATCTCAATCGGCAATCCAACTTCAGTTTGGGGGAGATCCCGTTTTTGGTGTCAGCTCCCGCTCCGAACTCCAATGCGCAATCAGACTCGGACGATCCTAGTTCTCCTGGTTGAACACGCAGGCGATTGGCTTGAAGTGTTACGCCCATCCAGCCTCCCCCTTGAGTGCCTACTTTGTTTGAGTCTGATACGTCACCACGGGCTCCTGCACCGACGCCGAAGATCGTGGATAAATAGCTAAGATTGCCTTCTGAGTTTTGCGTGGCAGCCTGTTGATCAACTTTAGGCTCAGGTGGGAGATACATTCCCAGATCGTCATCATTCTCCTCTGCAACGGGAATTCGCGTTAACGCGAAATTTGCAAGCTCATAGCAATCAAGCTGAGCCGGCACCTTGCTTTCTCTCTCGGGTAAAGGTTGGTACTTGCAATGAGGAGGTAGGTTCTTCTTTAATACCCACGCTGTCCCTTCGATAGATGCTGGAAGTTCAGAGGTCTCGTCAGCAAATCCAGTAAGGGGAGGAGCCAATGAGATCGCCAATACGGCCGAGCTTTTTAAGATCTTAAGAACAACTTCTCTACTCAGGGTCATCACATTCTCCTCGTCGAGACTAAAATCAGTAAAGCCTCCGCATAGCAAGTCAAGTGCCATGCTGTATCGATCTCATCGCCCCTCATAGGCCTCTGCTGCGCGAGGGTTTAAATTTGGATTGATCAAGATTTGAGCTACTGTAAAAAACCTACTCACACCTACTATCGGCATTTTTAGGGTAAGTCCGCTTTCACGCTTCGCTTTTAGTGGTGGCCAATTGCTTGCATCGGCGCGCACAGCAATGATTACCTATTTTATATTGAAAGGCTAAGCAATGATGTCCTTACGCTACTCAGGGGTGGGCGCGATGCTCTCTGTTTTGATTGCAGTGCTGAGCTACAGCACCTATGGAAACTCAAAAAATAAAATAAGAGTCGTGAAGGGAACTCCTGAGTGCGCCATTCATTACGCCGATAAGATCAGCGCAAATAGTGCTCTTCCTGACGACTGTTATGAATGGGTTGAAGACTCGGGTGCGCGAGAAGTCGTGAAGGCTGAATTGCCGCAGAGCCTGAAAGTTCGTATGTGCGATATAAAAGACGAGAAGAGCATTCAGGATTGGGAAGAATGTCTTGCGCGTGCCCCAGTGAAGCAGTTGAGAGAGGACTTTGCTTGGGGGATTTCAAAAAAGCTGATGGAAACCGGAGAATGTCCTGGGTTAAGCGATCTAAAGATCATCGCTAGGCTTTTTAGAGAGTACAAAAAGAACGAGAAAGAAGTCCAAGTTGCCCCGCTCGTCGCGTTCCCGATGTTTCCCGAGTCGAAAGTCCGTGAGGTCCATTTACCCGTCACCTGTGGCTATAATTCAGCTTTAAAAAAATGGTACAATATTCATCACTTTTGCACCGGTACAGACCTTTGCTTCTCTCAGGGGCGGGAAAATCGGAGAAAAAATAGGCTGCCACTCAGGAGGGCTAGCGAGGTCAATACCTGGAAAGCTGTCACGACAATCGAAGATTTCGATTTGGAAGAAGAGTCAGATGCGAGGCCAGATCCAGTCAAGAATAAGGCATTGGTCAGAAAGGTGAAGGCGGCGGCGCTCCTGAGTTATCGGGATGGGGGGAGCATAGGCGACACTCGATTTGTCCCGATTGGAAATGATGTCTTTATTACTGCCGTTACGCGAAATGATGAGGACCGACCAGCGTTCTTGGGTCTGACATTTGCGATCAGTAGTGAGCGCCTCTTGCTGGAGGCATGTATCTTAGAAAAATCACTCAGCTCAAAGCCAAGCCTCAACCCTCAGGAGGTCAAAGCTGAAATCGATAGGCTGATGACTCAAGCTGTTGCTCTTGATGAAATCAGGGGGCTCACTCAGCGGGCATATACAGGTCAAAATCCAAAGGACGATGACGCTGCCGATGAGGCCAAGTTAGAGAGATTTGAGGAATTAAGCGAAATCTACTTAGGGAAGAGAAGCAGATCGACTGATCTCAGCGAAGCAATGGGGAGCTCAGCGTGCATTGCTTACCAGCAAGTAAAATCCAGGAATGAAGGGCCTGCCGCAAGTCCAGGCGAGGCTTCAGAACTCAAGTGAACGTGCGATCCGCGCGGGGAGCCTAGAAAGCTCCAAGCGTAGCTCGCTACACTCACCGATTACTTTTAAGTATTCGGAAACGCTTCAGGTGTCGCCTGCGGGCGTGTAGTCTTGGGTCGCTTAGCGCCTGTTTGCGCAAGCATCGTATTGAGGGTCGCGAGCTCAGCTTCGATATTCTGCAGTCGTTGGTCGAGAACCTGTACCTCTGAGCGAGTGGCGACACCCAAAGAGCGAAGGCTAGAGAGAATCTTCTCGTTGGTGAGACGTTTGCGATTGGCGGGAATCGGGTTGCGCACAAAGGTGCGAGCTTTGGCGAGAGTTTCTTTCTCGAGGGTTTCGAGAAGTTTGAGGGACTCGCGCGCTTGATTGATGACTAGGGAGACTCTGGATTTGTGCTTAGGGGATGGGGACTTGGACTGAGCGGGTTTCTCTTTTTTTGACACTTCGAGTCTAGCCTCCTGAGGTTTGTCAAGGGAACTTGAGTCGATAATTTGCCAGAAATGCCAGAATCGTCAACTCATGAGTCATTTTGGAACACCTGCACCCTGACCGCTTGTTAACGCGTGAGAGCACGATCGTTGCGGACATGCCATTTAGCTTGGGAGGTTGCGTCGCGTGCCGCTCAATCCAATACGAAGTTGCGAATCAGACGAATCATCACTGTGATGGCCATGAAGAAGAGGACAACAGCGTAGGCCGAGATCAGGCCGTAAGCAGCCGACAAGAAGAGATACCAATACACAACGCCCACGTAGAAGATCGTGCTGAGCACAACGGCCATCGTGACGAAAGTGAGTGCGCCACCCAAAATGAGGAGGACGTTGATCGCACGCGTAGTGCGTTTGCTCGCAGGGTCGGCCGAATCGCGGTAGCGGCGCACCCACATCCAAAAGTAGGCAGGGGGCAAAAGGAGCAACACGGCAAGATAGCTGTTCTTGAGAAAAGCCAGGAAGATGATGAAGCTCAAAAAGGCGGTGTGAAGCGATTGCCTCACCTCAACGTCTCCTGTGGTGTCGTCAGGATGAGCGAATACGCGTTTGAAGAGGTAATACGCACCGAGCACAGAGCCAATGACGAGCAAGATTGCAACAAAGTTGGGGGTGTAAAGAAGAAGTGACTTTTGAGTGGCAGGGAAGGTCTCGTACTGCGTGATGACTTTGAGCGCAGGTAAGAGCAGCATGACGACATAACCCAATAGTAGGGATCCGAGTAGGATCGACATCGCCTTGGCTTCGTTGCGCAAAATGCCCAAGACTTTTTTGAGAGGGTGTCTGCGTATCGCCTGACCAAACCGCACTAGGCTAAATGCAACGAAGGGAACGAAAGCCAAGATGTGGAGAATCGTGACTGAGAATCCTTCGAGATAATAGGTGTCGGTAATCTTCCAATAAGAAGAATCCCTGAAGTTGGCAGGAATACTTCCCAAAGCATCGATGCTGCGGATCAGGCGCTCGGCACCTCGGCCAAAGGGTTCGAAGGATTCGACCTCGAGAGCTTCGGCGACATCATAAGGGGTGTGGTGAAAGTGCGCCATTTCGTAGGCAAATCGATCAGACTGGCCTACCCAATTGAAGGACGGAATGCCGGCGGCAAGAAAAGCTCCGTGGTCGGCCGGCGGGATCTGCATCGCGCGCTCGATGAACTCGAGGGGGCCTGCCATGTCAAGGACTTCGATCTCCCCCCAGGGGCCTTTTGAGACGGACTTGAGTGAGTCAAGGGCAAGCTCTCTGAGCCAAAGCGGGGTGTAGCCGGTTTTGAGGCCGTCGCAAAGCGTGAGGACCTTGGTCTGCTTCTCAGGTGCCACGAAATCGAAGTTCGCGATCGCGACGATCTTGTCGGCACGGTCAAAGTCGCGCGCAAAGGAACGAGCTCCCCAGAATGCTCCAAACTCTTCGCTGTCGGTGATCAGAAAAAGAATCGTGCGATCTGTCTCGATCTGCGAAAAAACGCGCGCCAATTCGAGCACGACGCCTACGCCCGAGGCGTCGTCCATCGCGCCTTCGATCGTCGTGTCGGTGATGTCGTAGTGGGCGGCTACGGCGATGATCTCATTGGGGTGTTTGTTGCCGCGCTTTTCGACGAAGATATTCTCGAGGTCCGTGTACTGCTTGCCCGCGATGACTTCTGAGAATTGCATGCCGCGGGGTTGGTAACCCATTTTGGCGAGCTCGCCTTTGAGCCAGATCGCAGCGCCCTTGCGGCTTTCTCCCCAGGTGACGCGATTGGGATATCCTTTTGCCAGGCGGGTCATCCAAGTGTGGGCACGCGCGGCTTCGAACTGAGTCGGGGTACCGTCGAGCGGGAGGTGCTCAATCTTTTTCAGGCTCAGCCCAAAGATCACAGCGCAAAGCAATGCGCAGATCAGTGAGCTGCGGAGAAAGGTGAGTTGATGGAAAGAGATTCGAATGCTTCGGATTCGTTGCGACACAAGATCGAAGTATAGCAGCAAAAATTTTGAGTGCATCATCCACTCGTGGGCTCGTGGAGTTTATAGGACTTGGCCATGCGAGTCTTTGTGGCCAGCGGTTTTGGTTTTTTAGGGAGTCACCTCGATGCATCAGACTCAATGAGTGATGCCTGGTAGCCGTAGCATGCCGGCTTGGCTCGCTGAGACGGTGGCTCGGGTCTTGGAGCTGATCGAAAGCACATTGCCCCTCCCGGGGAGGTTCCCGCGAATGATACTAAGGCCAGCTGCGAGCTCGGGTACGTCGGAAAGGTAAAGTGTGAAAAAGGCCTCCGTTTGATGCAAAAGTAGAGGAGCGGACTAGCATAAGGGCTAGGCTCGGAGTTATGATCTGGCGATATGGCTACCATCGATGTTCAGTCGCTCACCGAAGAGATTAAGCAACGCAGTCAATTTGTTGACGCTATGTTGGCGGAGGCATCCAAAGTCATCGTAGGGCAGAAGGTGTTGGTCGAGAGACTCCTGCTCGCGCTGCTCTGTGATGGGCATGTCCTACTTGAAGGCTTGCCGGGACTCGCGAAGACGCTGACGATCAAGACGCTCGCGGACGTGATGCAGGCTGACTTTCAGCGCATTCAGTTCACGCCGGATCTTTTGCCATCCGACTTGGTCGGAACGATGATTTTTAATCAAAAAACAGGTGATTTTACCGTAAAAAAGGGCCCTATTTTTACAAGCCTGGTTTTAGCGGACGAGATCAATCGCGCGCCCGCAAAGGTTCAAAGCGCTTTGCTTGAAGCGATGGGCGAGCATCAGGTCACGATCGGTGAGACGACCTATCAGATGGCCGATCCTTTTATTGTGTTGGCGACCCAAAACCCTATTGAGCAAGAAGGTACCTATCCATTGCCCGAAGCTCAGCTTGATCGTTTTCTCTTTAAGATCAAGGTAGGCTATCCGACTTTAGGTGAGGAGAAAAACATCCTCAATCGCATGGCTGGCACTCAGCCTCCCAAGGCCAACAAGGTTTGCCACCCCAAGACCATCCTTGAGGCGCGCGAGCTTTGCTCGAAGATTTACATGGATGAGAAGCTCAAGGACTACATTTTGAGCATCGTGTTCGCAACCCGGTTTCCAGAGAAGTTTGGGCTGCCTCAGCTTAAGCAGCAGATCCAAGTCGGTGCGAGCCCGCGCGCGACTTTGGCGTTGGCTAAAGCAAGCCGCGCCAACGCATTTATCCATCATCGAGGGTTTGTCACCCCCGAGGACGTGAAGTCGATCGCTTACGACGTGCTCAGGCATAGAATTCTCGTTTCATTCGAAGCCGAGGCGGACGGAGTGGATAGCGAACAAGTCGTGCGCAAGATCCTCGAGCACGTGGAAGTGCCCTGAGGGGCGCGGCTTGAGGGCGTAGCCATGCTACCAGAGGAGCTGATCCGCAAGGTTCGCCGCATCGAGATCACCACTCGCAAGATGGTTGACGATGTCATGTCTGGCAGCTATCGCAGCCACTTTAAAGGCCAGGGAGTCCAGTTCTCTGAGCATCGCGTCTATCAGCCGGGCGATGATGTGAGGCACATCGATTGGAAAGTCAGTGCTCGCTCGCGTGAGCCATTGATCAAGAAATATGAAGAGGAGCGCGAGCTCACCGTTTTTTTAGTGGTGGATGTCTCGGGCTCAAAAAACTTTGGCTCCTCCTCGAAGCTTAAGAGCGAGATCGCTGCGGAGATCGCGGGGATGCTGGCCTACGCTGCCGTGCATACTGGCGACAAAGTGGGTGTGATGCTCTTTGGTGGGGCGGTGGAGAAGATTATCCCGCCGCGAAAGGGCAAGCAGCATATTCTCCGAGTGATTCGAGACGTGCTGAGCTTTCAGTCTAAGACTCAGGGCACAGATCTCAAAGGGGCTCTCGAGGCGGCTGGCCGGATCATGAAGCATAGCGGAATCGTGTTCGTAGTGAGCGACTTCATGGCGGAGAACTATGAGGTCGCTTTGAAGCGTTTGGCGCGCAAGCATGATGTGGTCGCGGTCACGGTGGGAGACCGCAGGGAGTTTGAGGTTCCGGAAGTGGGACAGCTGGTTTTTGCTGATCCTGAGTCGGGCGAGGAGAGCTGGGTAGACACATCCTCTTATTCTTTTAGGAAGTGGTTCAAGGAGTACTTGGTTTCGTTTGAGACCGATACACAGACGGCATTTAAGGGTGGTCGGGTAGAGGTCCTTAATATCCTGACTGATCAAGATTATGGAGAGGCGGTGGTGAGGTTTTTTCAAGCTCGCTCCCGGCGAAAAAAGAGATGAGGTTGAGGGCGCTCTTTGTTGCTTTACCATTGTTCTTGATCGCAGTCCCATTCGCCATTGCAGAGGAGCCTGCGGTGTCCTCTGCAGCGACCCCCGCAGCTCCTGACTCGGCCTTTTTGGCCTTACCTGCGTTTGATCTCGAGAGGACGGGGTCAGAGGCGACCAGAGTCGTGCAGGTAGGTGACGGCCTACTGATCAAGATCGTGGGCCTCAAGGTGGGCGGGGTAAAAGATCCTGCAAAAGACCTCAAGCTTGTTGTTACTCCGGGGACCGACCCTCTGGTTGAGCAGGGCTGGGATGTGGGCGCGTTTGAGCGAGGTGAGAACGATGAGCTGAGATTGCATCTCAGTCCTCTGAAGTCAGGCGTGCTGACTTTGCCTTCGCTATCGATTGTTGGGCCCCCTGAGGCTCACGTCGAGGGCTTTGCGCCACCGGCTGATTCTAAAGTTGGTTTTGCGCGAACCAACCCATGGAACCTCAATGTCCCTTCATCGATTGCCTCAGATGATCCAAACGCCCAGAAACCCGAGGATGCTCAGCCTCCAGTGAGTTTGAGGTTTCCTTGGTGGATTATTGCCTCACTTGCCGTTTTGGGACTCTTGGGGATCGCTGTTGGAGCGTATTACTTTCAGCGCTGGTACCAGAAAACGCCAGTTAAACCCCAGGCTCCGGCCGCTCCTCCTCAGCCTGAGGATGAGGTCGCGCTGATAGCCCTCAACGAACTCATAGAAAAAGGACCTCTGAAGCAAGGCAATTTTAAAGGTCATTATTTTAGGCTCTCTGAGATCGCTAAAGCTTATCTCGGAGCCAGGTATCGCTTTGATGCAAGCGAGTCTACGACACGAGAGGTGATGCTCCATCTCGAAGGCAAGGGTCTGTTGAACGACACGCAGCTGGATCGGCTCGAGTCTTTGTTTGACCAGCTCGACTTGGTGAAGTTCACGGATCATGTGCCTTTGCCAGACGAGGGCGTAAGGCTCGTGGGCGTAGTGAGGGATTTGGTCAAGGAGACGCGTAGGCCACCCATCATCGTGCAAACTACGCCCACTGCGCCAGGAGGGTCGCTGTGAGACTGCAACATTGGCCCTTCCTCCTATTGTTGCTGCTGATCCCGATCTTGCATCGGTGGTGGATGGGTCGCAACAAGCCTGCGCGAGTCACTTTCTCGCTGCCCATCCCCAAGGAGGCGCGATCCTCGAGTCCGATGCGGATCTTGCTCGCGCTCAAATACCTCGGTTGGGCGCTGTTTGTACTCTCGCTTGCGCGGCCCCAAAGCAGTTTTAAACAGACCGAGCGCACGGTGAGTGGCTTGGACATCATGATGGTCATGGACTTCTCTGCAAGCATGAACATCGAAGATCTGGGGGATCGCTCGCGGTTTGAAGTGGCCAAGGACATGATGGAAGATTTTATCAAAGGCCGTAGCAATGATCGCATCGGATTTGTCATTTTTAGCGGCGAGCCTCTGACTCTTGCACCGCCCACGCTTGATTACGGTTTGGTGCTGAGATCCTTGCGTGATGCACAGATAGGCATTCTCAAGGACGGCACAGCAATAGGTGATGGCCTCTCGGTCGCGGTGAATCGGCTACGCAACTCAACGGCAAAGAGCAAAGTCATTGTTTTACTTACCGACGGCGACAACAATGTTGGGCAAGTCGATCCCGGGACAGCCGGGGAGTTGGCCGCCGGCTACGGGATCCGCGTCTATACGATCGCAATCGGCAAAGAAGGCCGGGTGAAGATGCCGATTCGGAGCAAGGTTCTCGGAAACGTCATCACCAGTTATCAGTGGTTCGATAATGCACTGAATCCCGAGCTTCTTAAGCAAATTGCCCAACGCACGGCCGGCAAGTTCTATCGGGTCACCGATATCGATACGCTCGAGAGCGTATTTAAAGAAATCGATACTCTGGAGAGATCTGAGGTCAAGTCTTCTGAGAAAGTGAAGTACGATGAGATGTTTCAGAAACCGCTGAAGCTTGGTTTCTTCTTGCTGCTCATCCAGCAGATCCTTGAACGCGGCTGGTGGAGGGTGCTTCCGTGAGGTTTCTTGCTCCCCAATGGCTCTGGTGCTTGGCGGTTCTTCCGGCGCTCTTTTGGATCGCTATCTTAGACGAGCGTCGCAGGCAGCGGGAGTTTGAGAAGTTCGCTCAGCGTTCGGTGTGGCGAACGCTTGCGCCTGAAATGGATCCGAGCGCTCGCCTTCGCAAAATGGGGCTGTGGGTTGCGTCGTTAGCCTTCGCGGTCCTCGCCATGTCTCGGCCGCAATGGGGCACCCACGAGGAGTCGATCAAGACGACTGGCCTGGATATCATGATCGCGCTCGATGTTTCTAACAGCATGGAGACCGAGGATGTGGTCCCCAGCCGTCTTAAGAAGTCTAAGCATTTGATCAAGACTCTTGTAGAGCGCCTGCGGGGCGATCGAGTGGGTGTGGTCGCGTTTGCCGCGAGCTCTTACGTTGCTTGCCCGCTGACGACGGATCTCGACTATCTGCTGGAGACCTTGCAGATCATGGGTCCGCGGATGGTGACAAATCAAGGGACCGATGTCGGAATCGCTCTCGAAACTGCACGCAAAGCATTGGAGCGCGGTGCCGAGGAGGTTAATCATCTTTCTACGTCCAACAATCCGGTTGCTGCAGAGCCGGATCCGTCGGGCCACAGTCAGCCTGTGTCGCTTGCATCGAGAATCGTGATTCTAGTTTCTGATGGGGAGGATCACGAGCAAGGGGCGTTGGATGCGGCCAAGGCGCTCAAGGATACGAACGCGAAAGTCTATGTCTTAGGTGTGGGTACCGAAAAGGGCGGGCTCGTTCCAGTGCGCGATGATGAAGGGGCGCTTCAAGGGTACAAGAAAGACCCAAGCGGCCAAGCGGTTGTGAGCAGCTTCAAGCCCGATGCCTTGATGCAAGTGGCGCAAGCAGCTGGAGGAAGATACTGGAACGTCACGGTCGACGAGGGCGAAGTCGAGGAGCTCCTCCAAGATATGGGCGCGCTGAATCGGACCGAGTACGCTGAGCGCCGCTATCTGGTCTATGAAGATCGATTTCAGTACCCTTTGGCCATCGCGGTATTGCTCCTGTTGCTTGAGATATCAGCACCGATTCGAAAGGCACGAAAACGTTTGGCTCCCGCAAAGGCCCTAGTTCTGCTCCTAGGGATTCTCGCAGTCCGGCCTGCTATGGCTGTTTCTCTATTCCAGAACAGCACCTCAATAGACGCGTATCGGGAGAACGAGCGCGGCATTCAGGCGTACAAAGAAGGTCGAGCAGAAGAGGCGCAGAAGCGTTTTGGCAGCGCTCAAGCACTTGACCCCAAAGCTCCCGAGCTGCAGTACAACAATGGGTTGATGCAGCTCCAGCAAGGTGACGCAGAAACCGCGGCGAGAAGTTTTGATGAGGCTGCACGCGGGGCTCTCTCTCGCGGAGATCCCGGACTCCAGGGCAAGGCGCTCTTTAACAGAGCGGAGGCGCTTAAGAAGAAAGGCGATCTTCAAGAGGCTGCCAAGTCCTATTTGGGCGCGATCGCTTCAGCGGAGCGTGCAAAAGACGAGGATCTTCAAAAAGACGCACGCAAGAATCTTGAGCTGATGGTTTGGGAGAAGCAAAAAGAGAAGCAAAAGATGAAGGAGGACAAAGACGGTAAAGAGAGCATGGACAAGAAAGAAGGGTCGGATCAGAAGGATCAAAAAGGCGGCAATGAGCAGGACAAAGACAAAAAAGATCAGGCCGGAAAAGACAAGAATGACGATGATCAGGGCGACCAGAACAAGCCCGGCAAGGATGGCCCCAAGCAGTATGCTGACCCATCAAAAGACGGCCGCAAACAGCAATTTCGTTCGGCTAAGTTAAATAAAGAGGATGCGGAACGCGTGATGTCGGAAATGTCCAGTCGTGAGAAAATGCTCCAATCCAAGCTTAGAAAGCAGAGTGGCAATGTACAGCGGCAATCTAAAGATTGGTAATATCCGCGCTCTCACTTCTCTCGTCGTCATACTAGCGACGGGTTCTGCGCTTGCTCACGCCGATGATGGGCTCAAGTTCAACGCCAGCGTCGATCGTAGCCAGGTCGCTTTGGATGAGTCCGTGTCGCTCCAGTTCTCGGTTGAGTCTGATGGAAGTACGCGAGCGGGCAGTCCTCAGTTTACCGCTCCTGGCTTTGAAGTGATGAACGAGTATCAGTCTAATCAGATCCAATCCTACTATGATGGTACGACAGGCAAGTTTGGGATGAAGAGTATCCAGACTCTCACCAAAGTGCTCAAGCCGCTGCGTACGGGGAATCAAAGGATTTTTGGTATTTCGGTCTTGGCACAAAACGGCAAGCGCATCACTGCTCCTGACATCACCGTGCAGGTGGTGGGCGCTGGGGCTGGATCACCTCCTCCGCGCGGATATGGCGGACCTGCGATCGGGCTTAGAGGCGTCGGTAAGAAGCCCTCTGGCCGCGCTGTGATGGTACGCGCCGAGGTGGATAAAGATCGCGTCTACAAAGGCGAGCAGGTCGTCGTGAGCTATTACCTGTATCGTCGGGTAAAAGTGTTTAACATACAGGTCGACAAGTTTCCGATCCTCAATGGTTTCTTGCGAGAGGATCTCGAGATGCCAGTGATGGGTCAGCGCTTAGAATCAGAGCGCGTGATCTCGGACGGAGTAGCCTACGAGCGCTCGTTGCTGCTTCGGTACGCAGCGTATCCATTGCAAGAGGGCAAGCTCAAGATCGACTCGACCTCCATCAAGTACGCCTACTATGCGAGCCCCGGTGGTGATTCTCTAGACGAAGAAGATCCGTTCATGGGGTTCTTTCGCCAGATGACTCCTCGGGCTGGCGGCGACCGGAGCGAGCAGCTGAACATCGAGGTGTTGCCGCTGCCAGAAGAGGGCAAGCCGGGCTCGTTCACGGGGGGCGTAGGAGACTTCAGCATCAGCGCTTCTGTCGACAAGACTGATGTGCGCGCCAATGAATCTGTCACGCTTACATTTAAGGTCAATGGTCGTGGAAATCTCGCAGCCATTGGTGAGCCTAAGGCGAAGTGGCCGCAAGACATCGAGCTGTACGATTCAAAAGGAACCGCCAAGACGGGGCGAGCAGGAGTTGGAGAAAAAGTATTCGAGTATCTATTGATCCCGCGAAATCCTGGAAAACTCGTCTTGCCGGCGCTTGAGTTGAGTTACTTCGATCCCGCGAAAAAGAGCTATGTCACCAAGTCGACTGAGGCGATCGCGATCAACGTGCAGTCAGCGGCTCCGGGCTCGGTGGTTGCCTCGAAGACGAAGTCGTTGTCGCCCGCGACTCTGCAAGCAACTCCTGAGGTGCAGGAGCCGGCTGGGTTTCTGCCGATGGATTTGGCAGAGGGTTCTTCACCAAGGTTTCCCTATTGGCGAGTGCTCTATTGGCTGGCGATCGCTCTTGCGAGCGTTTTTGCGGGGATGGTGATTTATGATCTGTTCCGCCGCACGAAGGCCCGCTCAGCTGCAATGGCCTCGTCGAGGGCGGAGGCTTATTCGAGAAGTTGGGCCAATCTACGCGAGAAGTCGCGCGAGGCCTCGCAAGGGGCTTCGTGGCAAGAGGTGATTCGATCTTATGAACTGCTCGCTGGGTTGATGTTCGATTCTTTAGACCAGGCGTTCGATGTCAGCGCTCGCTCGCGACCCCGCTCGGAGCTGGGCGAGATGTTGGTTCAGGAGCGAGGTGTTTCTCAAATGACCTGGGATCGCATCTCGAAGCTGCTCGAGTACGTTGAGACGGTGCGATTCGCGATTTCTGCGGGGGCTGTGACTGAGGCGAGCGCTCGCAAGGATCTGGCTAGGTGGGTAAGCGAAGGTGAAGCGGTCGCGCGCGAGTTGGGCGAGCGGCGAAAGAAAGACACCTAACTAGAAAGAGATCGCTATTCCCAAGGAGAGTGGATTTACGAAATGACGAAGATTGTCGTTCAGTAGGGAACCCTCATTTTCTCCAGGGTGCAGGATGACGTTTCCATAGTACTCGGCACCTAGAGAAGCTGACATCTTTCCTGCAAAGCGCGATTCATTGTTTTCGCGGTATTCGCCGTAGTTCTTGCTAACTTCTAAATGGACCCCTCCTTTGGTTCCCATCACAAATCCCGCTTCAGGATTCAGGCGGGCGAGGAAGCAAAGGATATAGTCGGAGCTCTTTTGATAGTCATCGGCGCACAACCTAAGAGCAGCATCGACGCCGACGCCGTAGTCGACCGCATCGCCCCGCAACTCATCGCGGAAGTATCCCAGCTTCGCGTATACGCCGAGGGAGAGGAGAAAATTCGCGCTGTCAAAATCGATAGGGATATTCATGCCAAAAACTCTAGCGGTATATTTTTCAGCCTCTGGATAAATATCGATTGTGGCTCCCACATGCAGGACGCCTTGGGTCAATAGTGCTAACGTCGCTCCCGGGCTCAGGTACTTTTTATTGTCTAAAGCCTTTTGAAATTCACTGCTCGTATGGATGTATTCAAAGTGGTCATTGTTTTTAAGCGCGACATTTCCAGCAGCATGAATCTGGAGAGATTCTACTAGTCCTTGATTTGCGCGGGCAGGAGCGCTGTTGATCGCTACCAAGATTCCTGCAACGCATAAAAGCTTCGATTTTTTAGGCGATAGCGTGAGGTTTAAAAGAGAGGGTAATTTCATATTCCGGACCTTTGAAAGAAGACGACTTTTTTAGTGGTAGCGAGGGAAGTTATTAAATATGACTATATGTGTCAATTTAAAATTGATGGATGCCTTGTGACTGGGTATCCATCCTAAATGATTGAATTTAAAATAAATCAGTCAGTTATATTGAATAAATCTTACACATTGCGTATATGTCTCCTGTCCTAATTTGACTCTTCATGTCGGCTAAGGTTTTAGCTAGTATGTGGGTCACCTAGGGGAAGCATTGCGTTTGTCCCCTCAACGTAAAATCAGGAGATAGTCACATGAGTATGGGCACTGGGCCAAAAGCTCGTTTTGAAGCGATTCGAGAAGTCACCACGCGCACTCCGCGCAAGTTTGATCCCCCAAGAGATGATCAAGGCCGCCGTCTTAAAGTCTCTGAATTCTTTGGCGTGAATACCTTCGACATCATGAAGATGAAAGAGAAGCTCCCCAAGGAGACTTACACAAAGCTTCTCGCTACGATTAACACTGGCAAGAAACTCGATCAGGACATCGCCAATACGGTCGCTCACGCGATCAAGGAATGGGCTCTTGCTCGCGGCGTGACTCACTACACACACTGGTTTCAACCGCAAACCGGAACGACTGCCGAAAAGCACGATGCTTTCATCTCCTTTGACGACAATGGTCGCACTGTGGAGAAGTTCTCGGGCGCTGCTCTCATTCAATCTGAGCCGGATGCATCGAGCTTCCCATCGGGCGGTATGCGCACGACGTTCGAAGCGCGTGGCTATACGGCTTGGGACCCTTCGAGCCCTGTGTTCATTATGGAGCACGCGAACGGAAAGACCCTTTGCATTCCTTCCGTGTTCATCAGCTATCATGGCGACGCCCTAGACGAGAAAACCGGTCTCCTTCGCTCGATGGAAGTTCTTTCTAGCAGCGCTTGCGACCTTCTCAGCTTGATCGGCGAGAAGAACATCAAGCGCATCGTGCCTAGCCTAGGCGTTGAGCAAGAGTACTTCTTGATCGATCGCGCGTTCGCGACGCTCAGACCCGACCTCCTGATGAGCGGTCGTTCGCTGATCGGCGGGCAACCTCCAAAAGGCCAGCAGCTCGAAGACCATTACTTTGGCTCGATCCCTGCTCGCGTGCAGGCGTTCATGGCTGAAGTCGAGCACGAGCTTTACAAGCTCGGCGTGCCTGTGAAGACCCGCCATAACGAAGTGGCCCCAAGCCAGTTCGAAACGGCGCCGATCTTCGAAGAAGCCAACATCGCTACTGACCATAATCAGGTCACGATGGAAGTGCTTCGCAAAGTCGCGGTTCGCCACGGCTTCGCGATGCTTCTGCACGAAAAGCCATTCGCTGGCATCAACGGCAGCGGCAAGCACAATAATTGGTCGATGAGCGTCACGGCTTCTGGCCCTGACTTTGACGGCGACAACCTGCTTGAACCAGGAAAGACCCCGCACGAGAATCTGCGCTTCTTGCTCTGCTTGCTTTCCGTGCTCAAAGGCGTGCACAAGCATGCGGGCCTGCTCCGCGCAGGCATCGCGTCTTCGGGTAACGATCATCGCTTGGGCGCTAACGAAGCTCCTCCTGCGATCATCTCGGCCTTCTTGGGCGACATGCTCTCTCGCATCTTGGATGAGATCGAGAAGGGTGCTGTTCAGAACAAAAGCGGCGAGGCAGCGGTCATTCAGCTCGGCGTGAGTCAGCTTCCGAGCGTCATGAAGGACAACACTGATCGCAACCGGACGAGTCCGTTCGCATTCACTGGCAACAAGTTTGAGTTTCGTGCGGTGGGATCGTCGGCTTCAACCGCGTTTCCGGTCACGTTGCTCAATGCCGCGGTCGCTGACGGCTTCATCGAGATGACGGCTAAGCTTCAAGCCAAGATCAAGACCGCTAAGTCTCTGGACGCAGCGATCATGGATGCTTTGCGCGAGGCAATCACGGAGACCAAGGCTGTTCGCTTTGAAGGCAATGGCTACTCTGAAGAGTGGGTGAAAGAGGCCGAAAAACGCGGCTTATTGAACCTGCGCAAGAGCCCAGAAGCTCTCGCTCAGATTGTCGCGCCAAAATCCCGCGAGATGCTGACCCGTCTCAAAGTCTTCAGCGAGGCCGAAGTCAACTCCCGCTATCATGTCCGCACCGAGCGATACGTGAAGAATCTCCTCATCGAGGTCGATACGCTCCGTCACATGGTGGACACGCAGATCCTTCCTGCTTGCTATGGCTACCATGCTGCGCTCGCGCAAGGCGTGGTTGCTGCAAAGGCTGCAGGCGTAGGCTCTCCTCAGGGAGAGGTGCTCGGACGGATCACTCAGCTTTTGATGGGTCTTCAATCCAAGCGCCAGGCTCTCGAGTCCGCGTGGCATAAGACGGAGACTCTCTCCAGCGAAGAAGACAAGGCAGTTCATCTCTCTAAGGAAGTCTCGACCGTCATGCTCGACGTGCGTACTGCTTGCGATGAGCTTGAGGCGATCGTGGCCGACGATTTCTGGCCATTGCCTAAGTACCGCGAAATGCTGTTCTTGAGCTAAGCCGCGGCAGTCGCTCCTCTAGCCAAAAATAATTGCGAGCCCCCGCTGATGAACTTCATGAGCGGGGGCTTTTTTGTACGCCCAGCATGGGCGCTCTATAAACAGCTACTTGCTTTTTCGCAATGCACTCAGAAAATCCTCGAGTTTCTCCTTCGCGCCTTCCCTCACAGACCAAGCTTTGATCGCAGACAGCTTGACCGGATGATCCTGTGCAACCGCGACAGCCTGATTGAGTCCTTGTCTGTCGTTCCAAAGATAGTAGGCGGCCAACCGATCCTTCACGCAGTCCGTTGGGCTCAATAGACGCAACTTACCTTGAGGTAGCTTGATCTCAGCAAAGTCTTGGATGAGGTGATCTCCCACCAGAACGGCGGCCCCTGGGAACTCAACAGTGAAAGATGTGTTAGGGTGAGAATACATTCGAGATCGATCTCGCGAGAAACTCAAGGTCTCCATGACCTCCTTAACTCGCGCGCGATCAGCATGAGTGATGAAATCCAGATCGTAGCTTTGATACTTGTTCTTGGTGTAAATCGAGACAACCGCGCCCCCCGAGAGAAACGCATGAATTCCTGCTTGGGAAAGCGCCTCGCAAACGGTCGCTCCAAGCTCAGCAATCGATGTTTTGGAGCTAATCACAGAGGCTTGCCTTTGCGACGTGGACGCATTCGTACGGTGAAATAGGCTTCTAGGATGTCTTCTGGCAGACTCTTGAGCGCCTTACGCAGCAAAACAGACAGTTCATCTCGGAACAAGTAGCGTGGGTTCGACGAGTAAACACGAGTCCTTCCCATCAAACGACTCACCAAAACCCCATCTCGTTCCAAACGCTCCAGTTGCTGTTGGACCTGGCCCACGGAAAGGCCAAAGACCGAAGCTATCTTAGTGGGATAGCCCGACTTATAGTTCTCAATGAAAAGAAGGACCTTTTCTGCGGTTTCGTTTCCAAGTAGGCCTGAAAGAAGCATGACCTTAAATTAAGGTAATATAACCTTAATTTAAGGTCAATGAAGCAATAAAGAAACTACCCATTTAAGTTGACTATTTTTGTACACTATAGTAAAAGAGCAATATGAAACGGCTCAGCCCATTAAGCCTTATAGCTACCCTCTTGATCTCCTCACTTGCTCAAGCCGGTGAACCCACCCAAGACCCAACGAATGCTCATCTGAGAGATTTTTATCAAACGCTATTCACTCGGGCTCAGAACAACCCCTCGACTGGATCGGCCTGGTCTGCATCCATTCATAACGTTTGCCAGCGATCTCCCCTTAACCTTGACGTTGCCAGCAACGAGGCAGCAGAGGCATGGCGGAAGAGCATCAGCCTCAATGCAAACAAAACAGTTGAGTATGGATCAAAGAGTTGCATTGAGCATGTAGAAAAACAAGATAGGCTTCGCGCTCTCGCTCGAAGAATCGAGGCGTCTCCAAGCCGGAGCGATCCCGTCTCAATGGCTCTTGAGATCCTTTCTCTCGATCCAGCAAAAGAGGATTACGATTTTTACAATCGTGTTGCATGCACAAATTTTGGATTAGAGAACTCTCCCAGCCTACGCCACCAGGTCGTCAGAAAATACGTCACAACAGAGAGAGGTAGGGCCTCCTTCAGTGAGCTCTGTGGTTTTCAGTTTGAAAGCCCCAAGCAGGCACGGAAATACGTAAAAAAAGCGTTAATCGGAAACTGGAACAAAAGAATGCCCGCTCGCGGCCAGATCCATCCTAGGGCCAACGAGATATCGGACCAGGCAGCAGTGGTCGATCACTTGCTTTACAACCTATTGCTCGACGCACTCTCTGACAAAAACTTCGTCATTTCGGATTTAGAGTCATCCCTTCAGGATCGCAACTTTTCTAGCTACAATCGGGTCGCAAATCAGCTTAGACCCCAGTCCTGTTCGGACGCATCGCCTTCTCTGCTTTGCGCATGCCTTGGCAAAGAGTTCATAAATAAAGAAGCGAGCGATATCGCAAAAGGGCGCGGTCAAATCGTCCAGTCGCTTTTGGCAACGACTCACTCCCTTCTACTAGAGCTATTTTCTCAATCAGCATTTTCAGACAAAGCGAAAGAAAGCCTAAAGGCCACGCAGCAAAAGTATCAGTCCAATGCTCCCGATAAGCCCTATTTTGATCCTTTTGAATCACCCAACAATGGCTATAACGCGAGCTTCGACCCGAGTGGCACCATCCGTGTGAACTTGGGTGCCAGCCTTTTAGGACAGGACCCTCGATTCGAAAAGGCGGTTCATTCCTTAATGGTTCACGAGTGGGGACACTTCGTAAAGGTCTTTGAAGGAGGTAAGGACTCTCAAATCGAATGGGATCCAGCAGATCAGGTGATCTTTGAAAGAGTGGGAGCTTGTATCGATGAAAACATTCGAAGAGGCGAGTACGCCATGTTCGCCCTCGAGGGTCGAATTCAAGAGCCACCCACGGAAGCCCAGCTGATCGGCAAGCGCAGCGAGTACTTTGCTGATTTATTTGCAAAGCAGTTTTGGAAAACTCAAAAGAATTTAGACCAAGAATCCTTTCTTAATGAGCTCACTTTGTTTTGCCTGCCCAAAAGGTCTAACCAGGATGACCCGCTTGCTGAGGTTCGTGACCCCCATCCTTATCGAAAGTACCGTATCTTAACTTTCTTGCAGGGAATCATCCCTCTCGAGGGAGAATCGCAGGGCATTCAGCCACCTCTTGAATGTGAGAAAATCATTTGGCCGGAATAGCCACCTAGCTCACTCCGCTCGCTGGTCAGAAACCGTCACAAACAGGGTAACGGAGGTGCGCATATCCTACTACGTTGATAGGCGGTGGAAGGCGAAAGAGAGACAGGCGTAATGCGAGTCTGTCCTCAGCCACCGGGGGCGCAGGTCCCGGCATGTTCACAAGAGCACATTCATAAACTTGTGAGGTCCTCTCATCTGC
>JACCDG011219279.1_pt1 | contig 21181 bp, 42 predicted proteins | sample 7442471 | NCBI WGS metagenome assembly JACCDG01 (sample SAMN15323444, study PRJNA562643) | freshwater metagenome | isolation source: river surface water | place: USA:Blue River Watershed | collected 2017-08-17 | reverse complement strand
TTCCGAAGAAGAATACGAAAGCAGGTCCAAATGTTTCTACAATTTGAGATTTCTCGGCGGTGGATTCAGATACAGATTGAAGAACGAAGTTTGAATACACTGGGCTAAAACTGATGTCTTCTTTATCGATACGTCCGCCAGAATCTACCAACAGTACGTTCTTTCCATCCTTTGTTTTTACTTCCAGTGTTCCATACGTATCCTGTTTAATTTGTAATCCTCTAACTGGTCGACGGACAGATGCGTATCTATCTGCATTGTCGACGGAGATTGATTCAGGTTTGTTTCCTGTTACATTAGGGTCATCTTTAAACAAAGGATCAGGAAGTATCTGTATGAAACCAGCCATTTCTTCTATTAGATCTTTTTCCGCCGCCGAAGAAAAGCTATTTGTAGTAAGTATACAATTTAGTTAGATACCTTTGAGCAATTCTTTCTTGAGCAGTAGTAGGAGATTCAGCCTCTTTACCACTGACCAGCTTATATAGATATTTGTTCATTCCCAATATAATGTGGTCATCAATAAGATATTGATCCAAGTATCGATACTTTATGGAATCTCCAGATTTATTAAAATAGGTATCTATTACTTCTTGGCGCTGAATCATGTCTGTATTGTAATGAAATTATCTGGGAAGATATAGGTATAAATGCTTTATGAAACCTGAGAATGTCTCAAAAGAGGATTGGGAAGAAGCATTAGTCACAGGCGCACCTCCTTCTTATCCTGTCGCTACTAAAGCTAAAAAACCAGTACACGTATTCCTTCAGAGAGGAGAAAAACCTCCATTTATTTTTTTGTTAGAAAATGGGTGTTTGGTTAGAGGTAAACTTGTGAGCGTAGACGCCTACAACATAAGAAACTACATAGAAAATAACAAAGACAGATATCTGGGAATTGGTTACCCTCACGGAACCTAACATTGAATATTTTTCTATTTTTTTGGGTATAACTTCTATATGAGAAACCTCACTTTCCTACTTTCTTTTCTATTAATTGGTTGTATTGAAAGTACTGATCGCCTAGAAAACATGGCTAGAAATTATTGTGGTAAATTGGGGTATGAAGTACAAGGTGTTCAATGTATGAACGGAGACACCGATAATGATGGCTATGTTTCTTGCACCGTAAAGATTACTGAAGAAGCACTTCCTCTACAAATTGAGTGCTCCTCTCAATACTCCATCCTTAGTGATGGGTGTAGATTGGTGAAACCAACAATTAGAGGATATCGTTAATTACATTTTTCCGGCGGGTAAAGACTGGATCTGCTGAGAAGAAGAACTTATATTAGCCTGAGAACTCTTAACATTTTGATCAAGTTGAGGTGTTGCTTGGACGACAAGATTGGCGAACTGATTTGTCGTCTGAGCAAATATATTTAGTTTATCTAGCAACTCTCTATTGAAGTTTGATTGAACATCTTGTTTTTTAGCCTCTCCTGGGGCTGTTAATGATCCAGCAAAGGTTCTATCTCTGGCCATTCTTCCCAATTCTTGAGCGTCTTTGGCTGAAAGAACTCCACCCTTGGCCTGAAATTGGTTAATAAGATCTTCAGGTAAATTTTTCTTTAATTTTTCAAATCCCTCTTTACTACGAGCACTTTCCGAAATACTTTCTCCATATCCGATAGCTGCGCTTGCCCCTTCCCCTAATACTCCAAGAGCTTTTGATCTTGCTTCTCCTTTTAATCCTGCTACTGAATCAAGAAGGTAGCTCATTTCTTGTCCGCCTTTTTCACTACCAAGAAGGTCTTGCATCTTATCGCCACTCGTTAATCCAGATAACTTATCAGCAAACTTAGTAATAAGATCTTTCTCAGGGCCAGCTAATCCTGAAGATTCTAGTCGTCTATTGATATCACCACCTTGTCGACGAAGCTGAGCCGCTAGTCCACCTAAAGCAGATCTATTAATAGCTCCACTCATATTTTTAGCCAATCCTCTAACGTCACCTTTGGCAGATCCGTACATAGATTGAAGGTTTTCTAAACCTTTCTCGTCGACACCGTACTTACTCAATAGCTTTTGTTTGTCTCCAGCAGCCATATCTCTCGTGAGAAGTTTTACTGCCTCTGGATCATTTCCACTCGCCGCAGCTAAAAACAAACTACGTTCCTTAGTGTCTCCCCCAAGAAGTGCTTCTACTTGACCCGATTTATCTCCATACATCTTAGAAAGTTCTCCTCTGGCACCTTTCTCAGCAGCACTTAATTGTCCCGCGCTACCAAATTCTCCAGTATTGTACATTTCTCCAGAAAGTTTATTGAAGTTAACGGCACCAATATAATCCGTCATTCCCTCCTGTCGCTGAGCATGACTGATCAACTCTTCTATTGAAGCACCTTTTCCTGTTAATCTGTTTAAAGCCAAGTCATGGGTATTTAATAATCCTTTACTCTCCCCAATTTTACCTTTAATGAATTGTACACGTTCCATCTGAGACATATTTTTCATCTCGGCGCCGTGCTTTCTCAATACTTCACCAATTCCTTTAGATACGTTAAACGTATCGAGAGCAAATGCATCATCCTTCGCTATTTTAGATCCGAACTCTTTGCTTCCATAATTTTGTAGATCTCCCAGATATTTTTTTGTGCCGGCGATTTGTTGAGCAGATTGTGTAAGACCTAAAGATTCCTGACTCGATCCAAACAATCCTTTTACAATTCCTTGTCTTTCCGACGCCAAACCCTTTCCTTTTAGTCCTTCTAACATATCATATCTATTCATCTTATCTGAACGCTGATCAGTCAACATTTCTAACATACGCTCTCCTGTACCCACTTTAGTAGCACCAGAGGCAAATGTTGAAGAACCTGCTTCCTTTATCATAGTCCCCATCTTTGCTCTGGCTCCAGAACTTCCTCCTAATGCGCCGGAAGCTAAAGATGAAACTTCTTTAGAAATGTTTACTGAGTGTCTATCAATGAGGGAATCCATGAAGTTATCGACATACGAAGAAACAGCATTACTAATATTTGCTCCCATATGTTTAAAAGGTTCAGAAAACGAGTTCTCTAACTTCTTGTAAATCTTTCTTTTAATAGCATCGTTAGATAAATTTTCTTTTAAATTGGACTGCTCAGCGATTCTTCTTCCTTCAGTTTGTCCACGCGAACCAAGTTCTCGTTGAATATCAGGCATTTTCTGGCCCATTTCAGTAATCATTTTTGCTTGGCGCTCATCAACACCATATTTCTGCATGACAATATTAAGAGCGTCTGGATTACTGAATCCTGCGCCACCAAGAATATCTCCTAACTCCATAGCGACACCCTCAGCACCTACTTGAGAAGCCATTTCAGATCTCAGCATATTCTCATTGGCTTTGAAGGACATCTTAGCTCCTCTCGACGACGTTTTCTTTCTAGCCATCGAAAGAAGTTCGCTTTTAGACAAACCTCCCATACGTACTTTCTGTACTAAATCGTCGTCCATAGCTCCAGTAAATCTTCCTGATTTATCTTGTTTAGCAAGGGCAATTGACATGGCCGTACCTAATCCACCAACGGACATTCTTTGAGCAGCGTCGGTCATTGATGTTGCCATAGAAGAAATACCCGCTGATCCAGACATACCTGTTAATTCTTCAATACGCTCATTGCTAAGCATGCCCATTTCATTTGCCATACCAATCTGCCTGGCAGACCTTAACGCTGACTGTGCGCCAGATCCTCTCGTTCCACCATATCCAAAGGATATTTGTGAGCCGGCAAATTGTAATGCTCCTACTTGATCTTGAGACATTCCAGTTACTCCAGCAGTAAATTGCCTTTGCATGGAATTTTGTCTAATCATTTGTGGACTATAAATACCTGATCGACGAGCTTCCTCGAAAAATTTAGTAGCATCTTCCATCGACGTTGCCATAATTTTAGAAACATCTTTGAGAGTACTTACTGTTTCTTTAAATCTTTTTTGAAACTCCTGGGCATTTCTTACTCCGCCCATTACGCCCATTTGAGAAACTTTCTGCATAATCTGGTTCAACTCATTCATACTGGTCATCATTTCAGGAACACTCTGCATCTCTCTTACGAAATCAGAAATGCCCTTCGTATCTTGTCGAGAGAAGCCCCTTCCAGTACGAGATCCTCCGTTAGTAAAATTAAAGTTACGTCCAAGAGTACTTTGGATGGCCTGCTGTTCCTCAGCACCTTCCATCATATTACCAAATACATGACCTCCCGCCATCATTCCAGCAGCCAGCATTGGCCCTCCGGCCATCATTCCTCCTCGAATAGCTCCTCTAAACCCTCCCATCTTAAAGCCCATAGCCGCTCCACCAAGAGTCATTCCTGCGTTAGCTGCTTGGTACCCTCCTTGCATAGCACCGACGGCACCCATTCCTGCTTGATTTCCCATACCATATCCGTTCTCATTTCCTCTGTAGCTAAATGGAGAGTATGGTAGATTGTGTCGAGGTGGTGGGTATGTATAAGGATTTCCGGCTTGATAGTTTTGCTGATTCGTTACCATGAACGAATTTTGCAAGCCGGTTTGCATTTGAAGCACGTCGTAACTGGAGATCATAGAAAGAATATACAAGATGTGTGTGAAATTTACGAGAGAAGTGTTGGTATAACAGTTCTATATGTAAACACTTTGTCAACTTTTTCGAGGGACAGATGAATAGTAATCTAGAGAACTTAGTTTTAACTACCGAAGTATTTTTACAAAATATTAAGAAGAAGCTAAACGAAGCACAACATGAAGGAAGGTATTTACGAATTGCCGATTCTGAGGATCATGCAAAATACCCAGTTTCTAATAAACCAAAGAACATATTTCTATTTAGTAAGAATAAGGGAGTAGTTGTAGATTGTGATGTTTATGTTAATCCGTATACTGCTCACTGTGATGCGTATGTTTTAACTGACAAGGGTATTCATCTTATTTATATAAAAGGTTCGTCAACCTACCATAATGCGTCCTACTATCACCAATTTTATTCAGATCCAAAATATATCATGTTGAACAAGGATGAAAATGACTATCCTATGTTCTTTGTATCAAAAGTTACAAAGAATAAGCGCGTATGTACTCCAATCTCTAAACACGGTGAGCTATTCGCTGCCGAATATAATTTCTTGGCACATACTTTTCTAGATCTACCTTTTTAATTGGTGAAATTTTCCCTTCGGAGAAGGGTATAACCTATATATGAAAACACCTCACATTATTATTGGTGTAGCTGCTACTTTAATTGTTTCTTATTATGTAACAGGCTTGTATAAATTACAGAAAGAATACGGAAGTTTGTTTGGCAGGAGAAGAGCGTGAACCAAAAAAACTTTAAGAATGTGGTGGTGGAAGTTGTTAAGAAGTACGCACGAAATCAGAGGGTGTATTTGAAGCATTTGCGTACTTCTTCACTACATCCTTCTTTTATGAATCCTCTACAAAAAGAGTTTATGAAGCTAAGGAATAAGTTGATTCGCTATCGCGATACGTACTTTGCGCTAAAAGAAGTTTAGTAACTTTAATTTACATCTTTCTTTTGTATATTTTTTAGCTCGCGCAAAAATTCTTCTCGACAAGTACTTGCTAATTGTTTGTACTCTTCGAGAGTCACCTTTCTGATGGGAGAATCTTCTCCAGTAAGTACTAAGAGCTTCTCATTCATTCTTGCGTAAATTTCTACTTGATACTCTAACTCACTGATTCTTTCTGACATCGCAACATTTGCCGCCGACAGAAGTCTCATGTTGTTATCTACGATGGCGAATCCTTTTAATACATCTTCCGGCTTACTAAAATCTAGTGTTTTCTCGTCTGACATGTTAAACATCCTTCTTCATTAGTGTACGTGTTTTATCTTCGGCATCTTCGAGAAGTGCTTCCACTTCTTGATAAATCTCATTGATAACGTGTTCTGGAACTGCTGCCGTGGGATCGTGACTTTCTCCTAATGCCGCATCAGGTAAAAGAGGAATATATAGATCTGGGGTTGTAGTATCAGACGACAAATGCCGCCCAAGAAAAGATAACGTCTCTCTATATACCAACTTCTTCATATTCTCATGATTCAACATCTTTAGTAAATCTTGCAAAGTCATATAGAGATATTAGTCGCGGCAAAAATAAAAGCAATAGGTGAAATTACATATCTGTTTTTTGGTATAAAAGTACTATGGGAAACCAACCAGTTACAATATATGCTTCAACCGTACTCGTTCTGTGGGTTATTCTTGCTGTAATACTACTGCTTATCTTCGCAGTAGCTCTTGTACAGGGGTACTACCACAAAAAACTAAACATAATTTATAACTGGCAAGATCGTGTATGCGATGACTTGAGCGACGCTCGGCGAAAACTCCACAGACACACAAGCGACCTTGTACAGTTGACAGCACTTGTCCACGAACAGGCCCTCAAGAATAAAACGAATTTACAACTCATTGCTGACAAAATAAATGAGATGAATGAGTACTATGGATCGACTGGGGCACAAACTGTAGAAAGTGTACAAGAAGTGGTAACATCTTCTCCAGTCGTGATGAAAGAAGCACCGAAGGAAATCGGTGAGGATACTGAGACGTTACCCAACAACGTAATTCAATTTCCAGGGCCTAAGAAGCCCAAGTAGTACACATATTACTAATATTTCTTTAGGCGCAAAAGGAGGGGTTGGATGAGCAGCTTTGGGAAAGACTACGGGATAATTGTCTGTCCTGAGTGTATGTGTATTGCATATATTAATGACTATAACCCAACACACCATGAAAATCAATGTAATCCCCGTAAAAAATTAGTAAGAGGGTTGACCTTGAAAGGTTTACCTAAAAATAAGGTTGCCCTTAGAAAAGCTATTAAAAATCTTCAAAAGAAGAAGAAAAAGTTATCCAAAACTATATCTAAAAATCTACGTGCATCACAAAAGCCAGGATGGTTCCACTGGCAATTAGATGATAAAGAAAATGATCTACTCTGTAAAGCTTTCGCGTTAGTTAAATTAAAAGAGAGATACGTAAAATGACACAAGAAGAACCCCTCTACAAAAAAGAAAACTGCCTTAAATGTGGTACCCCTGTAATTATTTATGACGATTGTGTAGGACTTTTGCCCGACGAAGAAATAGATGGGCAACTAGCAACACACTCAAACCTAGTGTGTGTATTAAGACAAGAGATAAATGAGCTAAAAACAAAGAGTAGTGTATTCTGATATGAATTTTTAATATGAAACTATGGTATAATTTTGTTGTAAATATTCTCTTTCCGGGAGGGAAGAAAGCCAGGGGATGTCTCTGAGGGCGGACTCCAGTTGTCCAGACCGGACCCTGAGTGAAGAGACCATCAGGACCATGGAAAACCTGATGAGAATTTTTAGTAGGAGGAAAATGTCTAGAGCTGAAGCTACGTTATGGAACTTACTGGTAGTAGCTTTATTAATTCTACTGCCCATTATTTGGTGCTCTTCTGGAGAGACCTCACGAGATAATAGAGAAAGTGCGTATGACAAATGTATAAAGAAAAAATGTCCAGCAGGTTCTTCTCCGAACCTTGTATACCAACCCTATAGATGTATTTGTGAAGTACCTGCTCAGTAAGAATATTTAGTTAGATTTTTAGGTATAATATATGCGAGGAGAAAAGATGCTAGGACGAATTCTTTCAGCGATGCTTCTCGCGGCAATTATTACTTTCTTCACTTGGTTGGTACTTGGGAGCGGACACGAAGAACAGCTACGACAGGTTATGTTGGTATCCAGCCTAGCAATCTTTCTGCTAGGCATTTTTGTAGAGATAGTGAAAGCCTGAAGTAACGAAGAGATAAACTGCTTCGTTACTTAGCAATTACGCCACTTCCATAGTAAACTTAAAAGAGTATGTTTTTTTACCTACATCGTTAAACTTCCCCGTCATAATAGACTCTTTATATCTATCCTCTTCCATAAACCACACCTTCCAACCACCACTACGGTAACTGGTCACAACGGGAACCAAAACATCCTTCACAAAAGACGCCTCGTACATATTCTTTAAAAAGTATTCTCCCAGGGTCCAGGTAGGGGAGTAATCCACATGTATTTTAGTCAGTTCGTTTTTGGCGCCTTCTTTGAGTTTTTCGTCTAATACTTGCTCAAATTCTCCCTTCCAAAGAGACTCCATTTCTTGTTTATGTGTAGGTATTTTTAAAAATTCAGTTACTGTAATCATTTTATTTCCTTTAATTATACGTTTAAAAAGTCTTCAATCTTTCTTAGTACGTTACTCTCTCCAGCAGTAACATCTCCAATGATATTTTTTAGAGGATAGAGAGATGCTTCTCTAGTATTTCTTACTTCCTCTAACTTTTCTCCGCGCCAATCTTCATTGGCCTTCTTTAGATTCTTATTGGTATATATAATGACGATATCTGCGTCTCTCCCTAATTCACAAAATAATGAATATACTCTTTTAGCTATATCCTTCTTTTGGTTATTAAGAAAGAGAGAAGAGGCTGTTAGTTCTTTGTTAATGTACCTCTTACAAGTATCACAATATACTACCTTCATCATCTGACCTGATTCCAGCGTCGCTAGAAGATCTTCTCCTGTAAGAACCTTTCCACAACCATCTCCTTCCTTTTCGCCGTCGCAAAAGAATAAAGGAACGTCAAGATCAAGAGATGCATCTTTATTGGACTTATGAACTGTAATGAAACAAGGAGACTTCCAATGAGAAGACCGTCGGTATTCAAAGGTTACGTAAATACGATATTTACCAAAACCTTTTAAATCTTCTTTATACATATCGAAGGCTTCATCAAAAGCCTGTTCGTTAAACAAACTAGCTAAACTGTTGTCTTCAAATAGGTGACTCATTTACTTTCTAAATGCCTCTTTTAGATAAGCGATCTCTTGTCCTTTTCCTGCCGCAAAAACTCTTGGAGCATCTCCTTTGAAGTCTCCTCTAACTGTTTCTTCAACGCCAGGAAGACGAATTTTAGTCCTCATTCCAGTCACCTTACCATTCTCGTCGAGAACCTGTTCTTGTCCTAAGTAGAAAGGCTTGGCATCCACAGGCTCTTGTGTAGATTGTTGAGTTTGTGGGGTATTGTCCAAAGAACCGACTACAGCATCTGCATCGTCACAGAACTGTTGAAGATCCTCAGCATTTCTTGGGCCGGGAAGAATAATTGTCCAATTGAAACCAAACTTACCTCCAATAGTAGAATAACGTCTACAGAAAACTACATCTGGAAAAGTTCTTGTTAACTTCTTTAGACAACCAATCCAAGCATCTTGATCTAGTACACGTACTTTGATCTCATTTAGAAAGGGAGTATTTATTTCTGAGTCGGCCAAAACAGATAGGATATTAGAATACCTATTTAGAAAATTCTTAAGCATCGTGGTCATCATCCTCTGGATACAGAACAATGTCTAATCCAGGCTGGTCAGTTGTTGAAGTTGGTTCTACAAAATCATCAAAAGTTAGAAACTTTAGTTCTCCATCTACTACATAGTCATCTTCTACTTGATCTTGTACTGGTAATTCTTTTTTCTGCGGCGCAATAAAATCTTCGTAAAAAAGTTCTTCTAAACTCATGCTTCACCTAAAGAGAGTTTGATTACAGATTTGTAGTCTGGTAATTCTGGGTTCTTTCTATCTGTTATTAGTAAAAGTACTGTTGAAGGTTCAAACTCTTTTATTTCAGTTACCGGGTATCCAAACAAAGTCTTTTTTGGGGCCGAAAAAGATGGATCTAGTGTTGAGAAGAATTGAGCGGATTCCCCACACACAACATGCCCAATAAATAAGTTCTCACTGGTCAGATTGTAGAAGATTTTAGTAAGAGTTTGTAGAATGTCTTTTGAAGAGATCTCCAATATATCGAGTTCCATAATACGCTCGTACAAGAACTGCTCAGGAGGTCTTACATCGGAAGCTTCCACTTGATAAACAAGGTATCCCTTGTCCTTATCGTATAAAATCTTATTTGGCTCTTCTTTTAAAGCCGCTTCAAAAGATTCGATAACATCCTTACCCTCGAAAGATTCAAACTTCTTGAGGAGGTTGACTTTCACTTACTACCTCTTTTCTCTCATCAAAGAACACAATAGTAGGTTCAACTACATCTTGAATAGACACTAACTTACTAAGTTCAGTGCCAATTAGGTACTCCATAGTCTTTACTTGTTTCTCTGGCCGACAGCGAAGTTTACTGTTGGCGACACACTCGTGAAATAGTTTAAAATCTTCCTTATTCTCCTTCGTGACCTGTAGATCGCACAAAAGAATGACAAGATGTGCCTCTCTAGTTAGCTTAGCTGCTTCCTGAGCAGTTAGAGGGCCATGAATATGATACTTTCCAAGTTCGTCCGTTGTAATGATAAGTCCTTTCATTTCTATCCTAACAGTATTAGTGGTTTCTCAGTTGTCCAGTTTACTAAAGTCTTTCCCAATCTTCTAGCAGATAATTTGGTCGCTTCGTAAATAATTAAAAGCTCTACAGGTTTTGGTAATGTTTGAAATGAGTGAGTAACACTCTTTGGAACAAGTGTTCGGTCTCCTCTTTTAACATCTGCTCGCTTAATTGCTTTAAGTGTTCTTGCGTCTTTTACAATTACGCCACAATATGGGTATTGTCTAGCTAAGAACAAAATGTAGCTAAGATGATCTACATTTCTTCCTAAGTTAAGGTGGAGGGCGTTTTCGTACATATATTGATAACTTTCCTTTCCTTTCATCTTTACAGGAGTGAAGTAGAACTTCAAATAATCGTACACAACTTGTGAGATTAATCTTTGGCTGTTGTCTACGAGACTCATAGCATGTCAATTCTTTCGTCGTCTAACAGAGCCAGAACATTTACTGAAGGATCGGCTAGATGAACCATGTATACAGGATTCCCTAATCCAGCAGCTTCAAATCTAATAACGTCTTTGAAGTAATGTCTCAGTAGTAACTTCTTACTAAATAGTTGTTCTTCTGTTAACTTTTCTTCGCGGCCCGTGTTAATAAAGTTGAGTACCTTGCCGCCAATCTTTAGAAAAGACGCTGTATAAAATCCGATGGCTTCAGAATATGTTTCCTTCTGTGTCAGAATAATACCAGAGTCTAGAGTATCCTTTCTCTTATCTCCTCTAACAATTGCCCAATAACCAAATGGTGTTGTTTTTTGCCAATCTAACATGTATCACCTAATTGTAACTACGTGACAGCCGCAGTTACGCTTGAGAGTATTTCCTACTACTAGTTTTGAAACTGGATCAATTTTTGGTTCGGGAGAAATGGTCACAATATGAGTACACACTGGGCAAACTCTTTCTTGATTGGGCATAGAGGGAACAAAATTGTCTACAGCAGACAGTGCTTCTCTATCACCTTGCTTCGCTAGAGAAGAGTTCCTTAGATAAGAGACAATTTCATCTAGCTTGTGTTCGATTCTATGAAGGATTTCATCGTTCATAGTTCTTCAACTCCGTCTTCATCTGCTCCTACCGTCTTTACCTTTGCCGGCTTTTTCATCTTTGATAGGAATTTACTATATTCTGTATCTGTAAGTTGTACAGCAACTCCGTTATCAAATTCAAGAGTATTCTCAGTCTTGTTAGTAATAAGATCAGTAGCTTGATAATACTTCTTTAGGCGCATTCAACAACCCCAAGAACATCTTGTTCTCTAATAAAATACAACCACTCTCCGTTGATCTTTACTTCATATTGAGTGTTCTGTTTTACTAGAACAGTATCTCCCTCCTTTACTTGGGCCTTTACGAAACCCTTTACAGTAACAGAAGGAAGTTCCTCAGTTTTGGTATCTACTACAACATTAACTTTACCTGGGCCTACAGCAAGTACTTCTGCGTAGTAAGGTTCGTAAGAAATGTGGTTTTCTGGAAGGGCGATTAAAGATTGAGTTTCTTCTTTAATTCGCCGGCAAAGAATCTTATCTTGAAGAGGTAGAATCATCTTCTACGAGGCTCCGGTTTAAATTGTTGGGGCTGTGTTGGTTGCGATGCTTGTTGTAACATGGTCTGTTTTGTTTGTCTAATAAAATTTGATATTTGTTGTTTCGTCGAGGGCTCTGTTCTGAACTTAACAAGTGTTCCTTTACTTGACATTTCGACTAACTTCCTTTGCATACCTTTTTTCTGACGCTCTTCTTGATCGACTAGATATGGGTAGAAAGCTCGCTTCATTTTTTTGAAGTGTTCGTCTATTTTTTCTGGGTTTACTTGTGCTTGTAATGTTGTCAGTGTTACCCAGAACTCTTTATCTTCTTTGAGCATGTACATAATGAATGCTACCTTCCCTGTTGATTTCTCAAACTCTAGATCATCGGCACCGCTAAGAATACGCTCATAGAGAATATTCCCTGCGGTCCAACCAACAGGGGTCTTTAAAAAAGTTCGATATCTCCTACCGCCAACATCTTCACTCGATCCTTAAACCACTGAAGATGTGTATGAATTACTTCTAGAAGATCGTCGGGATACTCTGAAATAAAATCGAACTTCTCATTGAAAGACTTTAGTTCAGTTTCCGTCGGAGGGTTGTTTTTAATAGCACAGTCTGGTAAAGACGTTCCATTGATTTCTAGAAGCATGAGTGTAATAGCATACTGTCCCATACGTGTGTGTACACTTGCTCTAGAAGGTTCCTCTTTGTTCATATTTAACTTACTAATAAGGTCTTTCATAAAGATGTCTTCTTTTCCAGATGTTTCTCTTACTTTAATAGTAAGGTGTTTACTAATTGGAATTTCTTGTTCGGCCCTTCTTTTAAAGATGATTGGTCCCATTTCAATAGGAGGGAGACTTTTTTCTAGGGCGCGTTTTCGTTTGTTGGAATACAGATTGGGACGCTTTACTCCCATATCATCATAAAAATATGTATCATCAACTTCTTCAATAGGAAGCTCTTCTTCCTTCTTAGGGTCAGTTTTAGTTAGAACCTCTTCAGTTACTTTCTTTTCGTACGCATCAATTACCTTCTCTAGCTGTTTGAGTTGTTCTGACTCCAGCTTCTTTTTTTCTTGTGCCGGTGAAGGAGTGTTGTCAACAACAGTAGAAACTTGCTTAATTTTCTGCATCGTAATCGTCCTTGATCATGTCGTCATTCGTATCATGTAAAAAATCAACATAACGCTGATTGTTACTATTTAGATATTGCTGGTCTTGTTCCCAAGAAGAAAATGCTCTTTTAGATTCACCGTCACCGACGGGAATGAGTTCGTTTGGCTCTATAAGATCTCTTTTAATTTCTTGTCTATCCGCGCCCAACTTAAAAAATAGAGAAGTTCCTCCCAAAGCCCAAGTGTTAGGACAAGATAGGCACCTTTTCCATACCATATTATCCCGAGAGAAGGATGTAGCTTGGCCCCCACATTCAGAACATTCTCCTCTCTTCTTTTTTTCCTTATCCTTTACTTTTAAGAAATCGAACTTGGGCTGAATGGCCATATTACTTCATTACTTCCCTAAGAACACTGCGTGCAGTATCTGCGTCCTTGGCTTCAAGGACATCTAGCATTTCTAGGCGCTTTAGCTTGGCCGCCTTAATAAGATCTGAATAAGACTTGGTAATAGTTTCCTTTTGTTCTGTAAGTGCTCGTTCTAGCATAAGTTGTCGAGCGAGCGCCTCTCGAAGATCTTCGACGGTGTAATCAGCGTACTCACTCTCTAGCTTCTCTTGAAGAATTTCCTTTTTCATATTGTTACAATAGGCTACTAGAAAAATAAGTCAATAGGCATGAAATTATTAAGGAGTCTGTTGGTATAACTTATTTATGGCGGATCTTTGCGACATACCAAAAGAACTGTGGGAAAAGATACTTTTTACAGATGTGCCTATTCCAACCTCTTACCATATTGGCCATAATAACCCTTCCTATATTTTCGTTAATCCATATAACACAGAGTCTTCCTTTATCTGGCTTTTACCTGATGGCCGTTTAGTCAAAACAGAGTGGACCTATTCACAAAAAGATGGTCCCCTTCGTCCCGAGGCTCTAGTATATATTGGCGAAGGGTATTTTCATCATCAGCAACAGAGAGAAACATGGTAGAAATTCCAGAGCATCTATTGTGGGACGGGGATACTACGGATATAGAGATGTGGGATTTTCCTACATCCAATAATCATTATTGGTTTTCTCCCAGCACCTCCGCCAAACATCTGTATCATTACTACGGTCTACTGGAGGACGGAAGAGTGGTCAAGATAACTAATGAGACCATCTCTGAATCGCGTCGCTATTTGGCAGAAGATGTGTTGTATCTAGGTATAGGAGCCTCCCATCACAAAAAGAAGTATTAAGTGAAATTTTTGAGTACTTCGTTGGTATAACATTTATATGAAACTGCTCGCGGTATTCTATATGTTGTTTGTGGCTGGATGTCACAATGGTTTTTGTCATAATGAACTTTTTCTGCTTGGTTCTTTTCTTGGCGCGATTCCTTTTGTAGGGTTTCGCTTCATGACGTGGTTGAACAATACTCATAAAAAAATACATGGTGATGTTCGTATTTGTGAGAAGGCTTGTGAGGAACATAAAAAGTAATTAGGAGGTCAATGCAGATTTATTTTTCAGGCTCTTTTAGTGTAGGTAAGAGTACATTAAAAAAGGAAATAGCCACCAAGTACAATCTTTTAAAGTTACCTGAAATCTTTAGATTAATTATGGCGGAAAGAGAAATACTTGATCTTTCCATTCTACGTTCTAATATCTCACTATCTGAAGAAGTACAAAAAGAAGTATTAATTAGACAGTTTACAGAAGAGAAGTTGTTATTTTCTAGGGCGGCAGAAGAAGGTAAGAAAGGTATTGTTGCTTGTAGAGGAATTGACTCTATTGCCTTCATGATTCATCTATGTAGACCCAAGTTTTTTTCTGAGGCGAAAAAGACTTCTTGGTATGGAGATTATATTGATTGGTTAAAGAAAGATGGTGCAACTCATTTTCTTTTGCCGCCACTAAAAAGTCTACTGGTTGATGATGGGTTTAGAGATACAGATTGGGATTTCTCCGTCGAGATATATAGCACCATTAAGACTCTATTAAGATTCTATGGAATAAAGTACACACAAATTAGAGAGGACAATATGAGCGAAAGACTAACAATAGTAAGCAATGTTTTAGGTGATATTTGAACATTCCTGTATTAGATAAAGGATATGTAAAATTAATTAACCATATGGGTACAGATATGTCTCCAGTGATGGATGCCAGAGTATCGACGGCCACAGAAAGTAACCCTACAAGGGACGATGCTCTACGAGAGTATCTGTGGGAAAATCGTCACACATCTCCATTTGAAAGTATGATCATGCAGGTTGAATTGAAGGTTCCACTGTATATTTTGAGACAATTAGAAAGACATCGAACAGTGGATAATGACGACGGGGTTATTGTAGAATCACTCGACGAGAATATGCGCAAATGGTTTTCCCCTAATGAACAGTCGGGCAGATACTCTGTTTTTGAAGAAGAATTTTATATTCCCGACGAGATTAAGGGACAAGATACTGTTAATAAACAAGGCTCGTCGGAAAATTTAGACGTGGCTCTAACAGCGGATTTTATAGATAGTTTAAAAACATCTAATCAGACAGATTTTAATAAGTACTCCCGCTATATAGATGATGGCGTTTCTAAAGAGACCGCTAGATCGTTTCTACATCTTAATGTCTATACAATCCGTCGAATGACGGGATCTTTTTTGAATTGGGCCGATTTTCTTCGACAAAGGAAAACAAAACATGCGCAACGAGAAACTAAACAATATGCTGAATCAATCCATTCAATCATTCAGCACCTTTGGCCAAAGAGTGCTGAGCTTCTTGAAGAATACACGTTCAGTGGCGCAAGCCTCTGTAGAACGGATGTATTGTACCTCAAAGAGTTACTTGGAGACCCGAGTCTGTGGGAAGGAAAGCTCTCCAGTAAATTCGGAGAATCCTTCTCCGCCCGTCGTCTAAAGAAACTTATTAGTAAGTTGGTCTGATCTCAAGAGGGAGAATCTCTCCCTCTTTCTTTTAAGAGGAAAAAAATGCAGGTAAAAAGCGACGTAAATTCCAAGAGCGGTACCATTAAAGTTTCTGTGAGTAAGGAGGGACACCCTCATTTTGGAAAGGCTGGCGTAATCGTTGGTACCAATGGAAAGAATATGGCCAACGGTCGATTGTACACAGTGCGATTTACTGATGGCAGTCAAGCAGAATTATCAGGAACAGAGTTGAAGGAGGATAAGACGCCTGTGACGACGTGACCGCTGCTGTAAAATGGGCTCTCAAAGAGAGCCTAAAAGGTAGGCATCCGTCTCAGAAAGTGGGGGCCATTCTTTATAGAGGCGGAAGAGTAATTTGTCGTCGCAGTAATATGTCGAGACCACATGGTCTGTGTAACAGAGGGTTTCATGCAGAGGAACGTCTGTTAAAATGCTGCGACGAGAAAACTGTAAAAGGGTCCACTGTAGTAATAGTTAGAACAAATATAAAAGGATGCTTGTCTGCAATGAGTCGCCCCTGTGAAGTATGTTACGATTTGCTAAAGAAAGCTGGGGTTAGAAAAATAGTGTATATAGATTGGAACAAAAACGTATCAACTGAGAGAGTGTGAAATTTTCGCATATATTGTTGGTATAATATTTTTGTAGCAACTGTCGCTACTAACCCTAGAAAGAGGAAAACTGCTATGAACAAGTCTGTTGTCGTAAAGCCTGCCACCAGTGCTCCCAGTCCCTCGGGCCTCACTTTTCAAGGAACCGTCGAGATCCCACTCAGCGCCGTTCGCAAGGTGAGCATCGGGAAGAGTGGCGTGAAGGTCCGGTCCTTCATGGCCCAGCTCTCCCAGCTCAGCGCGCTTCTTCTGACTCTGCCCAATGGCCAGGAGAAGGCCGATCGCATGGCGCAGAAGAGCGACCTGATTCGCGTCCTTGGAGAGGAGACCAAGGAATACTATCAGCCGCGTCGGCTCTGGGGGTTGAAGGACGACGCCTTCTCCCAAGTCAGCATGTCCCCCTTTGTCCAGGGTGAGATCAGCAGCGACGGGAAGACGCTGGTCCTGGGAATGTACAGCGCGCCGAAGCAGACGACGCAAATCGTTGTCGAGACCAATAACGGCGTCTACGACGTTCTGGCTGGTCACGACATTCCCAACCGCCTGGCATGCGCCAAGATCGAGCCCGATGGTAAGTCGGATCTGATCAAGAGTCCTCCCAAGGATGCTCTGTTCGAGGCTCGCTCGGCGGAATCGAAGGCGTTCAACAACCGACCGCACATCAAGTCCGTGCAATCCCGCAAGTAGCAAGTAGGAGCGGCTCATTCTCGTGGAATGGGTCGTTCCTTTTAAGTCAAAAACCCAGTTGGTATACACAAAGGAAAAGGAAGATCGAAATGAACTGTTTTAGTCTGATCTCGACGAGAAAAGGGGACATTCTGTTTCCCCACATTGTATTTGATAAGAACGCCAGGAACGGTGGAGGATTTAACGTCGGCAAGGAGTTCTTTGCCGTAAATTCCTCCTCTCTAGCTGGAATGGACACCAAGAGTGTCCAGGTCAGAGATAAGGGATCAAGGGACGCACTGGTGTCCTTTGATCTAGACAAGTCTCCGCAGAGAATCATCGAGCCAACCCATAATTGGGAAGGTAAGCACTCAGAGACTCGCTATCGAGCAGCACTGTTTGTACAAGGCCCTCGACCAGAGTATCTATCAGATGCTCGACGCACGGGCGTGAGTGTACGTTGCCCGAAGGGAAGTTCGTTTTGGTCACAATGGTCCGCCAGTGAGAAGCTGGGAGATCGTGAGCGAACATCTGAGAATAAGCGGGATCTTCGAGAGAAGTTTCCTGATAATATGAACATCGAAGACTTTGGGTGTCGAGTCATTCTTCCCAGTGATTGGGGAGAATCTGAGAAGCGTACTATGTACAATTCGTATCTGATTGTTTTCACTGGCGGCGCAGCAATCGAACTAATTTATGCCCGACAAGGCCGGTTGCCGAATGCTTATATTATTGAGTGTGATTCTGAAGGAAATCTTAAGAAGATTAATCCTCGGGAATTGTACGGGAACAAGGTTGAGTAATTAGTTTTACTGAGGAGGTTTTGGGTTATCCTCCTCAGTAGAATTTTTAGCTTATTTGTTGGTATAACTTTTCTATGAAACCAACCTTCGTATTAGATAGATTGGCCGTCGGAGGATTTTCCTGTGCGGCGGAAAAGAAATTCAATTACATACTATCTTTAGTGTTTGAGCCAGAAATTGTAAAGGAGATTAAAAGAAGTACTTCTGGATGTTTTGCCAGAGATCTTTTTGTTCTGGCCGACGGTGATAAACACGGCTTTAAAGAAGCTATTGAAAAATACACCGAGACTATCGTGTATCATGTAAAGAAGGGGGTTGTTCTTATTAATTGTGAAGCAGGTATGAGTCGTTCTTGTGCCTTTGCTGTTAATATTCTTGTCCGTATGGGATTTTCTTTGAGCGCCGCCGAGACATACGTAAGAGAACGTGTTCCAGAGTACTGTGCCTCAGACGCATTTATTCAAGTTATTAAAGAACACTACAATTTGAGAGGGATTGAAGAAAAATGGTCGACATTTTCAAATACGTAAAACAACTCCTGTGTTTTCATACATTGGTTGTATATCTAGTAGATAACACCGACGGACTAAAATATAAAAGACGTTGCAAGAAATGTCTCATGGAGGAAAAATGACAATCAAGATTTCTGTAGCTTCTCATATTGGTAAGCACAGAAAAGAACAAGAGGATTCTTTTCTAGTTGAATCGTGCTCAGAGAAAAACACACAACTTCTCGTAGTGTGCGATGGCATGGGCGGCCATGAGCACGGAAGGTGGGCAGCAGATACGTGCGTGGAAGTATTTAAGGATAAGTGGGAAGAGTCTCTAGAAAATTTGTGTAAGGAGGCCGACGGGAAAGTATCTATTGGTCCTCCTGGGTTCGTAAGGAGATTTTCAACAAGAACTCCCGGAACTACTGTGGTAGCTGGCCGATTGACAGGAGACAAGCTACAACTGGTTTCCGTCGGAGATAGTTACATTTATAAGATCACCGATAAAGTTGAAACTCTCAATACTATTCATGAGGGGATGGAGGGTGGACTCACTGCTTTCGTTGGAGGAGGTTCTACGGGATACTTCCAAATTTGGTCAGGAGAAGTAGTCCTCGACGAGGACGCTACTTATTTGTTGGTTACTGACGGTGTTGATTATATGAAGAAAGAAGATCTTCTGTACTGTAAGAATGCTCAAGATGTTATTGATAAGGTTCTAGAAGGAAGTGCTTATGACAACATTACCTGCATCATGATTGATGTGAAAGATTGTGATAAAAAATTGGTATAATATAAGTAAGGAGGAATTGATGGTCTTTGTAAAAAGCGTACTAAAGGGTTCTCTGGTTTTGGGGGGAGTATTGGCTCTTGCAGCGGGATCTATTTGGATTTTCGCGTGCGGCCAGTGAAGATGGGAAGGAGCTGATATGCTCCTTTTAACTTTCGGCGGAGGAAAAAGAAATGCTGGTAGGATACGTCAAAGACGGCAAAGTTATTTTTCCAAAAGTGACGAAAGAAGGGGTAGGTATTCCGTTGTTCTTCTTGCTAGAAGAACTTTTGAAAAGGTTCAATATTAAGGAGGAGATCAAAGGTGGCGATGACGCAACTGCCTATTAGACTTTTTTATATGCGCATTTTGACTGGAGACGAGTGTTTTGCTTTATGGGAAACTACCAAGGATTGTGAAGTACCCCTTCATCTTATGGAACAAGTCAGAGAAAGTATTTCCCTCCCTTTATTTTCTACAGCGATTTGGAAAGGCGCGGTAACTGTCGAGAATGACGAAATTGTTCATATTGAAGGAAATTGGAAAGATATTACAAATAAATTTGATGAGTTTGTCGACGACATGTTGACTAGTGAAGAAGAAAGACCGGATGTATGACGTTGCCAGAATATATGAAGAAGTATGGCTATGTGTACTCTTTGTTAAGACTGGCCAAAGATACTCGTCCAGCATTCTTGCGACAACTAGGTATCAGGGAGGTAGTTATGAATGAAGAAATTGTAAGGTACGAACTTCCTAGAAGGTATTCTTGCCGCCGGAAAAAAGGTAGCTATTTCAATGAGTACCTTTCTAACTTAAATGAGATACTTTCTGAGGCGGAAATTTTTATAAAGGGTTCAACATGAGTTTTCTTTTTCGACCCTACTATAGGGGTTTTTATAACTTACCCAAAGGAAGTGACCCATTATTTGTAATTAACAATTTGTATACCCACAAAAGAGTGTTTTTCTCTCGAAAACGGGCAAGATGGAAATACCAAAAAAGGGGCCGTGTACATGCTCGCAATATTAAGAGACTTTCTGTAATACCTTATCTATATAAAAATTCGTTCGCGGGCGCTTATCTTATTAGGTATAAGGGACACGTCAGTAAATATGTGGCTTATGACAAGATATAAATATCCCAGGACTCCCCATCTCTCATGGAGTCCTGGTTTTTCTAGTGATGATATTATTTTGGCGGACAACATTTTTTCTGGGAACGAGGTAGTTATTACAGAAAAAATGGATGGAGAAAATACCTCGATATACTGCGATTATATACACGCTCGTTCTATAAATAGCGGAAAACATCCATCGAGAGATTGGGTGAACTCTTTATGGGGAAGTATGAAAAAAGACATTCCAGAAGGTTATAGAATTTGCGGAGAAAATTTATATGCCAAACATTCTATAAAATATGTTGATCTGGAATCTTACTTCTATGTCTTCTCTATATGGAATGGTGATAACTGTTTATCCTGGAAAGATACTGTAGAATATTGCTCTTTATTAAACTTGTCTCACGTACCTATTTTATATGAAGGAATATTTTCAGAAGACATACTTCCTACATTGGATTTTAATAAACAGGAGGGTTATGTCATTAGATTAAAGGAAGGTTTTTCGTTGATGGATTTTGGAACAAGTGTTGCTAAATATGTGAGAAAGAATCATGTTCAAACTGATGAACACTGGATGCACAAAAAAGTAGAGAAGAATCTACTTAGATGTTAATTTTGCCCGACGACAGTGATATAAAAACATATGGGTCATCCTAATTTTCCAAAACATGTAGTTGTAAAAGTTGAACGCATTAAAGATAAGGAGTGTTTTTCGCAGCCAGCGAAAGAGTTTACACCTCCTAAAGAAGCTTTTTTATATAATGTCCCTGTAG
>JACCDG011581439.1_pt1 | contig 21184 bp, 23 predicted proteins | sample 7442471 | NCBI WGS metagenome assembly JACCDG01 (sample SAMN15323444, study PRJNA562643) | freshwater metagenome | isolation source: river surface water | place: USA:Blue River Watershed | collected 2017-08-17 | reverse complement strand
TGAGGCATGGCCGCCGTGAGGCGCGCGGAAATGACGGTTATACTGAAAATCCATAAGCGTGTAGATATTCCGGTCAGCGAGCAGAATAATATCTGCCCCGCGGCCTCCGTCGCCTCCGTTAGGCTTTCCGAAACGGGTATATTTATCCCGGTAGAAACTAGCACAACCCCTGCCTCCGGGACCCGCCTTGACAAAGATCTTTGCTCTATCTACAAAAGCAATTCCCAAGTTAGCTTCCCGTTACGATATCCTTAATTTTTATCCGGGTGAGTTTCTCGCGGTGCCCTTTTGTCCAATGAGAAGATTTACGTCGGCGGTACTTAAAAGAAACCAGCTTTTCTCCCTTTACCTGGGATAATACCTCTGCGTTCACCTTGGCATCCTTGAGGTAAGGCTGCCCGATCTCTATCTTCTTATCCTTGGACAACAAGAGGACCCTGTCGATCTTAATCTCCTTGCCCTCTTTTACTTCCTGCTTATTAACCTCAATGATATCGTCCTTTTTTACGTTATACTGTTTTGCGCCTATTTCAATTATTGCGTACATAAAAAACCTCCTTCAGCCTGCCCTTCAGGGCAGCATTTGTTTGTAACGGGTTAGAAATCAAGAGGATATATTATACAATACAGCAAAAAGCGGGTCAAGGGTTAAAATACCGGAAAACCGCTTATCTTCAGGATATCTTAACTTCCTCTATGTGCTGGGTAGGGTTCGAAATAAGGTTAATCTTGGCCCTGAATTTATGCTCGATTGCCCTTAGGTCAGCTTTGTTCTTTAGGACCTCATCCACGATTGTCGGCGACAGGGTTAGGCTGACTTCTTTCAGGGATTTCCCGGTTAAAAAACGCTTGAGCTCTTTTAAGGCATAGATTGCCGTAGTCATAGGGGATTTTACCTTACCCCTGCCCTGGCAATATGGGCAGAGCTGATAGGAGAGCATCTGCACGGTCTTATGTATGCGCTCACGCGTCATTTCAACAACGCCAAATTTGGAAATACCCAATATATCGTATTTCGCCCGGTCATTGCTCAATGCCCTCTTTAATGTAGATAAGACTTCCCTACGGTGCCCCTCTCTTTCCATATCGATAAAATCAATTACAATTATTCCGCCTAAATCCCTCAACACCAGCTGGCGCGCAGCCTCCTGGGCAGCTTCGCAGTTAACCTTAAAGGCAGTATCCTCCTGGCTGAATTTCTTTTTAAAGCCTCCGCTGTTTACATCGATGACCACCAAGCCTTCGGTAGGCTCGATAACAAGGTAAGCCTTGGACTTAAGGTACACCTTGCTTTCATAAATCCTGTTTATCTGCTTCTCTATGTCTTTTTCGGCAAACAAATCGCTCCCGCGGTAAAATTCTACCTTTTTAGACAAATAGCTCAAAAATGTGCGCATGAAATGCTGGATACGGTAAAATTCCGGCTTAGAGTCAACTAAAAGCTTGGAGACATCCTCGGTAAATGAATCCCTTATCGCGCGCAGCGTAAGATCATACTCCTCGTAGATTAAACTGGGCGCCTTTTTCTGCAGGTTTATTTTTTCCAGCCTTTTCCAGAGCTTATAAAGAAACTGGGCATCGCGCATTAATTCCTGCTTTGACTTGCCGCAGGCGGCGGTGCGCACGATAAAACCTACATCCTTGGGAAGCTTTAGTTCGTTAAAAATCTGGCGCAGTCTTTTTCTTTCGGCGTCATCTTCTATCCTGCGCGATATACCCACCTGTTTATCCTGCGGCATAATCACAAGATACCTTCCGGCAAGCCCTATGTGCGTAGAAAGCCTCGGCCCCTTGGTGCCGAAGGATTCTTTTACCACCTGCACAAGTACTTCCTGGCCTTTTTTTATCTCTTTTGGAGCTTGCTCTTTTGGCGTATCAACCGACTCAAAGGCGAATTCAATCTCCGAAAGATAAAGAAATCCTTTCTTGGGCAGCCCGATATCCACAAACGCTGCCCCTAAAGAAGGCAGGACCGCTTCAATCTTACCCTTGTAGATATTGCCTACTATGGTCCTGTCTTGCGGGCGTTCAATATAAAATTCCTGCAACTGTCCATCGGATACTATCGCAACGCGCTTCTCCTGCGGTTCTACGTTAATTAAAATTTCCCTGGGCATCTTTTAAGGTGATTCCTTCCGGTAGTTGTAGCAAAAGCTTGTTAATAAAATCAACTGGGGCGACGGGGAACCTTAAAACAACCGAGGCCTCCTCGTGTTCGCTTTCTAATCCAAGTTTTAACGCCCTTTTAAGGCTTAATTTCGGGTGGGGAGAAAATCCTTCGGACAATTTTAGAGGCAGGCCGGCCCTGCGCATTGCGCGCATCAACAGCCGCATCAAATCCAAATGAGAAATATACCGCATCATCCCCGTCTTGGTAAATACAAAATTTATCTTATACATGCGTTACTTAATCCTCTGCCACCATGTTTTCCTGGTTCCGTCGGCATTCAGGTAATCCGGATCATAATCTACGCCCTGCTTGAGCTTAGCGATTTCTTCCCTGCTCAATTCGCCCTCTCTGATTATGCGGGCGGTAATGAAAATCAAAAGGTCCACCTTCGCCGTATCATCGATCTCGCGGGTAAAGAATTTCCCTAACCAGGGAATCTTGCTTAAGTACGGGATGCCGATTGTTTCTTTGGTCCTTACGTCCTTGAGCAACCCGCCGATAACAATGGTCTCGTTATCTTTTATTAAAACCTGGGTCTGCGCTTCCCGCACGTCAATAATCGGATAGCTCGTAGTGGTAGTAACTGCGCTCGTCCCGGTGCCTGCGGTATTCGTGGCAGTCACGCTCGAGCTGGAAGAAGTAACACTGGGGTGTATAATCATATTGATATGCCCTTCTTCGCTGATCTGCGGAACGACATTAAGCCTGATGCCTATCTCCTGGTAATAATCAAGAGTCTGCGTCTGCGTCGGCCCGGTCGTATCCGATCCGGCAGTTACCGTAGATGTCAATATGGGCGTATGGTACCCGACGAGGATTGAGGCCTCCTGATTATCCAGGGTAAGTATGCGCGGGGCAGACAAGGTGTTAGTGTTGGCGTCTTCTTCCAGCGCGTGCAGAACGACCTGAAATTCCGTGCCTCCTATTTTATTAAAAACAAACTGGGCGCCCGCTACATAGGGATAGGTGCCCGGGAAAGAAGTGGTCCCTTCCAGGGGATTAAAGGCATTAGGCGTAAACTTGCTAGTCCCCGCTCCTCCGGTTAGGCTTCTTCCGGCAAGGGTACCTCCGCTCACCTGCTCGGTAACGGGATTAAGGGTAGTCGCTCCGTCTGCGCCCAGACCCCAGTCAATCCCGAGGTCCTTTAACTTATCCTGTTTTACCTCCAGAATCTTTGTCTCAATAAGGACCTGCCTGGGCTTAACGTCGATCCTAGGCAATATCTCATTGCGGATCTTATCTAAAGAACTAAACGTATCGGTTATAACGAGCATCTTTGATTTTACCGAAGGGTCAAATTCTGCTTTTTTCATCACCGCATCCCCGGCTTCCCCCTTCGCGTAAGAAATGGCCTCCGACTTCGTTTTGTCCTCTTTAGCCCTCTCCGCGGCTGCGCTGGTTACATCCTTGCCTATCTTAAAAGAACCGAACTGCCATCCTTTCTGCCCTCGGGAATACAAAACCGAGGTCCTGCCCCTCGGGGAGAGAAGCGGGATGATTATTTTCTGGGCGTCCTGGGCATCCAGAAATCTAAGCGTAAAGATTTCCGTCTGCAGGGGCTCTTCCGACTGTATCTTTGCCACATTCTCCATCTTGGTAACAAGGATAATATTGCCCTGCTTCTGGTAGCCAAATCCGTAAGTCTTAAGGATTACATCCAGCGCCATCTCCCAGGGAACATCCACCATCCTGATTGTGACAGTGCCCATTACATCGGGAGTGGTAACTATATTCGTACCGGCCTTGTAAGAAATAATCTTAAGGACATTGTGGATATCTGCTTCCTTAAAATCCAGGGTCACATTCTCGCTTTTGCTTAAAGCATCCTGCGCTAAGACATCATCCTGCGCGCAGGCCGGGTAAAACTGCCCCTGGGAAAACGAAGATAAGAAAAAGACGAAAATAGCTAAAATCCTGGTTATTTTTTTTCTGGTCATTCCCCCTCCCTCTTTAAATCAACTTCCAAAGGCTGGCCGTTCCTCATAAAGATAACTTTATCCTCTTCGATTTTAGCTACCTGGTAATCCCCTACAAAATCGCCCATCTTAACCACAGCTCCATTTACTATAGCATAAGACATGGATATCTTGTCATAAATTATTCCTTCAAGGTCTAACACCCCCGCGGCCTGACGCGGTCTAACCTTGATAATACTGCCATCGGGGTTAACCAGCGGGACAAAGGGATTACGTTCCCCCCTTGTTTCATAAACATACTCCTCCTGCGCAAAGCAAAAGACCGTTGCTAAGATAAAGACTAACGCCGCAAACAGGAAGATATTTTTAAGCTTAAATCCTGACATAAGTTTTTAAAATTAAGGAAATCTTCTGCCGCAACAAATCGCCTTTTTGCGCTTCGATTTTAAACCCTTCCGCCGCGGCAAAAACATCGCTGTTCTCCACAGCGTTAATAAACTTGCCGAAATTATGGTAAGCGCACACTAAATCCAGGGATATGGAAACAGGAGCGAGTTTAACAGGAGGGGCTTTCGGCGCAGCCTTTACCTGTTCCCTTGCCGATTTTATATTGATTATCCTCACGTTATTGGCGTTCGCAGCCTTGGATATGTCATGCAGAAAAGAAGGCAGCTGGGGTTCGAATAACAACCTTTTTGCCCTGACAGTAACACTCCTGCCGCTTTTCTTAACCAGGCGCATATTGTTCAATTCCGCCTGAAGGGATTTAATCTCGTTTTTTAACCTAGCCGCCTCTTTTGACTTTATATTTAAGGACTTCATCTGCGGCTTTAAAATAAAACTATAATCCGCGTACAAAAAGGCAAGCCCCATAATGACAATAAGCGCAACCTTCTTATTGTCAAGCTTAAACCTTTCTATGAGGTCAAACCCGGTTATTTTCCCTATCATATTTTATCACCTAACCTTGCCGGAAATGCCGAAATCTACGGTATCCCTGTTATTAAGTAAACTCTTTTCTATGGCGTTTAGCTCGAATAAAGTAAAATCCTTAATAAACCTTTTGTTTTCCTTCAGCCCGTCAATCAGGCTGCGTACCATAGACACCTCTGTCCTGTTCAGGGAAACCGCCTTGCCGATTAATTTAAAATCCTTCCCCGCAAGATAAACCGATTCCAGCCATATGCCCGGAGGCAGCAAAAGACTTATGGTATTTAATTTATCGGCCCACGTAACGCGCTCTCTCAATAAACGCTCCAGGTCCTTAGAGTCGCTCGAGACAAGGAGATCCTGTGACTTAAATTCCGCCAGCTCGTTTCTCTCGGGCAAGGTTAAAGTCCAGCGCTTATTAAGACTCTTTATCTCCAGGTTAACCAACATCAACCTTAAGGCAAAAAATATATTTGCGCATAAAACAAAAAGTAAGATGAGCGGTATAAAAATAAAAAGTTGCTTACTGTCGTACTTAAAGGGGCTTCCGGCGTGCGTTTGGCCAGCCGGCTTAACAGCCCTGTTCCTTAATTCTTCCGGAAGCAAGTTTATCTCAATCATTTAATATTTATGCGCTGCGCAATCCAAGGCCCACTGCCACAGCGAGCTCCTTGGAAACAGCGCTAAGTTTCTCAATACCCGGCGTATCCGTAAAAGCAACCTTGATGTTCTTAAAAGGATCCCAGTACTCTACCTCGATATTCAGGAAATGCGAAAGCATACTTCTTAAATCGCCGAATTCAGAGCCTCCCCCGCTTAAATAAATCTTCGACACGCTCAATGTCCCCTGGCTTTCATAATAATCAAAGGACGTCCTTATCTCTCCGGCTAATCCGGCTATCGCGGATTCTACCCCGGCCTTTATCTTGTTAGCCTTATCCTCTTGCGGGTTAATCTTTAACTGCTCGGCCTTCTCAAATTCAATGCCAAAAATATCGGCTATCTTCTGCGTAAAGGAATTTCCGGCTATATGCATATCGCGGCTTAGGCGCGGGCACCCCTGCGCGAGGACATCAAGGTTACTGACCGATGCCCCGATATTCAAAAGGGCTATGGCATTTAACTCATCCCTCTCCTTATACGGATAATTATAGTTAAAGGCATTAACCAGGGCGACGGAATCAATATCCACAAGGCCGCTGCTAAACCCCGCGTTTTCAACAAGTTTCAGGCGCTGGCCAACCAGATCTTTTTTTGCCGCAGCAATCAAAACCAGCATTTTATTATCGGGCAGGTCATCCTTTAATATATACCCATCCAGATGCACATCGGAAACGGAAAATGGTATGTGTTTTTGGGCCTCGAACTTAAGGGCCTGCCTTAATTCGTTATTGTTCATGCGCGGAAAATTAACATAACGTATAACGGTCTGTTGGCCCGAAACAGAAATATTCACGCAATCGACAACGCTGTCTCCCCCGGAAAGGCGCTTTAACAGTTCTCCCAGGTTAGATTGGGTGGGTTCAATGGCGTAAGCGCATAACTCTACCTGGTCTTTTAATGTCCTGATCTTGACGGCTTTTATCTGGGCGGTTCCGATATCCAATCCGATGGAAAACTTTTCTTTCGTAAGGTTGTTCTTTATCTGCGATAATATGCCCTTCATAAGAAAATTATTCCTTCTTTTTGCAGTCTTCGGATATCAAGATATTCCCCGTCGTAGCGGTAAAAGCGACCCTGCCGGTCAATGCGCACCTTGAGGGAAAAGAATAACAATTATAACCTGAAGCATCCATCCTTGAACAAGTGTAGGTATACCCTTTTATGGGAGATTCGGCTATATAATCCCTGTCGAGATAAGAAGGGTTTGCGCTGATAAGCAGGGAGAAACTTACAGGATAAACCCCCTTATTGTCCCGCGCGTAATTATCCAAGGCAACAGCTATGGACTTTAAAGTAGCTGCGGCTAACCCTTCATTCTGCACGCAGACTACATCGATAGTCTTTTTAATTGTAAACCTAAGAAGAAAAGAAACAAGCGCAATACCTACCATGATAAGAACAAAACTCTTGGCCTTTTTATTCCCCAGCTCCATCAGTAAACCTCAAAATTAACGTCTCCCGAAGAAGACGAACTGCTTCGCTTTAATAAACCGCCGGTAGTTATCTGATAATTATGGTCAGCTAAAGCCGGGTTCGCGGCTATCGCCCTTATATCATAACCATCCCGGTCTATGTAACCGACTACATAATTAAAGTTGCCTACCTGCCCTATGCTTACAAAATCCTGCGCCGCGCATTTCGCCGCAACCAGATACTGAAGGCTGTTTTCGGGCCCCTGCGCATACATTCCAGCATTACCCGCGGCATAAATCTCAAAGGCGCTGGCAATGCCCTTTAGGTTTGCCTGGGCATTTGATTCGTTCGCCCTTTTTCTCAACTCCACCCCCTGTAAAACCGCAATAGCAAGGAGAAAAGAAATGATGAATATGACAAACATTATTTCTACGATGGTAAATCCCCTGATTTTCATCGTCTTATTCTAACATAAAAGGTATGGTTAGCAATCATTTTTTAGAAATAATTTCGGAAAGGAAACTCTTGGCCCTTAAACAGTTAGGATTAATTTTTACCGCTTTCTTTAGCGCGCGCGCGGCGCTCTTTTTATCATTCATTTTCCAGAAAGAAAGCCCAAGGTTAAAATATGCATCGCTTGAGGCAGGATTAAGCTCGATTGACCTCTTGAAAGCGGCATTCGCTGCGGGGAAAAACCCCTTACCTGCGAACCCAACGCCCAGATCATTATAGAATAATGCCGGTTCGCCGAAACCAACGGAAGATATATATTCACCTATAAACAAAAGATACCTGCTTTCGTTTTCCCTGTCGGATTTTATTTCAGGAAGCGAATTGAGGATAGAAATTGCTGACTCCCCTATCTTCCCCTGCAACTTATAGACCTTGCCCATATTAAAGTGGGCGAAATTAAGCTTGGGGCTAAGCCTTAAAGCCAGCTGATAAGACTCAAGGGCCTTCTTAAGGTTGCCCTTTAACTCATAGACACAGCCGATATTATTCTCGATCTCTCCGAGCTTTCCGTAGGGAGCGAGCTTTTTAACCTTTTCGTACTCGGCCAGGGCTTGATCGAGCCTGCCTGTCTTGTAATAAATATTCGCCAGGTTAGAAGAAGCCTCGATAAGGTCGGGCTTTAACTTAAGGGCGGTTTTATATTCTCTTTCCGCGCTGCCTAAAAGGAGAGATCTTTCATATTCTAATCCGAGGTTATTATGCGCCTGGAAGCTATCCGGAGAGAACTTGATTATCTTTTCGTAAAAAACAAACGGGTCTTTCCACTGCGAATTCCGCGATAAAGTCAGGATCCCGTAAAATAACACTGCTAAGGAAAGCAACAATACGGCCATCGCCTTCCTAAAGTGCCCGTTTAGAAAGAAGGCAAAAAAAACAAAAAAACTTACAGAAGGCAGGTATATAAAATGCTCGGCAACCAGGGAATTTATCGGAAAGAGCCCTGATTGAGGAATGAAAAAAATAATGGCCCAGGATAAAAAGAAACAGGATACCCTGCTTTTGCCGGTAAAAGACTTTATAATCAAAACCAGCATGAAACCCAGCAGGAGCCAAAACAAAAATATTTCCGGGCGAGAAACAGCATAGCTAAACTGCCTGCACATATGCAGATTAACCGGGGCAATTAATAACCTGATATAAGTAAATACGACCTTAGGCAGAAAGGTTAACCTTAATAAAAAGGGCATCTGGGTTAATGTCGCCTCACGAATAGCGGTAAAATCCAGCAGGAAAAACCTTATCGCAAGATAAGCTAAATCAATAACAAAAAATGGCAGCGATACTTTAAAGGCTGCCTTCCACCCTAAAGACTCCTTCGCGCGAAAACACAAAAGATAGGAAATCAGCACAAAAGGAAAAACCAGGGAAAGCTCTTTTGAAAGCAGGGCCAGGACAAAACAAAGGCACGATAGCACAAACCATGATATCCTCCTTTTCCCCCGCCGGTAAACAGAATAGGCAAATAGGATAAAAGAACACATCAGGAAAATGGCCATCAGTATATCTGACCTGCCGGATATATAAACAACCGCTTCCGTATTTAAAGGACAAACCGCAAAAAGGGCCGCGCTGAAAAACGAGACTGTAAAAACCCTGGTTAAAAAATATACGAAGATAAAAACAAGAAAAGACGCGATAGCCTGCAGCAGGATATTCGTCAAACGATAACCTAAGGGCTCGAGCTGCCACAGTTGATAATCCAGGATAAAGGAAACTTCCTGCAGGGGGCGGTAGAAGTTTGACCCGGCAACGGTCGAAGAGTATAAATCGCGGGAAAAAGAGCTGGGTATAGAACTTAGCTGCCTGATACCCGGATTTTCGACGATTAACCCTAGATCATCCCAGATAAAAGGATTATGCAGGCTGTTGGAGTAAGAAATAAAAACAAGGATAGCAATTGCCAGGAAAACAAGTAAAGAAATTTTAATTTTTGGCATGTTAAATAAAAGGGGAGGAAAAAATCTCCTCCCCTTGTTTCAATGCTCACAAAGATGCTTAAGGCCTATAAAGGCGTAAGCACTCCTCCTGTCGTTGCCGTGTAAGTAGTAGTTCCTGACTGCGCTGAAACAGGAGCAGCCTCAATAGTATATCCTGCCGCAGCGAGGGTACAAGTATAAGTATACCCCTGCACTGTCTGTCCGCAATATGCGGTAGCAGAACTAATAAAAGTCGCTAAAGCTGCTACGTCGGCCGGATAAGCGCCGTTGTTCGCAGTAGAAAAAGTTTCCGCTGCCGTGGACAAAGAACGCACGTTTGCCTTTGCTGCCGCAGTATTAGCGGTAATCCTTGCCTGTAACAAATTAGGTATGGCAATAGCCGCTAAGAGCGCGATGATTGCAACAACGATCATAATTTCAACAAGTGTAAAGCCTTTTCTATTCATCTTGAAAATCCCCCTTTCCAAGGTTAGATTTGCTCTAAGTTCCTGCCGCTTAAAACCCTTGCCCTGCTTATTGTAAAATTATAACTACTAACCTGCCAAGGGTTTACTTAAATCTCCCATAAAGCAACCTTGTATTAGAGCTTATCATCTTCTTTCCTCCTTGTCAAGAATAAAATAAGCTAACTAGTTCCGCAAGAATACGTTTTCTTCCCTCCCCTAAGCAAAAAAGCTGAATTAACCCCTAAACACAATACAGCCGCCGGGTCCTTTAAGGTAACGGCCTTAAAACAATTAGCTTATTCCTAAGCGGATTCTTGGATTTAAAACGCACCTTTATATAATTATTAGTATACCCCTCCCAAAGATTACCCTTTCCTCCCAGGGATGATTCAAAAAGCACGGGCAGATAAATCCTTGAAAACTTCTTTTTAAAATTATCCGCGCAGTCCCTGGCTAAGGCATCAAGCATCTTAACCCTTCTTCGGATAATCTCCGGCCTTATCGCCATGGCCTTAAAATCCGCGGCAGCGCGGGTACACTCCCTTGCGGAATAGGGGAACACGTGTGTCTTTAAGGGCATTATCTCTTTTATCAGCCTAAGGGTATTTAAAAAGTTCTCTTCTTTCTCGCCGGGGAAACCTACCAGGCAATCCGTGGTTATCGAGACATTCCTGACCTTTTTCTTTATCCGAACGATCAGTTTTTTATAAAAACTGCCGGTATACCTGCGGTTCATTTTTCTTAATATTTCGTCATCCCCGCTTTGAAGCGGGATATGCAGGTGCGGGCAAAGCTTATCTGATACGGACATTTTATCTATGAGCTCGTCGGAAATGTCCATTGCCTCTATGGAGCTTAGGCGAATGCGCAGCAATCCGTCAATTTCCTCCAGCTTAGAGATAACATCTACAAGGCTTATTTTATCATTCAGCTCTCTCCCATAAGAACCCAGGCATATACCCGAAAGTACAATCTCCTTAAAACCGTGCTTTACTAAGGCATTAGCCTCTTTTACTATGTCAGGCAGAGGCTTGCTCCTTACGCTGCCCCTTACAAAAGGAACTTTGCAATAAGCGCAGAAGTTATCGCAGCCATCCTGGATCTTAAGGAACGCCCTGGTATGCCCATTAAAAAAGGTTATACCGGGCTCTTTTAAGACGCGGTATTTTTTAGCGGTTATTTTTTTGCCGCGGGAAAAACGCCCAGATGAAAGGATATCGCAGATATATCTTTTCTGCGCATTCTTTACTATAATTAGGCGGTTATTTATTTCCCTGATCCTTTGCGCATCAAACTCCGCAAGACATCCTGTTACGACAACCTTAGCCCCCGGGTTTTCCCTTAAGGCCCGCCTTACAGCAGCTAATGATTTCTGGTCAGCCGCCGAAGTAACCGTACAGGTATTGATAACGCATACTCCTGCGGCATTAGTCTTTTCCTCCTTAAATCCGCGGGAGAAAAAAACCTCCCTTATGCTTTGGGTGTCGTACTGATTGACCTTGCATCCTAAAGTATAAAATTTTACCCGGCGTGATACTCTGTCTTTTTCCATATGGGGGTTAACAATGGGCATAAAAATGCACAAAACCAGCGGCGGAAATCGCGGCAGTATCAACCTTCAGCACTAATTCCCCCAGGGAGGCGGGAAGAAAACCGTGCTTAATACAGAGCCCTACCTCTGTCTCGGAGAAATCGCCTTCCGGGCCGATAAGAATAAGAATGTTGCGCGCTCCGTTAGAAATAGAAGAGGACAGTATGCTGCTTATATGCTTTCTTTCGCCGATCAAAGTTGGGATTATCTTAAGGTCAAAACATTTGCATTCATTAACTAAATCCCTTAAATCACGCACGCCTTCAATCAGGGGTATGGTGGCGCGCTGGCTTTGCTGGCAGGCGGATTGGGCAATTTTCTCCCAACGCTTAAGCCTTAAATCTTTTTTTATTTTATCGAGCTTGACGATAACGCGCTCGGTAATAACCGGTATTATCCTGGAAACGCCTAATTGGCACAGCTTGTCCACGATATCGTCGAATTTTGCCTTTTTCGGGATAGCGCAGGCAACCGAAAGACTGACCTCCTGTCTGCCCTCCCGCAAAATAACCCTCTTCTCTTTTATCACAAGCACCGCCTTTTCATCAAGGTTTCTAATCGCGCAAAGGTATTCGGCCCCTTTGCCGTCAAAAACCGTAAGCGCCTCGCCTGCCTTAAGGCACAGGACACGCCTAATATGATGAATAATCCTTGCGTCGGTCAAATAAAGCAGCTCTTTTGATATCTGCGGCTGGGGGCAAAAGAATCTGTGCATGCTACTCCTTAGAAAATACTTCTGCGGTAAAGGTAAATATCTGCGTATCCTTATCCTTCCAGGCATCTGCCGGAAGGCCCGCCTTATGCGCGCAAAGATTGGACATGAATTCTTCCCTGCTCCAGCCTGTCTCAATAGCTACCTGCGGCAGAAAGACCCCGCTCCTTAATCCCTTTCTTACTATAACTCCATCAACGCCCATTTTTATATTGCCGGGATCCTCCTCTTTTTTTAAAGGAGAAAGGACTGATATTTCGATGTCGATATCCTTTATCTCCTCCCGGCTGACCGGAGAAAAACGCGGGTCTGCGGTCGCAGATTCGATTGCCATATCCCTTATCGTTATATACAAAGGCTTACTCCCCGTCAGGTTTCCGATGCATCCGCGGAGCTCCCCGTTTTTACGGAGCGTAACAAAAGCGCCGAGCTCTTTGCTTAACGCCGGGTCATCCTCATGAACCGCAGCCCTTTTCCCGCTCCCTATATAATTTGAAATCGCATCGCGGGCAATTTCAAGCAGCCTTTCTCTCTGTTTTTTGCTTAACATAGCGCCCTCCGTTTGGCCTTCCTGCGCGATACTTAATGCCGCATATCCGACTGTCCATGCGCCTTTAGTCAGTTTTCCGGTAATCTGCGCGGAATTTGCGTATTTTAATAACCTTACCTGATCATAGCCTGCAGCCTTGCTTAAAAAAAGTGCGCTAACCAGGCCTAACCCGCCGCAGGCCTGAAGGCTGCCGTCCCGCAGGCCGTAATATAGCCCTTTAGCGTCAAGATTCTTTATGTAGGATATGGTGAGTTCGTCAATCCTTTCTGCCTCTTCATAATCATAACCGTGATATAAATCGGTAGATATGATAACTAACACATCCCTGCGCTCCCCGATTGCATTCTTTAATAAGGAGGCAAAGCTAACGCATTCCTCCAGGGTGCAGTCACCTATAACTACGGGGACAATCCTAAAATCCTTAAGCGACCTCTGCAAAAACGGAAGCTGAACCTCAATGCTATGCTCTTTCTGGAAAGCAGGGCGGTAGAAATAAACATTCTTTTCTTTATTGATGAGCCTATCCGCAAAGGCCTTATCCACTTCGATATTGCCTAAAGGAGTAGAAAATACGCCGTGCGGATAAACGGAGATCCCGTTAAAAGCGCTATGATGGCTCGGCCCGATTATTACCACGGTCCTAAACCGTGTATTCTTTAACAACTTATAACCGAAAGCCGCAACGCTTCCTGAATAGCCGTACCCTGCGTGCGGCAGGATAAAAACCGTCGCCTTATTTTCTGCTTCCGGTAAAGGAGCCTCATTTAGCAGGTCATCGACCATCTCTGCGAGCTGTTTTGCGTTATCAGGATAGAATATGCCGCAGGCAGAAGGCTCTTTTACCCTTGCCGCGAAACAAACGCCTAAAAATACTAGCACTATTAGAACTGATATCAGTAAAGGCTTAAACATATTTTGTGGAGCTGAGCGGGATCGAACCGCTGGCCTCCTCGTTGCGAACGAGGCGCTCTCCCAGCTGAGCTACAGCCCCTGATAATTTTTACCAAACAAAAAGAAGGTTGTCCAGATTTAATTCGTTGAGACAGAAGGCAGCCCTATAGCCACGTGCATGGTCATTTGAGGGTTATCTTGGGACGCGGCAGCAGCGGGATTCCATCTGCCGACCATGGTTAATTGAACGAAATTACCCGTCGAGAAATTTGCCTGCTTTACCGGGGTAAAGGTGATAATCTTATCCGAAAGCGTCTCTTCTGCTACGGAACAATTTCCCCCGGCAGAAGCAGCGTTAGGACAATAAAGCAGTTGGTTTCCAAAGAGACGGTAAAACGCCCAGTGGTCCGCAGCGCTGTTCCTCCCGTCCCCGTCCGCGTCAACGTAAAAAGAAACTCTCGTCGAGGCAATAACGCTGACCAAATTATTAGCGCCCATGACCGCCTCGTTACCCACGACCCTGGATGCCTCTTTCGTGATATGGTCAATACAATAAGAGATGCTGTTCTGGGTATCTGCCCTGCGCCCTGCGGAATAAAGCTGGTAATTACTAAAAATCTTTATGCTGCCTATAGCCAAAGCGATTATTGATAATAAAAACAGGGCAATGAGGACCTCGACCAGCGTAAATGAAGAAATATTAAAGACCTTACGGTTATTCATTCCAGTTGATATTTGCCCTTACCTTATTAATATTGGGGATTTGATAATCATTTATTATCGCGTAGGAAGCGGTGTAATTGTTTCCGTCGATATTTGCCACCTGATTAGTCGCGTTTGCGGGGTTGCTCAAGCGGTTGTTTGGGCTGGCAGCGCCCCAGGTATTCATATGCACGTGGTATTGAAAGGGGTCAAGAAAGACCTTTCCTAACTGGGCCGAGAGCATGCGCATGCGCGCGTGCCGCACGTAACTTTTACTCGCTACGAATATGTTGATTAATCCGGTAACAGCCAGGCTGAATAATATCACGGCCACAAGGACTTCAACCAATGTCAAGGATTTCTTGCTCCTGATAAACATCTGCTTAAAATCCGTCCGTGCAACCACCGGCTTTGGCAGGATTAGCGTCAAAATTAGCGCTAGTTAACGTATAACTGCAGGCAGGCTGCACAGTCGAGGTAGCGGTAATAGTAGCTACCCCGGTGCCGCCAAGCCCTACGCTATAACTCCACTTGTTGTCGTTAAGGCCTAATTTCAAAGTGTTATTGCAAGTTGCAGCATCACCGCATGCGATATACTGATTATTATCGCTCTCCATCCTGTACACCCTTTCTGCGGCAGCAATAAGCCTCATATTGGCAATCCCTTCCTTGCTCAAGGAAGTGTTCCTTGCCTTTTGAAATCCGGGGATGCCCAAAGCAGCAATAACACCTACGATAAGGATGACAATCAATAACTCCACTAACGTAAAACTTGCATTATCACTCTTTCTCATATGGGCTCCCTATTTTACAATAACCAGATGCGGCATATAATTTATGCCGCATCTGGTTATATAATTACAGGAATAAATTAGTAATAACCTGCGGTCCCGCCCCATGCGCCAGCAGCGGTAAGCGTAATCGAGTAAGTAGCGGCTGCGTTAGGAGTCTTTCCGCCGGCAACACACCTATTAGCAGTGCAAGTGCCTGTATTCGCACAAGAATAGCTAAAATAATGCGTATTTGCGCAGGCAGAAGGAGCGCTAACAGCTAAATTAGCTAAAGTAGTATAGGCATTATTTTCAAGATTGTAAGCAATCTGCGCAGTCCTTAAAGTGCCTAAAACAGATTTTGCCTCAGCAGTGCGCCCCTTTTCCACCATCTTAGTGTATTGAGAAAATCCCAATGTAGCTAAGATACCCACGATAATTAATACAACAATAAGTTCTACCAACGTGAAACCTCTTGCCCTTAACTTCATTTACCCTCCTTTTTTTGTTGTTTCTTCTTTATTAATAATAACTTAAACCTGTATTTAATTCAAGCATTATTTTATTTTTCTACATGGAGCTGCCCATAGAAGCAATCTTGAATATAGGCAGAAATAAGCCGATGACCATAATTCCGATTACCAGCCCCATGAATATAAGCATGGCCGGCTCAAACATAGCCGTAAAACGCGTGAGAAACGTATCCAGGTAATCCTGATAAAAGGCGTTAAGCTTCTTAAACATATCGGGGAGTTCCCCGATCTCTTCTCCGATACTGACCATCTGCACGACCATCGGGTCAAAGAAATTACTGGCGTTTAAAGACTGGCCCACGGGTTTTCCCGCGCACACCGCCTCCTTTATATTATGGATCACCTCCCCCAATATCAAATTATTTACGCTGCGCTCGGAAATCTCAAGGGAATACAAGATAGGGACGCCGCTCTCAACTAAGGTGGACATCTCCGAGGTAAAGCGTTCAATAGAGAGCGTCCTGAAGAAGTCCCCGAAAAGGGGAAGCTTTAATAAAAATTCCTGGTACCTCTTTTTCGCCCCCTTATTGCCGGCTATATATTTCTTAAAAGAAATAAAAGCGATAATTATTACTACAATGATTCCTGCCCCCCAGCTCCTTAAAAAAGCGCTGACATCGACTAGTACCTGGGTCAGATAGGGCAGCTCCAGGTTAAACCCTTTAAAGACCTCCACGAATGTGGGTATAATCTTAAAGGTCATGAAAAAAAGCGCGGCGAGCCCGGCAAAAAGAAGTATCGCGGGATAAACAAGCGCGGAGACAATCTTACCCCTGAAAGCGGCGGTTTTTTCAAGATAAGTAGCTAAACGGCTCAAGACAACGGCAAGGTTACCGCTTGCCTCCCCGCTCTCAATTAAATTCACCCATAACTCGGAAAATACCCTTGGGTGCTTGGCTATTGCCTCGTGGAAACTCAAACCAGCTTCCATACTCTTATTTAAATCTTTTATGATCCCCTGCAGCCTCCTGCTGGAGACCTGCTGCGATATAATATTAAGACTCCTTAAAATGGTAACCCCGGCCCCAAGAAGGGTAGATAATTGACGGCAAAAGAGCGTGATATCGCTGGAGGTAATCCTCTCGTGTTTTACGTGAATCTTATTCTTGATGCCTGACCCTTTTTCAAACGGGAAATCTGTTTCCTTGGTATTCTCCTCGGATATGATATTTACCACAATAAGGCCTTTGGCCTGAAGGCGGTTAAGCATATCATCCTGGCTGGCAGCTTCTTCAGCGCCGCTTAACTTATTCCCTAACTTATCCCTGGTAATATAAAAATATTTAGGCATATTCTGTCCCTAAGGTTACTGAAAGCGCATCTTCAAGAGAAGTAATACCGTCCTCGACTTTTTTTATGCCTGCCTCATACAGGCTTTGCATTCCGTGGGCTGTTGCCGCCTCGCGGATCTTCTGGAATGACGCCCGCTCGTTTATAAGCGCCCTTATCTCGTCGTTAACCAGCATCACCTCGGCAATACACGCCCTCCCCTTATATCCCGTATTATTGCATTTAGGGCACCCCTTGGCCCGGTAAATCAATTCCGCCTTCAAGGATACATTCTTTAGCTGTTCCTTCGTAGGCTCGTAAGCCTCTTTGCAGTCAGGGCAAAGCTTCCTCACTAACCTCTGGGCAATGACCGCTAAAATTGATGGGGCAAGCATATAAGGCTCGATACCTATATCCATAAGCCTGCTTACTGCCGTAGGCGCGTCATTGGTGTGCAGGGTGCTTAAGACAAGGTGACCGGTCAAGGCGGAGCGTATGCAGATCTGCGCGGTTTCCAGGTCGCGCACCTCGCCGACTAACATTATATCCGGGTCCTGCCTAAGAAAACTGCGCAGCGCGGCCGCAAAGGTAAGGCCGATATCGGTCTTAATCTGGACCTGGTTTATCCCTTCCAATTTATACTCTACCGGGTCTTCTATGGTAACGATATTCTTGGCAGGATTTTTTATTTCGCTTAATATCGCATAAAGGGTTGTAGTCTTTCCGCTCCCGGTAGGCCCGGTAAGAAAAATCAGCCCGTAAGGAGCGCTGATCGCCTTGCGTATAGGCTCAAGCTGCTTAGGGTCGAACCCTAAACGGTTTAAATCCAGGACAACCTCGCTCCTGTCCAATAAACGCATAACTATCTTTTCGCCGTAAATAGTAGGTACGCTGGATACCCTGATATCAATCGGCCGCTCACCAATTTTGACTAAAAAAGCCCCGTCCTGCGGAAGGCGTTTTTCCGCTATATCCAGCTTCGAAAGTATCTTGATACGCGAAATAATCGGCATGTGCAGGTGTTTGGCCGGCGGGGGTATCTCATAAAGCTTCCCGTCAATGCGGTACCTTAAAGATATCTTATCCTTAAAAGGTTCTATATGTATATCGGAGGCGCGCTCGTCAATTGCCTGGCGTATAATCAAATCCACTAACTTTACGACAGGGGCCTCCTCTGCGCTGGCTACCAGCCTGTCTAAGCTTAACTCTTCCCCTCCCTCTCCGGAGCCCTCTGCTAATTCAGCCCTTGAGACGTCATAACTGCTTTCAACCGCCTCTTTTAACATGGCAGACTTGCCATAGAAATCCTCGATTGCCTTGGCAATATCAGACCGGGTGGCTATTACCGGGTTAATCTCGCAGTTCGTAAGCCTGCTTAAATTGTCAATAAGGATAAGGTCAAGCGGGTCGGACATCGCCACGGTAAGTGAGCGCAGCGTCCTAGAGAGTGGTATGGTAGAATTCTTTAAGGCAAACTCGTGCGGAACAAGCCTGTCTAACCCCTGGTCAATAGCAGGCTTTAACATCCCCGTCCCCAGAGAAAAATATGGCACGTTTAACTGCTTACCTAATACGGAGACCATCTGATCTTCTTTAACCATGCCCAGCTTTATGAGAATCTCTCCCAGTCGGCCTCCCTCCTGGCGCTGGACAGAAATAGCCTTCTCAAGTTGAGCCTCATTGATCAGGCCCTCTTTGATAAGAAGCTCGCCTAATCTAAGATATTTACCTTTATTTATCATTAGGCTTAACTCGGTTTAGGCAAGCTTAACGCTTGGCCTCGAAGTTGTTCATGTAAGTATTGATACTCTGCTGCCTGCCTAAAGTGGAAACAGTAGCCTGTTCTCTTTGCGGGATAATCATTTGCTTTACCTGTCCCAAGCTGTTGGCAACCGGAGTATCCTTTACAATATGGGGAGTTATAAAAACCAAAAGCTCCCTGTCTTTTCCCGGGCTCTGGTTCTTGTGCCTGAACAGGCTGCCTAACACGGGTATATCGCCTAATATCGGAAGCTTGGTAATTACCGTGGTATTCTGGTTACGGATCAATCCGCCCAAAACAACAGTCTCTCCGTCTTTGATGCGCACGGTATTCTTTACGCTCCTTATCTCCGGGTTAAGAAACGTATAGGTCTGCCCGGCAGAGGTAAAGCTTGTGCTGGTAGTCGAGGCCTCGGAGACCTGCGGATAGATAAACATAGTAATCTCGCTGCTCTCCATATCGATCTGCGGGGTAACCCTTAAGGCTACTCCGGTCTCGTATCTTTCCGCTGTTCCGGTAGTAGTAGAAGAGGTGCCCTGCCCCTCTGTAACAGTCTGCACGCCTATAGCCTCATCAGTAACGATCTTTATCTCGGCTGTTTCGTTGTTAAGGGTAAGTATTTTAGGCCTGGCCAAAAACTTTGTATCCGTCTGGGTACGCAGAAAATCCAGCTGCGCCTGGTACCTGGATGTGCCGTTTGACCCTGAATTTATATCTATTGAACCGTTTGCCCCGCCAAAGGCCTTGGCCCAGCTATGGTAAGGAAAACCCAGATTAGCAGTCCCTCCGGTAATGGCAACAGATAGCGGGGTCTGGCCGAATTTAAAGCCTATATTGTCCACGACATTCTTGCTGACATCGAGCATTTCAACCTCGAGCACGACAGCCGGAACTTTTATGTCTAAAGAAGAAATTACCTGCGCGATAACCTCCATCCTGCTAGGGATATCGGTAATGGTGAGGCTATTGGTGCGGAAGTCTTCGATAACCGAACCGTTTTCCGAAAGAAGCTTCTCGATAACCTTGGTAATGCCGCAGTCTTCTGCCACTTTCCACTTCCCCTTCTCCTCTTCATCCGATGAACTTGATGATGAAGAAGAGCCTGAAGACTCATCGGAGGAGCTTGAAGAGCTCAAGGCTCCGCCTGTGCCGCTGATATTATTCTTCATCTCCTCCTTTAAAGAAGAAGAGGAAACAGTAGCGTGCTTTAAATAGAATACCCTGGTTACCGTGAACACGGCGGGTTTACCCCAGTCGTGCACAATAAATATATTCGCATCCTTATCCAGGTCATAGGATAGATTATTAGCCTTAAATATCTTGTCCATAGCCTCTTTTAAGGGGACGTCATCAAGGTAAAGGGTTAATTTCCTGTCCTGCACAGCTTCAGAGGCGACAAAATTCATTGAAGACTGTATGGAAAGGATCTTCATTACATCCTTAAGAGAGGCGTCCTGAAGATCCATAGATATAGCAGGCTCTTCTTCATCAAGCGCGTAACCAAAAGGGCTTAATATGAAGTTTGCGATAAAAAGTATGTATAAAACGGATTTAAAGTTAATTTTCATCTTTCCTCCTTGTTTTACTCCTGCTCCTGGCGACCCGTGCCAGCTGGGGCAGAAATAAAGTGCTCGGCGTTTGCAAAGAAAACCCTGATACCGCTTTTGTCTATGAAAACTATCTCTGCTCCTTCTATTGAATCCCCTGTCTTAACTACCTTATTATTGACTATTGCCTGCGGCGTATCCGTACCCCAGATAACTCCCTGCACATTCAGCGCAGGTAATGCCTCCTGCACATTCTCTGCTGCCTGCTCGGAGTCCTTAACGCCTATAACCGGGGCCTTAAAAGGATCCTTTAACCCGCTGGGGTCATAGGATATTTTTGGCCGCTCGATATTAAAACTCTCCTCCCCTGCCCTGTTGTTTTGCGAGAGCTCATGCTCGATAACAGACATAGGGTTTGAAAACATAGCTGCAGATGCGTTACGGCTAAAAAAGATAAGCCCGCATGTCAGGTTAAGGATAAAAATTATGATTTTATAAGTTTTACGCATACTTTAATTGATTAGCGCAACAACCGAACTTATGCGCAGGTTAAACCTTAATACTCCCGGGTCCTGCTCGCTGACCTCAAGTCCGTCAACCATGTAAAAACTGCTGTCGGACTCAACGGCATTGACAAAACTTACCAGATTAGAATAAGCCGGAACATTTATACTTACCTCAAAAACCCTCTTTTTATAATCCTCTTTGGCAATTTCGATTGTAGGCCGGATAGATAATATCTCTACCGCGTTATTTTTTGCGATATTATTTATCTCGCTCATGACAAAAGATTCGTCCTTATCAGCCAGTAATTCCTTATAGGCCTTTACCTTTCCTTCCAGCTGGCGTATCTTCCTTAACTCCTGATT
>JACCDG010047146.1_pt1 | contig 21190 bp, 20 predicted proteins | sample 7442471 | NCBI WGS metagenome assembly JACCDG01 (sample SAMN15323444, study PRJNA562643) | freshwater metagenome | isolation source: river surface water | place: USA:Blue River Watershed | collected 2017-08-17 | reverse complement strand
CGCAGCTTGACCCACTTTCTTCCATCCTGGAAAGACGCTTCGTGTCCAACTGGCCCTCCATGTAAAGTCATCAGGGTCAGCGACCGCATGGAAATCCACCACTCTCTCTTCAGACGTTGCTGGAGCCATGACACTTTGAATTGTGCGTTGCCAAATGAGTCGGTAAATCTTCTTGTCTACTGCGTTCCAATCTTCACTAGAAGGAAGGTCTACAATATTCATGTGCGTAGGGCGAATAGCTTCGTGCGCTTCCTGTGCGGTAGAATTGTCTTTCTTTGTCTTTTTGGCTTTGGCAATCGAAGACCCAAGATAGGTCTGACCATAGGTTTATGCGACGTAGGTTTGTGCTTCCTTTGCGGCTTCTTCAGAAAGAACAGCTGAATCCGTTCTCATATACGTAATATGACCTGCTTCATAAAGTCTCTGCGCAGATTTCATGGTATTCTTTGGTTGTGAGCCAAAGAGCGCAGAAGCTTCTTGTTGAAGTGTGCTGGTAATCAGGGGCTTTGGAGGAGATTCTGTATGAGGATGTGTGCCCGCTTCCATGATTTGTCCACGTGTATCTTTGTGAACATTTTCAAGATAATTCCGTGCTGATTCTTCATCCTCCAAATCTTCCACAACATTCGCAGACGTTTCGAGACCTTGAATCAACCACTTTCCTTTGAGACGCCATGTGGTTTCTCCTTTGAAATTCAAGATTTCACGTTCTCTGTCAACAAGAAGTCTGAGCGCAGGAGTTTGACAACGACCCGCAGAAAGTCCATGACCCACATACTTCCAAAGAAGAGGACTGATTGTGAATCCTACCATCATATCAAGAATAGAACGGGCTTGTTGCGCATTCACACGATTCATATCAATTGTGCGAGGATTCGCCACGGCTTGCTTGACAGCTTGCGCAGTGATTTCATGAAAGACGCACCGAGGATTTGTAGCAACATTCAGTTTGAGAAGAAGGGCGACACTATAGGAAATTGCTTCTCCTTCTCGGTCATCATCTGAAGCAAGATAAACTTTGCTCGCATTCGCTGCGGCTTCTTTGAGTTGATGAATGGCTTTGGATTTTTCTTTGACAAACTCAAATTTCGCTTCAAATCCTCTGTCAATTCCAATGGCTTCAAGTTCTTCTTGAAGAGCACGGATGTGACCCATCGTCGCAATAACTTTCCATCCAGGTCCTAAGAAGCCTTGGATTTTAGAACATTTTGCGGGGGATTCAACTACAAAGAGGTTATATGCCATGTCTCTACTTATTTTCTACAGGAAAATGCTTTCAACTTTAGGAACTTAGTAAATTTGATGGTTGTGAATTGTTGGAGTGGAGTAGAACTATGAGCGCGAATGAGTGTCTAATTTTGGATGATGATGAACTTGAAAAGAGTCAGGTTCAGGTGGAAGAAAAGTTAAACCCTCGTGATTTGCGAACGTGGATACCTGCGACACCGCACGCAAATCCATTTACCTCTCAGTTTATTTCTACAGCACATTCTTTCCCCAAGGTGTTTCACATGAAGCAAGCGAATACTTACAAGGAGGAATTCCCCAAGCTATCTGAACGGGAAGGACCTGCCGCAGCTCCTACCACGATGAATTATCGTTCCCGACTTCTTCAGAAGCCTACTCCAAAGCCTACGAATCTAAGCACCATCAATGTTCTTGAACGAGTTCGTGAAGTTCTTCACGATGTTTCTGGGCAAACCATTCCTCAAAATATTCAATCCCCTCTTCTAAAATGTAGGACGTGTGGAGGACCTCATTGGACACTTGGTTGTTCTCAGAATCAAGAGCCTGAAGAGCAGAGATACAGCCCTCATACTCCTCCGTATCCTCCTGACTCTCCTCCGTATCCAACCAGGTCTCCTCCCTTTATCATTGACACACCGCCGATTAACCAGATTATCTATCCCATTGGAACCTTTCTGAGCAGTCCTATTCCACCTTCCAGCACGCCGCAATAGGCTTTAGGAAAGAAGATTCCTATGAGTAGATGAATACCAGCAAACGACCTGGTGGAGATATAACAACTTTATTAGACTTAACTAATCGTGATAGCCAAGATAATGACCTTTTTCCATTACAATCGATGGAATCCTGGTTCACTCGTGACCCGAATCGTCGCCACATCCCTATGACTCCTTTTGTCGCAGATTTTCCCTTTCGTGGTCCAGCTTCCTTTGGACAACGTTTTACCTTTGATATAGGCTCGGTGCCCTGTGGTGATATTGTCTTTGGCGCTGCGATTCAGATTCAATTGGGTCACTGGTTTGACCCACAAGTCCAGCTTTTTTTACGAAGCCGCCGCTACACCTATGATAATTCTGGAAGCGCATGGCTCTACGCAAATAGTATTGCTTCTGTCTTGATTGAAAAAGCAGAATTAGAAATTGATGGAAAAACCATTGAGCAAATGGATGGTGATTTCATCCATGTCTTTGGTATTCTCTTTCCAGATTTGAATTCACAATTTGGTGCGGCCTATGACCATCAATGTCGGTTTAGTGTGCCTCGTCTCTTAAATTGGGATGTGAATCGTATTTTTCCCACAGAAGATGGATATATCCATTGTATCTTACCTTTTTTCTTTATGAGAACTCGCTATCAAGAGTCACTTCCTATGATTGCGATTCGTGAAGGAAATGCTCGGATTCACGTGACCTTCCGCAAGTTTGAGGATTGTCTTCGTCAAAAGAGAGGGTATCGTGACACATGTGATAGCACTCCTTTGGATACAACCATCGCACTCACAGACACTCTCTTGAATCAGCCTGTTTCTGCTGCGACGTCTGTTGCCCAACCTGAGTTTCGTCATTTGCGATTGTTGACATTTGGCTCCTTTGTAACAGGTCGTCTTCGTGATGCGATGTTGCGTCAATCATTTGAAATGTTACACCGCGAAGTTCAGACGTTTTCATTTACAGAACCTCTCAAATACTTGACTGCGAAAAATAGCACTTCTGATTCAATTCGTGTGCTTTTACCTTTGGAGGCCAACCATCCCTTAGAAGAAATTATTTGGTTTATCCGTCGCAAAGATGTAAATATGAACAATGAATGGGTGAATTATAGTTCTGTCCTTGAAAAGGATTATGATGTAACCTATAATCCTCCCCAGCCTTTATTAGTCTCTGCGAGCATTCAGGTCAATGGAATTACAATCGTGGAGGCAGAAGAAGTCTATTTTCGCGAACTTCTCGCACGTCATCATAAAGGTGGGATTATTCCCTTTAATCGCTTCTTATATGGATATCCGTTTGCCCGAGAACCTGGGCAGCACCAGCCTAGTGGGACACTGAATGCGAGTCGTGTTCAGAATTTGCGATTGAATCTAGAAGTGAAATCCATTCCTGGTGTGGAATGGGAAGTGAAAGTGTTTTGCTTGGCCTTGAATTGGTTGCGATTCCAGAATGGTTTGGCAAATCCTATTTTCGAGGACTAAGATAGTATGAAACTCATCGCGACACTCCTTTTTGTTCTTTTATCACCCGGTCTTCTTTTAACATTACCTCCTATCGCTGGAAAGTGGTATATGACAGGAAAAACATCCATTGCCGCAATTCTTGTTCATGCTGTTCTCTTTTATATGATTTTGATGTTCAAGGATTCCATTCCTCTTCTCAATCAGATTGAAGGATTCCAGGATACACCTGTGGATACTTGTAAAAGCAATACCAGCAAGGCTCCTGGATGCCCTTGTATTCTTTATACAGAATGTAAAAGTGGAAAATGTACTGGAGCTCAGGGAGCAAAGAAGTGCGAGTAAGACATAAAGGTTCAAAACCTTTTTCAATAAAATGCGTGTCTTTATGGGATGTATTACAAAAAATCTCGGTGAACGATTTGATATTTTCAAATCCTTCGCAGAAACTCTGATGACAACTCTTTCTGAATTCAATCTCTATGTCTATGAAAATAACAGCACTGATTCAACTCCTCAGAATCTGAAGAACTGGTCTGAAGCCAATCCACGTGTTCATGTAAAATCAGAAGTTATTCCTATTCAATGGTTCTTAGAAAGGTCAAAAGCACAAACCTATGACAATCAACCTTGTCGTTTGGAAATTCACGCAGTTTGTCGTAACAAAGTCTTGGAGATGATGGAAGCTGATGGAATGGGACTTCAAGAAGATGATATCACAATTGTGATGGACCCAGATATTAAACAGGGATGGCCAGTTGACTTCTTACTTCAAGTTTGCCAGTATTATCCCAAAGGTGTAGATGCTCTTTTTGCGAATGGACTTTCTTTACGGGCGACATATTATGATGCCTATACCTATTTTGATGAGCAATACCCATTTGGTATGGAACTCATTCATGAAGATAGAATCTTGTCTGAGAAACATCCTGCGATTATGAAGCAGATTCCATTTGATGCGCAACCTATTCCTGTTCTCAATGCGTTTGGTGGGCTCGCAGTCTACAGGTCTTCATCGCTTCGTGGCTCTCGGTATTCAGGAATTGTCACAAAAGAACTCCATGAAATGAATTTGAAGTTTATTCGTGAACATCCAGACCACCCTTATGTCAAGCTTGTCAAAGAAAAACCTGAAACGCATTATCATGGTGCGCAACTAGGATTGTATTTGTTTGACAAAGAACTCTTCTATCGCAACAACGCGGGATATAATTATCCTGTGGTGTGCGAACATGTTCCTCTTCATGCTTCTATGCGTATGAAAGGGTTTGATAAGATGTTTATTCTTCCTCCGCTCCTCTATGTATCAGACCATTATTAATATAGACCTTCATATTCTTTCAATAAAGAAGGAATTGCTTCCATATCTACTTTTCCAGCAAAATGGAGAAACCATGTTGTATCAAAAAACTCTTTCAGATTTAATTCTGGAGTTTCCCATTTGTAAATGGCCCAGAGTGTATTGAATTTATTTGGTAAAAGTGTAAAACAATTTGCTTTCTGAAGTTCATACCCAATCGCAGTCTGTTCATAAATGTCTCCACGAGGATGAAGCCCGCATTCCGAAATGTATCGTGAAAAGATTTGTTCAAGAAGGTCTCTGTGTTTCTTCGGTTGAAGAACCAAAACACCTGTATTTAATGCGTATGGAGTCTCAAGTTGAAATCCACAGAGAGCATGATATTCCGTAGCAGACGTTTCCCATCCCTTTTTCGTATGAAGAGCAATTCGTCGTTCAAGAGTTGGCTGAGAAAATTCATCTACAATTCCAATGGTATCCCCAAAGTCCATACAAGAATGGATAGGAGGTGCGTCAGGATGAATGAGGATATCCGCGTCGATAAAGACTATAAAATCATAATTTTCAGACCACTCTTGACTACACACCAGAATCTTGTGCATAGTTATATTTCCACGATGCTTTTGAATATCTTTCTTCAAGAATGATGCCTCTGGAAAATAGGTCATAACTTGAAAATCATATCCGTGCCGTTTCGCATATGCTTCTTGTGATTTCATAAAGGTAAACCGATAAAAGGCATAATAATCACTTCCTATAGCGAGAGTTACAAGAAGAACACGCATCTTACAAACAAACTAAAGCCTACTTTATATACTAAGATAGAATGAACGCGTGCCCTTGTTCTGTCTGTGGTGAAGGAGGTCATCATCCTCGTAGATGTCCAACTCTTTGGTCTCCACTCGAGCCTGGATTCTATAAAGGTCAGGTTCCTCGTGGAGGAGGTGGTGAGGAGGAGGATGATGAACATCTACGAGGATTAATATGGAATCAGCCAATGTCCATTTTTCTTCATACGAAGAATCTTCGCATTCCCCACCAACCAGTTGTAATGAAGAAGGTAGAACCCTTCAGGGGGGCTCTCTGAATGGGTGCCATTTGGATAGAGAGAGACAGGAAGCGTGTCATAGGGCGCATTGCCTTCCCGTAATTTTCTGTTGACCCAAAGTTGGTCTTCAGGATGTTCTTGCCATGCCGCTTTGTCATTGACTGAAAAGATTCCTTTGTCCGCACCCGATAACCACGCGATAACACCACTACAAACATTTGTACAAGGCTTATCACATGTCATTCCATGCCCATCACACTGAAAGAGAAAAGGAGTTTCTTGGAGTCGTTCACGAATATCTTTTAGAATATCGTTCATGACAACTATATCTCCATCCAGATACAGGCAGGTTTTTATAGAAGAATCTTTCGCAAAGGAAGCTAGGCAATCTAACTTTACAAGATTAATTTCCTGAAATGCTTTTGTTCCAAAGAGTAAAGGTCTTGCGATACTATCCGATTGCGCCTTTGTATAGAGAATACAAGGAATACTCTCATTCGCAAAAAATCTATAGGATTGTTTGTCCGCACAGACAATACAAAGTTTCCACGGAACCTTGGCTCGTTTGAGACTTTCATAGAGATTCAACGTAAAGAATTTATATCCATTGGTTGTCAAGGTCCAGACAAGAGATTCTTCATAAAGGAATTTAGAAACATTCATTTGCTGTATTAAAGTGAATCCTTTCCTCTAAGTAGATATGGTCGCATCTCTCTTGCGAGTTCTCCATAGTGGAATTCAAAATACAAGGCTCATGCCTCCTGCGAAACAACCACGCATTACCATGTATACGAAAGTCTTTACAAGAGCAGGTCGTTTTACAACACAATTTGTTCGTCTAGATTTTGATACTAAACCAACCTTTGGAACTGCCGCAACTCTCACCATTCCAAGAAAAGGGCATCTTGTTTCACGTCTCTATCTTGTCACAACAATGCCCGATATTAAAACACAACAAGCCAAAGCAAAAGCAAGATGTGATGTATCTGGATTGACATTTCTCGGTCCAAAATTTGGATGGACAAATTCTCTAGGACACGCACTTATTACCGAGGCAAGTATTGAAATTGGAGGCTCTCGGATTGAGCGATTGGATGGAAGACTTTTAGAAGTCTTAGATGAATTCTACACCCCTCTTGAAAAAACAACTCTAATGAATGATATTTTACCGAGAAAACAGAATGGATTTAAAATCGGTTGCTTTGGAGGATTGGAAGACAATCAGTTTCCTCTTACTACTGCGGTGACTCCTTTGCCGTTTTGGTTTTCATGTGGAGACCCTGGAGCATTTCTTCCCATCGATGCGATTCAAGCAGATTCAACCATTTTAAAAATCAATTTTGCGCCTCTCGCCAATGCGTATGTGAGTTCTCAACAGCGAACTCCTCTACAACCGAATTCATCTGTCGCAGGAGATGCCTACCCTCCTATTCTTGATTCTCCCTTCTATTATCAAGGGGGCACAACGCCCGTCTTTGGATTGAATGGAAATCCCAATACTTCTGTGAATGCGACTGCTGTTCCTGGGATTCGCATGCCCAATATACTTCGCTTGGGCGATACGTATATCTTAGCGGAATATGTGTATTTGGATAAGCCTGAAGCGAATCGTTTTCGTCTTGCGGACCTCCAGATTCCCATCGCACAGCATTATCCCTTTGAACCGACAGATACTCAAACACTGCCGCAAGTGACAATTCCGTTAAAGGTTCCGAATCCCACACGAAATCTCTTTTTCTATCTTCAACGCTTTGAAGCTCAACGATACAATGCGCCTTTCTTGGCAACAAGAGATATTTCAGGAGCAGGCACAGGAGTTCCCTGGTGGCCTGATGCGAGCGGCTTGAGTGTAACGGACTTAGGAGATATTGCCCCTGCCTTCAGCACGAGAGACTCTGAACCTCTTCAGACGATTCGTCTTGTCTATGAAGGCAAACTTGTTCGTTTCTTTACAGAGGCTCCTAGTATTTTTAGAAGTCTTCTTCCCAGTTATGAAATGCGAAAGAGTCCTTGGATTAACAGATATTACTATACATTGGCGTTTGGCCTTGACCATGGCCTTCTTCCTCCTTCGACGCCCAGTGGAGAAGCCAATCTGGATAAAATGCTCAGTATAGACTTACAACTTGGATTGACCCCTGATACAGGGTCCGTCAATCCAAATGCTGTTCAGCGATATTTTGTCTATGTATGGGCAGAAACCTACAATATTTTCCGTGTGTATGGTGGACGCGCTGGTTTGATGTTCGGATATTAAACGAATGTAAGTGTGAATCTGATTGGAATATGGTCACTATATTGGATTGTATCAAAGTATTTTGAAGAAAGAAGTTTAATTGTAGTTTCTTCCTTCAGAACACAAATGTGGTCCAAATGTTCTCCTGTTTCAGAAAATGTAATATGTTTCTTGGGTTCAAGCATTTTTAAAAAATCACAATACTCTTGATTCAAATCCCCTATCACAAGAGTAGGTGTTGTTTGAGCTTTACAGAATTTATAAATACAAAATTCTTGAAATCGTCTGGAAAATGTATAACTAATGCGACAACAAGGAAACTCTGTAAAGTCTGATTGAAAATGTGTATTGACAAGAGTAAATAGATGTCCTTTCCATTTCATCTGTAAAGAATAGAAACCCTTGGTGATACATTTATCCACTCCTGCTGCTTCTGAAAAAGATTCAAAGTGAGGTATGGACACTATCTCAATGTCTGGTTTATACAGAATAGCTAATCCACTACCACAATCCAATCCTTTGAGCAGAGAGCCAAGCCAGCAGGGGTCTCTCGGAAATAGGCATTTCCAATCATAGACCGAAAGATAGTCTTGTAAGATTTTTCTATCTTTCATGGACCACAATTCCTGAAGACAAATTATATCTGCTTGTGAATCACGCAATACCCATGTGAAAAGTCTTTTCATATCGGTATTTGCCCAAGGCATTCCGTGAATATTATAGGTAAGTATGTTCAAGTTCATCCCTACTTCTTTCGCATGGTTTTCCCTTTTTTGTTAGACGCACGTTTGCTTCGTTTGAGTGTTTTCCGTTCTCCTCCTCTCCATCCCAACATACGTCCTAAGAGTCTTCTCGGCGCATAATGTCTCTTCGCATTTATCAACGATTGGATTTCTCCTAGTGCTCTTAACTTTTCTTGTTTTCCAAGCTCATCTGAATTATTGATGCTGCTGACTACCCAACCCATGACATCTCCTACATCCAATCCTTTCTTATCATCAAGATTTACATCTATTGTTTCAGATGTCAAAAGCACCCTCATTGTTTGTATAAATCTATTAAACTCATCTGGATTGTTGACTGACGTTGATAATCTTAGGGCAGCCATCATAAGCGCAGTGCGACCATTGTTATCTTGTATATTCATATCTGGACCGAGTGCTAATAAATGTTCAGTCTCTTCAGGAATTCCAAACGTAGCCATGTATATAAGTATGGTTTTTCCTTCGTCATCCTGAGTATCAATATTTTCTCTTGTAAATAGGTTATGTATGAGTAGTTTTATAAAAGTATTATCTTTGGGAGAAGTGGTAAGAAGTCTCAATTTCTTCAGAGCAAGTTTTGCCGCATTGTCTCCTTCCTTATTTGTAAGGCTGATATCTACACCTAGCTCTTTCAATCTTCTCACTGCTCTGCCATATTCGTTTTCAATAGAAAGAAGCAATGCGGTATTTCCATTTTTATCTTGTGTATTTAGATTCATTCTCGCATTTACCATAAATTCTATGTATTGTAAAGCTTCATCATCAGTATCAGCGAGCCCAATTCCATCTAATGCAAGAGTTGCGGCTGTTTCTCCTATTGAATTTCTTTGTTCTACATTGGCTCCCGCGAGTAAGTCTGCTGCTGCGGTGAGGAATCCTCTGCGAATCATAATCATAAGTGCTGTATCACCATCACTATCCACAAGTTCATTGACTCTATCTCTCCAGGTTCCTAGAAGTTCTCTTGCTCTTTCTTCTCTTGTTTCTGTATCTGCCAAAAGGGCAAAAAAGTCTGCGTGTGGTAAGCTTCTATTTTTTTCTTCCTTTGCGCGTTTTTTCTTTGCGACCCTTTCTTCTTTCTTTCTCTGATACTCTGCTCTTATTTGCTGCTTCATTCGTTCCAAATTTTCAGACTCTTCACGCATAATATTCAATAATTCTTCGTTGCTCGTTATTTCTGCTTCATCGTCTCCATCCGTTTTTTGTAAGCCTATCAGTTCACGGAGCAATAAGAGAATTTCAGATTTAATTCTCTGAAGAATGTTGATTAAATCTTGAGATGATTTATATGCTTCTTCAAAATCTTCATCTGATATATTCTCATCTTGAAATCGCACTAGCCAGCCTGTTAATCGCTTTAACATATCTTCTTGCTCGCGCATTTTTTCAGCTAAACGTTTCTCCAGTTCTTGCTTTCTTTTCTTCCGTTCTTCTGCTTCAAGTCTTCGTTTTTCTGCCGCCGCCGCAGCAGCTGCTCTAGCTTCCGCATCTCGTTTCTTTTGAGCAGCAATTTCATCTAATCTACGCTGTCTTTGTTCGATATCAATCTTTTCTGCGCGCCATGTTTTGTTTTCTTCTTGCGAAAGGCTGTCCCATTTCCATATTTCAGCCATTACTGCTTGAGCCCTCTCATCAGCGCTTTCTACATTACTTGTTGAGCTTAATTTACTATATAAAACATTGTATTCACTTCTAACTGTATTTAATTTAGCTAAAATATTGGTTCTTAATTCATGAATCTCACGCATCAAAGCTTGTAATTCTTCTTCAGATATGTTTGGCTTTCTTAGTCCTTCTTTTAATTTTGCTTCTTGAGCTTTTAATTTCTCATATTCTGTAATTCTGCTTTGAACGGATTCTGTCTTTGTAGCAATGTCTCTTTCAAACTGCTCTTTTCTTATTCTTTCTGCTTCTTTTATTCTATCAATTTCTGCTTTACGTCTTCTTTGTGTTTCCAATAGTTGTTCTTCTGTCGCCTCCGTGTGAGGAGTATCAAGCATAAAATTCTCTACCATTCGTTTTATTTCTTCATCAGATAGATTTGTTCGGATTGTGCGAACTTTTCCAATCAATTCCTGTATTTTTCTTTCCTTTTCACGATATACTTCTTGTATAAAATCATCTATTGCCTTATCGTATTCTGATTTTGGTAACGCAGCAATTTTTACTAAGAGTTTGTTTAAATCTTCAAATATACTACGATGAGTTGGATCATAAGGTGTGGTTATTCCACTTAATCCGTAACCTCCAGGTAGTCCATAACCTCTTCTTACAGGTATACTAAGAATCTTTGCTACAATTATCCAAATCCTTTCAAACTCTCTAGGTCTATCTTGCTCTCTTCTTTGTTGAAGAGATTTTTTTAGTGTAGTTAACTCCTGCTGAAGAATAAGGTCACGCTGTTCTTTTTCTTCTATTTTAATAAGTTTATCTTTAATCAATTGAATAATTCTTGATATTGTATCTTGTGATACCTCAGGTACTAAGTCGGTTATCGTAGGAAGAAATGGTGCTATTTCTTGATCTACCATGACTTTTATTCTTTCTCTTAATTCAGTTCCTATACGCACTGCGTCACGTCTAAACTCATTTATTCTGTTCTGATATTCTGATTCTGGTAATCCATTCATGGTATCATCATCTAAGAGTTTACGCAAATCTTCAAATATCTTACGATGCGTTTGATTCGTGGGTAGAACTATTTGTGGTGCTACTCGTCTTGCGCGAAGGTAAGGAAGTGGATTCACCCGATATACACGGGTATCTAATCCTAAGTCACGTTCAATAGTTTCCCAAATTCGCTTTAGATTTTCGTCTTTTCTTGCTTTTCTTTCTTGTTTTAATTTATTTAAAAGTAATGTAAGTGTTCTTTCAATCGTTTGTTTACGTGTTGTTTGATCGTATAGTTTTAAAAGTCCAATTCGTAATTCTCTCAGTATTTCATTTCTGTCTATATCCGATTCGTAGGGCGTCAAAGATTTTAGTTTTGGAAGAACTTCAGCAAGTTCAGCTTCTACGAGAGTTTTTAATTTTTGCTCTTCTGCTTGTTGGCGAGCAACTTCAGCTTCTTCTCTATCAATATTTGCTTGAGAACGAAATCCAGCTTCACGTAAACGCTGTCTTACTAAAGGGGATAATCTTGTCCATTTTGAATTTAATTCATCCGTTAGTTCATCATTGAAACTTCTACCTATTTTTTCAAGGAAAGCGTCAAGAATTTCTAAACGAAGTGGTGTAGCTTCTCTTGTTGCCATTAAACACGCAATGTAGAAAGGAGAAAATCCGTTTTTATCTTTTATTGTCATACTTGCGTTCTTAGAAAGTATACCTTTCACAGCATCTAAATTTCCTTTGAGAGCCGCTATAAAAAGGGGTGTAGCACCATTTTCATCTTGAACATCCCAATTGAATGCACCAATAGGCTGGCCTAAAATATAATCCAGTAAAACTTTTCCTTCTTGAGGTTTTGTAACACTACGCGCAACAATTATATGAAGTCCAGTTGTTGTTTTTTCAGGATTTAATGCATTTGCATGAATTGAATATGGTTTCAGTACTAAATCATAAAGATTTTTCCACTCACCTGTGAGGTTATCCATCTATAATATTTGGTTGTTTTAATTTGCGTAACGAAGTCCACCGCGACCTTTCTGAACCTCATAAAATCCCCAGGTATCCACTATTGCCTTGAGTTGTGCCTGTTTCTCACCGGAAACTAGGTCATTTGTAATATTTGCTAATTCAATATACAAATTAGGTCTATCTGCTGTTGAAAAATTTACAGAACCTTCAGGTTGACGAGCATAAGGTGGTTGTCGTCCACGAACATCTCCTAAATCCCAATTCATAATTCCCAATCCAGGTCCAGGGTCTTTGTCTTCCTTGGCTAAACTTTGGAGTTTGTTCCAAAGTAAGGGTGGAAATAGAGTTTCTCTGTCTCTGCCCGCAATAATGAGTGACATATTATTATAATATTCATTTCCACTAATATCCGATGTAAAATCAAAATACCGATTGGCTCTCAATGTATTGGTATCTTGAAACCAGAAAAGAAGACGGGACGCAGGATGAACTGCGTCTAGGCGTCTTGTCGTAATCGCAAGCGCATTTCGCTTCAAAGGTTCAAAGTCTTTCGCTCCAAATGAGAAGGTATTTTCATACAGACGAGAAAAGGGTATTTCCAAATCAGATTTTCGCAATCTATCTTGTGTATCTGGGTCTACATAAATATGACGGGTTTCAAGTTGAAGTGTTGGTCCTCCAATCTGTGTTCTGGTCAATGTAGAGAAGGTGGTATAGGATGTTGCGGATGTGTAATGACGAAAATCCGTTCTATCCCAAGGAATTGGTTTCGCACGCCCATCACTCGCTTCCACCAGATCTTCTAACTTGCGAAGAAATACACGAAGTTTGAAGGTTTGTGACCTGACACCAATAGAGGGAAATCCACCATCTTTAGAAGCCTGACATCCAATCAATGGAAGATGAAGACGAAGGTATCCGGGTGTTGCGCTACGACCAATGTTGAGTCCTGTATCAGGATGAACGTTGGTTATGGCATCCTCAAGAAAGGATGAACACAAGGAACCACGAGACCTTGTCATTCCATACAGGGCTTCTCCACTGAATTCTTGAAGCAACACTTGATCTTGATAGATTTGTATCTTTTCAAACAAGAAATAGGCAATTCCATTCGTATAGCCATAGGAAACACCATTCGCATCTACGATTCGTGAAGTCGAATTGAGAGGCGCAATCGGTTGAGGAAGCCAGGTTGGAAGTTGTATGAGAAGCGTAGGGTCAACATAAATATCTCCAGCAACTTCAAACTCAAATTCACTTGACCTTCCAAATTCAGCAGCATTCAAGGGAGGAATTCGGCGAAGTTCATGAACTTGCGCAGGAGTATACAAATACCGGTTGTCAAACGGAGATTTCGCTGAAAAGTCATCAAGAAAGAAATATACATCTTTGTTTCCACGAGAAAGGAGTTCATACAAAGCTCCCTCCTGATTCAGACCTGAGCGGACAGATGCCATTCTGCTAGAAGAGTGAGTGTATTTTTATACTTTCATTTCTCCACGTGTAGTAGATGAATACCGAAGAAAATCTAACTGCGCCTCCCATTGAGGACAACATGTCATTAGAAGAGGACGTTCAAATCAATGAGATTCCTGAAGAAGAACCTATGCCTTCCGTCAATATACAACCAATGAATGAGGCTCCCGTGAATGTCTTTTCAACTTCCAATGCGAATACAAAGACTACGACGATGTTTGCGAACCGAATGGAGGATAATGGGACTATGAATCGTGTAAAAGTGAACTCTATTCCTGAAGAAGAGATATTGGGTGAAAAGGTTGATACCTATAAAGATGACATTCGCTTTTTGGATTCTGTTCTATTGCCCATCATGAAAAAGTATTTTCCTTCGGATGCGAATCTGAATGGAGACTCCAATATTTTACAGAATGTCTTGAAGCACGATGCGATTGTTGTCGTTCGTGTAAACAAGATGTTAGATGAAGTCGATGGTTCTATTTCCAAGGAAGAGTTTGTTGAAAAAGTCGAGGATTATTTGGATGAAATGTATGTAGACAAAGATGATATTGAAGATACTCTTGAAATCACATTGAAGTATGTCTGTGGAATGAAGGCAAACTTGGAGAATTATATTGAATATGACTTCTTCTGTGCGAATGTTGCTGGATACAATGAGTTTATTGCTGAGATGAAGAAACATCGTGTTGTTACTGCGACAAATCGTCACATGTTCTACAATGAACTTCATGGATATCTCCACAAACAGGTCTTTGAGAATTATAATTTTGCCTCAGCCGTCTATGATTTTGATACAAAGATGAAAGAATTTGTAGAAACGCAAAAGCAGAATACAAAGAAAAATAAGAACAACAATATCAACATGAATAGAAATAATAAGAATGTGAACAACAATAACAATGCTATGAATGTGAACAATAACAATAACAATTCTATGAATGTAAATAACAATACTAAGAATAACAATAATATGAATGTGAACAATAACAATAACAACGCTATGAATATCAATAACAATAACAACGCTATGAATATCAATAACAATAACAATGCTATGAATGTGAACAATAACAACAATTCTATGAATGTAAATAACAATAACAATAAAAAGTCTATGTTTAACGACGATGATATTGAGATTGAGATTGAAGGACCTCTTGAAGAAGAAAATGTAAATATGAACATGAACAATAACTACACGCGCAAGAATACAAATCGTGATTCCAACACGTTTACGCGTAGAGCCAACTAAAGAATTAGGTCTATCTCTAGGAAGATGAAAATCTACTATTTAGTGTATGAACAATACAACAAAATAGTGGCTGTCTTTGGAACCCTATATGAATGTTTTGATTGGAAACCTGAAAAACCTCTTGTTCCACCGATTCTTATCAAAGAAGTCAAGCATTATGATGATGGGCGCTTTCAGTTTCATGATATTCAGACCTCTGAAGCAAATTGGAGCCTAAAAAATTGAAATCCTACTCCATCAGCAGGAAGCACACCACAATGGATACCAAAGAGATAATCATTGAAGCGTTAGACACAATGCGAAAGAAGGATGTTGCGGAAAAGAGGCATTTCCAAGCAGTCGCATATAAGAAGGCCATTACACAACTCAAAGCTTTTGACAAACCCATCACAAGTGTAGATGATGTCAAGGGACTTCCTGGAATTGGCGAGAAGATTCAAAAGAAGATTGTGGAAATCCTTGCGACTGGAAAGCTCGCAGCAGCAGAACAAGCGAAGGCAGCTGTTCCCCTTGACCTCTACGATGCGCTTCTCGATGTCTATGGAATTGGACCTGCGAAAGCACGCAATCTTGTTGAAACAACAAAGGTAGCGAGCATTGAAGACTTGCGCAAGAAAGTGTCTGAAAACCCTAAACTCTTAAATGAAGTTCAAAAGATTGGACTCAAATACTATGAAGATATCAAACTTCGCATTCCTCGTGAAGAGATGGTTGAACATGAGAAACTTATTCTTTCTGGCTTGGATAAGGCGTTCAAGGCCGTCATCGTAGGCAGTTATCGTCGTCAAGCGACGAGTTCAGGAGATATTGATGTTCTCTTGATGTTGCCTGATTCTATGTCTGAAGCAGAGAGAGTGAAGCTCTTTAAGGAAGCCATTGCGAACTATCAAGCAAAGAATTACATTGAGGCGATTCTGGCGAAGGGAGATAAGAAATGTCTCGCTGTTTCACGTCTTCCTGAGAAGCCCGCTCGTCGTCTTGACCTTTTGATGACACCAGAGGCTGAATTTGCCTATGCGATTCTCTATTTCACGGGCTCTGACCTCTTCAATGTAGCCTTTCGCAGTTATGCGCTTTCTAAAGGATATACTCTGAATGAGCACACGATGACTCCATTGAAGGATGCGCCTGTTCCACCTCCAATGAAGGACGAAAAGGACATCTTTGACTTTCTGGGTCTTGAGTATGTAGAGCCTCCTCTGCGCCGCGGCGCAGCAGATATTAAGGTCAAGGAGGTGGCTCCTGTGAAGAAATACAAGGTGCGCGTGGTTGCGAAGTTGGAAAAGAAGAATGGAGGGACGCGTCGTCGTCGCTCATCCTCGCGGAGCACGAAGGATTAATTCCGCAGCTTTGTTCTCATATTTGGGAAGCGTTAGAATTCCCGTTCGTTTCACCTTACTAAAATCAATTAAATGTTGAGCTTCTTCTCCTGTTTGTATCCATTCATCCAGATACTCCTTTGTTTTCAAATAGGCATCTGTGTGGTCCATAATTCCTATCTCCATAAGTTTGCGCAAAATGGTAATCGTTTCCTTCACCCGCTCCCCCTTTGTTTTTTCCTTGAGTTTGGGCATCTATACTATCGTAGAAGGAGGGTTTAGACCACAAGAGTTTCACATTTTATAAATGTGTGCTTTAAGAAATAGAATTCTTGATACTAGATGCCAAAGATATATTTTGCGAAACTGGGCCGATTTGGAAACAATCTCATTCAGTATTTTGTTGCCTGTATTTTTCATATAGTGTTTGGTCACGAAATCGTTGAATATTCTTCTATGTGTAAAGATGCCTATGAAATTCATGATACTGACCCGTTATTTGAAGCGTTCCGTGAATTCATACTTTCAGAACCAGGAGCAAGAGATTTTCTAAAGACACATCCTTTTGCGAAAAAAGATATTATTCTTCATGGTTTTTTCCAAAAATCAGACCTCTTGCTTCTGTTTCGTAAAGAAATTCTAGCACTCTTTACAGAATCAAATACAGATAAAATAAGTCATACAATTCGTGTTTGTGATGTTGTGAAAGCTAGAGGGGTTGCGAAGGAAGATGAAATTGTTGTTCACTTTCGGTTAGATGATTATCAAAGTGACACTACATCGCATATTCTTCATCCGCGTGTCTATCTTTCAACTCTTCGAAAGCTTTCATTGCCTCTTCGTATTGTCTCTCAAAAACCGAACTCCTTTGCGGAACATCTCTATTTTGCTATCTTTGAAAGTCTCCATCCTACTCTTCAACAAAATTCTCTCTTAGAAGATTTTGCCACTTTGCGTGATAGTAAGATTCTTTTCTCATCCAATAGCACCCTTTCCTGGTGCGCAGCATTTCTTGGTCATCAGAAACGTTACCTGCCTACGATTAATAGTTGGGACAATCAGGACTTAGGATGTATTGAAGACTCTGATATTCAAGTGGAAACATCGTATCTTTCTCTTCATGACTATCCCAAACCTAAGTTTTTTATTCCACTCGCAGGAGAACATATTCAAAGTTTATGTGATAGAATTGTATTGAATAAAGAAAAATTTATTTATCATACAGAACTTGATAAATTTGTGCCGCCTGAAAAGTATCTTTTTTTGGAGGATACTTGGACGTCTCACCAAGCAGAACGTGTCTTTCTTTACCAAGATATAGTAGAAGAAAGTCTAGAAAAAGTATGTAAAAATATTACTGGTATCAAACTTCTCATGATTCACAATGGGGACTCTACTATTCCACTTTCTGCGTTTACAGAGTTTTTCCAACGATTCCCTGAGGCACATGTGTTTCTTCAAAACAATATTCATTCTCATCCAAGAATTCATAGTCTTCCTATGGGTGTTCAAAATAAAATGTGGAGACAGCGTGTTACATTGTTACATTATTCCGAAGATTTGCGAATTAATGACAAACATGATTTAGCTGTCTGTTCTTGGTTTGGAACGACACATCCTATTCGTAAAGAATTACGAACGTTTCTTGAAGCAAATCCGTTTCATGGTCTTCGTTTGTTAGGGAAAATTCCTCCTGAAAAATACGAAGGATATTTAGAAAAATCTATCTTTTCGTTTTGTCCTCCTGGAAATGCGTATGATACGCATCGTTTATGGGAAAGTTTATTTGCGAGAAGTATGCCCATTGTTCTTCGAGATGTCTTTATTGAAAGACTTCATCATGATTTTCCTTCTCTCCCCCTCGTTATTGTAGATTCGTTTTTTCAAGATTCTTATAAAGAACAACTTGAAAAAATAGCATTCTCTAAAGATTTAACACCCCTTCCTTACTGCTGTTTATTAGAATATTGGAAACTTTTATTTGAAACATATTAAATTATTCTCGTATCCAGGAATGAAGTGCCCCTAAATATACATCAGTTTTCACAAAATCTTCAAAATTATGGAAATTACCAAATTGAAGAAGATATATTTGATAATCATCTGGATGATATTTTAAACAATAATTAAAATAAATCTCATAGTCTGCCATACCTGAGAAATCATAATCATCTGGATTGACAAGTTCTAAGAGGGCCATCCAAGCATGTTTCCCATGGAATTCTTCTATTTTAGAGAGAAGTTCCTCCATATGATATCTATTTGTCATTATATGGTGAACAATACCTGAAAATTGTGTTTGTTTTGTAAGGCCAGGCAAGATACGCTCCATATGATTGTAATAAGGTTGATGGCATTCAGGGCTGATTGCCATAAGTATTTTTGTATCATTAAAAAACTGAATATGTTTTTTAATAATGACGTCTGAATCAAGAATTAGTATATTGTTAGATTCAGAAGGAAGAGCACGATAGCAATATAATTTTAGGAGCTGCTGAAAATACCATCCTATGCGCGTTTTTGAGTGAATGATACTCGCAACATCCTCCATAGTAAATGGATATGAAGATTCAGGAATCCAGATAATATCTTCTAGATTTGGGTCCTCTTTTGAAACAACATAAATATTCTTTGCTTCAGGAAGATGTTGGCGTATACTGGGAATACAATATTCAAGAATTAATCTATCCTTTGGATGAAATGGGATACATACATCATAAGAAGGCATAAATAGGTATCTATATCTATAGATAGATGGAGGATTTATGCCCTTTTGTTTTAGTTCACATTGGCGAGCACTTTCCACCCTATATAAACACTTGTGTGAAACAGATTCGTCTTTGGAATCCAACTGCGAAGATTTATTGTATTCTTTCTGATTGCCATAGGGGAAAACTAAATCTAGAAGATTGTAGCTTCGTATCGATTGGGAATATTGCTGTGTCGCCCAAACGGGCCGCATTCAATCACCGCTCCGCATTAGAAGGCTTTTGGAAAGTTACAACCGAACGTTTCTTTATTCTGGAGGATTTTATGCGACAATATCATTATGACCAATGTTTTCACTTAGAAAATGACAATCTAATCTATTTTAACATGGACTATATGTTGCCAATTCTTCGTGAAAGTTCCAGAGGAATTTCTGCGCCCTATCTTGGAAAGGATAATCTCAGTTTTGGTGTATGTTATGTAAAACATCTCTCTGCGCTTGAAGAAATGACAACCTTTTTTATGTGTCAACCAGGAACAAAAAATGATATGGAAAATGGATATGCCTTCTTTGCCGAAAATAGAGATATAACCTCTTGTCTCCCTACTTGTTCAAATGAGTGTGCGATTCGTGAAGAAGAAATTGACTTTACTATTGAAGGAAATGAACATTTTCGTAATTTTTGGGATGCGGCGGCCTATGGGCAATTTATGGGGGGAACGGACCCAAATTATACCTATATTCCAAATTATGTAAATACAAACTGCTCTTTCTTATCCAATCAATTTAAATATTCCTGGTATGTAAATCCTGATGGTTTGCGTATTCCTCAACTTGAACGACACGGAAATTCGTGGCTCTTGTATAATCTTCACGTTCATTGTAAAGATTTAGAAAGTTTTGCGTCTTGGACATAAATAGTTATATCTCTAGAATTTAGATGTCGTGTCCTTTTGTTTTAATTCATATTGGAGACCATTTTCCAGAGTATACAAATACATGTATCCAACAGGTTCTCCGTTGGAATCCAACATCTACTTTATATTGTCTTATGTCAGAGTGCCATAAAGAGAAGATTCTTGATAAAAAAGTCAAGTTTATTTCTCTTGAAAGTATTCCTCTATCCTCAAAACGGGCCGCCTTTAGCAAACGTTGTCCAGTGGAAGGCTTTTGGAAAGTCACAACAGAACGTTTCTTTGTTCTTGAAGATTTTATGAACCAATATACCATAGAAGAATGTTTTCATTTAGAAAATGATAATTTGATATACTTTTCTATGGAGGACATGTTACCTCTTTTACGAAAAACATCAAAAGGAATCTCTGCTCCTTATCTCGGCAGTGGCCATATTGGATTTGGAGTCTGTTATTTCAAAGGAGTTTCTTTTTTAGAAGAAATGACGACCTTTTTTATGTGTAGACCAGTAAATGGGAATGATATGACAAATGGATATGCGTTTTTTGCCGAGAATAGACATATTACCTCTTGCTTACCTACTTGTTCAGAACTTTGTGATATAGACTACGAAGAAATAGACTTTATTACAGAAGGGAGTGAACATTTTCGCCATTTCTGGGATGCTCTAGCGTATGGACAATTTATTGGAGGAAACAATCCTCGTTGTCATATGTATATTCCTCATTATGTGAATACTGATTGTGCTTTTTTAACAAGTCAATTTAAGTATTCCTGGTTTGTAAATTCGGATGGTTTGCGTATCCCTCAAGTTGAACGACACGGAAACTCTTGGTTGCTTTACAATATTCATGTTCATAGTAAAGATTTGGATGATTTTCTTTCTTAGATTAAATAATCGGCGCATCATAGCGAGGTAATGCGGGTTTATATGAAACATTTCCAGAATTGATGATAGGCACAATTGTATTTGTAGAAAGATTATTATATGTGAAATATCCTTCTGCGACACGTTGTCTTTGCTCATAATCTGGGTAGACGATTTTGATGGTAGACAAGGTACCAATGTTTGTGCTTATGTTTACTAACGGCTGTGTTGTTGCCATTTTATTCCGATAATATCCATAATTCGCTTGGGTTTGGTATTTGCGAATCACGTCACTTGCG